>Ga0114931_10004600_pt1 | contig 17206 bp, 17 predicted proteins | sample 2SBtaG_FD_89579 | JGI IMG/M metagenome (GOLD analysis project Ga0114931, IMG submission 89579) | Deep subsurface microbial communities from Kolumbo volcano to uncover new lineages of life (NeLLi) - 2SBTROV14_V59a metaG | ecosystem: Environmental > Aquatic > Marine > Volcanic | place: Kolumbo...
CCATTGTGCAATATTCCTCACTGCTGCCTCCCGTAGGAGTCTGGTCCGTGTCTCAGTACCAGTGTGGGGGATAACCCTCTCAGGCCCCCTACCTATCGAAGTCTTGGTGAGCCATTACCTCACCAACTAACTAATAGGACGCATGCCCATCCTTAACCACCGAAGCTTTAAGATCAAAGTGATGCCACTTCGAAATATTATGGAGTATTATTCTTCATTTCTAAAGGCTATTCTCCAGTTAAGGGTAAGTTGCATACGTGTTACGCACCCGTGCGCCACTCGTCATCAGACTGCAAGCAGTCTATGTTACCGTTCGACTTGCATGTGTTAGGCCTGCCGCTAGCGTTCATCCTGAGCCAGGATCAAACTCTCCGTTGTAATTAATCTTAAATGTTTTAAAGATTGTTTCACTTTTGGAAAGAAATTGAATTCTTTTCTCAAGGATACTTTACCTAATTTTTATCTATCTTCAATATTTTCAAAGAACACTATAAATTATATAGAGAACTATAAATTTTTCAATACTTCTCAAACATTTTTAAAGGACATTTCCTTGTTTGAGGGACGCAAAAGTACAACTAATTTTTAAACCTCCAAATAAATTTAAAATTATTTTTAAATTATTTTTTCATCCTTAAATTACTTAATCAGAATGTGAGTTGTTTGCTTAAGTGAACCGTTGTTTTTAAAGCGGCTGCAAATGTAGCTCTATTTTTAACTCCTACAAATTATACTTGAAATTATTTTCGAAAAAAACTTTATCTACACTGAATATCAGCCAAATAAATTTCAACTAAGGAGTTTGTTTTGAAACAGGAATTACTTTCCCATTAAAATAATGAGAACCATTTTGAGCAAAATCGACAATATAAGTTGCCATTTCTTTTGCTGAAACTTGAGCCTGATAATCAGGAAACGCCTTACTTAACATTTCTGTTTGCACAGAGCCCAATGCTAAACAATTAAATTTCAAATCAGTATCCTTATACTCTTCAGCCAAGCATTCAGTTAAATTAGCTAATGCTGCTTTTGATGAACTATATATTGATAGTCCTGGAAATTTTGCACTACCTTGATATCCTCCCATACTTCCAATATTCACAATATGGGTTTTCTTCGTCTTATCTATATTATTACTTAAGAGTGATTGAATAATTTGAATTGGCGCATACAGATTAACTTGAAAAGTTTTTATCACATCATCTGCTGACACTTCTAAAAAATTCTTATTTAATAAAAAGCCTGCATTATTAACTATTATATCAAAATGAAATTGACATGCTGAAAGAATTAATTCAAAATCATTCTGAAAAGTAGGGGACAAATAATCAATACTAAAAACTTGAATTGTGTTTTTATATTCATCTGCACAAAACGATTTTAGCTCTTTCAGTGTTTCAATATTTCTTGAAATTGCTACAACGTTATTATTAACCTCAGCAGCAAAGAGCTTTACTACCTCAGCTCCAATTCCTTGGCTTGCTCCTGTTACTAGTATATTCATTGTATGGACCCTCCTTTACTAAAGTTCTGTTTGTAGTAAGGGTTTTCTAAATTCGATATTATTACTCCTTTACTAGTACTTGCATGAACAAACCTCTGATTAGCTAAATAAACACCAACATGTGAATTTATCTTCTTAGCAATATTAAAAAAAACTAGATCCCCTTCTTTTAGATTCTCTTTTTTTACTTCATTTATCTTATTCACTAATGCTTGTGTTGTCCGATCAATTTGTTTCCCATATATAGCATTATATAGAATACTACAAAAACCTGAACAATCAACTCCTTTTTTAGACTGCCCTCCATATTGATATTTCACTCCGTACCATTCATCAACAAAAGCATACAGTTTCATATTCTTAAGATCTGAATTACTCACCTGCAAAATCTCAGCATATTTATTTTGAAGGTAATTGTCTTTACTCCTTTCTGTTATTTTTTTACTCCCGCTACATGAATACATAAAAAGAGTGAGAAATAAAATTATTATATAATGATTATTCTTTTTCATCTCACTACCAAAATTAGTTGTGATAAATAAAAAAAAGGTCTAGTATAACCAGACCTTTTCAACATTACTTTATTAATAAAAGGCTATGTCACATCATAATCTACCACCAATTTTTCTGATGCTGGATGTGCCTGACATGTTAATATATAACCCTCTTCTACTTCATCATCAGATAAAGAATAATTCATTTCCATAATCGCTTTTCCTTCAATTACTTTTGCCTTGCATGTACAGCAAACAGCTCCTTTACATGAGAATGGAGCATCTGCACCATTTTCAATAGCAGCATCCAATATAGAATCACCTTCTCCACTTAGTTCAAAATCAAACTCCTCTCCATCCATTATCACTCTCACCTGACTTTCTCCTAAAAAATCTGAAATAACACTATTTTCTTCTTTGTTTACTGAAGCGGTAAACAATTCGAAATGTATCTTCTCTTTATCAACCCCTAATTCTTTCAATGCATCCGACACATTTATAATCATTTCTTCTGGACCACACATATAAAAGCCATCTGCTTTTAATAACTCCATATTAGCTTTCATCAAGTTATTACACTTGTCTTTATCAATTCTTCCACTAAGAATTGGATCTCCTACATCTTCTCTAGTATATATATATTTTAGATTAAAATGATCAGGATAACTCTCTTTCAAATTATCTAATTCACTTTTAAAGATTACTTCGTTAGAAGTTTTATTTACATAAAACAATGTAAAAGTTCCATCGGCTTGCAAAACTGTTTTCACCATAGAAATAATAGGGGTAATTCCACTACCTGCGGCAAAACCTACTGAATGAGCTGATTTATTAGTTAATAAAAAGTTTCCTTTTGGAGGCATTACCTCTAACTCATCTCCAACACTCAAATTATCATTTAAGAAAGATGACATTTTTCCTCCATCAATTTTCTTGACTCCAATTCTATAATCATCCTCTTGTGGTGAACTGGATAATGAATAGGCTCTTCTAACATCTTCTCCTCCAATATCCTTTTTAAGCGTTACATATTGGCCTGACTGATATTTAAATTCATCTTTCAATTCAGACGAAACATCAAACACAACAGAAACTGCATCATTCGTTTCTCTTTTAACTTCTTTAACCTTCAACTTTTTAAACATAACTTATCTTTTCTATTTCGTTACGCAAAAGTAAAATTTATAAATTAAATCCTTTTTACAGTAAAAATTATTTCACAACAAATATTTCGAAATTCTTAAAAAAAATAATAACTAACTAAAATCATACTAGAATGCAAGTAGAATTGATTAAACTTGTAATAACATTAAACATTGATTTTATGGAGGACGTAAAAAAATTAGAAGAATTTCAAGCGAAAATTGATGCTGAAGTTAAAATAGAACCCAAAGATTGGATGCCTGAAGATTATAGAAAACATCTACAGCGGCAAATTTCTCAACACGCTCATTCTGAAGTTATTGGTATGCAGCCCGAAGGCAATTGGATTAGCAGGGCTCCTAGCCTACGATCTAAGGTTGTTTTATTGGCTAAAATTCAAGATGAAGCAGGACATGGACAATATCTATATTCTGCAGCCGAAACTCTTGGAAAAAGTAGAGATGAATTTATTGAAGAACTGCAAAGTGGAAAAGCTAAATATTCTAGTATCTTTAATTACCCTACTCTAACATGGGCAGATATGGGAGCTGTTGGCTGGCTAGTTGATGGTGCTGCAATTGTTAATCAAGATTCTTTGCAACGAACATCTTATGGCCCATACTCTAGAGCAATGATAAGAATATGTAAGGAAGAAAGTTTTCATCAGAGGCAAGGGTATGAGATTATGGCGCATATGGCTAACGGAACTCCTGAACAAAAAGCAATGGCTCAGGATGCCTTAAATCGTTTTTGGTGGCCTTCTATTATGATGTTTGGCCCCCATGATTCAGATTCTCCTAACACAGGAAACGCTGTGAAATGGAAAATAAAAAGAGAGACTAATGATGAACTTCGTCAAAAATTTATTGATAAAACTGTTCAACAAGCTGAAGTTATCGGACTTACTATACCTGACCCTGATTTGAAGTGGAATGAAGAAAAAAGTTGTTACGATTTTGGAGAAATAAACTGGGATGAGTTTTGGAATGTGGTAAAAGGAAATGGGCCTTGTAATAAACAACGTTTAAATCATCATAAAAAAGCACATAAAGATGGTGCTTGGGTTAGAGAAGCTGCAATAGCATATGCTGCAAAACAAAAAGAAAAACAATTAGTAGCCTAAATAATATTAAAATTTACAAATATGAGTAATACAGATAACCAAGGGGATGTATGGGAAGTATTTATACAAAGTAAACCAGGACTCCCTCACAAACATGCAGGAAGTGTGCATGCTACAGATAAAGAAATGGCTTTGCAAAACGCAAGAGATATGTATACGAGAAGACAAGAAGGAACTTGTTTATGGGTTGTACCATTAAACGCAATAGTATCGTCTACACCAGAAGATAGTGGGTCATTCTTTGATCCTTCTGATGATAAAATATATAGGCATCCTACACATTATGTAATGCCAGATGGAGCGAAACATATTTAAAAAGTTCTTATTAAGAAATTGAATTATGGAAAAAAAAGATGCTTTAATAAATTACTGTTTAAGACTAGGTGATTCTAGCTTGATTCTTGGACAAAGAATGGCTGAATGGTGTAGCAATGGACCTATACTAGAAGAAGATATAGCCATGACCAACCTTTCTTTAGATTTAATTGGTCAAGCAAGAACCCTATTAACCTATGCTGGTGAATTAGAAGGAAAGGGAAGATCAGAAGATGATTTAGCCTACCGAAGGGAGGAAAGAGAATATTACAACACTCTTTTATCCGAACGACCAAACGGTCATTTTGGCGATACTGTTGTAAGAAACTTTTTACACTCAGCTTTCTCTTATCATTTATACCAAGCATTAAAAAACAGCTCAGACGAAATGATTGCCGCTCATGCTGCAAAATCTCTCAAAGAAGTAACATATCATTTAAGACACAGTTCTGAATGGTTAATTCGTTTAGGAGATGGCACCACAGAGAGTCATGAGAAAGTTCAAGAGTCGTTAGACAACCTATGGGAATTTACTGGCGATTTATTTGAAATGAACGAGGTAGATGAGATCCTAATAAAAGAAGGCATAGCGGTTGACCTGAATACTGTTAAGAATGATTGGGATAAAACTATTAATGAAGTATTAGATAGAGCTACCTTAACTCGACCTCAAGATGCTTATATGCACTCTGGAAGATTGGAGGCTGTTCATTCTGAATATTTAGGTCACTTAATTGCTGAGATGCAATTTTTGCAAAGAGCCTATCCAACAGCTAAATGGTAAGCTTAAAATATACGAAGGATGATATCTGGGGATTTCTTGCTGAAATCCCCGATCCTGAAATACCCGTTATCACAATTGAAGAACTAGGCGTTTTAAGAGACGTAGAAATTACTTCTGAAAAAGTTATCATAACTATTACCCCAACCTATACTGGTTGTCCTGCTATGAAGCTTTTTGAAGATGAGATTATTAGCACCCTAAAATCAAAAGGTATTGAAAAGGTGGAAATAAAAATGGTTTATTCTCCTGCATGGACTACTGATTGGATGAGTAAGACAGCAAAAGAAAAACTTAGAAACTACGGAATCTCCCCACCTGTTAAAGGTACTGAAGACAAAGGTGTTTTATTTTCTTCTGACAAGAAAATTGTAAAATGCCCCCAATGTAATTCAAGTAATACTCAACTTAAGAGTCAATTTGGATCAACTGCATGTAAAGCACTTTATCAATGTAATGATTGCTTAGAACCTTTTGATTATTTTAAGTGTATTTAAAAATTAGTTGTTTTTACTATTCTTTCATTCCAATACACACTCCCCTTCTTTGATTTCATTATAAGAAAATAAACTCCTGGTAATATTTGTGATATATCTACTTCAGTAATAGATTGATAAATATTTTGAGAATATACTGCTTTCCCCGAGGCATCTGTAATAACTATATCAACTTCATCTGATTCATCTATATTCATAATTTTTAAATAAAATTTAGACTTTATCGGATTAGGAAACATTAAAATTTCAGTTGATTTTTCATTCTTCCTATTCAAACTTAATGGAGTTGTATCTGGAATAACAACTATTACCGTATCCATCCCTGGGTATATCGTATCCAAACAAATTAATAAAATATCATTCTTACCATTTCCAAAAGAATTGGTAGCACCAGCAAATGCCATTTGGCCACTATTTCCTAAACTTATTTTTTCAAGATTATCATTTAACATTCCTCCAAAAGTACCTCCTTCAATCCACCAACCACCAGAGTCTAATTTAAAGAAAACCCCATCCTTACCCCCAGCACCTGCTGCTGCTGTGTAACCTACAGACAATAAACTTCCATCTAACAATTCTACTATATCACAACCCACCTCGTTTCCAGGGTTTCCAAAAGTTCGACCAAATAGTTCAATTCCATCTTTATCTGTTTTTAAAACATAAAAATCTTTATCTGTGCCTGAATCAATTCCCGTTCCTATAGACACAAACCCTCCATCATTGACCTCTTCTATTCCGTTGATACTTTCATAACCTAGCCCCCCGTATAAACTATCCCACAATAATGTTCCATTAGGAGATAATTTTATTAAATATGCCTGCGTTGAATCGACTATTGTGTTTCTGTAACCTGCCACAACAATATTAGAGTCTGAAGTTTCAATTACTGAGTTTCCCTTATCAGAAAGATTTCCTCCAATAGTTTTTGTCCAAAGTGTGTCGCCTAAAGAATTTGTTTTTACAACATAAACATCAGATTGCCCATTGGTATTGTTGTATGTCTCTCCACAAAACACATATCCACTATCATAAGTTTGAACTACTGAATAAGCAAAATCCCAATCATCTCCACCATATTTCTTAGTCCATTGATGTTTTCCCGTGCTGTCTCTCTTCATTAATACTGCATCATACCCTCCATTACCGTAGCTATTTGAACTAGCTGCTATAATAAATCCTTTATCATAAGTTTGTTTTACCGAATAACCCCAATCATTATTTGCACCACCCAAAGCAAAACTCCACTGATAATTACATAGAGAATCAATTTTTAATAAATACACATCTGTATTGCCATAACTATTACTGGAGGTAGCTCCAACCACAATATAGCCTCCATCTTCGGTTGCTGCTATATCTTCTGCGTTATCGTTATTTTGTCCCCCGAAAGTATATAGGTGTGCAATCGTATCTTTTTGAGAAAAACTCAAAATGGGTAATAAAAAAAGTAATATTTGAACTATCTTAACCATTTACTGCTTGTCTAATATCTATTAATTTACTCAACAAATCTTCCAATAAATCTAACCTTAACATGTTTGCACCATCACTTTTTGCATTAGCTGGGTCAGGGTGTGTTTCTATAAAAATTCCATCTACACCTACTGCTATTCCGGCTTTTGCAATCGTTTCTATCAATTCTGGTTTTCCTCCTGTTACCCCAGAAGTTTGATTAGGTTGTTGAAGTGAATGGGTGATATCTAATATAGTTGGTGCATATTGTTGCATTACAGGAATAGATCTATAATCAACCACCAAATCTTGATAGCCAAATGTCGTGCCTCTTTCAGTTAACCAAACATTTTCATTACCAGATTCTTTGACTTTATTTACAGCAAACTGCATAGATTCTGCACCTAAAAATTGACCCTTTTTAATATTAACCACCTTCCCTGTTTTAGCTGCTGCTACCAATAAATCTGTTTGACGACATAAAAATGCTGGTATTTGCAAAACATCCACATAATTAGCAGCTATCTTACACTCTTCTGCCGTATGTACATCTGTTAACACAGGCAATTCCAATCTATCTTTAACACTCTTAATTATCTTTAAAGCTTTTTCATCACCTATTCCTGTAAAAGAATCTAAACGAGAACGGTTGGCCTTACGGTATGATGCTTTAAAAATATATGGTATTTTTAATCGATCTGTAATGTCCTTAACTGTACATGCTATTTCAAAAACGTTTTCTTCGCTTTCAACTGCACAAGGACCAGCAATTAGTAGAAAATTGCCTGAGTCTGTATGCTGTAAATTAGGTATATTATTCATTATTTTTTTTATTAAAAGTAAACTGTAAGACCCGCAAATCCACTGTTAGCATAAGATGACTTTTTAGCAATAAATGCTTCAACATTATTAGTACCTACATGTATATTTACACTCTTATTAAATGATTTAGCAATTGCTATTCCTGTATTTAATTTTCCATACCCTCCATAAGAAACATGCCCCTTAAGAGCAAAAGATTCATTGAAATAATAATACGTATTGGTATAAATTAAAGGAAAATAATTAGCTAAAATTTTGTAATAAACCCCAACATCTAATTTCCATTTTTGGTTAAAATATTTAGAGTAGTTAATGTTAAATCCTGTTGGTAGTGCTATAGAATAACCTTCATTTTTATGTTCTGTAATATCTCCAATAATAGAGTCTTGTGAGATTTCTGCCAACAAGCTATCATTTAAATCAAAAATATTATCTACCTCTACCCCTTCAAAGTGATAAACGCTATCAGCTGTCTGATCCATTGAATTACTATTAAAAACTATAAAGCCTAAATCGTTTACTGCTAAATGAATTTTATCCCCATTCTTTAAAAAGAACTCGGTAAATAAGTCTGTTGAAACTCCATACCCATTAAATGCCATTATCCCTGTATTTGCTGTATCACTAGAATTGTACTCATAGTTAACATCTAGAATCAATTCTTTTCCTAACTCTTCAGTAAAAATAGTTCCTCTTGGAACTGTAATCGCTTCATGAGACTGCGCTTTTATTAAGGAAACCACAAAGCCTTCTCTCGCTAATTTCTTATTCTTAACTTTTTTACTAACGATACCAAAATTAACTTGCTGATAGGTAAAAGCGTTATAATTAGTATTACTAATTTCAGCTGCTTTACCTGCAAATTGTTTATTCCCATCAAAAGTAAACTTGAACAAATCTTCCGTAAAACTAGCATCAAAATGCTCTACATTTTCAACTCCTACTAAAAGGGACAAGTTAGATTTTCGAAAGAAAGTATCCATTGGAATCAACACATTCAATGTGTAATTTAAATCAGCACCAGTAAAGTTATTACTAGCTAACTTATCATAAACAGTTTCTTTTAATTCTTGTTCAATTTTTCCTCCAAATAAAAATTTACTCATAAACTCATTGTTCAACGTATTAGAACCATAAGAGTAATTTGCCACTAAATTAAAACTAACCCTGTCCGTAGTATCTTGAAAAAACTCATTGTTTAACTGAGCCACAAGTGATGTAGTTAAAAAAAATCCTAATATAAAAGTTAGTAATTTATTCATCTTTTATTTCAGATTCACGTTATATGAAAAGTCTCCCACAATCTTAATATCAATAGCATACCCTTCATAAATTTTTATATATTGTGATTGAGGTAGGGTGTTGAATGTGATTTTCATCACTACTTTATCTGTTATATACAAGTTATCTATATCTGACTCAGAAAGAGGAATAGTAATTACTGAAGATTTCATTTGTTTCACTCTCAATGAACCATCAACAGGTGCCGCTTGAATTTTATCAATTACCGTTAAATTTTGAATAAAATTTGAATTAGCATCATAAAGAGACAAGGCAATATTTGCATCAAACGGAAAAGTATTATCGGCATATAAATATAATAGGCCATCAATAATTTCTCCATTATCTCCCCCTTCTGGCAAGGATAAATCAATTGTATCTAATAAGGTAAAATTATCAGCAATTAACGACAAAGGAAACTCTACATTCAAGTTAATCTTTAATGGGTGTTTCTTAAAAACAAAATCATTATTTCCAGAAATATTCCCTAAAGGATTAACATTCAAATCGATATCATACCTTAATTCGTCAGGGAATATTTCTATTAAATTGTCAATATTCGAATTAGACGTATTCATAAAAATATTATAATTGGTATATTTTACTTCTGGAATGGAAAATGTTTCTTGTGCTCTATTAAGGTTAACTGGAGCACCTATCGTAGGATGACTTAATAATGCACTCCCTCCATTTTCTGAATTAAAAGATTCAAATTGATTAATTGTTAACCGAGCATCTACTCCTATTCCGTTTTGGAAATTTAAATTCACATCAATCTGATCAATATCTATGGTGCCAGAAGTCACTCTATCAAAGACATTAAAATTGACTGTCTCTGGGCCAAATCGAAATTTTAAATTTCCAAAATACCCTTTTGCGTAAGCAGGAACTAAACTCACCACCCTGTTGTGCACCTCTATTTTTTCTCCGACAGCAACTACAACGGAACTGGTAGCATTGGTATCCACCATTCCTGACGCCCTAACAACCATAGTATTCACTTTAGTTTTAGTAGTTCCAGTCAAATCCAAATGATAACCACTAACATCAACTCTTTTTAATAAATGTCCAGGCTGACCACCTGTTGCTGCTGGTATTAATTCTCTAACCACTAATGTGTCGCCATTTTTTGTTGCGCTAGGAAAGGTGTATTCAGCAATAATTTTCTCTTTAATATCACTAAATACCTCCACCTCAATAAATCCAGATTCAATGTAAACTGTAGTCAACTCAACTCCATTGTTAACGTTTAAATTAAATTCTCTTGATGTGCTATAAAAGAAATCTCCTGGATTTAATACGGAAGGCAAGGCTAAAGAAAAAGTCTCTATCATATTGGTATCTGGAATTTGAAACAAAGAATCCACATCCATATCCAAAATATTCCTCTGATAAACTAATTTAAGAGTAGTGTCTGGATTGGTTTGTATAGTTGAATCGGGTAATAAGTGATCTAACGTTAACGATGTTTTTACTAATGGAGCTAACAAATCAACATCCCAATTAGGACGTTCAAAATCTTTCCTGCATGAAAATAAAGTAAGCAAGAAGGCAAACAAGAATACTATTTTAACAACTCGAATCATTCGGAGTAAAGTTAATCATTTATAAGAAAAAAACTACTTAATGATTCCTATGGTACTCTGACCCCCATAACACAAACATCATCCAATTGTTCTAAATCTCCCTTCCAATCATCAAACATTTTTTTTAATTCTTTTCCTTGTTCTTCTACCTCTTGACTAGAATGCTCTACCAAACACTTTTTAAACTGGCTGTATTTTAACTTTTTCCCTTTAGGTCCTCCAAACTGATCAGCAAAGCCATCGGAAAAAATATAAATCATATCTCCTTTTTCTAAAGAGAATTGTTTATTCGTAAATGGAGTTTCTCCTTCGTCCGAACCAATAGGTTGCTTGTCTCCTTTAAATTCAGTTAGTTCCATATTTCGGACAATATAAACAGGGTTTTTTGCTCCAGAGAAATGTAATACCATCTTATCAAAATCAACAATACAAAAAGCAACATCCATCCCATCTCGTATTACATTGTCTGATGTAGAATGTTTATTTACAGCTTGGTATACTTCCTTGTTTAAATAATTCAACACTTGACCGGGAGTTTCTATACTTCCCTGTTTTACAGCTTGGTTGAAGATTTTTAAGCCTATTATGCTCATAAAAGCTCCCGGAACTCCATGTCCTGTACAATCTGCAACACTAAAAGCAACCCTTTTACTTCCCAAACTAGTCATCCAATAAAAATCACCACTAACAATATCTTTAGGCCTAAAAAACAAGAAAGATTCTGGTAACACTTCCTTAACAACTTTAATAGGTGGAATAAGTGCTCTTTGAATACGTTCTGCATAATTTATACTATCTACTATTTCCTTATTTTTTACTTGAAGCTCATGCTTCGATTCCGCTAATGCAAACCGTGCAATTAACTCTTTTTTAGTTAACCGAAGCCTCATTCTTATCAATAGAACAGAAAAAACTGCAACAGCAGCCGTAAGAAAACCTCCATTTACCAAAATCTCTTCTGGAGTTAATGGGCTTTTTAAATAGAAAAACACAATGTTTGCTAGAAGACTTGCTATAACAATAAATATAGAGTAATACACATGATAAAACACAAACATCCCTGAACCAATAAATAATGCCATATAAGCTAAAGTGTGTTTCTGTAGATGTTCAGCATCCATACAACTCCATATAAATGCATTTTCTATTGAAATGAGTAGCACAGGAATAACCCCCATCAGCTGGGTAGAAATTTTTAATTGCTTGTAAAACAAAACTGTAATCAAACAAATCAATGACACTGCAACTCTAAAAGTTAAAAATTCTCTCCAGTACTGATGCATATTAATATAATCAGTAATAAAGAAAAGTAAGTTAAATACAACTGCCACCCACAAAGTAATAATGTGGTATTTTAGTGCTATCTTATCTAGCTCTGATTTCCACTTAATATTTTCTGGCACCAAAGATTGGGTCATTATCGATTTAATTTTGAAACAAGTTATGAAAATTATTTGGCTCTAGGATGAAAATCAATAATGGCTTGTCTTAAATACTCCCTGTCTAGGTGAGTATAAATCTCAGTTGTGGTAATAGACTCGTGTCCTAACATTTCTTGTACTGCCCTTAAATCTGCTCCTCCTTCTACCAAGTGAGTAGCAAACGAATGCCTAAATGTATGGGGACTAACTTTCTTTTCGATGCCAGCTTTTAATGCTAAGTTTTTAATAATGGTGAAAATCATTACTCGAGTTAATTGTTTTCCTCGCCTATTCAGAAACAAAATATCTTCACTCGCTTTATCTATATTGCTCATGTGGTTGCGCTTACTCTCTACATAAATATTAATGTGCTTTATCGCCACTGTTCCTATCGGTGTAATTCGTTCTTTATCTCCTTTTCCAACAACGCGAATAAACCCCTCATCTAATAATAAGTTTGACAACTTTAAATTAACCAACTCTGAAACCCTCAACCCACAACTATATAGTGTTTCTAACATTGCTTTATTGCGTTCTCCTTCTGGACTACTTAAATCAACCGCATTAATTAATTGGTTAATCTCTTCGTAACTTAACACTTCAGGTAATTTTCTCCCAATTTTTGGAGATTCCAGTAATTCTGTAGGAGCCACATCAATCACATCCTCCATCATTAAATATTTGTAAAATGCTTTTAACCCTGATAGAATTCTTGCTTGAGAACGAGCATTCAACCCTAATTCACTTATCCATTGCAAAAAAACTTCGATATCATTTTGCTTCACATTTTCTGGCTGCACATTAATGTCTTGCATTTCTAAAAATTGAAACAACTTTTCCACATCACGCAGATATGCTTCTATTGAGTTTTCAGATAAAGATCGCTCTAATTGCAAATAAGATTTAAAACCTTTTATGGTGGGAGTCCAATTCATCACGGTGCCCGTGAAGGCAATTATTGAGTAGTTAATTCCAGTTAATCTGGTTACAAATATATATCTTTGCTAAATAACAAAGTGCTATGAAGTTACTAATTATAAACGGCCCCAACTTAAATTTACTCGGTAAAAGAGAAAAATCGATTTATGGTGAAGCTTCTTTTGAAACTTATTATAAAAAATTGGAAGCTGAATTTTCAACTATTGATTTTGAATATTACCAAAGCAATGTTGAAGGAGAATTGATTAATAAAATTCATGAAGTTGGGTTTAGTTATGATGCCATTGTAATGAATGCTGGCGCATACACGCACACTTCTGTTGGTATTGCAGATGCTATTGCTGGTGTAGAAACTCCAGTTATTGAAGTCCACATATCAAATGTTTATGCTCGAGAAGAGTTTAGGCACCAATCATTAATGGCAAAAAATTGCGCTGGCGTTATTACCGGATTAGGTCTCAATTCCTACCGGTTAGCTATTTTACACTTTCTTTCTCAAGACCAATAACTTGAACGTAAGTTCAAATATTTGGAAATTATATATTATAAAAGCATCAAAATGGATGATGCTTTTTATGCCTACCATCTATTTATTTTTTCAAGAAAATGGAATGGATATTCAAGACATCATGGTACTTCAAGCTATTTACTCCATTACTGTTGCTACTATAGAAATTCCTTCGGGCTATGTTGCTGATGTGTTGGGTAGAAAAAAATCCATGATTATCGGTACAGGATTCGGATTTTTAGGCATTGTAATTTATGCTACTAGTTTTGGCTTTTGGGGATTTTTACCTGCTGCACTCTGCTTAGGAATCGGACAAAGTTTCGTGTCAGGATCTGATACTGCCTTAATGTATGATTCTTTAAAAGAAATGAACCGACAAGGTGATTTTATAAAATTAGAAGGACGAACCATCTCTATGGGGAATTTAGCAGAATCTATCGCTTTTATTATTGGTGGTTTTTTAGCCGACTTTACTTTGAGAACTCCATTTTACTTTCAAATAGGCATTGCTTTTATCGGTTTTTTTATTGCATTTTTATTAGTTGAACCTCATTCAAAAAAGCTAAAAGATGGAATTACTAAACCATGGAAAAACATGAAGAATATTATTCGTTTTTCATTAAAAGAAAATGTTTTACTACGTTATTACATCTTCTATTCTGCAGTAATTGGTGCCACTACTTTAACTATGGCATGGTTTGCTCAACCCTATTTTCAGACTATCGGTATTAAAGATGGTATTTATTACGGTATTATTGGTGCTGCATTAAATTTTGCTGTTGCTTTTACCGCATTTTATGCGCATAAAATAGAAGAAACACTCAACACTAAATTCAATCTTATTTTGATGTTAATTCTCTTAACGGGTTGTTACATTTGGACAAGCCAATTTGTTAGCTATTGGGGTTTAATTGCTTTGTTTATTTTTTATTTTACTAGAGGAATTGCAACACCTATATTAAGGGATTACATGAATAGAGAAACTCCTTCTGAAATGAGAGCAACAGTAATGTCCATCCGAAGTTTTATTATCCGATTAACATTTGCCTCCATTTCTCCTTTTTTAGGTTACTTCGCTGATGTCTATTCTGTTGAGCAAGCGTTACTAATAACTGGAGTTTTGTTTTTAGTTCTAGGAGGCATCACCTTAATTCTTTTATTGAAATCAAGAATAGGTAATTCTCCTAAAAATTAAATCGAATTTGAGCTTTAATTTCTTCTTAATTCTAAAGTTTTAATCGATTTGAATTTAAAATATTTACAAACCTCCTCGGGCCATGGAAATAAGGACTCATTCCAATTCTAATCCTGTTCTTAATAATCTGCTCCCCCTCAGGAACGCATTCTTTTTTCACAGGATAAGAGTAATAATATGATTCGTTTTTGACAATACACCCTATTCTATCCATCATGCGTCCATAATAAAAAGGATCTATATTCCCTTTTTTTATTTCCTTTAATAATACCTTATTGAAGGCCTCTAAAAGATTGTTGTGCACGTGAAGTAATATAGTCCCCATTATATCTGTCCTACTTTTGTATATTCCAGGGTATCCATCCTCCTTAATATAATTAAGAAACTCTATTTGATTTACCGAATCCTCACGCAACATCAACTCTTCATGTTTAATATATTCATCACTATCTTTACTATAAAGTATACCGATAGAGTCTTTTAGTATTTTTCTACACCTCTGATCTTTCCTCATAAAATAGTCAATTGTGTCTCTAATTCCTTGGGTTTTAATCTACCTTTCGTCCTCTTTTTTAAGTTTCCCCAAAAACACATCACTTAGCTCAATAGTCAATGGTTGCTTTTTTATCCAATAAATGACGTCTCCTTTATTTATTGAAGCCTTTTTTAATAAGCTAATAATTTCATTCTTATTTGCTTCAGAATTGATCTTATCTAAACAAAATGCTTTTAAATACAAATCTTTTGCATGAGGTTTCTCAATTCGAAAAGCATTATCTAATAACCCAATAGCTTCTTGATAATTCTCTCTGTAAATTTGATACTCAGCTTCATTTATTTGATTGTAATAAGGAATATAATTTTGGCCTTTACACACCAAAATTGTAACTAAAAAAATGATTGTAAGAAGTAGTTTTTTCATACTAATTTATCTACTTATCCATCACCTCTCTAAACCTGTTGAATATTCTTTCAAGCACTCTTAAATCTTTCGTAATTACTTCTGCTGAACCTACCATATCCGGTTTGTATTTAAGTTCTTTTTTATACGTGGTTAATAATCCTTTTGGCAACTTTACTTTTATTACATAGCCTTCTTTCCCTTGAATTTGAGCTATGTTACTTACAGTTCCCATTAGTTGTCCGTACTCCTGGTAAGGGTAGCCATCTAATTTTATTTTTACTTGCTGCCCTAGTTCAATTTTCCCATATCCTACTGTTGGTATTTGCACATTAGCGATGTATTCTTGGTTATCTGGTATTACAGCAAATAAGGGCTCTTGTGCTGCAACAAATTGGTTATTTACTATTGTATTTAAATAAGATAGTTTTCCTGTTATTGGAGCAACTACTGTATAATTCTGTTGCCAAGATTCAATAAAACTCTTTAAGGAGTTAATTGCAGCATTAATGTTAGTTTCTAACAACCTCACTTTATCTCCATAGTTTTTATCCAACTCATTTTTCTGATTGTTGTAATTGGTTACGGCAATTTGGTATTGCACATAATTTTTTTCTGTATTAATTAATTGTTCCTGCTTGTTAGTATAAGCTGTTTGGTTGGTAAAAAATTCATTTTTAGAGATCACTCCTTTTTCGTACAACTGCTTGTCTGCTTTAAATTTTTCTTTGGCATTTTTCAATTCCGTTTTTTGCAGCGTTAATTGCTTTTTAGTTATTCTTGCTAGCTTCTTGTTGTAATTAATTTGAAGCTTTAAATTCTTTATACTGTTATTATAAAATTCATCGCTTGTTACCTGATGATACTCTTTTAAATTACTAACCAAATTGTTATAATCCGACTGTAATTCTCCTAACTTACCTAGGCTCGTTAATCGGGGTAGTATTGATGCCGCATTCTCTAATTGAAATTTTTGTATAACTACAGCTAAACTATCTACCGTAGCTTTATTCGTTGGATTGGTAATTTGAGCAATAGTTGCTCCTTTTTTCACCATTGCATTTTCCTCAAAATAAAGTTGTTCCACATAGCCTCCTGTTTTACTTACCAACTTAATTGGAGGTTGCTCTGTTGTTAGCACCACTTCCCCCTGCACTACATCTGGGTATTTAATAAACCAAGATATACATACCAGCATCACTATCAATCCAAAAATAAGCGTAATGCCCCAACGTATCATC
>Ga0114931_10004601_pt1 | contig 17205 bp, 15 predicted proteins | sample 2SBtaG_FD_89579 | JGI IMG/M metagenome (GOLD analysis project Ga0114931, IMG submission 89579) | Deep subsurface microbial communities from Kolumbo volcano to uncover new lineages of life (NeLLi) - 2SBTROV14_V59a metaG | ecosystem: Environmental > Aquatic > Marine > Volcanic | place: Kolumbo...
CCGAAGCCTGTCAGTGTCACCCCAAATGCCGTCGCAATCGGCTTGGCGACCAAGTTGACACCCCACGCGGTGACCACCATGAGCGTCACGAGGATACCTAGCCAGAACACGATTCCCCGCTCGTGGTCGCGCCAGCGGAGAACGTCGAGTCCGCCGGAACCGAGCACGAAGGCGCCGAGCAGACCGAAAGCGTACATGTGCCCCAGTAGCTCCATACGCCCATGGGTCGAAACGATCACCGCCAACGGCACCACCGTAGCCATGATGATGGCGTTGTGCGGGGTCCCGAATACCCGGTTCCGCAACAACAACCGGCGCGGAAAAAACCGGCGTTCGGCCAACGAGAGGAACACGTGGTAGGTACCGATGATCGCCGTGTTGGCGGCGAACAACAGCAAGGCCGCTGCGGTAACGATGACCGTCGCCTTGAGAAAGCCACCGCCCGCCAGACCCGCGAGTTCGGAAATGAAACGCTCACTGTGCGCTGCCTTTATGCTTTCGGGCAGAACCCCGATTGAGAGAATGGTCAACGTCGGCGATGTGAGCAAAATGGTGATGATTACGGCTACCATCGCCACTTTGGCGGTTCGGTGCACCGGTTCTCGTATCGCGGGTGCCAATTGGCTGAGGCTTTCGAGCCCGGAAAAAGCCAACCACGCCGCTCCAAACCCCGTCAGCATGCCGGTCGGACCAAGGTGGCCGGTTGTGCTCACGATACGCCAAAGCTTGGCCCACTGATCGGCGTCCAGTTGCAGTACCAGCAATACCACGACCACCAGGTTGGTGACCAGGGCCGAGATTGCCATGATGAGCGAGAGCCTGGCGCTCTCTCGAACGCCGAATATGTTGACAATCGCCAGAGCGATGAGACCCAGCGAAGCCCACAACGGGATGCTCTCCCCGAGGCTGGGGAACGCGCTCGACAGATAGTAAAAACCCGACACCGACGAGATCGCGCCGGTCAAGAAAAAATCGACGACGATCAGCATGCCGCCGAGAGCGCCGAAACGCTCACCGAACGCCAACCCGGCGATCGCCACCACGCCGCCTCCCGTCGGTGCACGCCGGACGATCTCGGCATACTTTAGCGCGAGCAAGATGAAGCCGACCGCTACCGCCGATACGAACATCGGCGCAAGGTTGCCGACCATGTCGTAGAGAATGCCGGGGACGTAGTAGACCGAGGTGCCGATGTCGCAGAAGACGACCGCCCACGCGAGCAACCAGGTCAATTGTCGGACGCCGGGCTGCTTGTTCTTAATCGTGACCGCCAACCCTAGGACCCTCTATCGCAAACCTCTCGAACCCCTCGACACAGACTCGATCGCAGCCCGTACGCGCAGCGAGTCTGCAGCGGTAAAAACCTTCAGGACAAAGCCTGCACGGAGGCCTCCGCGCGTTTCAGGTCATCGAGCAGTGCGTCGACTTTGACGGGATCGTCGTCGCCGGTCTCTACCGCGTGCCTGGCTTGCAGAAGCGCCTCGCGAGCTGCGGCGGCATCGATGTCCTCGACCGCGGTCGCAGCGTCGGCAAGAACGGTGACCACATCTTCGCGCACCTCGGCATAGCCGCCGTCGATAACCACGCTCCTCGTCCGACCTTCGGCCACGTATCGTAAAACGCCGACCGTCAGACTTCCTAGAAACAGCGCGTGCTGCGGCAACACGCCGAATTCACCCTCGGTTCCGGGAGCCGTAACCTCGGCGACTTCCGCATCAACCACGACGCGCTCCGGGGTGACAATTGTCAGTCGTAACGGCATTTTCAATCGGCCATTTTCTTGGCCTTCGCGTGCGCCTCTTCGATTGTCCCCACCATGTAGAAGGCCTGCTCGGGAAGCTCGTCGTGTTCACCGGCGACCAGCTCGGCGAACGCTCGTACCGTATCTTCGCGGCGAACGAACACACCCGGCGTTCCCGTAAACGCTTCGGCGACATGGAAAGGCTGGGAAAGAAACCGCTGGATCTTGCGTGCCCGCGAAACAATGAGCTTGTCGGTCTCGGAGAGTTCGTCCATGCCGAGAATGGCGATGATGTCTTGCAGGTCTTTGTACCGCTGAAGAAGCTCCTGCACACTCCTGGCTACGTCGTAATGCTCCTGCCCGACGACCTCAGGATCGAGAATGCGCGAGGTTGAATCCAAGGGATCCACGGCCGGGTAGATACCGAGTTCGGCGATTTGCCGTGAGAGCACCGTCGTAGCATCGAGGTGAGCGAACGTCGTCGCCGGCGCGGGATCGGTAAGGTCGTCAGCAGGGACGTAAATCGCCTGTACCGACGTAATCGACCCCTTCGTCGTCGTAGTGATTCGCTCTTCGAGACCGCCGAGATTGGTCGATAGCGTCGGCTGATAACCCACCGCAGAAGGCATACGTCCGAGCAGTGCCGAAACTTCCGAATTGGCCTGAGTGAAACGGAAAATGTTGTCGATGAACAAAAGGACGTCTTTCCCCTCTGTGTCGCGGAAATATTCGCAGCAGGTAAGCGCCGTGAGGGCTACGCGGGCGCGTGCACCGGGCGGCTCGTTCATCTGGCCGTATACCAGAGCGGCTTTGTCGATGACCCCCGACTCTTTCATTTCGCGCCACAGATCGTTACCCTCGCGGGTGCGCTCGCCGACTCCGCCGAACACGGAGTAACCTCCGTGTTCTTGCGCCACGTTGTTGATCAACTCCATGATGATGACGGTCTTACCCACACCGGCGCCGCCGAACAGGCCGATTTTGCCGCCCTTGGCATACGGGCAGAGAAGATCCACGACTTTGATGCCGGTCTCGAAAGCCTCCACTGCGGTCGACTGTTCGGTGAACTCGGGCGCCTCGCGGTGAATCGAGAGCTTGGTATCGGTTTGGATCGGGCCCAATCCGTCGACGGGCAGGCCCACCACGTTGACGATCCTCCCGAGCACGGCTTCTCCAACCGGCGTCTGGATGGGAGTTCCCGTATCGGCGACCTCCATGCCGCGTACGAGGCCTTCGGTCGCGTCCATCGCGATCGTACGAACCGTGTTCTCTCCCAGGTGAGACGCGACCTCGAGCACGAGATTGTCGGGCTCGTCACTGATCGCCGGGTTGGAGACCGTCAGCGCGTTGTAGATCGGCGGTATCTCTCCGGGCGCGAACTCCACATCGATGACCGGGCCGATGACTTGCGTGATACTACCTTTGCTCATTGTTCAACCTTTCAAAGCTTCCGCGCCACCCACGATCTCCATCAGTTCGGTGGTAATCATCGCCTGGCGTGCGCGGTTCATTTCCAACGTTAGGCGATCGATCATTTCCGACGCGTTCCTCGTCGCGCTGTCCATCGCCGTCATTCGTGCTCCGTGCTCGCTCGCTGTCGCCTCGAGCATGCTCTGGTAGAGTCGTGTTCGGACAAAACGAGGCAACAATGACCGTAAGATCGCATCGGCATCCGGTTCGTACAGATAGTCGAGAGTCTCACTGCCGTTTCCGTCGGCGGCTTGCAGAGGCAGGAGCTTTTCGATGGCCGGCTCTTGCGATATCGCCGAATGGAAGCGGCTGTAGACCAGCCAAACCGAACCGGCCTCTCCATCAATAAATCGCTTCGAGACATCGGAGGCCACCTGCGAGGCCAGATCGAAGTCGAGCCCGCTGCTTCGGTTGATGTGCTCCACGGCGAGGCGTTCGCCGAGATGCTTTGCGAAAAATTCCGCCCCTCTGCGTCCACACACCGTAACTTGAGCGTCGCTGCCGTCGGCGCCGGCGAGGAAATCCACGGCAACGCGAATCAGGTTTGCGTTGTATCCGCCGCACAACCCCCGGTCCGAACTTAGCAGTACCATGTGCGCCGGGGCATCCGTCCCGGGCGCCAGAAGAGGATCGTCATGGCCGGAAACTTTCGACAACAGGTGCGACAACAATTCCGACAGGCCGTCGGCGTAAGGTCGCGCGCCTTCCACCTGTTCTTGCGCTCGGCGTAGCTTCGCGGCGGCCACCATTTTCATCGCTTTGGTGATCTGCTGGGTGCTGCGAACCGATGAAATCCGCTTGCGAATGTCCTTGAGGTTGGCCACGCCCGTTAGGCTCCGAACATCCCCTGGAATTCCGTCAGCGCGCTGTCGAGCGCCTGTTTGAGCTCGTCGTTGAGGGCCCCGACCTCACGAATCTTTCCGAACAGCTCCGGGTGGGAGTTCTCGACGAAACTCGTCAACTCGGCCTCGAAATCGCCCACCTTGGCCGTTTCGAGATAGTCGATATACCCGTTGGTAGCGGCGTACAGCACGACGATCTGATGCGCGACGTCCTGGGGCACGTATTGGCCCTGCTTGAGAACTTCGACCAAGCGTTCTCCGCGGCTCAGCATCTGCTGCGTCGCGGCATCGAGATCGGAACCAAACTGCGCGAAAGCCGCCATTTCTCTGTACTGCGCGAGGTCGAGACGCAGTGTGCCCGCTACTTGTTTCATCGCCTTGATTTGCGCCGCACCGCCGACCCGAGAAACCGACAAACCGACGTTGACGGCGGGCCGTACGCCCGAATAGAACAAGTCGGTCTCCAGATAGATCTGTCCGTCCGTGATCGAAATGACGTTGGTGGGAATGTAGGCCGAAACGTCGCCCGCCTGGGTTTCGATGATCGGCAACGCCGTCAGCGAACCGCCACCACGCTCATCGCTCATCTTTGCGGCGCGCTCGAGCAAACGGGAATGCAGATAGAAAACGTCCCCGGGATAGGCCTCGCGCCCCGGTGGACGCCGTAACAACAACGAAAGTTGGCGATACGCAACCGCCTGCTTGGAGAGATCGTCGTAGATCACCAAGGCGTGGCGCCCGTTGTCTCGGAAATATTCCCCCATCGTCACACCCGTGTAGGGGGCGATAAACTGCAAGGGAGCCGATTCCGAAGCGGTCGCAGACACGACGATCGTGTAATCCAACGCGCCGTGCTTTTTCAGACGGTCGACGACCTGCGCAACCGACGAGCGTTTCTGACCGATCGCCACGTAGATGCAAACGACATCGCCACCCTTTTGATTGATGATCGTATCGATGGCGACAGCGGTTTTACCGGTCTGGCGATCGCCGATGATCAACTCACGTTGCCCGCGCCCGATCGGGATCATCGAATCGATGGCCTTGATGCCCGTTTGCAAAGGTTCCGCGACGGGCTGGCGGTCGACGATGCCGGGCGCCTTGACCTCGACCCGGCGGCTTTCCGCGCCGCCGATTTCCCCTAACCCGTCAATGGGTCGACCCAACGCGTTTACTACACGTCCGAGCAATTGGTCACCGACCTCGACTTCGGCGATGCGCCCGGTCCTCTTGACCTCGGAGCCCTCGGTGATCTTCTCGGGATCGCCGAACAAAGCCGACCCGACGTTGTCTTCTTCCAGGTTGAGGACCATGCCGTAAACACCGCCCTCGAACTCGAGAAGCTCGCCGGCCGCCGCTCGGTCGAGCCCGTAGATACGGGCGATCCCGTCGCCCGTCGACAACACCCGCCCGGTCTCGCGCACTTCCACGTCGCGGTCAAAATCCCGGATCTGCTCCCTGATGATGTCGCTGATCTCAGAAGCCCTGATCTGCATGTTTTCTCTTACGCTCCCATCCCTTGCTATTCGCCGGCCATCCGGGCGGCCAAACGGGCCAAATGCGTCTTCACACTACCGTCGTAAACACGACCCTCGAGTTCCACGACGATACCGCCGATCAGTTCCGGATCGACGCTAGTCTGCGGTATCACTTCACGGTCGGCCAAACGCGCGAATGCAGCACACACATCCCTTACCTCGGCCTCGTCGAGCTGACGCGCTGAGGAAACCGCTAAACGGGCGCGGCCGGCTGCCTGGTCTTCCATACGTACAAACCACGCTCGAATCTCCGGAAGGAGTGCAAGACGCTCACGCACGCTGAGCAGACGCACAAAGCGTCCCAACGTAGTGTCACGACCGAGAGGAGAGGCCAACGCTTCTCCCAGCCGACGTACCGTGTCCTGCTCTAGAACACCCGGCGCAAACCACTCGGCGTCGATCTCTGCGATCCCCGTCGCGAGCTGCTCGAGCGCACCAGCGACCTCATCGACGTTACCTTCTTCGGCCGCCAACGAGAACAGGGCTTTCGCGTAACGTTTTGCAAGAGAGCCGCTGATCACTGCTGTCGATCCACTCCTTTAAGAAACTCGTTGAGAAGACGCTGTTGGTCTTCGCGCCCGAGTCGCTCACCGATTTCGCGGCTCGCCGCTTCCGCCGCCAAGAACGCTGCTTGCGAGCGCAACGCGCGTTTGGCTCGCTCGAGATCGCTCTCGGCAGTGCGCTCCGCATCGTGTAAAAATCGCTCGGAAGCCTCGCGAACGGCGGCCATGGTCTTCACCCGATCGGCCTCCGCAATGGCACGCATTTCCTGCATCATCTCGGCACGAGTGCGATCGAGCGACGCCGCCTTGGCGTGGTACTCGGCTTTCATGGTTTCAGCCTCCTGTTTAGCTCGGCTGGCGGCCTCCATCGCCTCACGAACGCGCGCGCGCCTAGCTAGGAGATAGTCCGAGAGCGGGCGTCTGGTAAAGCGGCGCAGCAAATAGAGGAACAACCCGAAGTTGACGACCGCACAAGCGAGCAACAGCCACTGTGCTTCGCTGGCCCCCGCTACATACTCCGCCGATGCCGCATGCCCGCCTTCTCCCGCAAACGCAGCAGCCGCGCCCAGCAGCACCAACGCCGTCGCCGATGGAAAACACAAGCCGGCTTTCATGCGGCTTTCCCACGCCCGAGCACCGCTTCGACCATCTGCTCGGCCACCCGCCGCGTATCATCGCGCAAAGCTGAACTCGCTAGCCTTCTGGCCTGAGCGATCTCGTCGCGCAAACCCGCCAGCCGTTCGGCGGCTTCCCGGCGCGCGTCCTCGAACAGACGGGTCTGTTCTTCTTTGGTACGGCGCCGGATGCCTTCGACTTCCTCGCGAACCTGGGCACGGGCTTCGGCAAGCTCCGCCTCGATCCGACGTTTGAGTTCTTCGGCTTCGACCATCTCACTTCGCGCAAACTCTTGGTCGCCGGTGCTACGGTTTTCGCGCTCGATGAGAAGATCCATATACGGGCGAAATAAGAGCCGGCTGAGAAAAAACAGCAGTACGAAAAAACTCGCCAGCTCAATGAGGAAGGTAAAATCCGGCGGAAAGGCCAACATTCGAAGTCCCTGGGAAGTCCCCTGCGCCGGGAAACCGACGTCAAACCCAGGTGCGGTAACATTGCCCCGCCAGCTTGTCAAAACGACGTCCTGCGTCACAACATCTGAGTCGGGGTCGGCTCCACGCTAGGCACGACAAATCGGCTGTTTCACAGGCTGCGGCGGCCACGTGTTTCGGACCTCAGGCGCTCCGCAGACAGTCCACCAAGCGTGTCAGTTCATCCTCAGAGTGATAGCTGATCTCGATGGTGCCGCCCGCGCCCCTCGCTCGAATCCGCACTTTGGCGGCCAGCTGACGGGTAAGACTATCCTCGAGAGGAGTCGGCGCACCGGACCGGCGGGTCGCGCGGATCCCCTTCTCGTCGCTGACGGCACTGGTCGATCGTTTAGCCAATTCTTCGATCTCGCGCACCGAAAGCCCTTGTTGCACGCAGCGACGCGCATAACGGATCTGTTCGGCGCTGGACGGAAACCGCAACAAAGCCCTGGCATGGCCCTCACTCAGTTCGCCGCTGTCAATCAGTTGTTGGATCGGCTGCGGCAGCCCGAGGAGGCGTAGCGTGTTGGAAACCGTCGCGCGCGACTTTCCCAACCGCTTGCCCAATTCTTCGCGGGTGTGGCCGTGGTCGTCGATCAAGCGCTGATAGGCACGCGCCTCTTCCATGGGCGTGAGATCCTCGCGTTGTATGTTCTCGATCAGCGCCAATTCGAGCAGCTCGCTGTGAGCCACCTCTCGCTTTACGATTACCGGCACCCTTGCGAGTCCGGCGCGGGCAGCGGCACGCAAGCGCCGCTCACCGGCGATGAGTTCGAAACCGGCCGGGCCTTCGCTGACGATCAGAGGCTGAAGGACGCCTTTTTCGCGGATCGATTGCGCCAGCTCCTCGAGTGGCTCCTCGGCAAAGGAGCGGCGCGGCTGACCACGGCCCGCCACAATCGTTTCGATCGCTAGAAGACGCGCCGCGTCATTCAGCCCGGTATCTTCGGACCCCCCAGGGGGCTGAGCCCCCGTCTTGGTCGACCGCAGGGTTCCACTTGCGGCACTACCCGGTTTTGCCTCCCCACCGCCTCCGCCCATAATCGCATCGAGACCTCTACCGAGTGGTTGCCGTTTCACTAGCCTTGCCTCCTCTCCCACGGATTCGGTCGGAATAGCGCGAATCCAATCTGTGAATAAACTCCTGCGCAAGCTCTCGATACGCCTGCGCCCCGCGAGAGCCGGGGTCGTACAACAGCACGGGCATGCCGTGGGAAGGGCTCTCGCTGATGCGAACGTTGCGCGGGACGATAGTATCGAAGACCTTGCCCTTGAAATACTCGTTGACCTCACGGGCAACCTGGCGACTGAGAGACAGCCGGCCGTCGAACATCGTCAGGAGGATGCCCTCGAGGACCAGCTCTGCGTTGAAGGCAGTCCGAATTCGGTCCACGGTATCCAACAACCCAGTCAGCCCCTCCAGGGCGTAGAACTCGCTCTGGAGAGGGACCAGCACGGAATCCGCCGCGCACAACGCGTTCAAGGTGAGCATCCCCAAAGAGGGAGGGCAGTCGACAATGACGAACTGGTAGCTGGACAGGAGGGGCGCTACGCAGCGGCGCAAACAAAATTCACGTTCCTCGACGCCGACCAGTTCGATTTCGGCTCCGGCTAAGTTGCGGTTTGCCGGCAGGATGTCGAGTTCCGACAATTCGGTGTGCCGGAGCCCTTCAACAGCCTGGGCCCCGGCTACCAAGACCTCATAAATGGTAGGGCCGGCCGCCGCCAACACCCCGACACCACTGGACGCGCTGCCCTGGGAATCGAGATCAATGAGGAGGGTTCGCTTCGCCTGTAAGGCGAGACCGGCGGCTAAGTTCACCGCAGTGGTGGTTTTCCCTACGCCACCTTTTTGGTTGGCTATCGCTGTGACAACCGCCATCTCGCCAACGCCCTCCGACCCGATACCGCCAACAAGGGTCTGGGTAGCACGTATCCGATAGCGATGCGAACCTGGCGTTTCACGTGAAACGGCAGGCGAGCAATGCGCCCGGGATTGGGACTTCGCTCCGGGACCGTTTCACGTGAAACGGTCTCCACCGCGACCTGCGCACGCCATCAACCCGATATCGAGTCGCCCTACGGCTCGACGACGACGATTCGGCGGCGCTCGGTGCCACCCGGCAGCCGAAAGCGGGCTCTCTCCGATACACGCGCCGCCAACCCGAGCTGGTCTGCTTCTTCGCTTTTCAGCCCCGGGCCCCCGCACATGACCAGGACTTTTCCTCGCCGCGCAAGCAGCGGCCTGGCAATACGAATCAGCTCGGTCGGCGGCCGGAACGCACGCGCAGTCGCCACGTCGAAGTACCCGGCCAATCCGCCTCCGAGGTCCTCGGCTCCCGACTCGACGACCCGACAGCGCCGCAGCCTTAACCGATCGACGGCGTCATGGAGAAAGCTGCAACGCTTTCTCTTTGCTTCGACGAGGTGGACTTCCAACTCCGGCCGCGCCAAGGCGATCACCAGCCCCGGTAGGCCGGCACCGCTCCCCAAGTCGACCAGCCGGCGACAGCCCTCGAGCAGCGGAACACAAGCTAAGCAATCCAGCAGATGCAGGCGTACGGCTTCGTCACGCTCGATGGCGGTCAAGCGCGTGCTCCGGTTCCAGACGTAGAGGAGATCCAGATAGGAGAGCATACCGTGGACAGCGCGCTCGTCGATGGATACGGACAATTCGGCCGCGCCCTCACGTAGGCGGCTCGCCTCGTCCCGCGGCCCTGTCACGCTCGTCGCAACGTTTTCAGGTAAATCGCCAGCGCCGACACGGCCGCCGGCGTCACCCCCCGGACCCGGGCCGCCTGGCCGAGTGAGCGGGGACGAACCAGACTCAGCTTTTCCTCGGCCTCGCTGGAAAGTCCTCGCACCCGACTATAATCGATCCTCTCGGGCAACAGAGTCGTTTCCATCCGGTTCATCCGTTCGATCTCGTCACGTTGCCTCTGCACGTAGCCTTCGTAACAAGCCTCGATCTTCAACTGTTCGGAGACGTCGTCGTCGATTTGGCCCAGGCCCGCCAGCTCAGCCGCCAGCGAAACCGGGACGCTCGGCCTGCGCAAAAGCTCGTATGCCGTCGTCGGGCCTCTCAGAGGGGACTCGCCAAGTTCGTGCAATCGCCGATTCGTCGAGCTGCTCGGGCTGGTGACCGCAGCCTTCAATTCGCGCAGACTCTTTTCGAGTCGGCGACGTTTGCTCTCGAGCACTCGGCGACGCTCCTCGCCGATGAGACCGAGGCGAAGGGCGGCATCGTAGAGCCGCAGATCCGCGTTATCCTCGCGCAACAGCAGACGAAACTCCGCCCGTGAGGTAAACATGCGGTACGGCTCTCCGTCTACGCCGCCGGTAACAAGATCGTCTAGGAGCACGCCGATATAGGCTTCGGACCGCGCCGGCACGAAAGGCTGCTCGCCGCGCAGACAACGTACCGCGTTTACACCGGCAACGAAGCCTTGAGCTGCGGCTTCCTCATAACCCGTGGTCCCGTTGATCTGGCCGGCCAGGAACAGCCCCGCTATATCCTTGCACGCTAACGAAGGCCGTAGTTGTGTAGGCAAGACATAGTCGTATTCGATCGCATATCCGGGGCGCACGATGACAGCATGCTCGAGCCCTTGGATGGTCGCCACGAATTCTTTTTGGACGGCAAGAGGTAGCGCGGTGGAGAGACCGTTCGGATATACCTCCACGGTGTCGAGACCCTCGGGCTCGAGGAAGATCCTGTGGCGGTCGCGATCGGGGAACTTCATCACCTTGTCCTCGATAGAGGGACAATACCGCGGCCCGCGTGATCGAATCGCACCGCTGTACATCGCTGATAACTCGATGTTATCTCGAATAATGCGATGCGTCATCGGGTTGCTATACGTGATATGACAGACGACTTGGGGCAACAGCGGAGCGCGGCTGCCGAAGCCGAACCGCGGCGGCGGATCATCACCCGGTTGCCGCTCCAGCGCCGAGGTGTCGATGGTACGTCGATCCAAACGCGGACAGGTTCCTGTTTTCAGTCGCCCCACCGTCAACCCCAAGCGAACCAAGTCCGCGCTCAGCCCTCGCGAAGCACGGTCACCGGCTCTGCCTCCCGGTCGCCGGTAGCCCCCGCTGTGCATGAGCCCCTCCATGAAGGTTCCGGTGGTAAGCACGACCACCGGCGCACCGATTTTCTCGCCTTCGTCGGTGACGATGCCGCAGACCCGCGAATCGCAATCCAGCAGCGCCACTACTTCGGCCTGCCGCAAGGTGAGTGACTGCGTAGATTCGACCACCCGCTTCATGCGTGCGCGGTAACGGGCTTTATCGGCCTGAGCGCGCGAGGCCTGCACAGCCGGCCCCTTCCTGGTGTTGAGCCGGCGAAACTGAATTCCGCACTCGTCGATGGCGCGTCCCATCTCACCACCCAGCGCGTCGATCTCGCGAACCAGGTGACCTTTTCCGATGCCTCCGATCGCGGGGTTGCACGACATTTGCCCGACACTGTCGGCGTTAAGGGTAAGCATCAAAGTCTCCGCCCCCGACCGCGCCGACGCCAGCGCCGCCTCGATACCGGCATGACCGGCGCCGACCACGATCACATCGTAATCATGAGGCGGCCTCCGTGCAGTCGAGGCTTTACTTACCAATGCAGAACTCACCGAAGATCTTGTCCAAGAGTTCTTCGTTATCCACCGGCTCTACAATAGCCGCAAGTGCGTCGAGAGCGGTTCGAAGCTCGACCGCGACCAGCTCGGCGGGCGCCCCGCGGTCGAGCAGCCGCTGCGCCTGCCCCAGAGCCTCGCGCGCGTTTTCGAGAGCACTGCGGTGCCGCACCCGCGAAATCCCCACCGGTGGCTTCACATCGCGCCCCGCCAATTCCGTCAAGGCACGCGCCAGGCGATCACAGCCTGCCCCGGTAAGAGCCGAAACCTCGAGCATCCGGTCGCCGCCGGAAGCCAAGCGGGCACGCGAGGAGGGGTCGATCCGACTGCCTAGATCGGCTTTGTTGACAGCCACCAGGCGGCGGCCGGTGACCTCGGTTTCTTCGAGGAGGGCGAAGTCTTCATCTGTTGGCCGAGCCGAGCCGTCGACCACGAACACCACGATATCGGCCTGCGACGCAGCCCGGCGTGTCAGCTCGATCGCCGCTTTCTCGGCCTTGCTGTCGGATCGCCGTACACCGGCCGTGTCGATCAGGACGAAAGCCAGACCGCCGAGGTCAACCGTCTCTTCCACAGTGTCCCGTGTGGTTCCCGCCTCATCGGACACAAGCATCCGACCGCAGCCGAGCAGGGCGTTTACCAAACTCGACTTGCCGACGTTGGGGCGGCCCACCAGGGCGGTACGAAACCCCTCTCGCAAACGGCGGCCGGCGGCGAATCCTTCCAGGAGTGCGGTGATTTCCGAGCACAACGGCTCCAGGCTCCCACGCTCGTCACCTTGCGATGCCGCCTCGGGCTCGTCATCGCTGAAATCGACGGCCACCTCGACCTCGGCCAAGACATCCAAAATGCCGGAACGCAGGCTATCGAGCTTGGCCGACAGCGCCCCATCCAACTGTTTCCATGCGGCCCGGGCGCCCGCTTCGACGCGCGCATCGATCAGGTCCGCGACGGCTTCTGCCTGCAGCAGATCCATACGCCCGTTGAGCACCGCGCGGCGGCTGAATTCCCCGGGTTCGGCGAGCCGCGCGCCGGCACGAACCGTGTACTTCAAAAGCTGCTCGACGACCACGGGAGAACCGTGAACTTGGATTTCGGCGGTATCCTCGCCGGTGTAACTTCGTGGCCCCGGCATCAGCACCGCCAGCGCCTCGTCCAAAGGAGCGCCGTTTTCGGGGTCGACGACACGGCCGTGCACCAGCCGCCATGGCACCATGGGTCGGGGCTTGCTCGGACGGAATATGCGCTCGAGTACCGCCGCGGCGCCAACACCGCTGATCCTCACGATGGCAATCGCACCACGCCCGGGCGCCGTAGCGCAGGCGGCTATGCAATCAGCGCGATACACACGAGGTCAGGATTCGCCGTCGTCCTCGGGGGCCGCGTTGTCGCTTGCTGCACCGCCAGGAGCCGCGCCGGCCTCCGCCGCCGAGTCCGTCGGGACTGCGGGGGTGATCTGAATGCGTCGATAGGGGCCCGCGCCAAGGACTTTCAACACCACCGTACGATCGTCCGCGAGAAGTTCCTGGACGGTGCGACGGTCACGAGCACCTAGAGGGGAGATCTGCACCGCTCGCTGCTCGATCAGAGCACGATCGCGAAAACGCGTTGCCATATCCTCGAGCGAGTGACGACGGCGCTCCCGATAACCACCTACATCGAGGGTGACCGCGGCGCTGCCTGCCGTCTCGCCCGCAAAGATCATGCGATTGAGGATGTGCTCGAGGGCGTCGAGGGTCTGCCCGCGCCGTCCGATAAGCATACCTTCGGCTTGCGACGTCACCTTGACGATAACCTGCGGATCCGTGTGGCCATGTAGCCCGACCTCGACGGTAGCTTCAAAACCCATCTTGCCGATCAAGCCGGCAGTCAGCCTTCCCGCCTGATCGCGCAAACTTTCCAGGTCTGCGTCCGTAAGAGGCGGCCGCGTCGGCGGAACGATAGCGGTTGCGGTGTCGCCCTCGTCTGCCGAACCGGGGCCAACCACCGCGGCCTCAACGCCGGGAGCTTGCTTCCGCGCAGCTTCGCCGGCGCCGTTTCGACCGCCGGCAGGGCCCATTTTCTTTGTAGCCGTGCGTGCCCCCTCCGCGCGCTTCGCTTCCGCGCGTCGCGCGGACGAGGAGGTCTCCGCGCGACCGGCTCGTGGCGCCTGGTTCTCGCCCTTTTTACGCTCGCCGGAGAGTTGTCCCGAAGACGCCGCAGCGCCCCGCGAACGCCCTCCACGCCGCCGTCGCCCACGCTTGGACCCGCCTTCCGTGGCTGCGCCGCCGTTGGTGCCGGCTCCTTTGCGACCCGTACCACGCTCCTCTTTTCGCGCTCGCGTACCACCGTTGTCTTCAGCTTTGGCGCCTTCTGTCTTGCCACGGTTGCGAGCCTCTCGCTCGCCGCCTTGGCCTCGACCACGGCCGCGTCGACGTCGCGCCGGTCTTCGCCGCGGTGCCATATCGAACTCCTGGCCGTCCCGGAAGGCGTCCTTCCGCAAGGTCGCCTTGACCTTGGCGCGGCGGGCTCCAAGCCCTAGAAAACCTCCGCGCGGGTGGTGCAAGATTTGAATTTCTACGCGATCGCGCGATGCGCCTAGCTGGTTGAGAGCGGTTTGGATCGCTTCGTCGACTGTAAGTCCTTGTGCTTCTACCGAAGTCGGCATCCGATACTCCTAGGTGTCCGAACGGTTGGTGACGTACTGCTGCGCAATCGTGAGAACGTTGTTGGCAAACCAATAGATCACCAAACCGGCGGGGAAATTTACAAACATGACGGTAAACACGACCGGCATGAGCATCATCATTCGCTGTTGGGTCGCATCGCCGGTCGACGGAGTCATGCGCTGCTGGACGAGCATGCTCAGGCCCATCAACAAAGTGAGGACGGGAATTCCGGCGGGATGTACGAAGGGCAATTGTAGAGTTCCGAGCCGATCGGGTTGCGAAAGGTCGGTAATCCAACCAAGGAAGGGGGCATGCCGCAGTTCAATGGACTGAAGCAAGCCGTTGTAGAGCCCAATGAAGACCGGGATCTGCAACACCATCGGCAGGCAGCCTGACAGCGGATTCACCTTGTGGCGCTTGTAAAGCTCCATCATCTCCTTGTTCAGGGTCTCGCGATCGTCCTTGTACTTTTCCTGGATCTTCTTCAGCTCGGGCTGAATACGCTGCATGGCCTTCATGGCCTCGCTCTGGCGTTGATTGATCGGGAACAAAATGACTTTGATCAAAACCGTCAGGATGATGATCGCCCAGCCGTAGTTACCGGTGAAGCGGCCGATGAAGAGCAACAGCCACAACATCGGGCGAGCCACGATCGAGAACCAACCCAAGTCGACCGCGCCCTCGAGGTGATGCCCCGCAGCACGCAACGTCTCCAGACGCTTGGGGCCTATGAACACTTCGAAGTCGACAGTCTCTCCGGCGCCCGCCGTCCACAGCGTAGCGACACCGAGTTTTCCTTGCCGCCGAGCAACAAATTCGTGTTGGAAATGCCCGAGCGGTGCAAAGGCGGCGAGGAAATAGTGATCCGCGTAGCCGGCCCAGGCGATATCTCCTTGATGGCGCTCCGTCTCGCCGGGATCCAATCGCGCGGCTGCTTTGGCCTTGAGCTTGCCGTCGACCAGCACCGCGGGGCCGTCGATGCCGGCAAAACGCGAGCCCTTACCCGCCGCATCGCGCGTCCAGGACAGGGCAAGGCGTTGGTCACCGCGGCCCGCCACAGAGACACGTAGATCGACAACGTAGGAGTCCCCGCGGAAACGCATCGTCTTAATGAGATTCTCTCCGTTGGGCCCCTTGCCGCGTAAGACCAACTCGCCCGTCGCGCCCCCGTGCAGCTTGCCGGCTTTCCCCTCTAGGCTGTACACGACGCGGCTATCGTCGAACACCTCCGAACCGTCCTTGGACGGCCACTGTACACCGAGGGGGAAATCGCCTTCGCTGTGCACCATGTTCAGAAACGGACTCGAGGGTTCGTTGGTGAGGCGAAACTTCTTGAGAGTGAAACTGATCAGACGCCCGCCGAAAGAACTGAAGGTGGCGGTGTAGAGGTCGGTGTCGACGGTGAACTTCTGCTCGGGAACCCCGAACTTTGGTCGCTGCGGGGTTTTTTCGGCCTGCGCCGCAGGAATCGCCGGTAGATTCGGTTTCGGGATCTCCGCCCCCGGTGCCGCAACGGGGTGTTGACCCACGGCGCCGGTCCCGCCTTCGTTGTTGGATGCACCGGCGGGCGCTTCGGTACCCCGCGGCGGCGGCGCAGCCGGTCCGGACGTGCCCTCGTCGGCCGGTCGCGGCTTCGGCGTCCGCGACTCGAACAACATTTGATAGCCAACAAGGATGGCTATCGATATGACAAATGCCAGTAGTGCGTTTCGCTCCACGAAGCGGCCTCCATCGGGCCGCAGCCAGCGTGGCGAACCTCTCTTTGGTTACCGAAGGGGGTCGTACCCTCCCTCGTGAAACGGGTGACAGCGCGCTATGCGAGCGAACGCCCGCGCGCATCCGCCGAGCGGGCCGTATTCTCGGATGGCCTGCTGGGCGTAGCTCGAGCAGGTTGGGTAGAAGCGACAATGCGACCCCAACCATGGGGATACCGCGGCTTTGTAGGCACCAACGAACGCAATGAGCAGCCAGCCGATCAGATCGCCGATCGGTTTCACGGCCACTGCCAAAACGTCTGCCATGGTATGCAATTTTTTCATGCTCACGGAACCAAAAGGTTCCGAAGTTCCGCCTCGATTTCCCTGTAGCTCAACATGTCCGCACCCGCCCGCGCAATAATCAAGAGGTCTTGGGCTGGCTGCAATTTTTTACGATGCTTTCGAAAAATCTCCCTTACCCGGCGCTTCACTCGATTCCGTCGGACCGCTCCCCCCACCTTGCTGCTTACGGTGAGACCGAGCCTGCTTCGTCCGGTCGTTGCCGGAACGCTGACGACGATGAAGTGCCGAGTTCTCCTCGCTCGGCGCTCGCGCTGCATCCGCAGGTATTCCCTGCGCTTTCGGATGCGTGCCCGCGGTGGGAATGTGAAATCGCGTCCGGCTACCGTTTCGCCCGTTTTGTCGGTGTAGACACCGTCAACCGTTTTCGGCCCTTTGCTCGTCTCGCGCTGAGTACGCTACGCCCGCCCGGACTCGACATCCGCGTTCGGAAGCCGTGCCTACGGCGGCGTTTGACGTTGCTGGGCTGGAAAGTTCGCTTCATTGCGACGGTACCTCGACCACACGATTCAACCTGCGCGTCAACGCACAAGCACCTGAACCGCAGCACGCTGTCACGAGGTTCCCGGCTTGTCAATCCCGCGGGTTCGGCGCTAGCTCCCGTTCAGCCGAATTCCGGTTTCAGAGGCCTCGAGAAAAGCGCCTCGAGTACCGCGCTCGGGGCCATGCCTTCGTAGAGAACCTTGTAGG
>Ga0114931_10004602_pt1 | contig 17205 bp, 13 predicted proteins | sample 2SBtaG_FD_89579 | JGI IMG/M metagenome (GOLD analysis project Ga0114931, IMG submission 89579) | Deep subsurface microbial communities from Kolumbo volcano to uncover new lineages of life (NeLLi) - 2SBTROV14_V59a metaG | ecosystem: Environmental > Aquatic > Marine > Volcanic | place: Kolumbo...
AAACCGTATACTCATGAACCGGCTACCGCCCTCTGCTGGCCAAACCTTCGAAGGACGGCACGCGTCCAGAAAAAGGTCGGTTTCTGGGGGCAGCCATTGCCCCGGTATGCCAGTCAGACTCCCGGGAAAGAAACCGACCTTTTTGAAACCGTATACTCATGAACCGGCTACCGCCCTCTGCTGGCCAAACCTTCGAAGGACGGCACGCGTGCAGAAAAAGGTCGGTTTCTGGGGGCAGCCATTGCCCGGTACGCCAGTCAGACTCCCGGGAAAGAAACCGACATTTTGAAACCGCATGCCCACGAACCGGCTACCGCCTTCTGCTGGTCAAACCTTCGAAGGACGGCATGCGTCCAGAAAAAGGTCGGTTTCTGGAATTCTGTCATTCCAGAGTCAACCCTCGAATATTCGAATCATCTTCGCACGACATCACAAACTGCCGGTAATCTTCCCGATGCGAAAACTGCGAGAGGATAACTTCCGGCTGCGCCAGCGCGCTTTTTCGTAAGCCCATGTAGTCGCGATAGCTGGAATAGTCCCACTCTTCTGGTCGCCGCACAAGCCCCGCGTCGACCGGATTCATATGAATGTAGCGCGAGAGATACAATAGATATTCATTCCGGTCAATGTGAATATTCTTAAAGGGTCCCTGAAAAAGGTGGCCAACTCGGTCGTAGCGTTTATTGATAGCTTTGGCGTAGGACGTTTGCAACGACAACATCATCCTTGAGATCCCCCCTTCACTGACTTCTCTGACGATCAGGTGAAAATGATTTGGCATGAGGCAGTAACAGATCAATTCCGATTTCCACCGGTTCATGGCGCGCCTGAGGCGCCGTAAGAAAAAGAGATAGTTTTCATTTTCGAAAAAAATAGACTGTTTTTCGTTGCCTCGATTGAAAACGTGATAATAGTTGTCGATGGCAAATTGTGTTTTCCGCACGAACCTTTCCCCTCCCTAAAGAAGCCAACCTTTTACCCAGCCGCAATTCACACGTTCTTGAGTTTAAGTCCTAAAGCATCACCCTTGTTCATATTCAACCATGTGAAAAGGTCGGCTTCTTGCATCAACCTTTTACCCAGCCGGCATTCACACCTTCTTGAGTTTAAGCCCTAAAGCATCACCCTTGTTCATATTTAACCATGTGAAAAGGTCGGCTTCTTGCACCAGCCTTTTACCAAGCCGGCATTCACACCTTCATTAGTTTAAGTATGAAAGCACTACTGACGCTCATGTAAAGAAACCGACCTTTTTTGTTCGCAACTTTATGAATCACCCTATTGGGCCTTGCCAAAAAAGCTTCAAACGGGAGCGCCTACCCAGCAAAAGGTTGGTTTCTGGCCCCGGAGATCACGCCAACCATTCCAAACCCCATCGAGTTTGCTTCTCCCAGACCGCATTCCCAGGCCGCGCGGATGAGCTCGGGATTGCCTTCCAGAGTAAAGTGACCCTCGATCGCCCGGCGTTTCGTCTCTTGCGGCGTGCCTTCCTTCAACGTCATAAGTTTCGTCCTTGGCCGGTCGGACTTTTCGAACCTGAGTAGAAAAGAGCGATCGGTCGGCAGACAGCCGTGAATAATACCGTACTTCTCCAAGATGTTGTCACGCAATCGCTGTGGCAACTCCTCGTCATGCGGCGTCAAGTATTTGGGGACTAACTTGCCGTTTTGTTCGCCTGGTCGACTCACCGAAAAAGGGGATAAGCACCGAAACCGCATCTGCACTGACAAGGTCGGGCAGGCAACTGTTTCTACCTGCTCAACCCGAAAGGCGACACGCCAGCCGCGTCCGCCAATGACCAATTCGGAAGATTCAAACAGCCCCAGAACGAAATGCTGTACGAACGCTTCGTGCATCGGGCTGCCAATCTGGAGGCACCATGCCCTTCCGGTGCTGACAAGCGTGGCACCATCTGAGCTTTTCTCAAGTCGTGCTGTGTGATTTCGCAGCAGTGAGAAAGTAAACAGTTTCATCGCCCTGCCGCTCGCGGCCGGATAGCCTCTTTCATGCAGAAAAGCCGCATAGTCCGGCGCAGCCAGCCGCAGCGTCTTATAAATCGCCGCCGACAGCGGGTACTGATAGTTGATGGGGATTCGGACCCGATGGGAAAGGGGTCGTAAAGTCAGTTTGATTCGCATGAAGCCAGGTCAAAGTCTTGGAGGGTTTCCAGATGTCCAGCCGCGCGGCGTCAGACCGCCCTCACCGCATTCAAGGTGCAGATATGTCTCATCATGACTTGCCAGGGGGGTGAAGACGCCTTACTGCGGCAATCGGCATCAGAAAGCTGAACTGGAGAGCAACGTCTTCGTCGCCGGCACTTCACACTGTAATTAATGGAAGTCAACCTTGGGAAGCAAGTCCTTTGCGGTGGTTGTTACCAAGAGTTCACAATTACGTCTTGATATGTTTATGAATGGCCCTTCATGCCGGGTCGTGGGGAGACTAACCGCAATCTGCCAAAAGGAAAGAGGCAGACTTCCGCGCCAGAAGCCTGCCCTTTCGGAGGAAACGGAGAATGGAATCTAACTCTGCTTAAGTTACATTTTGTTTCGAAAGATATTCCGCTTCAGCTCTTTTTCAGTGTGCCCGATGGTTTCACAAAGCAGCCAGGACAGCGCTCCGGCCATTCTTTTGCAGCGCCTGGCGGTAAAGCTGCCGCGTTTCCTGGTGATGCGGTCGACGTCGATACTCCTTCTCCGTACGTGCGAGGGCATCAGAGAGTTGGATGTTGTTCCTGAGGCAGAATCGCGCAACTTCCAGATTGACATTCCAGCCTTGTTCTTCGTGTTGCTTGTAGGTGGCCAGCACTGACTTGACAAGGACGCCCGCGGTTGCCGACTGACCTGACTCGCGATAGAGCTCAATGAGGTCTTCCATAAAAAGGTGCTCAGGGGCGGCAGCGTATGCTTGCAGAAACAACTGGATCGCTTCTTCGGTGCGGCCCCTGGCTTTCTCGACTTGTGCCAGTCCGCGCAATGCATAGTGATAATGATAGCGCGTCTGCAGAATGCCCTGAAACAGAGATTCTGCCGTGTCGATGTTGCTTGCCTTCAGGTAGAGCTGGCCCAATTGGTAAGCTGCCCAGGCATGGGCTTCGGAGCCGACGACCCCGGCGTTGACTGCCAGACGCATGGCATTGCGAGCCCCTTGAAAATCGCCTCTGAGTTCGCGCAGATGGGAAACACGCGAATAGGAACGCAGGTCCGGGCGCAGGCTGACCATTTGGTCGCAGGCTGTGATCGCAGCATCATAACGACCCAATTCCTTGAGAGCATCAGAATAAATACCCCACGCCATTTCATCGCGAGGATTACGCTGCAACGCCCGGTGTGCCCAGTCCGAAGCCTTTTCGAAGTCGTGGTAAATCATGAAAATAGCAGCCTGTTCCACCCATGCAGCAAGATTGTCAGGCTCGAGCTTCAGGGCTTGCTCAACCTCTGTTTGTGCCGTAGTTACATAGATATGATGTCGACCGGTCACGCGGGCCTGCTGCAGATAGAGCCGGGACAGAGCCAGATGATTCTGTGCCGAATCCGGCTGACGGCGAATTTTGTCGCGGTAGTACTGGATGGAGCGTTGTAAATTTCCTACTTCCGAGCTAGTGCTAAGCTGGCCCGACCGGCTAGTCAGCATTGGCCTCCTACCGGCGGTCGGATTGCGATAGAAATGGTAACTGACGATACCAACGATGATACCACAAATCAAGAAAACGCGGATCTTGTTGCTCACTGGTGTGTCTCCGGCTATTCGTTTTTGAAATGACTTCTGCGCATGCCCGCTAAGCTGGAGCAGCGCCGCCTAACCGAGTCAGGTCGGTCGGCAGCGCAGCCCAGCAATCAGCCTGCAAGAGCGAACGGCCTTACTTGATAAAAACGGCTTTTCGCGCCGACAGTGCCTTACCCCCGACTTCAAGACGGTAGTAATAGTTTCCGCTCGCGAAATTGGCTGCGTCCCAATTCAGAGAGTACGTGCCCGGTGATTTGAATTCATCCACCAGGGTCGCTACTTCCTGTCCAAGGCCGTTGTATATCTTCAGCTTCACACGTTCGGCCTTTTTCACATGGTAGCGAATCGTCGTGGACGGATTGAACGGATTCGGAAAATTCTGGTCCAGAATGAACTCGCGTGGCAAGTTGATTCCCAGGTCAAAGTCTCTGACGCTGGTCGGCTGTCTCTGCGGCCCTTTCGCGGTGAGCTGTTTGACGTAATCAAACCCGCTGTGCGGATTGGGAAGGTATGGGAAAGCGGTCAGCAGCGGCAAGTCGTTTTGAGTCGGACCCGCATTGTAGTTCAGCTCAGCCGATAAGGCCGTTGAAGCCAAATCGGAGTAGTCGCCGGCAAAGGCATCATCAAAGGGAAAGCCGACCGCGGCCAGCACCAGTCCGCCGACGGCTTGCAGTTCGATGGTGGTCACATCGTCCTCGAGGCGCCGGCCGTTCGGGAACCCATCCATGTGCGGGATCGCTTGTACGTCGGTGCCGGCATAGGTCGGGTCGGTCAAACCGAGAACTGCGGCCCGGATCAGGCCCATCCTGGCGTTGTTCACGAACTCATCGGTCCCGCGGTCAGTCACCGGCGTGGCCATGTTGACACGCAGCATATCACCGCCGTACAGCACGCCATTGTCACTGGTGATGGGAAGAAAATTGTTAATAAACGGCTTGCCTGCACTCAGGGGACCGCCCGTCTTGCCGGTCGCCAATTGGTACGGAATCAAGTTCGGAACGCCAAAATAGAAGATCGGAAAAATGTCGGCGCGACGCGGCTCGCCAGGTCCAACCAGGACGGTCTGCCCTGCCGGCATGCCGTCAGCCGCGGGACCGGTAGCGACGGCGATGGCTGTTCCGGTGAAATCGATGCCCGGAATTGAGGCCGCTGCGAACGCGCCGTCTTTAGCTGTGCGAAAATCGAAGCCGGGATCCGTAAATCCCGGAATCACGCCGATGGCGGGATACGACATGCTCTGCACGCGCAAGGCCGAGAGCGCAGGCACGAGGTCGCCAAGCCCGTCGGCAGGATTGTTTGGGTCACCGCCGTCATCCATGTAGAGTGCCAGCTCCGGGTTGGCGAAATAGGTGACGAAATCCTGCTCAGCCACACTGTAGGGAGAGACCGCATTCCATTTGTCTTTCTGCGCCACCGGGATGATGGCTTCGTTCGTCAATGGCATTCCGAGGCGCGACACCTGAACCCAGGGTCCGCTCTCATCGGGCTTATCTCCTGTGGCAGACAGGGTCCTGATCTGCGGGCGGCTTGCGGATGCCCACACCCCGATGACGAAGTCCGGATCGAGAATATCGCTTGCCGCATCGACAGTCTTGCCGTCTTTCTGCAGCGATGAAATGGGCGTCTTGATAATGATAGAATGCGTGTTGAAACCCGCGACGGCATCGCGGGCATTGGCCGGGTCGCTGGCATCGTTGCCGAACGAGCTGCGGGTCTGGCCGAGATCGAAAATACCGCCCAGGTCGACGAAGAACACATCATCCCTGGGTCCGCAGAAAATGATTTCACCTGTGCTTGCCGTGGTAATGGCGGAGGTGACTAAATCATCGTAGCTTGCCGCGCCCGCAAAGGAAGTGGAGCGAGGACCAATGTTGTTCGGCGGCACAATGCCGTTGCTGACGATGGGTGTAAAGCTGGTGCCGCCGTCTGTACTCTTCTCGCAGATGTAAGTCGCTTTCAGATTTTGCCCCAGGCGGATGTTGAAAAAGGTGGTCGGATCTTCGTTCGTCAGGTTGAAAGTAAAGCGATAGGTGATGTCGTCCTTCGCCGTGCCGAGGGGACCGACTGAGGTTTGGTTCTTGATATGAATTTCATACCGAATGTTTTCCCCAAAAGTGTTGTAATTTGGTCCGCCCTCTGGCAACTCCAAAGGGATGTAGTTGGCGACGATCACCATATATTCCGGGTCACTGGGATCCCGGAACGCATACAAATCCGTGTTGTCAGCCAGTGGATCATTGCTGATTAAAGGTGCTTCGCGGTGACTCGAAGCATCGCCGAAATCTGACAAGTAGGTCAGTACAAGCACAAAAGCCACCACGCCCAGACAAATTGAAAATAGTGTGAATTTTTTCATGACCGGTCCTCCTTAATCTGTTCGTTAGTTTTTTTGAGAGTCCGTAGAACATTCCAGGACAAGTCTATCAGCGGCAGACTGCCGTGAAGGATGTTTGATATGACATAGAGTGGAATGAATTACGAAAATCAAAACTCGAACGAAGTACGGTCGGGAGAACCGATCGGATCTATGTGATCGACATTTTAGTCGAAAACTTTTTCAATCGAGGTCAAGAGCTCTGTCAAAGGGATGTTTTGGGTCAGAATTGAACAGTCCCGGGAAACAAGAATCCGGGTAAATGGCTCTGTAGCAGGGAGAGGCTGCCTTGCCCCCACTAGCCGGGTTGGCTACAAGCTAAGCGTTCGCCGCCCTTACGGCACTCACAATTGCAGCGGCCACCATGTCTGCGGCCGACGTGCCGACGGCTAAACAATTCTCATGCTTATCTCCAACGGATAATCCAATGATGAGATCTCCGTCGAACAGGGTGTGAGCCGGACGAATAGCGCGTGCGAAACCGTCCTGAGCCATTTGAGCAATTTTCGTTGTTTCTTCTTTGTTAAAGCCTGCGTCAGTGGCAACAACCGCAAGTGTGGTGTTACCTGGCGACGCCGCGGAGGCAATACCTCGCAGTGCCTGAATGTACTCCTCAGTATCCAGAAATTTACCACTTTTGGGATCGCGGGCACCTGCCAGCGTGCGGCCAGTCTTGTCATCCACAATGTCGCCGAAAGCGTTCACGACGACCAGCGCTCCCACACGACACTCCCCCACTTGCCTGCAGGCGCTGCCGATGCCGCCCTTCATGCAATGCTCTATTCCGAGGACTTTTCCCACAGTGGCACCACACCCGACCCCGATACGGCCCATGCATTTCGCATCCTGACTGGCAGCCAACGCGGCCTGCATCCCCATTTTCTTGTCCGGTCGAACGGATGCATCCCCTTCGTGCAGGTCGAAAATCACAGCGCTAGGCACGACCGGCACACGGGCTACCCACATATCAAATCCGATTCCGCGCTCTTCCAAATATTGTTGCACCCCACCAGCGGCATCCAGCCCAAATGCACTTCCCCCGGCGAGTAAGACCGCATGAATGCTGGGAACAAGGCGCGCCAACTTGATCGCTTCGATCTCACGTGTGCCCGGTGCTGAACCGCGTACGTCCACACCCGCAACTGCTCCCTTTTCAGGCAGAATGACGGTACAGCCGGTTTTCGCGGTTTCATTCTGGGCATGCCCGACTCGAATGCCCGGTACATCGCAAATTGAGGTTAGCTCGGATCGCATTTTTCTATTTCACAAACATTCAGTCAGCGTTGGACTGTAACGATACAAAACGTTGATCGTCGTGGCCCGACAACCCTGTGTCGCCCTGAAGTCACGAAGAATTGAGACAAAATCAGTTACCTAGTGAGAGTTCCTGACCAAGTCCAAACGCCAATATCGCCAATTTTCTTAACAAAGTCAGCTAATTATTATTCTTATCGGAACCTGACTTGAAAAATTGGAAACGTTTGGCCAAAGGAATTCGGCGGGACGGGACTTCAACGATGAGGCTGCTATCATTAAAAAAGAAAAGGTCACCAAGGACCAGGCCGATCGAACGTCGTAGAGGCTTCCAGTTTTCGCGATAGGCACGAGAGTCTACTTTCGTACCATCGCGACCCTTACTTACCAGCCTCACCCGCTGGGGGTATTCGCGGTTGATCATGAAGGGTGAATGTGTGGTGTACACCAACTGATTCTTGATGGATAAATCTTCCATCACTTTAGTCAGATCCTTTTGACCTGCCGGGTGCAGGTGAATACCCGGTTCATCCAGCAAAAAGAAATACTCATTGGCTTTCGCTTCGAAAGTTTGGGCAATAAAATTTATGTAAAATGACAAATACCATCGAAATCCCAGGCTGCGGGATTCGGGCGTATCGTAGACGGTGGTACCATCGGAAATGTCGATATACAGCACTTTGCCATTCACATTCAGTTTGATCTCAATGGTCGGCTCCTGTGACCAAACGCGCCGAATCTGCTGGGTGATCAACCGGCTCGCTTCTTCGCTGGCCCGACGGCCGCGAGTTGAATCCTCAAAAATAATTTCAAAATTATCCTGAATCCCCCCTATCTTGAGCAAGTTCCGTTCTGTAGTGTAGTTGGGATCGCCATTCAGTAGAGTGTTGAGATCCACGCGATTCTTGATCAGCGAAATGTTGTCAAAATAGAGAATCTTGGGGAGGTGCTCGAGCAATTTTTTCATGTTGGTAACCGGTACTTCCTCATCCTTTACCAGCACGTGATAATTGGTCAACTCCGGGCCATCCTTCTTGACCGCAAAGGTTTCTGCACTTTTGAAGACTTCGGCCTGCGTCGCAAACTGCCGCCGATTCTCTCGTGAAAGATTGGTGAACTCCAGCGTGACTTCCGGGCATTTTCCCTGGTAGTAGTAATCTGAGTATTGACAAGTGAGGGCGTTTGTAAATGTGGCGTCATGACGAAAGGCATCTATCGAACGCAGGGTATTTGTCTTCCCGCTTTCGTTAGCGCCAATCATGACTGAAACCTTGGGATCAATCGGCAAGTTCAGTTCGAAGATGGACCTAAAGGCTTTGATATTAATTCGTGATATGAGCATTTGAGAAGTGAGGAAAAAGGGATCTAAAAATTACGAAATTACCCGATTAATGGCGATAAATATAACGAGGAATCTGCAGCAAAGCAAATACTTTTTGCCCCTGCTGCCCGGTTGTGAATGGAGCGCCCTGAAAGGTAGATCTTTGCGCATGTGAGGCAAAGAGTCAAGACAAGACAAAAAAGCCCGGGGAAAACAATCCTCCCCGGGTGTCATTATCGAAAGCCATTATGAAGAATCAGCCGACTGGTTCAGTTTCAGATTTGGACTTGCTGCCATTCTTGTCGCTCTTAGGAGCCATTTTCTTTCTGGAAGTCTCCACGAACTCTAGCCCATCGCCCTTCTTTTTCACAGAGATTTGACTCCCGTCGACAAATTTGCCACGCAGTATTTCTTCCGCAATCGGATCCTCGATCATTTTCTGGATGGTCCGGCGCAGCGGTCTTGCCCCGTAAACGGGGTCGAAGCCGTGTTCCGCCAGGTGCTCCTTTGCACCCTTGGTCAAGTCGATTGCCATTTCGCGATCCTGCACTTTGTTAAGCATCTCGTCGATCACGATATCAATTATCCTGACCATGTGTTCTTTTCGCAATGAATGGAAAACAACGGTTTCGTCAACGCGATTGATGAATTCCGGGTTGAACAGACGTTTTACTTCCTCCATGATTTTGTGCCGCATGGCATCATAATCAGCGGCGTCCGTATCAAATGTAAAACCGATTCCGGCCCCTTTCTTGAGGTCCCTTGCACCCAAATTGGACGTCATGATCAGGATCGTATTCTTAAAGTCTACCTTCCGTCCCAGGCCATCCGTCAGTTGTCCATCGTCAAGAATCTGGAGCAAAATATTGAAAACGTCGGGATGTGCTTTCTCGATTTCATCAAAAAGCACGACAGAATAAGGATGCCGGCGAACCTTTTCAGTCAGCTGACCGCCTTCTTCATAGCCTACATATCCCGGGGGAGCGCCGGTCAACCTTGACACTGAAAATTTTTCCATATATTCCGACATGTCTAGCCGAATCAGCGCATCTTCATCCTCAAACAAGTAGCGAGCCAATACTTTTGCCAGTTGGGTTTTGCCGACCCCCGTCGGGCCCAAAAATACGAAAGAACCGATTGGGCGGTTTGGATCCTTTAAGCCTGCTCTCGTTCGTCGAATGGCTTTGCTCAACAAATGGATGGCGTCGTCCTGTCCTATGATCGACTTTTTGAGTTCAGACTCCATTTCCAGAATCTTCGCTGATTCCGATTTTGCGACGCGCTGGACCGGAATGCCGGTCATCATGGCCACAACCTCGGCCACGTCTTCTTCTGTCACCGTGGCCAAAAATTCATCCTCAGACTCTTTCCAGCGCCTCTTGGCAGTTTCTAGCTTGCGATTGAACCGCTTCTCCTTATCACGCAAAACGGCAGCTCGTTCGAACTCTTGTGCTTTGATCACCGAATCTTTTTCGTTCTTGACTTGCTTTATTTCTTCTTCCAGCTGGGTAATTTCTTTCGGCACGACGATATTCGCTAGATGAACCCTGGCTCCTGTTTCATCCAAAACGTCGATGGCCTTGTCTGGCAGAAACCGATCGGAGATGTATCGTTCAGACAACTTCACAGTGGCCTTGATAGCTTCATCATCGAATCGAACTTTGTGGTGTTGTTCATATCGTTCCTGCAGTCCTTGAAGAATCAGAAGGGTTTCTTCCGGCGACGGCGGATCAACCATGATTTTTTGGAATCGTCGCTCAAGAGCGCCATCCTTTTCAACATGCTGCCGGTACTCATCCAGCGTGGTTGCACCGATGCATTGCAATTCTCCTCGCGCCAGGGCGGGCTTGAACATGTTCGATGCATCCAATGACCCTGAGGCGCCTCCGGCACCCACGATTGTATGCAGTTCATCGATGAAGAGAATCACATCCTTCGCACGCTGCAATTCGTTCATAATTGCCTTCATGCGCTCTTCAAACTGACCTCGATACTTTGTTCCCGCGACGATAGCCCCAAGGTCCAATGTGACCACCCGCTTATTATGCAAAATTCTTGGGACTTTTCTTTCAATGATTCTCAGTGCAAGCCCTTCAGCAATCGCCGTCTTCCCGACACCCGGCTCTCCAATCAGCACAGGGTTGTTTTTCTTGCGACGACTCAATATCTGCGCAACACGCTGAATTTCGTTGTCCCGGCCGATGATCGGATCCAACTCATCTTTGCGGGCCAAATCAGTCAGGTCGCGGCCAAAATGGTCCAAGGCAGGCGTTTTCGATTTTTGCTGACTGCTGGTCTCGCGACTGGAGGGGGACCCGCGAAGAATGTTCTCCAATTCCTCTCGCACCGTGTCGTAAGTCACATCAAAGCTAACCAAAACCTGGGCCGCAACGCCATCCTTTTCCTTTACCAAAGCCAGCAGCAAATGCTCCGTGCCGATAATGTCGGATTTGTATTTTTCAGCCTCTACGTAGGCCATCTTTAAGATTTTCTCGGCCCGTTTCGTAAACGGAATGTTTCCAATCGTCATGGTTTCCCCTGACGACTTGACTGAGTCTTCAACCGACCTTTTTATGTCGTCAAGGTCACAACCAAGGTTGCGTAGGATTTCGACCGCTATCCCCTCGCCCTCTCTAATCAGGCCGAGGAGCAAATGCTCTGTGCCGATGTAATCATGTCCTAGTCTGAGAGCCTCTTCTCTGGAGAATTGAATCACCATTTGAACACGACTAGAGAAATTGTTTTTCATTTGCGTGACTCCGCGTAAAAATATTCAAAAAAATTCTTATCTACTGAAACTGTCACTCAGACAAAAAGCATTCCGGCTTTTATTCAAACTACCAGATTTTGCCTGATGAATTCCGCCCGCAGGACATCTCGCTCGCTTGGCTTGAGCGGTCTCTGATAAATACGTTGTAGGTGTCCGGGTTGCACCAGAACGATTAGCTGACTAATGGTTAAGCGACTAATATCTTTCAGCATTCCCAATTCGCAGCCGAAGCGCAGTGTTGACAAAAGATTCATCGACTCCAACGAGCTAATAATTCGAGCATTTTTCAACACCCCGATCGCGCGAAAAACAGCATCTTCAAGTTTCGTTCTATTGTTATCCAACAATCGCTCGCGTGCACCGCGCTCCAATTCGACCAATTGTAAAGCCGTTTGAGTTATTCGCTCAATAATGCTGGTTTCGGTTCGGCCCAATGTTGGCTGGTTAGATATTTGATAAATATTCCCGATCGATTCAGTCCCTTCTCCGTAAAAACCGCGCACAGCAATTTCCGAATCCGGTAGGCGCTCCAGAACATTGTCGATCTTGTCCTCGAGAGAAAGCCCTGGTAAATGTACGAAAACTGAAACTCTAAGTCCAGTACCAATATTCGTCAGACAGCTTGTCAGGTACCCAAACTTTTTTGAATATGACAGCTCCAGGTTCCCTTCGAGCTCGTCATCCAGTTTGGTTATCTTTTTCCAACCTGCATTAATGCCAAGGCCTGCCTCGATACATTGCAGGCGCAAATGGTCTTCTTCGTTTACCATGAGGCTCAGATCTTCCGGTTCCGAAAGAATCAGCAACGACGGCAAATTGTTTTCAATGAGTTGGGGACTCGCTAGACGGCGCTCGACAAAATATTTGCACTCCAGGTCCGACAAATTTTGGATGTCAAGAGATCTGGCTTTTTCGAGGCTTGGGCATTTCTCACACGCGGACGACACGCGATTCATAACAGTCTTCAGTTCTACATTCGAGGCCCGGTGCGGAAATCGGTAGCCCTTGAGATTGCGCGCCAATCGGACCCGAGATGACAGAATGGCATCAGAATAGTTATCTTCCGATGTTAGCCAGCTTGCAAAATTCCAGGTGGTATCGCAAAAATCTATCGCGAGCCGTTCTTGCGGTTCGCTTTGTATGGCCTGCTTTTCGGTTTTGTTCACCGCAGAATTCCGTCGTTATCGCTTTTTTCACGAACACTTTCAGCGCCCCGGATCATATCCCTTAACTTCGCCGCTTCTTCGAACTGCTGCCGTGATATCGCGTTTCGTAATCGTTTATTCAATTGTTGTAGTTCCGATTCGTCGACAACACAGCGCATGGAGTTAGGTCGGCAGCCAATGTGTTGTGTACTCCCGTGAATTCTTCTGAGAATAATTTCCATCTCTTTCTCAAAAGTGTGGTAGCAAATATCACACCCTAACAAACCGCTCTCCTGAAATTCTTCCCAGGTCATTCCGCATGCGCCACATTTTAGGTCCGAATCCGTATTCAGCTCAGATAAGCAGTCCTCGCCCACCAACTCGGCAATGAAATTGCCGAATATTTGCGGCAGAGTCACCAGAGGATTGTTCAAACTTTTTTCTTCTGCGCATTCCTTGCACAGGTTAATTTCTATCGTTTTGTCATTGATAACGTACGAAATCTTAATGAGCGCCTGTTTGAATTTACAGAGTTGACATATCATCTTATACGACCTGATTCACGTGTTCGTTCTTGATACGGCCATCAAAAATTTCAAGGACCTTATCCGCGTCGGCTGCGAGTTCTTTATTGTGTGTTACTATTATAAACGTCCGATTATCCTTCCGGCTTAAGTTCCAAAGTAAATCATGCAGTGCTTTGCTCGATGCCTGGTCCAGATTCCCGGACGGCTCATCCGCCAGAACCAACTGGGGATCGTTCATCAAAGCGCGAGCAACTGCCACTCGTTGCGTTTCTCCACCAGACAATTCGCCAGGCCTGTGCTGAACTCTGTGTTCCAGCCCAACATCTGCCAGCAACTGCCATGCGCGATTTTCAACCTCATCCTTGCTCTTGCCACCGATGAGCGCCGGCATCATGACGTTCTCGAGAGCCGTGAACTCCGGCAGAAGATGGTGAAATTGAAAAACAAATCCAATTGCTCTATTGCGAAAGTGGGCCAGGGTGGTGTCATCAAAATCAAAAACATCAGTGCCCGCTATTCTCAGCACCCCATTAGAAGGTCGGTCCAGCGTACCCAAGATGTGCAAAAGCGTGCTTTTCCCGACACCGGACGGGCCAATCACCGCCACAATCTGACCGGCGTCAACATCGAAATCAAGACCCCTCAGAACGTGCACTTGATTCCGCCCCAATTCGTAGCGTTTGTGCAGGCCGCGCGCTTCGATAATATTGTTGCCATAGTCCATTTTCATTACTCGTAACGTATGGCTTCAACCGGTTCGAGGCGGGAGGCTTTCAAGGCCGGGTAAACCGTCGCCAGATAGCAAAGAAGCAAAGCCACAGTGGTGATGAACAGAAAGTCTAACTTGTTCATGACCACAGGCAGCGCGCTGATCAAATAAACATCAGGCGGCAGTGATATCAATTGGTATTCTTGCTGTAGCCAACACATGACGAAACCGATGGCGCAGCCAAGGAAAGTTCCAATAACTCCGCCGATTAAACCTTCGTAAACGAAAATACGTCTGATGCTTCTTGAGGTCGCCCCCATCGACTTGAGAATACCTACTTCCTTGGTTTTTTCAAGCACGATCATGATCAACGTACTGACGATATTGAAGGCTGCCACCATGATGATGAGACTCAAGACCACAAACATTCCCCATTTTTCCAACTGCATCCATGAGAAAAGGTTCTTGTTCAATTGGAACCAGGTGACCGCGTGGTAAGGGTAACCAAGCCGTTCCTCAATCACTGCCGCCACATCATCCGCCTCATCGAGATCATCGAGTTTGACTTCAAGCCCACTCACCATATTCTTCATTTCGAATAGCCGCTGTGCCTCAGGAATTGCTACATAAGCGAACAGATCATCAAACTCATAAAGTCCTGTTTCGAAAAAGCCCGTGACCACGAAGGTTCTGACGTTGGGGGTAGAATTGAGTAGCATTGGACCGATGCCCGCGGGACTGAGAATTTGCACGCGATCCCCCAAATCAACTACCAACTTGTCAGCCAGGTAGGTGCCGAGAACAATCCCTGGATAGGCTCTGCCGTTGTTCTCTATTTGTCCTAAATCGAAAGCACCATAGTTGATATCATCTTCAATATCGGACACTTCTACAATAGTTTGAGGGTTTACCCCCTTTATTGCAACGCCCTGCTTTCGGCTCTTTGAAATTATCAGCGCCTTTTCGTTTATGTATTCTGAAACACCCACAATGTGGTGAATGTCCTTGATTCTTTCCCTGATGCCTTCGCTTTCAGATATGCCTTTGTTGTGAAATGTGCGCAGCTCGATATGTGAGCCAAATCCGATAAAGCGGGAACGCACCTCTTTTTCGAAGCCGTTCATCACGGCCAGTACGATGATCAAGGCCGCAACGCCGATCATGACGCCAAGCATCGATATGTACGTGATCAAGGAAATGAAGCCCGTCTTGCGTTTGGACTTCAAATACCTCCCGGCGATGAAAAGTTCATAAGACATTCAGTTGCCCTTACTTTACCCGCTGCCCGCCTCCGGTCTCATCTGAGGAAAGAGAATGACGTCACGAATGGAGGGCTGGTCGGCAAACAACATTACCAGCCGGTCGACGCCAATACCTAGACCTCCGGTAGGTGGCATGCCATATTCTAGTGCCCGCAAATAGTCCTCATCCAGTACTTGCGCTTCATCGTCCCCTTGTTCCAGAAGCTTTTGTTGCGCCAGGAAACGCTCCCTTTGGTCGATGGGGTCGTTTAACTCAGAGAAGGCATTGCCGATTTCTCCCCCGCCCAAAAAGGGTTCGAAGCGCTCAACCAACTTAGGATCATCTCTATGACGTTTTGCCAACGGTGAAAGTTCAACGGGATAATCTGTGATAAAAGTCGGTTGAATAAGATGCGGCTCTACCTTTTCACTGAAAATCTCATCGATGATCTTCCCCGCACCCCAGAATGATTCCGTTTCTATGTTGAGCTTGGCAGCCACCTCGCGCAACTCCTTACGTTCTTTGCCGTAAAGGTCGTGCCCGGTGCGTTCTTTGATCGCAGCAAACAGGGGAACACGCGGCCAGGGTGGTGTCAGGTCGATCTCCTCTCCCTGAAAGCGCAATTTCTTCCGGCCAAAAATTGTCTCGGCCAGATAGCTCACAAGGTTCTCCACCAATTCCATCATGAAAGTGTAGTCTTTGTACGCGACATAGACCTCCATCATGGTGAATTCCGGATTGTGAAATCTATCCATGCCTTCATTGCGGAAATCTTTCGAAATTTCGTAAACGCCGTCAAAACCGCCTGCGATAAGTCTTTTCAAATACAACTCGTCCGCGATCCTGAGGTACAAATCGACATCCAGCGCGTTGTGGTGCGTGACAAATGGTCGTGCGGATGCACCGCCGTAGATAGGTTGCAGAACGGGTGTCTCGACCTCGAGAAAACCACGTTTATCCAAAAAACGGCGCATGCCGCTGATAATTTTAGACCGAATCACAAAAACGTCTTTCACTTGCGGATTGACGATCAGGTCGACATAGCGTTGACGGTAGCGCAGTTCCTTATCGGCAAATTGGTCGAACACTACTTTCTGCCCGTCTTCAACTTTTTCTTTCACGATCGGCAGCGGTCGCAAACTCTTGCTCAGCAACTTTATCGCCGAAACCTTGACCGTCGTCTCTCCCGTACGAGTCGCAAAGACCTCACCCTCAACGCCGACGATATCTCCGATATCCATGAGCTTAAAAGCCTTAAAATCCTGCTCACCGACCTGATCTTTACGGACGTAAATCTGGATTCTCCCGGTCGAATCCATCATGTGAGCGAATCCCACTTTGCCATGGCCACGAATCGACATCAGGCGGCCGGCTACCGCGACCGGTTTTTCCATATAGTCTTCGGATTGGCTCAGAATTTGTTTGGCGTAATGGGACCGTTCGAAGCAGTGCGAGAAAGGGTTCAAGCCGAGTTCGCGCACTTGATGCAACTTCTCCCGCCGGACTCGCATCACTTCGTTCAAGTCTTCCTGTGGTCGCCCTTCTTTTTTTTCACTCATCTAGTTACCATAGGGAAATTCATGGGCATAGGCACGCAAAAAGCACAGCGTTTTGTTTTTCAGAAAATCCAGTAAATGCAAGTTAAGTCTTGCTCGAAACCATGTGTCGCATTTCATAGCTGGCATAAATATTCATTCTCGGTGTTTTTCTTCCTGCGTGGCCTATTTCTTTAATGCAACTCAAATCTACTCATCGCGATACCACTATTTACTGTAAATCCGCGGGACGCGTTTTGAAATCCAACAGGTCACCTCGTAGGGGATTGTATTGAGCTTGTCACAAATTTCATAAATCGAAATTTCCTGGCTTGCTTGTTTGCCTAGCAAGACAACCTCATCTCCAACGGTGACGCCGGTGTCCAATCCGACGTCCACCATGATCTGATCCATACAGACGCGCCCAACTACATGACACCGGCGGCCACGAATCAACACCTCACCCCGATTCGACAGCAACCGATTAAACCCATCGGCGTAACCAATCGGAATGGTAGCTATTCTGCACGCTTTTTCCGCCCGATAGGTCGAACCGTAGCTGACTACATCACCGGCACCCAAATCGCGTAGTGCCATGACTC
>Ga0114931_10004603_pt1 | contig 17203 bp, 15 predicted proteins | sample 2SBtaG_FD_89579 | JGI IMG/M metagenome (GOLD analysis project Ga0114931, IMG submission 89579) | Deep subsurface microbial communities from Kolumbo volcano to uncover new lineages of life (NeLLi) - 2SBTROV14_V59a metaG | ecosystem: Environmental > Aquatic > Marine > Volcanic | place: Kolumbo...
CCCGGACGCGCCGGAGGTCTACTTCCTCACCGGGCTGCGCAACCCCACTCCGACGTTGTACGAGTTCCTGGATCGGGAGGAAGGCCGTGATGCGCGCATTCTGCAGACCCTGGAAGACGCGAACGTCCGGGTCCTCGTGATCCGCCCGGCCCCCCAGTTCTCTCGGCCATTGAGCAACGAGCTGATCGAGGAGCTCGGCCGACGCTATCCTCTGGGTCGCCGCGTCGGGCGCTTCTTCGTGGCATGGAAACCCGGACGGTGATGCCCTCCGGGTCGTCCGGTCATGCCACCGACCGTCGGACCGATCCGCGCTCGACTGCACCGGAACGCCGTGACCGTCGATCGTGTCCAGCGCGCGCGCCGCGGCGCGCGCAGCCTCCTTCTCGGCATCGCCGACCGGGCGAAGCGGAATCCCGGCGCGAATCCGATGGATGAGCGAGCCGTCGGGCCGCAGGACCTCGATCTCGTAGGTCACCGGCCAGCCCACGTAGAACCGGCCTCCCCTGGCCGCCAGCGCCAGCGTCGGGCCGTACTCCTGGACGAGTCCGCGCATGCCCCCGGTATCGACAAAACGCAGGGCCGGCCGGCGCAGCAGCTCCGTCGCCGTCCGCTACCTGCGATACCAATCAAACTGCATGAAGAACGCGTGTAGCGCATCGGCCACCTTCGTCTGGCCGGCGTCGGAGGGGTGGGGGTCCAGCCCGCCGTCACGGAAGTCCTCCGGCAGCCAGGTGAGCCCGGAGCCGTTCGGGGTGGTGGCGTTGGCCCACAGATAGGGGCCCCACCCGATCCAGGGGGCGTCGGGCAGCTCGCCGGCCTTCCAGCGCTCGATGGCCGCGTTCACCGCCAGGCCGCCCTCGTACGAGATTGGCTCTCCGCGCGCCGCCTGCCGGGCTTGCGCCACATAGCCGGCGTAGATCCGACTCGAGTGAAACACCGCCTGTACGGAGGGAAACTCCCGCCCTATGCGCTCGGAGAGGGCGGAGATGTTCGCCACCATGTCGTAGTAGTCCGCCCGCGGATCGGGAAGCGTGCGCCCGTGGTCGGTGAACTGATCGGCGTCCTTGGCCCACACGACCTTGATCTGCTCGGGCGCGAACCCGGCCGAGACCACCTTGCTCCTGCAATCGTCCCACAGCTCCTGTCGCTCCAGCCACCGCTCGAGTGCGTTACCGCCGCGCGCGCAGTTCACGAGTCCGATTGCCGCCGACACGTCCGGATGGTGTGCATACCGCTCGATGAAGCGGTCGAACTCCAGCCTTCCGTTGCTCATGGAGATGGCGATGATGACGACACGCCCGTCCGTGGCCGTCACGGTCGGTCGGCCATTGTCCACGAGCCCGCCGCTGAGCCCGAAGTAGTCGTCCGCCAGCAGGTCCAGGGCAATCAGGTTCGGGGTAGGCCCGGGCGCGGGGGTCGGATCGACCGACGTGGGATCCGACGCGCACGCCGCCGACGCGGCGACGGCGGCCCACAACGCCCACGCGCCCAGCCGACGGCCGCGCACCGCCCGCGGCGCCTTCGACCCCGCTCGCGCACGGTCGAGCATCAATCGCCTCTCCTCTGTCCGCACCGCGCATCCCCCTCCTTGAGGATGACGGGGTCCGGGGCCCATCCGTTAAACGCCACGTCGCCGTGCCCCCGGGCCGCAGGAGAAGACGTTGGAGCCGACCGCGGCAGCTCCATGACGGCCTGAACGCTCTCCCCCCATGCGCGGAGCCGGGACCCGGTGCGTGCCGGGTAGGATCCGGCCGATGCGTCTCCGAGCCGCCGCTCTCGTCCAGGAACGAAGTGACGCGTACGTTACCCTCTCTCCTCGGCAACACCTGAGGTGGCGGCACCGAGACGGCGGCACCGAAGCGGCAGCACCCGAGGCTGCCTCCCTTCGCCGCTGGAGGCATGGGCGATGCGCTCAACAAGCTCGGCGAACGAGGTGATTCCAGGATCGCGCACGGACTCCGCGTCGGGGGGCGGCTCCACGCCGATCACGAGCCGATCGCGCGCGGCGCGGACGGCCCTGTGGGGCGTCCTGGCCGTCGGGATCGGGCTGGTCGGCTGCGGCAGGCGCGACGTCCTCACGCTCAAGCTCGGCTACGCGGCGCCGCCCGGGTCGCTCATCGCCCTGTCCGCCGACGAGTTCGCCCGGGTGGCCAACGAGCGGCTCGCGGGCCGGGCCCGCGTCGTGGTCTATGGCAGCAGCCAGCTCGGCAACGACCGCACGCTCATGGACAAGCTCAAGCTCGGGACGGTGGAGCTGGCGGTGCCGGCCACCGTCATGTCTTCCGAGGTGCCCGCCTTCGCCCTCTTCGAGATGCCGTACCTCGTAAGGGACCGCGCGCACGCACGCCTGCTGGAGGATTCCCTGGTATGGACGGAGCTCGTTCCCCGGGCGGAGGCGAGGGGATATCACATTCTGGCCATCTGGGAGAACGGCTTCCGGCACGTGACCAACAACGTGCGTCCGATCTACGAGCCGAAGGATCTCCACGGGATCAAGATCCGCACACCCAACAGTCCGTGGCGGGTCGCCGTATTCCGGGCGCTGGGCGCGAACCCTTCGCCCATGCCCTTCTCGGAGCTTTTCATCGCGCTCCGGACGGGTGTGATGGACGGCCAGGAGAACCCCCTCAGCAATATCGTCAACGCCTCCCTGAACGAGGTCCAGAAGTACCTCTCCCTGACCGGGCACGTATACAGCCCGGCGTATCTCACGGCGGGCGCCGAGCGGTGGTCCCGGCTTCCCTCCGACGTTCGCGAGATCCTCGAGGAGGTCGCGCGCTCGACCCGGACGTTCGTGTTCGCCACCGCCGCCGAAATCGACCGGAACGCGCTCGCGGCCCTCCGGGCCCGCAGCATGAAGGTGAACGAAGTGGATCGGGAACGCTTCATCCGTGCAAGCGTACCGGTGTACCGTGAGTTCGGCGAACGGGTGCCGGGCGGCAGCGAGTGGATCCGCCGTGCGCTCGAGCTTGGTAATGCCCCGTTGGACGGGCGGGAGTGAGGACACCGTGAAGATCGACCCGAGAAAGTGCGTCGCGTGCGGCAACTGCGTGGCGGTGTGCCCCATGGGGGCCATCCGTATCGACCGGGGCGTCAACCGGGCCAGGATCGACGCCGACGAGTGCGTGGAGTGCTACACGTGCTACCGGGGGATGAGCATGGAGCATCTGAACCCCACCCTCGTCCGGGCCGTGCGGGCCACGCTGCGCGTGTTTCGCCTCCGCTTCGACCCGGAGCCGGACATCTGCCCCACGTCGGCCATCGTGCCCGATGAGCTTCAGTGGCCGCGGACGGTGCGCCGGGCCTTCAGCGACGTCACGGCCACTCACGAGAGCACGGGCGTCCACGGACGCGGCACGGAGGAGGTGAAGACCAACGACGTCACCGGGCGGGTCGGCCCGGGCGATGTGGGCTTCACGGTGGAGCTGGGGCGCCCGGGCGTGGGGGTCCGCTTCACCGACGTGCAGAAGGTCGCGCAGGCGCTCGCCGGCACTCCCGCCCGCTTCGAGGACCGTAACCCCATCACGACGCTCATGACCGACCGGGAGCGGGGCCTGCTGAACCCGGACGTGCTGGGCGAAAAGGTCATGTCGTGCATCATCGAGGTGGCCACGACGGCGGCCGCCGCGTCCGAAGTCCTCGAGGTGCTGCGAGACGTGGCCCGCCGGATCGACACGGTCATGGCCATCGGCGTCGCGCTCCGGTGTGACGACAGGGGCGCGGACGAGATCGAGCGCATCCTCGCCGGTACCGACTATGACGTGATCTGGGCCAAGACCAACGTGGGCCTGGGCCGTGCCAACCCCGCCCGCGTCCCTCGATCGACTCAGGAGGCCCACGCATGACGCATACCCTGCATCGCTACGGCCGCCCGGAGGACTTCCGGGACGACTACATCGTCACCGCCATGCCGGCCCGGGGCTTCAACGATGAGGGCTGCGTGCCCAAGCAGAAGGCGTTCCTGCGTGCCGCCCTGAAGTACAATCCGGTGAACATCGGCAACTCCATCAAGGGCTCCGCGCACCGGGCCACGAAGGATCTACGCCCGACCGTCCACTGGAACCGCGATCACTCGCCACATCCCGAGGCGGTCATCGAGGAGGTCGACCGGCCGACGACCGTTTCGGCGGTCTTCGACGACTACGACTCCATGCGGGCGTTCGTCGCCGAGCTCGTTGAACTGGACCTGGGCCTGTCGGTGAACATCTCCGGCGTTGCCGATCGGGCACGGGAGTGCTGCGGCGAGGTCGGCCTGACCCGCCACAGCATCGAGTACTCCCTCGGTTTCCAGGGCGCCACCGAGAAGATGCCCGAAGACAGGCCTCGGCGCCTGGTCACCATGTGCGGGCACGGCATGGTCTCCGCAACACTCGCCAGGAAGATGGAGGAGTGGGTCCGGTCGGGCCGGAGGACTCCGGAGCAAGCGTGCGCGTACCTCGCGCGTTTCTGCGTCTGCGGGAGCTTCAATCCCGCGAGGGCGGAGCGTGTGCTCCGCGAGGCCGTAGGCCGAGTCCATAGCGCGGAGCGCCAACCCGTGGGGGACGGATAGACACTCGTAGATCTGTACCGTTTTCGATGACGACTCGGCCGTCAGGCAGCCGCATCGCCCCGGCCACACGACTCAGGAGATCGTCGCGATTTCCTTCGACGTCACCGACGCGCCAGAGCACTTCCCGCACGAGGGCCCGGGGTGCCGGGAACCGGGTGTCGGCGTTGGACTTGACGATGCAGATGCCCGCGCCGTCGCGGACCACCCTCAGGGCCGACGGAGGCCCGGAGTTCGCACACCCCGCAAGAGCGGCGGCCAGGAGGTTTCCCCCGCGGACGGGCGTTCCCCTTTCGTGCGCGGGCGCCAACCTCCATGTTGTTCGCTTGCCGGAAGTAAGACGCTGTCTCCCCGGCCCGTCAGACGCCGTGGCCCCATGACCCGTCCTCCTCCTTCTCTCGTGGCCGGTGACCTTCCACGCGAGCCCCTCGAAGGCGAACTCGCGCGGTTCTTCAGCTACTCCCACGATGTGCTGGCGATCATGGACGCCGGGGGGCGCGTCCTCGTGATCAATCCATCGGTGGAGCGCGTGCTGGGCTATCCCATCGAGGAGATCATCGGTCGGCGATTCCTTCACTGGGTGCACCTGGAAGACCGACCCGAGGTGAGGTCGCGGGCCCGGGCCCTACGCGCGGGGAATCCCGTCTCCGCCCTCGACATCCGCGTCTCCCGAACGGACGGGGGGTGGGTGCCCATGAGGTGGTCGCTCTCCGTCGGCCACCAGCGGCGGATCTACGCCGTGGGTCGCGACCGCACGGATCAGGTCCAACGCCGGCAGGCCCTTCTGCGTGAGGAAATGTCCGAGTTGCGTCTGCGAACGGCCATGGAGCTCCACGACGGGGTCCTCCAGACGCTCACCGGCGCAGGTCTCCAGATCGCGGTCGCGCGGCGGCTCATCCACAGCGACCCGGCCGCAGCAGGCGAGGTCCTGGAAGCATTGGGCAACAGCCTCGCCGCCGAGCAGCGGGAGATGAGGCTCTACGTGGACGAGGTGAAGGGTTCTGCTGCCGCCTCGCCCGATGGAACCCTCGGTCTGCGCGAGCGGATCGAGACGCTCATCGAGCGGGTGGGCGCGATCTGGGGCGTTTCCACCTCGGTGGACGCCAGAGTGACGGACGGTATTCCGCCGGAGCTGGGACGCCAGATCCTCCGGATCATCCAGGAAGCCACGGTCAACGCCGTGCGTCATGGCGCCGCCAGAACGGTAGCGGTGTCGGCTGTGCTCGACGGGCCCGAGATCGCCATCACCGTCAGCGACGACGGCACGGGGTTCTCCTTCCTGGGAGAGTACGACAGCGAGGCCTTGAGGGAGAAGCGCCTGGGTCCGCTCAGCCTGAAGCACCGCGTCGAGGCGGCCGGCGGCGGCATGAGCATCAACTCCACCCCCGGGGGATCCACAGTGACCGTACGGCTGCCCCTCTCCAGCGGAGACGGCGGATGACGCTCCGGATCGTGGTTGCGGACGACCACTCCGTGGTCCTTCATGGTTTGCAGGCCGTGATCGCCCTGGAGCCGGACCTCGAGGTCGCAGCGCTCTGCACGGACGGGCTCGAAGCCATGGAGGCCGTGGAGCTCCAACGCCCCGACGTTCTGGTGATGGACGCTGTCATGCCGCGCTGCGAAGGGCTGGAGGCGCACGAACTTCTCCGCGCGAAGGGGTTGCGCGTGCCCACGATCATCCTTTCGGCGACCCTGTCCGATGCCACCTTGCTCCAGTGCCTGACATCCTCGGTCGAAGGCATCGTCCTCAAGGAGTCTGCGGCTTCCGTCCTCGTCGACGCCATCCGAGCCGTCGCCCGCGGCGAACGGTGGCTTCCGCCCGAGCTGACCGCCAGGGCCGTCAACCTCATGGCGCGCCAGCAGTCCGAGAGCACCCTCACGCCACGGGAGAGACAGATCGTGCTGCAGGTCGCGAAGGGGAAGTCGAACAAGCGGGTCGCCGCCGACCTGGGTATCGCGGAGAGCACGGTCAAGCTGCACCTCCACAGCGCCTTCACCAAGCTCGGAGTCTCCAACCGCGTTCAGCTCAGTCTCCTGGTGCGGGAGCGGGGCTGGATTTAGCGCCTCCGGGTTCTCTGGATCGCAAGCCGGCAAGGACGCTGGAGTCCAGAGAGAGGGGTGTGAGATGTCGTCGAAAGCCAGGGTCGGTGCAGGTGCATCCGGTTCGTCAACACTGGAAAGGACGGCCGTGAGAGGCACCTCCCTTCTATTCCTGTAGATATGCTTCCTGAGCCCCCGGCGCGATGTCCTGCCGGACCAGGCTCAGGGTGGCCGGCAACTCGACATGCGCGGACTGAAGCGGCGTCGGCTCAGCGAGCTCCAGAGCCCGATCTCCACCACCGTCACGACGCTGCTCTCGTCGTCAACTTCGTAGAGCACGCCCAACACTTCCCGGCGAACCCGATACCGGGCACAGCCGGTGGCCTGATGAGGATCGCCGCGCTGGGGGGTGCTGACGGCGGCGGGTAACTCCCGGATGTCGAACGTCTCCGGGTTGGACCACGGTCTCAGCTCATCTCGATGCTTCTTCGACCCAGCATGTTCATGCGGGTGCGGCGAATCCGGGTGGCGGGCACGAAGCGGCCGTCGTCGAAGCGGAAGCCGAGGGCGTCCGACGGGCACTGGACGACGCAGGCTCCGCAACGCAGGCAGGCCTCGGGACGGCTGATACGCACCTTACGCGCGCGCCCGTCCATCGCGAGCACGTCGCGCGGGCAGACCATCACGCAGGCGGCGGCGCCCGTGCAGCGCCCGGCGTCGAGTTCGAGGGAGAAGCGATTGCCCGTCATGTTGATCGTGCTCGGATACCACGGGGTGGTCCCGGCGAGGTCGACGGAGAGCACAAGCATGGCCACCACGTTGGCGAAGGCGAGCGAGGCGATCTCGTGTCCGACCACCGGGCCGAGGAGCGCCAGGCCCGCCAGGTCGAGTCCGGTGGCCACGGCCGCGCCACCGGCGTAGGTGAGCCACCTCCGGGCGCCCACCACGGGCAGCCACTTCAGCGCCGCGAAGATGGCGAAGAGGGTCAGCATGAGCACTGCGACGCCGATCCCGGCCGGCAGGGGGCGTGTCAGGGCCCACAGCACGAGCCCCGCGATGACCGCCGTAGGCGCCACCCACATCACCGCCATCTCGAGCCGCTCCCAGAGGGGGAAGCGCATGCGCCGCCACTGCCGCTTCATGTGTTCGTGGTTGTCGAGAAACGCCGGCAGATCCTCCAGGCGCGCCGGGCCCCAACGCGCCTCGAAGCCCGTGCGTTCCTCCAGCACACGCCGCTCCACACCCGTCGCGGCGAGCTGCGGCAGGATCAGGCGCCGGTGCTCCACCCGGTCGGCGATGCCCGAGGAGCGCACGACGGCTATGACGTCGTGGTGGGTGAGGTGCCCACCGCCCGCGGCGCACCAGACGTTGATGCCGTGGCTGTCCGCGACCAGCAGCCACACGTCGCGCCCACGAAGCGCGTCCATCATGCGCCTGACCGTCAGCGTGAAGTTGCAGGTGAGCACGACAGGGGACGTCGGCCCCGGCCGGCCCACCTTCCTCAGCCCGGGTCTCGTGGCGTGGGGGAAGAGCCGCAGGAGCGTGTCACGCGCCCACCGCAGACGGTCCATGGCGGCGCTCATCGCCGCTCCCGCCGCCTCGCGCTCACGAGGATGAAGTCGCCCTCGCGGGCGCGCTCCTCATGCACGTTCGTGAAGCCCGCGGCGCGCACCTCGTCGGCCAGGCCTTCCATAGGGTGGGTCGTCTGCTGCGTGAGCAGCCAGGTGAGGGCGGCACGGGGCGCGCGCCGGAGCCGCCACACGAGACGTTCGCCGCGCGTCTCGGGGGCGGCCTCGTCCGCCAGGGTCAGAACGCCTCCGGGGACGAGGGCCAGCCCCGCCCGGCGCAGCGTGTACGCTCGCTCCTCGGGCAGGAGCTCGCTCATGACCAGGCTGGACACGATGGCGTCGAAGCTCTCGTCCTCGATCACGTCCTCCATCTCCATCACGCCGATCTCGAGCCAGCGCGGTTCGTGTGGCAACGTTCGCGCCGCGGCCTTCCGCCTGGCCACGCTCAGCATGCCGGCGTCCTTGTCGAGCCCGGTCACGACGGCACCCCGCTCGGCGCACGCCAGGCTGAGCCCCCCCGTGCCGCAACCGATGTCGAGCACGCGCACGCCGGGCGCCGCCACGCGCCCCGCGATCTCTGCCCACAGCGCGTCGATCGTGCCACCGCTCAGCAAGCGGATGCCGCGGTCATAACGCTCCGGCGTGGACTCCAGCACCTTCATGTAGACATAGCTGCTCATGACGCGCTCCTCGGCGCGGCGCCGTCGAGGAAGCTCGTCACCGCCAGCTCCGGGACGTCGTCCAGGTCCGGCCAGACGCCGCCGCTTCCCCAATGCTGGCCGTACAGCAATCCGAGCAGGCCCACGAAGAGCAACGCGAGCTCGGCCGTCGGCCGGTCGCTCCGCACCTCTCCACGCTCCACACCCCGCCGCAACGCCGCCTCCACCTCCGCCGCGTAGGGGCCGAGGTGCTCGGTTACCGTGGCGTAGCTCTCCGGGCGGAAGCTCAGGGCTTCGCGGATCAGGACCTTCATGAAGCTCTCCTGTTCGCGGAGCACGGAGAGGTCGGCGCGCGCCAGGGCCAGGAGATGGGCGCGGGTGCTCTCGCCCGGGGTCACGCTGCGGTAGCGTTCGGCGGCGCGCCGAGCCGCCTCCTCGATCACGGCGCCGAAGAGGGCCTGCTTGCTCTCGAAGTAGTTGTAGACGGTGCCCTTGGCGTAACCCGCCGCCATGGAGATGGCGTCGACGCTGGCGCGCTCGAGTCCGGCTTCACTGAAGTGACGCGCCGCCGCCTCGAGCAGCTTCCTGCGGGCTTCGGTCTTCCGGTCCGCGGTGATGCGCGCCATCCCTCCTGCCTCCTTCGCTTGCCATATGGGTGACCGGTCACCCATATTAGGGCCCCTCCGGTCCATGTGTCAAGCATGGAATGTGCGGTCGGTCGCCGCGAAGGTGACTCGCGGAGGTGCGCGTCGTGGCGCATGAGCTGCGGACACGGGGGCTCCAACCGGAATCCCCTACATCAGCATCACGCCGGGTTCCTCGAGCATCGTCCTGAGCGTGGCCAGGAAGCGCGTACCGCGCGCGCCGTCGATGACGCGGTGATCGCAGCTCATCGTCATCCGCATGCGGGGCCGCACAACCACCTCACCCTCCACCGCCACGGGCGTCTCCTCGATCCCGCCCACCGCCAGAATGCCGGCTTCGGGGGGATTGATGACGGCGGTGAACTCGTGGATGGCGAACATCCCCAGGTTGGAGATGGAGAACGTGCTGCCCGTGTACTCCTCGGGCATGAGCTTCTTCTGCCGCGCGCGCGCCGCCATCTCCTTGACCTCGCGCGCGATCTGCGCGACGCCCTTGGCGTGCGCGTGCCGCACCACGGGCGTGATCAGCCCGTCCTCGATGGCCACGGCAACCCCGATGTGCACGGCGTGGAAGCGGCGGATGAAGCCGCCGTGCCACTGCGCGTTGCAGTCGGGATGCTGCCTCAGCGCCATCGCCGTGGCCTTGATGATCAGGTCGTTGATCGAGACCTTCTCGCCCGTCGGCTCGAGCGCCGCGTTGATGCGCGCGCGCGCCGCCATCGTCCGCGCCATGTCCACATCCACCGTCAGGAAGAAGTGGGGGATGGGCGAGAGCGATTCGGTCAACCGCTTGGCGATCGTTTTCCTGACCTGGGACAGCGGGACGTCTTCGTACTCCGCCTCGTCCGCGCTCCAGATGGGCACTGACGCGACGGCGGCCGGGGCGGCGGCCGCGGCGGCGCGCGCCTCCTCGATGTCGCGCTTGACGATGCGCCCGGCGGGGCCGGTGCCGGCCACCCGCAGGAGGTCCACCCCCATCTCTTCCGCGAGCCTGCGGGCCAGCGGTGAGGCCTTGACGCGGACGGACGGGGCGGCCGGCGGCGCAGGGGACGGGGCGGCGGCCTCGGATTGCGCGGCGGAAGCGACCGCGGCGCTCTCCTCCTGAACCGCGGGCGGGGTGCCCGGAGCCGACGTGGCGGACGGGGCGGGCACCGCGCTCGCCCCGGCGATACCCGAGATGTCCTCGTCCGGATCGGCGATGACGGCGATCACCTCGCCGACGGGCACGGTGCCGCCCTCGGGCAGGAAGATCTTCCGCAGCACGCCGTCGCCCCGGGCAACCAGCTCCATCGTGGCCTTGTCGGTCTCGATCTCGGCCAGGATCTCACCGGAGGCCACGGTGTCGCCTTCGGCTTTGAGCCAGCGAACGAGCTGCCCCTCCTCCATCGTGGGAGACAGCGCTTCCATATGAACTTTAGTGGCCATGGCCTCGCGAACGTCCGCGTTGAGTTGGTGTTCCCGCTCCCTGGGATCGGCTCACTGCGCCCCCCTGCGTCCGCCCGGCGATCCGCTCACCGCGGCCCCCTTCCGTCTCATCGGTACAGCACCTTGCTGCACGCGTCCACCACCCGGCCTGCGGTGGGCTTGGCCAGGCGCTCGAGCTCCCTGGCGTACGGCATGGGTACGTCGGCCTGCGTCACCCGCAGCACCGGCGCGTCGAGGTCGTCGAACGCTTCTTCCTGGATCGTGGCCACGATCTGCGCCCCGACGCCCAGGTATCCCCACCCTTCCTCGACGTAGACGGCGCGGTTGGTCTTGCGCACCGATGCGAGGATCGCGTCGACGTCGAGCGGCCTGAGCGTGCGGAGGTCGAGCACCTCGGCGTCCACCCCGTCCTCCTCCAGCTTGCCAGCCGCCCGGAGCGCCACATGGACCATCTTTCCGTGGGTGATGATCGAGACGTCCGCGCCTTCGCGCTTGACGTCGGCCACCCCCAGGGGGATGACGAAGTCGTCGTCGTCCGGGACCTCTCCCTTGAGGTTGTACAGCAGTTCGCCCTCCATGAACGCCACGGGGTCGTCATCGCGGATGGCGGCCTTGAGCAGGCCCTTGGCGTCGGCGGGCGTGGCGGGCGTGACCACCTTCATGCCCGGCGCGTGCGCGTAGTACGTCTCGCACGCCTGCGAGTGCTGGGCGGAGAGCTGCAGCGCAGCGCCCGTCGGCCCCCGGAAGACGATCGGAATCGGGAACTGGCCGTTCGACATGTACAAAAGCTTCGCCGCGCTGTTGATGACCTGGTCGATGGCCAGGAACGCGAAGTTGAACGTCATGAACTCCACGATCGGCCTGAGCCCGGCCATCGCGGCGCCGACGCACAGGCCGGTGAAGCCGAGCTCGCTGATCGGCGAGTCCACCACCCGCTTGGCTCCAAAGCGGTCGAGCAGCCCCTTCGAGACCTTGTACGCGCCGTCGTACTCGGCGACCTCCTCGCCCATGAGAAAGACGTCGCCGTCGCGGCTCATCTCCTCGGCGAGCGCCTGGTTGAGCGCCTCGCGGTACGTCATCACGGCCATCAGGGCGCCTCCTCGCGACCGTCGAAGAAGAGCCGGCCGTGCGGGTTGGGCTGGGCCCAGACGTGCTCGTACAGCGCGCCGGGACCGGGCGCGGGCGCGGCGTCCGCGAAGTCGGCGGCATCGTCGACGCGCTCGCGGACCTCGCGGTCCATCGCCTCGAGCCCCTCCTGGTCCAGCGCCCCCGCGTCGAAGAGGCGGTCGCGCAGGATCGTGATCGGATCCTCGTGCCGGACATGCTCCTCGACCTCCTCCCTGGAGCGGTACGTGCCCGCCACCGGGTCGGACATCGAGTGACCCCGGAAGCGATACGTCTCGAGATCCACGAAGCGCGGCCCGCCACCCCCTCTGACCTCGGCGATCAGCTCACGGAAGTGCGCGTACGTGGCCATCACGTCCTGGCCGGAGACGCGGCTGGCCGGTATCCCGTACGGAGAGGCCTTCTCGACCATGTCGGTGAGCGAGACGCGGTGGAAGGCGGTGCCCATGCCGTAGTGGTTGTTCTCCACCACGTAGATCACCGGCAGCTCCCAGACGGCAGCCATGTTGAGCGCCTCGTGGAAGCCTCCCTGGTTGACCGCCGCATCTCCCATGAAGCAGATGACCACCCGGTCCTCTTCGCGGTACCGGATCGCCCACCCGATGCCGGTGGCCAGCGGCACCTGGCCGGCCACGATCCCGTGGCCTCCCATGAAGTGCGCCGAAGCGTCGAAGAGATGCATCGAGCCACCCTTGCCGCCCGAGCAGCCGGCCGCCCGGCCGTACAGCTCGGCCATCACCGCCCGGGGCGGTACGCCCTTGGCCAGCGCCTGGGTGTGCTCGCGGTACGCGCTGATGACGTAGTCGTCGTCGCGCAGCGCCTTGATGCACCCCGCCGCCGAGCCCTCCTGCCCGATGTGGAGGTGACAGAAACCCCCGATCTTGCCGATGGCGTAGGCTTCCTCGGCCTTCTCCTCGAAGCGCCGGTACAGGAGCATCTCACGCAACAGCGCGAGCGCCAGCTCGTGGCTCACGTCGTAGCGCGCGAAGAGGTCCGCGCCGCGCCTGGCGCGCCCGGCACCCTTTGTCACGGCCACCTTCTTCGCGCCCGGCGCCCCGGAGCCGGCCGACGCGCGGGCCTTCACGCCCTTCTTCGCCTTCGTCTCGGCCATGCGCTCAGCAGCTCCGCGGAGATGCCGCGGCTCGAGGAGAGTGAGCCCCGTCGCTCGCGGGGTGCGCCGGATCGTTCCCGAGACCGGCCTTCGGGCCGGCGGCACGCACGCCTCTGCCCGGCTCGATCTGCACGAGCCCCGAGAGCCGCACCTCGGCCGGCGCGGGCACGTCGGCCTCGAGGATCTCCTGGATCGCTCCGGGTCCGCCCGCTTCGACCTCCCGGGCCTGCTCCTTCGCGTGGTAGCTCGAGCGCACGAGCGGCCCGGACTCGACGTGGCGGAAGCCCAACTCGTCCTCGCCCACGCGCTTCCACTCCGCGAACTCCGCCGGCGTGACCCAGCGCGCCACGGGAATGTGCAGCGCCGACGGGCGCAGGTACTGGCCCAACGTCAGGATGTCCACCGCCGCCTCGCGGACATCGGCCATCGCCTGCCGGATCTCCTCCGGCTCCTCACCCATTCCCAGGATGATGCCGGTCTTCGTGAGCATGGCGGGGTTCATGCGCTTGACCGCGCCGAGCAGCGAGATCGAGCGCCAGTAGCGTCCGCCCGGCCGCACGTCGGGATGCAGACGCTCGACGGTCTCCAGGTTGTGGCCGAGAATCTCCGGCGCCGCGTCGACGACCGTGCGCAGCGCGTCCTCATCGCCCTTGAAATCGGGGATGAGCACCTCCACGGAGCAGCCCGGCACCTCATCGTGGATCCGGCGGATCGTCTCGGCGTAGATCCCGGCTCCCCCATCGGGCAGCTCGTCGCGGTTGACGCTGGTGATGACCACGTGCTCGAGCTCCATCTCCGCCACCGTCCGCGTCACGCGCCGCGGCTCGTCGGTGTCCAGCTCCGTGGGCATGCCGTGTGCGACCCCGCAATACTTGCACGCCCGCGTGCACACGTCGCCCAGGATCATGAAGGTGGCGGTGCCGGCCTCCCAGCACTCGCCGATGTTCGGGCACGCGGCCTCCTCGCACACGGTGTGCAGCGTGCCGCTGCGCATCAGCTTCTGGAGCCGCAGGTAGCTGTGCCCGCCGGGCGAGCGCACCTTCAGCCACGCCGGCTTCCTGGCCCGGATGGGAACCGTCTCCAGGCCCTCGTGGGCCCGGATCCGGTGCGTGCCCTTGGGCTTGACCACGCCGGTGTTCTTGCCGGCCGGCGCGTAGCCTCTGGGCGTCTCGATCGTGGTTTCGCTCAATGCTCTACCCCTGCGCGAGCCGAGTCGGTGCTCGGGCACCGCCGCTGTGGTCGCAAGGGGTGGCCTTCGCGCCGTGCCGCGGTGGCACTCGTCGCGTGGTGGCGCGCCGCCCCTTGGCTCGTCCTGTCGAGCCTGAAATCATAGCCCAACGCCCACGGCGCGTACAAGATACGCCACGCCGAAGCCGAGATAATTGCCCACCGCGTACCCGAACAGCCCGACGATGATCCCAGGCAGAACGAGTCCCGGCCACTCGCGCGAGACCGCCACGGCCAGCGCGCTCGACGGACCGCCGATGGCGGCCTGCGAGGCCACCGACAGTGTGCCGACGTCGAGCCGGGCCGCGCGGCCCACTCCGTAGACGATCAGCCCGTGCACGCCCACGACCACCAGCGTGTAGAACCAGACCTCCGCCCCCACCTCCACGATTTCCGACACGCGCGACCAGATGCCGATGACCACGAAGAAGAGGTGAAGCGCCACGGTCCCGAGCTGGAACGCCCCCGCTGGATTCCTGAAGCGCCGCGTGTGCCCGACGATTAGCGCGAACGTGGTGAGCCACAGCACCGCGGGAATCCCGGGCGTCCACCGCCCGACGACCTCCGAGGCCAGCAGGAGCACGAGCCCGAGCGCCAGCAGCACCGCCAGATCCATCGTCGAGATCGGAGTCGGCTTGAAGAACGGATGATGCCGGTGATCGGCCTCGTCCGGTGCGTCCGCCTCCAGGCCGGGCCGGGCCGCCGCCTCGCTCGCCACCGTGTCCGCCCCCGCTCCGGGTCGGTTCGTCGCCGAGGCGGGCACCGGCGCGTAGAACCGGCCGATCCAGAGCGGGAGCACCAGCGTGGCGGCCATCCACAGCCCCGTGGTCAGCGCGTCCGCCGCGGTCGCGCCCGCGAACAGCGCATCGGGGAGCCCCACCCCCCGCCCGACCGCAACGAAGTTGAGCGAGCCGCCCGAATACGTGCCCGTCAGCGTACCCGCCAGACGCCAGGCGTCGTCGCCGAGGTGGGCAGCGAAGGCGAAGGCACCCACGGCCGCGCCCAGCGCCGTGCCCGCCAGCGCGAGCCCGAACGCCCCGACCATCCGGGGTCCGGCCCGCCGGAGATCCCCCAGATTCACCGACAGAAGGAGCCACGCGATGGCCAGCGACGTGACGGGTCCGGCGATGGCGTCGTACACCGGCGAGGCGGCGGGCACGACATGCGTGTTCGTGAGCACGGCACCGAGGAGCAGCGCCAGGAGCGAAGCGCCCACCTTCGATAGCGCCGGCACCCGGTAGTCGAGCCAGAACGCGAGCGCGGTGACGGCGGCGATGAGCGCCGTCAGGGGTAGCGCCGCAGCGATCACAACGGATCGCTCTTCCAGACCTCCGGGAGGCGTCCTTCGAGGATCGCGCGCCGATGGCGGTAGCGCCGCAGAATGTGGTCGGCGGCCTCGTCCGGCTCGTCGGTCATGAAGATCAGGTCGAGATCGTCGGGCGCGATCCTGCCCTGGACCGCCATGGTGTTCCTGATCCACTCGATCAGGCCACCCCAGTACTCCGTGCCGAACAGCACAACCGGAAAGTGGCGGACCTTGCCCGTCTGGATCAGCGTCAGCGATTCGAACAACTCGTCCATCGTGCCGAAGCCGCCCGGGAAGATGACGAACGCCTGGGCGTACTTCACGAACATCGTCTTGCGCACGAAGAAGTACCGGAAGTCGATGGAGACGTCCACGTACTCGTTGGCCTTCTGCTCGAACGGAGGCTCGATATTGCACCCCACCGAGATCGCGTGCGCGGCGCGCGCCCCTTTGTTGGCCGCCTCCATGATGCCGGGCCCGCCGCCCGTGATGATCGCGAAGCCCTCGAGTCCGAGGAGTCGTGTGGTTTCCACGCACTTCTCATACACGGGGTCGTCGGGGAGCATACGCGCGGACCCGAACACCGTCACCGCCTTTCCGATCCTCGACATCTCCTCGAAGCCCTCGACGAACTCCCCCATGATCCGAAAGATTCGCCACGCGTCGCGGCCGATCGTCTCCAGCTCCTCGACGCTCTCCAGCAGCCGCTCGTCCTCGGTCTCTCGGCTTCCCTGGTCCGGTGCTGCGGACCGTCGTCCTTCGATCATGCTGTCCCCTCTTTCGGTTTTCAGGCGACGCCGCCGCGCCGCGCCGCGAGCCAGCGGCCGGTCCGTTCCAGCGCCGCGGCGTGCTGGAACGGGGGATTCCACCCCAGCTCCCGCCGGATCCGCTCCGACGGAAACGGGTTCTCGCCGAGCGCGAGCGCGGCGGCCCGCGTCGCGGGCAGGTGGCGGGCCCCCGGCGTGCCGACGCCCATGCGGTCGAGCGCGGCCGCGGCCCCGCGGATGAGACGGGCGGGAATCCGGACGAATCTCGCTCGTTTACCCATCCCCCGTGCGATCCCTTCGAGCAACTCGCGTTGCGTCAGGGGATGGTCGCGCCCCACATCATACGTTGCCCCGCCCCGTTCGGCCTCCAGGCACGCCACGATCGCCGAGGCGACGTTGCCGGCGTACACGACCGGCAGGGTGTTGTCGCCCCGGCCCAGCAGCGGGATCAGCGGGCCTGACACGAGGTGGGCCAGCACCGGCGCCATGAGGCGGTCGCGCTCGCCGTACACCGCCGAGGGCCTGAGGACGGTCACCGCGATTTCCCGCTTTGCTTCGACCTCGCGGGCCACGCTCTCGGCTTCACGCTTCGAGCGCGCATAAAGGTCGGTGGGCGGAAGGTCACCGTCCGTCGGAGCGTCCTCGGTGATGCGCCCCTCCGGCGTGCCGTACACCACCACCGACGAGAGGAAGACCGCCCGGCCCGCGCCGGCGCGTGCCGCTCCCTCGAGCACGTGGCGCGTGCCTTCGACGTTGACCTCCCGGATGGCTGGCCACGACGGGCC
>Ga0114931_10004604_pt1 | contig 17203 bp, 14 predicted proteins | sample 2SBtaG_FD_89579 | JGI IMG/M metagenome (GOLD analysis project Ga0114931, IMG submission 89579) | Deep subsurface microbial communities from Kolumbo volcano to uncover new lineages of life (NeLLi) - 2SBTROV14_V59a metaG | ecosystem: Environmental > Aquatic > Marine > Volcanic | place: Kolumbo...
CTCGTCGCGGTCAATCTGCGTATAAAGTAGCTGCAGCCTATGTTTGTCGGCGTTTTCCAGGACACGTTTCAGAATCCCACCACGTGTCCTTAGCAGGTTAGGCAGGAAAGCATCCGATTGTTCAAATCGGTTCATGCGCGTACACGTAGAAAGAAGGCTTTGAACGGCCAGGCAGGTGAGCAAACAGGACGTCTTTCTAAAGAGTTCATGGCCATGTTGCGGATAGCGTCTCATCATTGCGTTTAAGCGAGCCTACTTGACCAAGGTCATTTGTCGAAACTGAACCGCTTCGCCGACGCGCAGACGATAGATATAGGCGCCACTGGTCACGGCAAGGCCACGGGTATCACGCCCATCCCAAACAACGGAATAGCGTCCGGCCGTCATGGGTTTATCCACCAGAGTGACCACTTGCTGTCCGAGCACATTGTAGATGGCCAAATGCACGCGTTGTGCAACAGCGTTGCTGAGCTCGAAATCGATTGTAGTTGATGGATTAAATGGATTCGGGTAGTTCTGGCTCAGCCTGAATTCATTTGGCACGGAGGCGGTGGCAGGCGGCGAAATGCTGGTCGGAAAGCTGCCGAAGAAGTCCAGCACCTGGAGCAGAATCGCATCGCGGCTGCCATCCGGGTAAATCGTTTCAAGTGGAAAGCCCAGGTAGATGAGTTTGCCCGGTACACTCCCGCTTCCAAACAGGCCTTCGTACTGAATACCGGCATCGCCGAAGCTAGCCGGGGTAAACCCTTCATATTCGAGATTCAGGACCGCGCCCGCCACAGGCAGAATCCCGTCAGGAAAGTCTACATTGTACGTGCCATGCAGGCCATCGTCGAAGGTAATGGCGTCAATGCCGGTAAAGATACCACCTGACGCACCTCCAGCAGCGTGCGTCGGGACACGGTCGCGCACGTACTCCGCCTTCAAATATGTCGCATAAAACGACTTGTCGTTACTGCTGCCACGCTCCACCAGGTCAAACCCGATTTCAGAGCCGGAGACGAGGAAATTGCCGCCACCTTCCAAAAAAGCGGCCACTTTGTCTTGCTCGATACTGCTAAAACTTTGCGTGGCTGTACCTTCCTCGCCGGCGATCCAAATAACTGTAGTATAATCACTTAGATCAATAGCACCGTTTTCTACAGCCTCGTTCGAGCAGGAGTCAAAGATGCGGCCTGTCGCTTGCAGGGGAGGAGCATAGCGTCGAATAAAATCGAAAGTATTAATGGTACCGGCCGTCCGGTCGAAGCCATCCACGATGAGAAGGTGCGCGGCTTCGCCCGACCTCGAAGCCAGCACTTGACTGAGCCCGCTTTCACCATTTCCGTTCAGGGCCGACACCTTAAAATAGTGAGTAATCTCGGGAGCGAGATTTGTAATGAGATTGTCAGGTCCCGGAAAGTCTGTGCCCGAATCAAAATTTACGCCATCGGTACTCTGGTAGATCCGGTACCCGGTCGCACCACTGGTGACGCTTGCGATCACTTCTATTTGTTCCATTCCAGCACTCAAGACCCTGAAATTCGTCGGTTTGAGCGGTGGCGATGTTGAGCCGAAGGCATCCGAAATTGCCCCCTGCAACTCCTGTCGCTGCCCGTCAAAACCCAATGCCCAAATTGAAATGCCCTTTAAGTTTGTCTCGTTGACCAGGTCAAACTTCTTACTGAGACCCAGGCTGTCGTCGTACCAGCCCTGGTGCCATTGTCCGTTTTCCTGGTATTTGAACCAGGGGGTTTGCGATTCTTCGTCCCAAAGGCGCCCGTATTGGGCCGCGTTCGACGGAGCTTCGCTGAACAAAATCGTGCGGGCCCGATCCAGAGTACTGGACTCGAAACTATCGTCCACCGTCGGCCAATCAAAGCCATAGAAGGGCACGCCGAGCATGAGTTTTGCGCTATTACTCAAGGTCTTGCCAAGGTAGTCATCGACGGTCCAACCGACGTTGGGGAAACCCCACCGGTTTCCGCTCAACGGCGCGACGGGACCCGCTGTCGGAGCCGTACTCCAATGATAATCATATCCTTGCATTACGAGGCCGTCTGTAACCTGCGCTAGCGCGAAGTAATCGAACACGTTGTTCCAGTCAACGGCAGGGGTGAAGATGGTGACGAATGAGCCAGGCAGACTGGCATGAAAGGTCTCACTGATCTCGGTCATGAAAGCAAGAACTTCATTCCGCAGCCCGGATGGCACGCCTTCAAAATCTATGTTCACCCCGTCGGCGTTTGCAACCTGGACTTGAGTCAGAAGATTTGTGATCAAAGTCGTGCGGTGCACGGGGTTGGTCAGTAAGGACCGCAACTCATCCGGATTAAACAGGATAGCCGTGAGAACGACTCTGACGCCCTCGCTGTGTGCTTTGTCAATGAGGGCCGCCGCTGGCCAATCACGTAGATTAACCAGATTGCCAAACTGATCAGCCTCGGCTCCAAAATAGGCGATCGTGGTGAGAAGGTCGTAGTTGAGGGTAGGGAAGTCTGAGAAGCGCCAGAAAGGCAAGTACCCAAAGATTTCCTTGTCCGGCGAAGAGACTCTGCTCTGGAGGAGTCTCGGTTTACCCGAGAACTTGAAGGCTTCCGCCTGGGAACGTTCGTGCCGGTAGCGCTCCCAATCGATTTGGTGAATGCTTCTGGCGGCCCGGTTCGTCTGTGATTCCTGCGCGTGGGATACCGGTTGGCTCGATAAGGTGCTTACTACCCCGATCATGAGCGATATGAGTGTCCGTTTCATGGAATCCACAGCCTCCTGGCTATTGCGTTGAAGGCAAAATAGTCTGTCCTGTTTCCGATGACGACAGAGTGTCCTAAATCGATGATTCGAAGAGTGTTCATCATGGCGTTTACTTCCAAATGATTGCTTTTTTGTCATCCTCGAATGTTTCTATCGGGGATCCACGTGCACAAAAACTGATTCCCGATAAAAGCACCCGGGAATGACAACCCTAAAGCGGAGTTTCTACCTGGTGATGACCGAGAAGTCAAGAAGCTAGTTTGGGGCGTCTTTTCGGCAGGCTCAAGACAGGCCTTGCGAGGGCGTACCTAAGCTCAACAAGGTGAACGAAACGCTCGCGCGGAGGCCTTCACACTCGTTTTTTCGGCCAATCACCTCTTATTTCACCAGCGCCACCTTGCGCGTCTGACTAAAGCTTGCGCCCGCTTTGTTGTCTTCCGCAACAAAGTTCACCAGGTAGATGCCGCTGGGCACAATCCGACCGTGATCATCCTGCCCATCCCATGAGACTTCGTGGCTGCCCTGCGCCACGGGTGAACGGACAAGCCGCCGAATCCGCTGGCCCAGCATGTTGTAGACGGTTACCTCAACGCGGGCCGCGGAGGGCAGATCGATGCGCAAGGTCGTGCTGGGATTAAACGGGTTCGGATAGTTCGGTTGCAGCGCGAATTTGTCGGGAATGACACCTGCCCCCTTGTCTGACGAAACTGAAGTGACGGGGGAGAAGAACGTCAGAACGCGCTGCATCAATTCCTCGCGCACCGCCTGGTCCGCGATGGTTTCAAATGGAAAAGCGAGAAAAATCAATTTACCGGGAACGCTGCCCTGGCTAAACTCTCCGGCGAATTGCAGGGCGGCAACGTCTGAATCATCATACAGCAGCGCCGGTAAGACACCTTGACCAACAGGCGCGATCACGTCAGCGGAGGTGACCGCGTAGTCGCGTTGGCCGAATTCAAATTGCAGGCCCTCGAAAAGAGAGCCGCCGGCGCCAACAACTTGACTGCTCTGAGCCGCATCCGCCACATAATCGCTTTTGAAATAATCGTGCAAAAAGGATTCATCTGCCACGGTAGCACTGTCCGAACCACTGTCCTGGTCCAGATCCCACGCGATGTTGCTGCCGCTGATGAAGAGGTTGCCGCCTTGCTCGAGGTAGCTGACGAGCCGGGCCTGTTCTACAGCGTCAAAAGTTTCATCGACAAATGATTCGTCGCCGACGAACCAGAAAACCGCTTGGTACTGCTGCAAGTCTGCCAGGCCTTCTGCCACCGCTTCATTCGGCACCGTGTCAAAACTGAACTGGTTGGCGACAATTGCCTGACCGTAAGTGAAACCAAACGAGTGGTTTGGCTGGGTCCAGTCACCATCGGTTCGATCGAAGCCGTCCACCAGCAGGACTTTTCCCAGGTAGGCACCGTTGCTCAAACCATAAACATCGGACGCCTGGCTTTCATTCGGTACGGGCGCGTCATCCACGGCGGTCAGGCGGAAGTAAACGTCGCGGTTCAGTACCTGAGCCAGGAACGTGTCGGTCACGGCAGCGGTGAAGACGGATTCATTTCGGAACAAAGACCAGGCTTCGTTATCAAAGCTGAAAAACAGTCTGTATCCCTGCAAATCGGCATCCGTGTTGGCAAACCAGCCGATCTCCATGCCGGTTTCTGTGCCGGCGGTAATTCTTAGCCTCGGCTGTTCAGGCGCGACCAAATCGGCTTCAGTCGTCCGGACAGCGGCGTAGGCGGTGTCGGTGTTGCCCTGGGTGTCTTCAGTGAAAACCATGACGATATAGTCGTCTTCTGGGAAAGCAGCCGTGTTCCAGAAATTGTCTCGCGATACATCATTCGTAACCTGGTAGGCGTGACTGGTCGTAGATGAAAGCGGCCGGAAATAAACAATGTCGACGAAAGAGTTGCTGGGTTTGGTATCGAAGCTGAAACGCAGGCCGGCGTTCGGAGGCTCAAACACAACGGTGGACGTGTCAGTGTTGAATATTTTGTAGCCAATTCTGTAGGTGCCGTTGTTCAGGAGCGAGGTTGAAAAAGTTGGCGGGCCATTTTGTTCATCGACCTTCGCTACGATGTCCACTAACCCGCTTAACTCATTTGTGGTAAATTTGCTGTCGGTATTGTTTTGATAGAATTGGATGAACCGGATAATGGGAGGCCACGGGTCATCATAGGGGGTGAAGCCGCTATTCTGCAGGAGACTATTTTTTTCAGACCCGACAAACCCGTTGGTGAAATGAACGTGCCCAAGGCCTGACAAGATTGTCCCGAGGACCGTTTGTGACGTAAAGACGGAATCCCCTATAGAGAGGCCCGGATTGGGGGCGATGTGCACGTAGGCGACATCCTCGACCCGCAGGAATGCATTGGAACCGAATTGACCGGTCGTGCCGATCGAGGTGACGATGCCGTCTTTTACGGGGTAGACAGGCGACCCGTCGGCTTTCGGAATGTCCGTGCCGTTGTGAAAGTGTGCCGGATTGGTGGTGCTGCGATACTCTGCAAAGTTGCCGGTAATCATGTGGCTCTGGTCAAAGGGTGTGACCGGCCAGGCGAAGCGGGTCTGCGCCAGACCATTCTCGCCCAGCATCCACCAAAGGACGAGGCAGCAGATCCCCATATTGTGGATGATGAACTTGATCACTCCCTCGTGTAAGTTTGATAAGACGTTTCGAAACCGATTGACAGGTTCGTGCCGTCCGGCGCCAGTACCGCGGCTGGCATAACGACTGCTTCCGGGTTCAACATGATGTTCTGTGTAATATTTCCGTTGAAGTCAAAAAGTTTCAGGCGGCCGTGCGTGAAAACGAAATGGTCTCTTCTGAATTCGTTGCGAGCAAGAAGCAGCGCGGCAACCATGGCATCTGAGGCCAGGGTGACGGCGGCGATCATGCCCTCATCGCTCCCGATCTGGCGAGTCCAGAGCATTTTACCCGAAGCGGTGGCGATCAGAGCAACCTGTTGTTTTTCGGCCAGAAGCAAAAAACGGGAATCAGCGGAAAACTGCATTTGCTTCGGCAAAAGATCCAGGGTTGTTATCTCTTGTCCTGTGTTACGCAGCAAGACGGTTCGCTTTTTCACGTTGCCCCGAACGCCTGCCGTGTAGGCCGCGACACTCACAAATTCGCCGTCATCAGAGACTGCCAGGGCGGCGGCGTTGGTTTCGCTTAATTCCTTCCGCAACCTTTCCGTTCCTGTCGACGTGTAGAAAATGACCGCCGGTTCGGCCGAAGGTTGTCGTGCCGACAACCCAAGCGGCGACGCTCCACGTTTGCCGGCCCCTACCACCAGATCGCCGTCTAAAGACCTGTCCATCGCCATCACCCGTTCAAGACCGTATTCAGCCCCCGGGAAAAGGTCGTGTTTTTTCACGAGCGTCCCGGCCTTGTCGTAGAACATAAGCCGACCCATATCTGCGTGTCCAACCACCAGGGAACCGTCCCGGTCAGAAACAGACAGGAGGGGGTAGGGGGTATCAAAATGCCGTTGCCACGAGAGTTGGTAAAGGCGTTCGCCTCGGGCATTGTAGACGGTTATCAGAAGGATTTTGTTGTCCTGCTCTTGCGATTGCATACCCAGGATGGCAAAATAGCCGCCGGCCCGCGAAACCGTCACCGAGAGGGGCTCACCCGTGCTGGCAAGTCTCATCGGCTCAAAATCACCCCTGGAGGCCTCCTGCAGAAGCTGGTTATCTCTGCTCAGGAAGACGGGCCGGGCTGTGGTCAAGTGGCTCAGGAACCATGTTTTTGAAGGCGCCGACAGCGCAACCGTGCGGGCAAGCCGGTAGGTGGGGAAATCCGTGGCCGCCGGCTGGGCCAACAGATACGAGGGAAGCAGACTCGCCACTAAGATTGCAGGGCAAACTTTTCTTGCGTCTGACACCTTATGTACCGTCGAGTTCAATAATTCGAATTGATTCGTTTCGCTTGAAAAAATCAGAGCCACTGAGGCTCAGAGAGCACAGAGTTTTATTTTTCAAAAAAATTAAGAAACGATGCGTTTCTTCTTGCTCGAAACATGGTTTCGCACTTCACGGCTTGTCTAAGTCTCGCTTTCTCAGCGTCCTCTTGGTCTCCGTGACACTATTCAAATATTCATGAGTTAACCAGGTTGATTTTCACAGAAGCACAAAAATTAATTTGGCGCGCTTCGGCTCCATTGGTTGAATTGTTCAAACACTCCTGTTTACTCAGTTCGATGCTCAAATTTTGTTCGGTCTAAACAGTTTGCCCAAACGCATGGTCATTGAAAATTACTATGAAAAGTAATATTGAGAATACGTAAAGTCTTTTAAAGATTCTGTCCTTCATTGTCATTCAAATTTAAAGACCTAACCATAAATTTAGACGGTCTCTCATTCCGGAAATGTCTTTCCATGTCTTGAAGTGCCATTATCAGGTGCACGCTCTTCGACCCCTATTTTTCACAAAACGCTTTGACGGAATCCATATCGTCTTCGATCGCCTTTTTGATCATCCCTTTCAGGAGAGGATTCATGAGAGTCGGCAGCAATTTGTGTGCTTTCGCATCCATCGTCAAGGTCAGTTCGGTTTTGCCGGCTACCGGCGTGACGCTGAATAATGTGTCCCAAACTGTACCATGACTGTCTGCCACCATGCGTACGCGGTCGTTTTCGGCGTATTCTGTCACTTCCAGTTCTGTCTCCGCTTCTTTCCCTTTCATGAGTCGAGTCTCTCGGAAACGAGTGCCGACTCCCGATCTGATGTCGGACAGGAACTCGACATTGACGATGTGTGGAACAGCTTTGGAAAAATTCGTGATATCCGAGATGGTCTTGAACACCAATGCAACCGGCGCATCTATCATACGCGTGACAATGGTTCGGGTCATTTCCTTTCCTCCTGAGTCCGTTCGTCAAAATCTCTCAACACCGATAAGGTGACGAAAAATGTGGAAAAAGCCAAGCATGTTGTTGCATATTCCGGGTTCAGAATTTGTCGGTGATGATCACTTCCCCCGCCCCTAGCTGACCCGGACGCGGCCATGCCTCCTTAATGCCCTTTCCGATGACGACGAACATTGAAATCACGTGGTCTTCAGGCAAGTTGATCAATTTGCCAACCTGCTCAAAATCAAAACCGTCCATCGGACACGATTCGTATCCCATGGCAGTCGCCGCCAACATCAGCGTTTGGGCCGCCATGCCGCAGGAACGCATGGCCTCGTCGCGCTGGACTTGCTTCTTGCCACGGTAGTAATTGCCAATCAAGGGCACTATCATTTCTTGAGTGTCCTTTGGCGCGTTCCGCCAATAGCGGACTGGCTCTTTTTGCCATGCGTTCAGGTCGGCGCAAAGCACAATCAGGAGTGAAGCGTCGGTGACCTGTTCCTGTCCCCAGGACGCTTGTCTGATTTTGGCTCGCAATTCAGGATCGCGAACGTGCACGAAGCGCCAGTTCTGAATGTTATAGGCAGTAGGGGAGAGAAGGACTAAGCGAAACAGTTGTTCTACGTCGCTTTCCGGGATCTGATAGGTTTTGTCATAATGTTTGATGGCTCTGCGTTTTTCAATCGCTGCCGTGGTCTCCATACACACTCCTTTCAGTTAAACTCTAACGATAAAGCAAGTATTGTTGTCGTGTCTTCTCAAATTCTGTCAGGCGGGACTGCCACGTTTCACGCAGTGCACCCAGGTCCTTCCCGGCAATGATAGCTTTACGAATGTTGTCGGTGCCGCAGAGCCGGTCGAAATGTGCCGGCCGCCACACAAGGCTATCGGCGTAATCGGCTTGCAACAGGTTGACGATCTGGATGCCTGTCCAGTAGGGTTTAAAGATGTTTCGGTCGGTTACGTGAATCTCAGCGCCGAAACAGCTGCGGTCCGCATATTTAGGATGTTTGGCAACACCAGGAATCGAGGTGGGGGTAAACAAAGTGGGTTCAAAGTGCACACCTGTCAAGCCTAATTCGTTAAGCCGAACGCACAATCTCTGCGCATCGATCCACGGGGCTCCGAAAAGCGTAAAAGGATGGGCAGTGCCACGGCCCTCGGACACATTGGTGCCCTCGAGCAGGCACAAGCCCGGATAGACGGTTGCCGTCGCCAGGTCCCGCATGTTTGGCGAAGGCGCCCGAAAAGTCAGGCCTGTCTGGTCGAACCACTCGTCGCGCGCCCAATGTTTCATGGGTATCACGCTGAGGTCTGCGTGGGCCGACTGCCGGAGCCAGCCCTCTGCGTTGATAAGGCTTGCCAACTCACCGACCGTCAGCCCGTGTCGAACGGGAAGCGGGTAAAGGCCCACGAACGACGCAAATTGCGGTTCGAGGAGATTGCCCTCAACGTGGTTCCCGGAGATCGGATTCGGACGGTCCAGAACCACAAATTTGATGCCTTGCTCAGCCGCCGCCTCCATGACCAGGGCCATCGTGTAAATATAGGTGTAGAACCTGGCCCCAATGTCCTGAATATCAAAGACGAGGACGTCGATGCCGTGCAGCATTCGTGGCGTGGGTTTGCGCCTAGCACCATAAAGGCTATAAATGGGGACGTTCCTGGCAGGATCGTGCTCGGAAGCGATCTTGGCACCGGCTTCCTGCGCGCCGCGGATGCCGTGCTCAGGGCCGAACAGTGCCACCAACTGAACATCTTTCAGACCCGCGATGACGTCTACGATGTGCCGGCCCTTTGTGTCGTAGGCGGTTTGATTGGTCACCAAACCTACTTTCTGGTGGCGCAGGATTTTCTGCAATTGCACAACATCATCCAACCCGGTTTCAACGGTAGCAGCTTGACACCCGGACAAAAAAAGGAGCCATATCAAGCATAGCAGCGTGAATCGCCTGCCACGCAGGTCGAACCGCGTTGGGAACCAGCCCCTAGTGACTGACCACGAATTCACGGCGGTATTCCTTCGGGCTCATACGCTGCAATTCCCGAAATCGGCGATTGAAGTTGGAGACGTTGTTGAATCCCACCTGATAACATATCTCGGCCACCGACAGCTCGCTCTCGATCAAGAGTTTTGAAGCCTGTCCGACTCTGAGCTCGTTGATGTACCTGACAAAGGTCTTGCCGGTGGACCTCTTAAAAAAGCGACTGAACGCTGTCACGCTCATGTTGGCCATCGCCGCGGCTTGTTCCAGTCGAAGTCTGCGCCTGTAATCCTGATTCAAGTAGGTGCAAACACGATCGATGCGACTTCGGTGGGTGGGTTTAAGCGTCTGATTGAACTCTATCGAAGACAAATACTCGCGCTCATCGTCCCTCGCTTTTCCGAGCAAGTTCAAGGTACGCAGCAATTGTATCAGTCGGTCGAAACCCTCCTGAGTGCTCATTTTCGTAATTCGTTGGGCAGCGAGTTGGCGCGTGACGCCATGAAAACGGATGCCACGCGACGACTCCAGAAATAGCTTCTGCAGGCCGTGAAACTCCGGCGCCCGTGCCACGTCTAAACCGGCGACCGTTTTGTTGAACTGAATCAGGATCGCTTCGTGCATGACCCGGTCGCCCAGAATGCCGGCGGGGGAATAAAGCGTGTGCGGCAAATTCGAACCAATGAAAACAAGCTCACCATCCTCATAATAGGAAATGCTATCTCCCACAAAGCGCTTGCCCTTACTGTGCGTCATCAACATGATTTCGTATTCAGGATGGCAGTGCCAATTGAACTCAAAGGATTCAAGACGAATGTTCTTTAACCTGAAAGAAGAGCGCGGTGGGCTCGACAGCCTGACTTTGACCGGTTTCATATGTCACCCATTTATACTATATGAAAGTCAATCTAAACAAGAAGGGCAACAAAAACATCAAAATAGTATCGCTTTTTGTCAAAAAAAGTGCTGTCGGCTGCGGTAATGGAAGGGTGCTGAGAGAGATCCTTCCCGCAGGGAAGTGTCCACCTAATACCGCGGTTGGCACTGTGCCAACACGGATTGTCCTGATGCCTCACGGCTTGTTGGTTGCATTTCGTTTTTTTCAGTGTAACTTGCAGAAAATCTGACCCGCCTGGCCGGAAAGCCGGTCCTGTTGAGTCATAACGAAATCCAACCCCAACAATCGGAAGGAAACGACCTTGCCGCGTCCCCTGCTGAAAGATCGTCTTGTTTCCCTCGACGTTTTTCGGGGTTTGACCATCGCTGCCATGATTTTGGTCAACAACCCCGGGAGCTGGGCGCATGTTTATGCCCCGCTGCGGCACGCGGAATGGCACGGCTGGACGCCTACCGATTTGATTTTTCCCTTTTTTCTGTTCATCGTAGGCGTTGCCATGACCTTTTCATTCGCTCCGTTTCAGAGCGCTGAAAAGGAGCGAATGGCAACGTCCATTTATTTAAAAGTCATCAAACGCTCCGTCGTGATTTTTGCCATCGGCCTCTTGCTCAACGGCTTTCCGCATTACGATTTCAACACGCTGCGCATCCCCGGCGTCCTGCAGCGCATTGCCATCTGCTATCTCTTTGCCTCATTGATTGTGCTCAACACCGACATCCGGGGACAGGCCATTTGGCTGGCAGGACTTCTGTTGGGTTACTGGGCCGGCATGAAACTCATTCCAGTGCCAGGCTACGGCGCCGGGGACCTCAGTGTTGAAGGTAATCTGTCTGCGTACGTCGACTTCCATCTCCTCAAGGGCCACATGTGGAAACAAAGCTGGGATCCCGAAGGACTTCTCAGCACGGTCCCGGCGATTGCCACCACGCTGACGGGCGTGCTGACGGGCCATCTGATTCGGTCCGGACGCGACAAGATGTGGATTACACGCGCCTTGTTGACGTCGGGCGCGGTTGCAGTTGTTGTGGGTGAGGTGTGGGGAATATTTTTTCCCATCAACAAGTCGCTGTGGACCAGCTCCTATGTTGTCCTCACAACGGGCACGGCACTGCTCTTTCTAGGAATCTGCTACTGGCTCATCGACGTACGTGGTTACAAGAGGTGGTGTTACCCGGCACTGGTTTATGGAATGAATTCGCTGGCCGTATTCGTTCTCTCCGGGATGCTGGTCAGAATCATGCTTCTCATACATTTGCCTGGCGCAAATGGTGACATCTCTTCAAAAAGGTGGCTATACGAAAATCTGTTCGTGCCATGGGCAGGGCATCTCAACGGGTCACTCTGCTTCGCGCTTGCCAACATCCTCGTCTTGTTTTTCATGATGGCGGCTCTCTACCGCAGGCGTATTTTCATCAAAATTTGAACGTTGTGGAAATACTAACAGGCAAATCGCATAAGAAGCGCAACCGCTGAACAGAGTGGGGAAATCCGGAGCGCCCATCGCCTACTAATGAAACGAGATGAACACCGTTATTTCTGGTTCATTTGAATCGCCTTGCGGACAAAACCGGCACTGGTTTCAAGCCGCTGTGCGGCTTCAACCGGGGAGACACCTGCCAGAATCATGACCAGCGCAGTCTTTACGTGGCCCCCGGCTTGCTGCAAGTAGGTAGAGGCTGTATCGTAGTCGACGCCTGTAACCATCATCACTGTCTTCTTGGAGCGTTCTTCGAGCTTGCGTGAGTTCATCTGCAAATCAACCATCATATTGCCGTACACCTTTCCCAAACAAATCATGGCGGTGGTGCTAATCATGTTGAGCACTAGTTTGGTGGCGGTCCCTGCCTTCATTCGGGTTGAACCCATCACTACTTCTGGTCCCACGACCGGGCAAATAGCTACGTCAACGGCTTGGTCGAACTCAGTGCGCGGGTTACAACTGAGATAGATGGTGCGAGCACCGATCTCTCGGGCCTTTGCAATAGCAGCCAAAACGTAAGGCGTTCTCTGGCTGGCGGCAATCCCGCAAGCCACGTCTTTATCGGTGAGGCCGTGCTTAAGCAGGTCCTCAGCCGCCTGCCCGGCCTGGTCTTCACTTCCTTCTTTGGCCTGAATAATCGCATCATTTCCCCCGGCGATAATACATTGCACCATGTCGGGATCCGTGCCAAATGTCGGTGGACATTCAACAGCATCCAGCACCCCAAGCCGACCACTGGTACCGGCGCCAATATAAAACAACCTGCCTGCGCCTTTGAATGCCTCTACCACCAATTCAACCGCTTTCGCTATGTAAGGGAGCTCTTTGGCTACCGCGTCAGCAACTGTCTTGTCCTGGTCATTTATGATTTGAAGAATGTCCCTGACCGATTTCGTATCAATATCCTCTGAAACCGGGTTACGCGATTCGGTGACAAGGCCCTTGAGTTCCTCGAAAACGTCGTTCGGAGGTTGGCGTCGGTTAGGCAAGGCAATCGTCTCCCAAAGATGGAAATCTATATTCTATTCAAAAGCAGGCATGAGCTCTTATCGCCCTTACACGCGAAGAGGCGCGACTCTGGCAAAACCACATCAGTGATGACTCTGGAATTTTGTATCCCTTCCTCGGTGTGAGACTTCGGACTGTATTATAGGCAACATCTGTCTATTAATCAAAGAAAAACTTGTCCCTGGGGTTTGCAAGGGAGGGAGTATCCTGTCATGAAGACGTCGTATCTTAGATTTCAGGCATTATTCGGGCTGGCTGAAGTCAAATGACTCAGGTTGATAAAAAATACTTGTGTAGCTCCATGAAATTGTTTTAATGGTAAGTGCACCCTCTTGGCCTTTGCCGTAAGGAAGAAACATGAATCGACAGCCGATTATTGGCATTATTGGCGGCGGCACTTGTTCACCGAAAATCGCCGGGGTTGCCCGCGCCGTAGGTGAGGAAGTGGCGGTACGCAAAGGAATGGTGGTCTGCGGTGGCCTGGGTGGTGTCATGGAAGCGGCCTGTCAGGGCGCCCACGCAAAAGGCGGCACAACGATCGGCCTGCTTCCTGGTTGCAGCAAGGCCTCGGCCAACGCTTTTGTAGACATCGTCATACCGACGGGCATGGGTGACGCCAGGAACATCATAATCATTCGTACTGCCGACGCAGTCATTGCGATCGACGGAGAGTACGGCACGCTTTCGGAGATCGCTTTTTGTCTAAAATTCAAGGTACCCGTGGTCGGGCTGGCTACGTGGGACGTCGATCCACGAATTCAAGAAGCCAGCACGCCCAAAACGGCCGTCGAAATGGCCTTCGACCTGCTCTAGGAGCCTGCACGTGCAAGTTTGTATTCGACTCACTGTCAGCGGCCGGGTACAAGGTGTCGGTTACCGTTGGTTCATTCACCAACACGCCATGCGTTTGGGGTTGGTAGGCTTTGTTAGAAACATGCGTGACGGCCGCGTCGAAATCGAAGTGTCTGGCCCGGCTGAAGCGGTCGAAGAACTGGTGCAGCAAGCAAGGGAGGGCCCCACATTCTCGCACGTGACCAATGTAGTTCGTGATTCGGGGACGAGTGACAAAGCCTATGATTCATTCGAAATTCAAATCTAATTTCGGGAAGGAAACCTGTGAATGACTGATCTGAGGAGCAAAATCCGAAACGTACCCGATTTTCCGAAGAAGGGAATCGGTTTTAAAGATATCACGACGCTACTCAAAGACGGTCCCGCATTCAGGGAGGCGGTCGACCTGACGGCGAAACATTTTGAGAACCACAACATCCAGAAAGTTGTCGGGATTGAATCCCGAGGTTTCATTTTTGGGGCCGTGCTTGCCTACAAATGGCAGGTCGGATTTGTGCCGGTACGCAAACCCGGCAAGTTACCGGCAGCTACGATCCGTGAAGAATACGAGCTGGAGTACGGCACCGACAGTCTGGAAATTCACAAAGATGCGCTGACGGCAGGGGAGAGGGTTCTGGTGGTCGACGATCTGCTGGCCACGGGCGGAACAGCCGCAGCAACCGTTTCTCTGCTCAAGAAACTGGGCGCCGACATCACAGGTGTCGCTTTTCTTATTGAACTTACTTTTCTGAAGGGCCGCGCCAAACTCGACGGGCACGAAATTCTTTCTCTGATTGAGTACGATTCGGAGTGAAGTCGTAGAGTGATTCGTTCTCGAGAAACAGGCCCGTCGGTTCGGCCTTTTTTTGATTGCATATTTCTGCGCGGTTGTTATGTTCTGCATGTTGTCGAAGAAACTGCCCCTATAGCTCAGTATGGACAGAGCTGTGGTTTCCTAAACCATGAGTCGCAGGTTCGAGTCCTGCTAGGGGCACCAAATTGAATAGCACGAGAATCGCTTGAAGGCTTTTTCATGACCCGCGTGGCGCCTGGCCGTCCTGCTGGCGGTCACCCTTCGCTTAAACCCCGCTCCTGGATTCATGGCAACCGACTTACACCTGCTTAAGGACAAGCTAGAGAAGTTGTTTCCGGTACAAACTGATGTCTCTTTGGATCGCCATTGTAATTGGAAAGCGGGAGGACCTGCGGACCTCTTTGTGGAAGTTCAAACAGCGGAGGAATTCATTGCAGCGGTAGGCTGCGCCCACGAAAGGGAGCAACCCGTCACCGTGCTCGGCTTTGGGGCAAATGTGCTCGTTTCCGATGCCGGCATTCGCGGCCTGGTCGTTCTGAATCGGGCCGAACGCATTGTTTTCACAGACCATTTGGTTGATGCCGATTCCGGCACCAATTTGGCGTTGCTGGCCCGGAAAGCTGCCGCGAACGGATTGGGTGGCCTGGAGTTTCTGGTGGGTATTCCCGGCACCGTCGGGGCGGCTGTTTATGGCAACGCGGGTACAGGTTCTACCTGGATTAGCAAAATTGTTGAGACGGTGAAGGTCGTGCAAATTGATGGGTTAACGGCCTGGCGTTCTGCCAAAGAACTGGATTTCAGCTATCGCCATAGCCGTCTCAAAAACAGCTCGGAAATTGTTGTTTCGGCGCGGTTGCGAGGGTACCCTGCCACGAAAAAGGAAATCGTGAAACGTATGGACGAATTTATGTTATTACGTAAAAATCAACCGGGCGGCTCGAGTACCGGTTCCGTTTTCAAGAACCCTCCTGGAGACCATGCGGGGCGCCTTATCGAAGCCGCAGGGTTGAAGGGCTACCGAATCGGCGGTGCCGCAATTTCCACCCTGCATGCGAATTTCATTTTGAACACGGGCGGTGCGACGGCAAGCGAGATACGAAAACTGATCGAATTTGCCAGATCCAGGGTAGCAGAAGATTTCGGTGTTCGGCTACACGAGGAGATCCAATATCTCGGAGACTGGCCGTGAAAAAGTGGGTCGTCGAAGGCGGCCACCGGTTGAGTGGTCAGGTGGAGATAGGAGGGGCCAAGAATGTGGCCATCAAATTGATGATCGCTGCGCTCCTCTCCGATGCGGAAACGACCCTATCGAACGTGTCACAGGTTGGAGACGTACTCCTTACCGCAAAAATGATTCGCGCGTTAGGTGCGGAAGTCGAATTTATGCCGGATGGCCAGGTCACAGTACTACCCAGAGACTTGTGCCGCTTCACGCTTCCGCCATCTCTCGCCAGGCAAAACCGTGCTGCTTCGCTTTTTATTGGGCCGTTGCTATCGCGTTGCGGAACCCTCGAGATTCCCTTGCCTGGTGGCGACCGCATCGGCCGACGACCGCTGGATCGCCATCTGGCCGGATTGCGGGCTCTGGGAGCCCACGTGGAACGGAAGAGCGACTTCCTTCTGATCAAACAGGACGGCCTTCGGGGCGCTGAGATTCGTTTCAACAAGAATACGCACACGGGCACAGAGACAATGATCCTTGCTGCAGTTCTGGCGGCTGGGACGACCGTTATCGAAAACGCCGCCATGGAACCGGAAATAGATGATTTGATCGATCTCGTCAATAAAATGGGGGCGAGAGTCAAGCGTGTCTCGCCCCGACGGATTGTAATTGAGGGAGTAGCGCGTCTGCACGGCGCGACCCATCGCGTCATGCCTGACCGCAACAAGGCGGTTTCGTACGCGTGTATGGCGTTGGCTACCAGAGGCGAGGTTGAGATAACCAACATGGATTGCAAACTTGTCTCGGCATTTCTCGATTTTCTCGACCAGACCGGCGGTCACTACGACGTCGGCGCTGATCGCCTGCACGTGGCTTATCAGTCGCGCCTTCGGCCTGTGGCAGTGACAACCAGCCCTTACCCGGGCATTATGAGTGATTGGCAGCCGCTCATCACCACCCTTCTCACCCAGGCAGAGGGTCAAAGCACCGTGCATGAGACCATCTTTGAAAATCGCTTTGGATATGTTGCTGAGCTGGCAAGAATGGGTGCTCAAATTGAAATGTACCGGCCGGAGCTACCAGATGATCCCCAGCCTATTTATAATTTCAATTGGCAGGACAGGCGTCAGGACTTGTTTCATGCCCTACAAATCAAGGGGCCGACTAACTTGCGTGGCACAAAGGTGCACGTCAATGACGTGCGGGCCGGTGCAACTCTCGTGCAGGCCGCGCTGACGGCGAAAGGAACGAGCATTTTGACCGGCGTCGAGCACATCAAACGCGGATACGAACGGTTGGATGGACATTTACGATCTCTTGGTGCGCATATTGAGGAAGTAGAAGATGCCTGAAGCTAACGAAGAAGGAGCCCAGCGTTAAGTCGGCTTCCTGCCGTTGCGCTACGGGGTACCGCATGAGGCCAGTAAACTCAATGCGA
>Ga0114931_10004605_pt1 | contig 17199 bp, 17 predicted proteins | sample 2SBtaG_FD_89579 | JGI IMG/M metagenome (GOLD analysis project Ga0114931, IMG submission 89579) | Deep subsurface microbial communities from Kolumbo volcano to uncover new lineages of life (NeLLi) - 2SBTROV14_V59a metaG | ecosystem: Environmental > Aquatic > Marine > Volcanic | place: Kolumbo...
CACCACCCTTCTACTGCGACGGCCCAATGGCACGCCCTGCCTGGCGTTCGCTCGGTCGGAGTGCTCGACAGACTGTCAAGTATGCCTGCGCGCTCCTCTGTCACGAACGCCAGGCAGACCGCCGCCCCCTTGAACCGTCTCGCTACGAACGGTGCTGAGAAATGCGGGTTAATCATCACCGCTAAGCGCACCCAGGATCTGCAGCAGGCTGACAAAGATGTTGTAAATGCTCAGATACAGGGAGACGGTCGCCAGAATGTAGTTGGTCTCGCCGCCATGAATGATGCGGCTGGTATCAAACAGAATGAAACCGCTCATGATCAGGATGACGGCCATGGAAATGGCCAGCGAGACAAACGGAATGGCTAGGAAGATGTTCACGATGGCGCCAATAAAGACAACCATGATGCCCGCAAACAGCATGCCGCCCAGGAAGCTGAAATCCTTTTTGGACACCAGGGCATAGGCCGACAGGCCCAGGAAAATGGCGCCGGTACCGCCGAGAGCGGTCATTACCACCTGGCTGCCGTTGGCCATGTGCATGTAAGTGTTCAGCACCGGACCGAGGCCAAAGCCCAGCAGGCCGGTGATGCCGAAGACCACACCGATTCCGGCGGCGGAATTGGCGGTGCGCGGCAGTACGAACCAGATCAGCACGATAGAACCGATAAATGACAGCATGTTCGCCATGGGGCCCATCTGCAGTGCCATGGAGACACCGGCCATGACCGCGCTGAACACCATGGTCATGGAAAGCAGCAGGTAAGTATTCCTGAGAACCTTGTTGCTTTCGACTGAAGAGGGAATAGAACCGCTATACACACGTTCTACTGATCTCATGATTCCTAACTCCTTGTTAAAAAATTACCTTAAGTCTCTGATATTTGTTGAGACCAGAGTTTAACACTAAAGTTTCCCCCCCATAAGCCCTGATTTGGCAGGGTAATGGCAAAAAAACCACTACCAAGTACTGGAAAAGTCAAAATTTTTTGGTATTATCTTGCCCTTCGCGGAGAGGTGGCTGAGCGGTCGAAAGCGGCGGTCTTGAAAACCGTTGAAGGTTTATCCCTTCCCAGGGTTCGAATCCCTGCCTCTCCGCCATAAAACATAATAAGGTCGCCTATGGGGCGGCCTTTTCTGTTTTTGGGGTGGGCAGGGCAGGTCTTGTTGAGCCCCCTATGTTCGACGACCGTAGCGAGGCGCAGGGAGAACAGTGGAGCACCGCGACGCTGGCCTGATGACACTTACGGCTGTCTTTGCCGTGGGCGCCGGTGTGGCAGTGTGGTGGTTGATGCATGTCGTGGATTTTGTTTGCGTTGCCTGCGGCGCTGACGTAGCGCAGGCGCGGCTCCCAGAACCGCACCGGCAACCAGGGCGGCGATCACCACATCAGTGACGCGTACTCCATGCTCACTCAGCTGCTTGCCGACGGCTTCCCCCAGTTGAGTGACGTCATCTACCCGGCTTGATCCCAGCGCCGGGGGTTCGGGGCGCGGTGGCAGCGGTGTCTGTGCCGTACCTTTGTTGCGCATGGACAGCCATAGCATCAGGATGGCGATGAGGGCGATAACTAAAATCACACCACCGACCACCAGCCCGCTCAGCCAGGGGGAGAGCGACTGGCGCAGCGAGAGATAACCACCGGCGGCAATGAAGCCCACGCCAACCAACGCGGCCAGACCACAGAACGCGATCAGGATGGCCTCAACAATGGGAATTCTTCCCAGGGCGCGCATGATCGCGCTCAGCCCGTTGTTCGCAATGTTGTCAGCCAGGGACTGTAGCCACGATGACATGTGGCTTCTTAGCGACGGCGATCCATCACTATGCCGACGACCAGCCCTGTTGCGAATGCCGTCAGCACGCTCGTTAAAGGGCGCTCCTCCACCTCCTTTCCGAGGGAGGCATAGGCTTCGTTGGCGCGGTCTCGGACCGATTCTCCGGCCTGCCTGGCTCGATCATAGGCGCGGTCATAATAATCCCGTCCCTCGGCCATGCCGGCCTCCTTCATGGTGCGCAGTAACTCGGCCATGTCCTCGCGCAGCTCTGCGATGTCTGATTTGACCTGATCTAGCTCTTTGTTCAGCTCTTCGTTTGCCATGGTTCTCTCCCTTACTGGAAACTGTGAGACGAAAGTTGGTCTTGATTGCTGGAATGATACTACAATTGCTTCGTCTATATATAGCATAGAAGTAAACGCCGAATTGTCGAGCAGCAACAAAGCGTTATAGTGAGTTATTCACTACAATCAAGGGGCAAAACCATGGCCGAGGAGAATGGATTGATCACCGCCTACGCCCTTGATAGGCAAGGTAATGGCAGGTTGCTGGACTGGGCCGGGGTGAAGCGCTGGCAACCCGGTGGATGATTATCCTGGTGGCGCAGCAGATCTGGCCCTTTAAGCGCCGCCGCTGGTTTTAGAGCAACGGCGCCAGGCCCTGCCACACATTATCCACCACTTTGGGCTGGGCTGCTGCCGTTGGATGCAGGCCATCCGACTGAAACAGGTGTTTATTTTTCCCAATGCCTTCCAGTAGAAATGGAACGAGACTGACGTGTTCTATTTTTGAAACTTCAACAAATCCCTTGCGAAACATTTCGGCATAGACGTCTCCGTAGTTGGGGGGCAGTTGCATACCGATCAGCAGTACCTTAGCGCCGGCAAGAGTTGCATACTCAACCATCTCGGCCAGATTCTTTTTCATCGCCGTGACGGACAGGCCGCGCAAGCCATCATTGGCGCCCAGCTCCAGCAGCACAATACCCGGTTGGTATTGTTTCAGCAGTTGCGGCAGGCGAGTCAGGCCGCCGGCGGTGGTCTCACCGCTGATGCTGGCGTTGATAACTTTATAGGAATGCTTTTCCTGTTTGAGGCGTTGCTGCAGCAGTGCCACCCAACCCTGGTCCTCGTCGATTCCGTGAGCGGCACTGAGGCTGTCGCCCAGGACCAGGATTCGGGTGTCGTCACCGTAGGCGGTGGCTGTCAGCAACATCAATATTAAAAAGACTTTTACTTTCATGGGATGGTCATTCACTCGAATTTTTATCCTGTTATGCTTGTCTGCGAGAGGAATGTCAAACCGGAGTTGATGCCATCATGCAGCCAGTGCTCACAGCCAGCGGCCTGGAAAAACGTGTCAGCAGCAGCGAGGGGGAATTGACCCTGTTGCAGGGCATCAATCTGGAAATACTGGCAGGTGAGAGTGTGGCGGTGGTCGGGGCCTCGGGTGCCGGAAAGTCCACTTTGCTGGGGCTGCTGGCCGGACTGGATATGCCCACGGCTGGCAAGGTGTTCATCGATGGCGCCGAGCTGTTTGCCCTGGATGAGGACCAGCGCGCCAGTCTCAGGGGGGAGAAGGTGGGGTTTGTGTTTCAGACCTTTCAGTTGCTGCCCAACCTGACCGCGCTGGAGAATGTGATGCTGCCCATGGAGCTGGCGGGGCGGCAGGATGCGCTTGAGGTGGCCCGGCAGGTGCTGGATCGGGTCGGCCTGGGTGCGCGCACCGGGCATTACCCCAAACAGTTGTCGGGTGGCGAGCAGCAGCGTGTCGCCATCGCGCGCGCCTTCGCGCCGCAGCCGCATCTGCTGTTTGCCGATGAGCCCACCGGCAACCTGGACCACAAGACCGGCGGCCGGATCATCGACCTGCTGTTCGAACTCAATGCCGAGCAGGGTACCACCCTGGTGCTGGTGACCCATGACCAGCAACTCGCCAGTCGTTGCGGGCGGCAGCTGGAACTCGACGAAGGACGTTTGCAGGTGGATAGATGACCGCCTTCCGGCTAGGCATGCGCCAGCTGCGCCGCGACTGGCGTGCCGGTGAGCTGACAATCCTGGTTCTGGCGCTGGTGATCGCCGTGGCCAGCGTCTCGTCGGTCAACTTCTTTACCAGCCGTATCCATCAGGCACTGGAGCTGCAGGCCAACGCTCTGCTGGGCGGTGACCTGGTGCTGATGTCCGCCAACCCTGTCAGCCAGCAGCGCCTGAATGAGGTGAAGGCGGCAGGGCTCCGCAGTGCCAGGACGGTGGAGTTTCCCACCATGGTGCTGGCGGGTAAAAAAAACCAGCTGACCGGATTGAAGGCGGTCAGTGTTGGCTATCCGCTGCGCGGCAATATCCGCATCTCGCCGCGAAAGTTCGCCCCCGACCAGCCGGTGGCTCACGGTCCTGATGATGGCGCGGTGTGGGCAGACAGCCGCCTGATGAGTACGCTGGGCATCAAGGTCGGAGATTCCGTGCAGGTGGGCAAAGCCCGTTTCAGAATCGGCGCAGTGCTGACCAGCGATCCCACCCAGTCCGGCGGCATGATCGCCGGTTTCGCCCCGCACCTGTTGCTGAATCTGGATGATCTGCCGGCCACCGGACTGGTGCAGCCGGCCAGCCGGGTCCGATACCGGCTGCTCATCGCAGGCCCTGCCGATCAGGTTAAACAGCTGCAACGCAAGTGGAAATTCACTCTGCCGATCGGTGAGTCGCTGCGCGGGGTCAAAGACGCCCGACCTCAGGTGCGCACGGCCCTGGACCGGGGCGAGAGTTTTCTCGGCCTGGCGGCACTGGTGAGTGTGTTGCTGGCCGGGACGGCGGTGGCCATGGCGGCGCGGCGTTATGTCAGTCGCCATCTGGATAATTGTGCGGTGATGCGCTGCCTGGGCGCGCAGCAACAGTTGATCAACCGCCTTTATCTGAGCCAGATGGCGGTGCTGGGGCTGGTGGCCAGTGGTATCGGCGTGGTGCTGGGGTATCTGGCCCAGGGCGGGCTGGTGAACTTTCTTGGCCCGCTGGTTGGCATCGATCTGCCCGCACCCTCCGCCTGGCCTGTGGTGCCAGGTATGTTGACGGGCATGATTACTTTGCTGGGCTTTGCCATTCCCCCCATCCTGCAGTTAGCCAATGTGCCGACCCTGCGGGTAATCCGGCGCGACCTGGGACGGCTGCAGGCCAACAGCCTGTTTGCCTACAGCGCCGGAATAGCCGCCTTTGTTGTGCTGGCGTTAATGCAGGCGCAGAACCTTAAACTGGCCATGACCATCCTGGGCGGCCTGGTGCTAGTGCTGTTGTTGCTGGGGTTGCTGGCCGGGTTGTTGTTGTGGCTGTTGAAATCCATGAGCCGTCACGGGCGTGTCTCGTGGCGCTTCGGCCTGGTGCATATCGCGCGCCGTGCCGGCAGTAGTGTGGTGCAGATGATGGGATTCAGTATCGGGTTGATGGCGCTGTTGTTGTTGACGGTAGTGCGTGCCGATCTGATGGCGGAGTGGCAGGGGCGCCTGCCCGCCGATGCGCCCAATCGCTTTCTGATCAATGTTCAGCCCGATCAGCAGCAACAGGTCGAGAGCTTCTTCAGCGACCATGGCATCCATGTGCCCGAGTTGTATCCCATGGTGCGGGCGCGATTGCTGGCGATTGACGGCAAGCCGGTCTCTGCGGATGAGTTTGACAGCGAACGTGCCAGGCGGCTGGCCACGCGCGAGTTCAATCTCTCCTGGGCGAGCGAGCTGCAGCAGGATAACAGCATCATCAGCGGGCATTGGTGGAGCAAGGATGATTTCGGCAAACCGCTGTTATCGGTGGAAGAGGGTATTGCCAAGGAGCTGGGGCTCAAATTGGGTGACACACTCACTTACGGTGTCGCCGGCAAGCAGTTCAGTGCCAAAATCGCCAGCCTGCGCAAGGTGGACTGGGATAGCTTCCGGGCCAATTTTTTCGTGCTTGCACCACCGGGACTGCTGGATGGTTTTCCGGTCAGTTACATGGGTGCGTTCTATGTGCCCGCGCAGCGTCATGAGCTGCTTAACCAACTGGTGCAGAAGTTTCCCAACCTCACCATTTTCGATGTGGACGCCATTATGGCCCAGGTGCGGCGTATCATCGAACGCGTCGCCCTGGCGGTGGAGTATGTGTTCGTGTTCACGCTGCTGTCCGGGTTGATGGTGATGTTTGCCGCCATCCATTCCAGCCGTGACGAACGCATTCACGAGGCGGCCATTCTGCGTACCCTGGGGGCACGGCGCAGTCAGCTGCTGGGCAGCCTGTTGCTGGAGTATACGGGGCTGGGTCTGTTGTCCGGACTGGTGGCCGCTGTCAGCGCCGGGGTGGTGGGCATGGTGGTGGCGGAGCGGATCTTCCAGCTCAGCTATCTGCCCGGCCCGGCGTTGTGGTTCGGCGGCATGCTAGTGGGCGGCGTGGGTATCGGCATTGCCGGCACACTGGGGACACGTTTTGTCATCAATCAGCCGCCGTTGCGTACCCTGCGCGGTGTGTGAAGCTATTTGTTACCGCTGGCCAGCAGGTATTCGTGCGGTATCACCAGGCCGTTGTCGCCATGGAAGTCCCGGGCGAAACGGGCGACTTCGTCACGCACGTTGTCGCGTTCGCCCTCGGGCAGGGCGTCGAACTGCTGCCTCATGATGTCCGAAGCCTCGATGACCTCCCAGTATTCCTCGAAGTTGTTGAACTGGTAGTCGAAGTGTTTGCGCTCCACGCGGTGGTGTTTGAAACCGGCCTCGTCCAGCAGGGAATCCAGGGCGCCGGGTTCACCCAACGAGGTCACCTTGGCCAGGGCAGGGTGGTTCTCTTCGGCCAGGCGGTCCTTGAAGACCTGATAGGCCCAGTGCATGGTGGTCATGGTCTCCGCGCTGCTCCATACCGCCAGGGCGTACTGGCCGCCGGGTTTGAGTACCCGGTACATCTCCTTTAGCCCCTGCAGCGAGTCCTCGAACAGCATGACGCCGAAGCGACACAGGATCTTGTCAAAGCTGGCATCCTCGAAGTCCAGCTGTTCGGCCGCCATGGTGACAAACTCGATGTTTTCCAGCTGTTGTGCCTTTGCCTTGTTCTGCGCCGCGCGCACCATGCCGGCGGCAGCATCGGTGCCGGTGATCTGTGCGTGAGGATTGCGTTCTGCCAGGGTAAGGGCGGGCTCGCCGGTGCCTGAGGCGACGTCCAGTACCTTGTCGCCGGGGTTGACAGGCAGGGCCGCCAGCAATGCCTCGCCGACGGGGGCGATGTGGGGCAGCCAAAGGTCGAATTTTTCCGCCAGGGCATTCCAGTCCGGTTGGTTTTGTGTGGCCATGTCTTTCTCCCTATAGACGCATTGTTGTTGCAGCGAGCATAGCAGGCGCGCGGGGCGTTTAGAAGCTGCAGAAAGCTTGAGCGGCGCGGTGCGAGTTGCTATGTTGTCGATAATAATAATGGGAGTGAGCATGCGAAATCTGATTCTCGGTGTCATCTGTCTTTTTAGCCTGGCGGCCCAGGCGGCCGAACCGGTGTCGCCTAATCAGGGCGAGATAACCCTGCGCACGGCCATGGGCACCTACCTGCAGGGCTATGTGGCTGGTCCTGAGGATGCCAAGCTTGGCATCCTCATACTGCCTGATCGCTGGGGGGTGGATGAGACCCTGCGCCAGTGGGTAAAGCGTTTTGGCGAGAAGGGTTATCGCGCCCTGGCCATCGATGTCTTCGACGGCCGGCAGTCGGACAAGGTGTGGCTGGCCACCGAGATTTTGCATCAGAGTGACCCGGAATGGGCCAAGGTGGACATGAAGGCCGGGCTGGACTATCTCCGGCGCGACGGCCGCAAGCTGGTGACCCTGGGCGCCGGCTATGGCGGCTGGCAGTCGTTCCAGGCGGCACTTGCCGAGCCCGACTCGGTGGCCGCAACGGTGGTGATTTACGGCCGGCTGGAGGCCACGGTGAATCAGGTGCGAACCCTCAAGGCACCACTGCTGGCCATCTATGCCAGGGATGACGAGCAGGTCACCGCTGAGGATATGGAAAAAAACCGGCTGCTGATGGAGAAATCTCTGATCGCCTATCGCAGTTATGTTCAGCCGGCTGCCCATGGCTACATGGATCCGCTGTATCCGTCCTATAATGCCAAGGTCACCAAGGACACTTGGTCCCAGGTGGATGATTTTCTCAAGACCTTTGTGGTAAAGGGTTAACCTGAATCTGCGGCTTCAGTTCTAAAAGATCCGCCCGTTCCAGCCCCACATGTGGCGTGCCGGGGAGGCGAACTCGATATAGACCCGTTCCCTGCTGATGTCGGTCTGGGACTCGACCAGCGAACATAGCCGCTCTGAAAACTGCTGGGTTTGCTCCTCCGGCAGGCCCAGGCTTTTCAATTCCACAAAGGCGGCAGGAGCGTCATTCCCGGCAAAAATCATGGGTGTTGCACTCTCCAGCGTGATCATGACGTAATTTTCGGATTTTCCCAACGCCTCGGACACACCTTTGGACAGGGCCGCCAGAATGCCGGGCATGGCCTGCTGGTCGATGGTTTGATTGGTCTGGAGTTTGAGATAGGGCATGTGGACTCCTGATAGGTCGGGGTTAGCCGGATTATAACGAGGCGCTGGCGGGGATTGCGACCCCCTCCGGACGGAAAAAATCCTGATATACTGTCTCTCTTCGCCAAGTGCTTGACTAAGTCCCGAATTCTAATGTAGTTTTCAGGTTTGTGAGGAACAAAATCACCGCTTCTATGCAACTGCCCGTTAAGCGGGCTTTTTTTCTGAAGTAATACGGTTTTTTAGGGAGATACCAAGGTGGAATTAACAGGCGCCGAAATCTTTGTCCGTTGTCTTGAGGATGAAGGTGTCGAATATATATTCGGCTACCCCGGTGGGGCAGTGCTGAACATCTACGATGCCATCTACAAGCAGGATAAGGTCGAGCATGTGCTGGTGCGCCATGAACAGGCCGCCACCCATGCCGCAGACGGTTACGCCCGTTCGTCCGGCAAGCCGGGCGTAGTGCTGGTGACCTCCGGTCCTGGCGCCACCAATGCCATCACCGGCGTTGCCACCGCCTACATGGATTCCATTCCCATGGTGGTCTTCACCGGCCAGGTGCCTACCAGTCTCATCGGCAACGATGCCTTCCAGGAGGTAGACTCCGTCGGTATTACCCGTCCCTGCGTCAAGCACAACTTCCTGGTCAAGGATGTCACCAAGCTGGCGGAGACTATCAAGAAGGCCTTTTATGTCGCCACCACCGGGCGCCCCGGTCCTGTCGTGGTCGATATTCCCAAGGATATTACTGCCGAGAAGGCCGAATACAGTTATCCCAAGCGCGTCAAGATGCGTTCCTACAACCCGGTGGTGAAGGGCAACAAGCGCCAGATCCAGAAGGCGGTTGACCTGATGCTGTCGGCAAAACGCCCCATGGTCTACACCGGCGGCGGTGTCATCCTGGACCGTGGCGCCAAGGCGCTCACCGATCTGATGAAGAAGCTTAACTTCCCGATCACCAATACTTTGATGGGCCTGGGCGCCTATCCGGCCACCGACAAGCAGTTTCTGGGCATTCTGGGCATGCACGGCACCTATGAGGCCAACATGGCCATGCACAACTGCGATGTGTTGATCGCCATCGGCGCCCGTTTTGACGACCGTGTTACCGGTAATGTCGAGAAGTTTTGCCCCACGGCCAGGATCATCCATGTGGACATCGACCCGGCCTCCATCGCCAAGAACGTCAAGGTGGATGTGCCCATTGTCGGCGGGGTCACCAATGTGCTGAAAGAGATGGCGGCCATGGTCGCCGAGTCAGGCAAGAGTCCTGAGAAGAAGGCGCTGGCCGAGTGGTGGAAGCAGATCGAGGAGTGGCGCGCGGTGGATTGTCTCAAGTACGACCACGAGTCCGAACTGATCAAGCCGCAATACGTTATTGAATCGTTGTACGAAGTTACCAAGGGTAATGCCTTCGTCACCTCGGATGTGGGCCAGCACCAGATGTGGGCGGCGCAATTCTACAAGTTCGACAAGCCCTACCGCTGGATCAATTCGGGCGGTCTGGGGACCATGGGCTTCGGCCTGCCGGCGGCCATGGGTGCGCAGTTCGCCAATCCCAAGGACACCGTCGCCTGCGTTACCGGCGAGGGCAGTATCCAGATGAACATCCAGGAGCTGTCCACCTGTCTGCAGTACGGTCTGCCGATCAAGATCATCTGTCTCAACAATCGTTTTCTGGGCATGGTGCGCCAATGGCAGGAGTTTTTCTATCAGGGACGTTACTCCATGTCATACATGGACGCCCTGCCGGACTTCATCAAGCTTGCCGAATCATACGGCCATGTGGGCATGCGCATCGAGAAGCCGGAGGATGTGGTACCAGCCCTGAAAGAGGCGACGGGTAAATACAAGGATCGTCTGGTGTTCCTGGATTTCATTACCGATCAAACGGAAAATGTCTATCCCATGATTCCGGCCGGTGCAGGTCTGAACGAAATGATTTTGGTGTAAATCGATGCGTCATATAATTTCTATATTGATGGAAAACGAGGCGGGAGCCCTGTCGCGCGTGTCCGGGCTGTTTTCAGCACGGGGCTATAATATCGAATCCCTGACCGTGGCGCCGACCGAGGATCCTTCCCTGTCGCGCATGACGCTGGTGACACGTGGTTCCGACGAGATCATCGAACAGATCACCAAACAGCTCAACAAGCTCATCGACGTGGTCAAGCTGATCGATCTCACCGAGGGCGCTCATATCGAGCGCGAGATGATGCTGGTCAAGATCAGGGCCGAGTCGGGTACAGAAGCGCGTGACGAGATCAACCGCCTGGTGGATATTTTTCGCGGCAACATCATCGATGTCACGCCGGCCACCTACACCGTGGAGTTGACCGGTACCGGCGACAAGCTGGACGCCTTTCTCAAGGCGGTGGGTGAAGAGGCGATTCTGGAAACCGTGCGTTCCGGGGTTTCGGGTATTTCGCGCGGCGAAAAGAGTCTGGCGCTGTAGGAAAAACATTCGGATTTTTAATTCAAGAAGTCAGTTCAATAAGGAAACAGCCAATGAACATTTATTACGATAAAGACTGTGATCTCTCCATCATCAAGGGGATGAAGGTCACCATCGTCGGTTATGGCTCTCAGGGCCACGCCCACGCCAATAACCTGAAGGATTCTGGCGTCGACGTCACCGTGGCGCTGCGCGAGGGGTCCGCCTCTGCTGCCAAGGCCGAAGCGGCCGGGCTGAAGGTCTCCAACACTGCCGCCGCGGTGGAGGGCGCCGATGTGGTCATGATCCTGACCCCTGACGAGTTCCAGGCCCAGCTCTACAAGAGCGATATCGAGCCCAACCTGAAGCCGGGCGCGGTGCTGGCCTTCGCCCACGGTTTCTCCATCGTCTACAATCAGGTTGTGCCACGCAAGGACCTGGATGTCATCATGGTCGCCCCCAAGGCGCCAGGCCATACCGTGCGTTCAGAATTCACCAAGGGCGGTGGTATCCCCGACCTGATTGCGGTGCAGCAGGACGCCTCCGGCAAGGCCAGGCAGATTGCCCTGTCATATGCCTCTGCCATCGGTGGTGGCCGCACCGGTATCATCGAGACCACTTTCCGTGACGAGTGTGAAACCGACCTGTTCGGTGAGCAGGCGGTGCTGTGCGGTGGCTGTGTCGAGCTGGTCAAGGCCGGTTTCGAAACCCTGGTGGAAGCCGGTTATGCCCCCGAGATGGCCTACTTCGAGTGTCTGCATGAACTCAAGCTAATCGTCGACCTGATGTATGAAGGTGGCATCGCCAATATGAACTACTCCATTTCAAACAATGCCGAGTATGGCGAGTATGTCACCGGCCCGCGCGTTATCAATGAGGAGAGCCGCTGGGCCATGCGCGAGGCGCTGAAGAACATCCAGGAAGGCAAATACGCCAAGCAGTTCATTCAGGAAGGCCAGGCCAACTATCCTGAAATGACCGCCATGCGCCGCCTCAACGCCGAGCACCCCATCGAGCAGGTGGGCGGGCGTCTGCGTGAGATGATGCCCTGGATTGGCGCCAACAAGATCGTCGACAAGAGCAAGAACTAAAAATCAGTGTGCAGTTGGCAGTTATCAGTTGTCAGTATCAATTAATACCGTGCGCGAAGCACACTCAAGTCACTGACAACTGCCCACGTGGTTAAATCCAAAGGGAAATGGACATAGAACCGGAAAACGAGGCAGAACCTGAAAAGCGGCGCCGCCGCGGCATCTATCTGCTGCCGAACCTGTTCACCACGGCAGGTTTGTTCGCCGGCTTTTTCGCCATCATTGCCGCCATGGGGGGGCGCTTCGAGGCGGCCGCCATCGCCATCTTCATCGCCATGTTCATGGACGGCATAGACGGTCGGGTGGCGCGCATGACCAATACCCAGAGCGATTTCGGCAAGGAATACGACAGCCTTGCCGATATGGTTTCCTTCGGGTTGGCACCGGCGCTGGTGATGTATCAGTGGGCGTTGACGCCGCTGGGCAAGGTGGGCTTTGCCGCCGCCTTTGTCTATGCCGCCGGTGCGGCCCTGCGCCTGGCCCGCTTCAACACCCAGGTGGGCATTATCGACAAGCGCTATTTCCAGGGGCTGGCCAGCCCGGCGGCGGCCGCGCTGCTGGTGGGCTTCATCTGGTGGGGTCACGACTCCTCCTGGCCACGCGCCGATCTGTCCTGGATCAGCGCCCTGCTGACGGTGATGGCCGGGGTGCTGATGGTGAGCAATGTCCGTTACAGCAGTTTCAAGGAGCTGGACCTCAAGGGCAAGGTGCCGTTTTTCAAGATTCTGTTCATGGTGGCGATCTTTGTATTGGTGGCGCTGGATCCGCCCCGGGTGCTGTTCGCCGTCTTTTTTGTCTACGCCATGTCGGGTATCGCCCTGACACTGGTGTTGCGACGTCAGCGCCGCGCGGAACGCAAATCGGGCGATAAAAGTCAGTCGTCATAACCGTCGGGCTTGCGCCCGGCCCCGGGGGAGGTTATATTTTCCCTAACGAGACTTCGAAACACAGATGAACCCATCTTTCCCACAGTTTGAACTTCCCCTCTCTGGCAACGCTCTGCTGCTGTCAGGCCTGCGACTGCTGCCTTCGGGCAGATACTAATACCCCTGCCCGGTTGCGGGCCCACAAACCACAAAAATTGAATCTTAATGAACAGAAAGCACCTGCAGGTGCGTTCCGTTTGCTGCTGATACAGCCCTGCTGTAACATCAGCTCACAGTATTGGAGCTTTGAAAAATGAGCGAAAAATTAATCATTTTTGATACCACCTTGCGCGATGGCGAGCAGAGTCCCGGCGCTTCCATGACCCGGGACGAGAAGATCCGCATCGCCAAATCGCTGGAGAAGATGCGCGTCGATGTGATCGAGGCCGGCTTTCCCGCCGCCAGTCCGGGCGATTTCGAAGCCGTTCAGGCCGTTGCCAACACGGTAAAGGAGAGCACGGTCTGTGGCCTGGCCCGCGCCCTGGAGAAGGACATCGATCGTGCCGGCGAGGCCCTGAAAGGGGCCAACTCGGGCCGTATCCACACTTTCATCGCCACCTCGCCTATCCACATGGAGAAGAAGCTGCGCATGGTGCCGGACCAGGTGGTGGAGCAGGCGGTGATGGCGGTCAAACGTGCCCGCCAGTACACCGACAACGTGGAGTTTTCCCCCGAAGACGCCGGCCGTTCCGAACTGGATTTTCTCTGTCGTGTGATCGAGGCAACCATCGAGGCCGGTGCCCGCACTATCAACATCCCGGATACGGTGGGTTACAACGTGCCGGAGCAGTTTGGCGGCCTGATCCATAAACTGATCGAGCGCATCCCCAATGCTGACAAAGCTGTCTTTTCAGTCCATTGCCACAACGACCTGGGGCTGGCGGTGGCCAACTCACTGTCGGCGGTGATGAACGGCGCACGCCAGGTGGAGTGCACCATCAACGGCCTGGGCGAACGTGCCGGCAATGCCTCGCTGGAGGAGGTTGTCATGGCGGTGCGCACACGCCAGGATGTTTTCCCCTGCGAAACCGACATCGATGCCACCCAGATCGTACCCACCAGCCGTTTGGTGGCGGGTATCACCGGTTTTGCGGTGCAGCCCAACAAGGCCATCGTTGGCGCCAATGCCTTTGCCCATGAGTCTGGTATCCACCAGGATGGCGTGCTCAAGAGTCGCGAGACCTACGAGATCATGCGTGCCGAGGATGTGGGCTGGAGCGCCAATCGCATGGTGCTGGGCAAGCACTCGGGCCGCAATGCCTTCCGCACCCGTTTGCAGGAATTGGGCATCAGTTTTGAGTCCGAAGAAGAGCTCAATGACGCCTTCGCCCGCTTCAAGGAACTGGCCGACAAAAAGCACGAGATCTACGATGACGATATTCAGGCCCTGGTGACCGAGGCCAGTATCGAGGCCGAAAACGAGCACATCAAACTGGTGGCCATGAAGGTCTGTTCTGAAACCGGCGAGACTCCCACTGCCAAGATCGCACTGCGTGTCAACGAGGCAGAGAAGCAGGCCCAGGCCCAGGGTGGCGGGCCGGTGGATGCCGCCTTCAAGGCCATCGAGACGGTGATTAACAGCGGCGCCGACCTGCAGCTCTACTCGGTCAACAACATCACCAGCGGCACCGATTCCCAGGGTGAGGTGACCGTGCGGCTGGAGAAGGGCGGCCGTATCGTCAACGGCCAGGGATCGGACACCGACATCGTCATCGCCTCGGCCAAGGCCTATATCAACGCTCTGAACAAGATCCTGGCCGCCGCTGAACGGGCTCATCCTCAGTTGTAACTGTAAGAGGCTAGCAGGAATGGCGCAGCAGAATCATGATCAGTATCTGGAGGCCATGGGCATCCAGACCTGGCGGCTGCGCCAGTCCCCATCACAATCTGACGATATTCGCGCTGAGGCACCTGTCGCGGAGGCACCCATTACAGAGGCAGATACATCTGCCGGTTTGGACTGGCCCGAGCTGGTGGCCAGCATCAAGGGTTGTACGCAGTGTGAATTGCATCAACAGCGCGCCCAGGCCGTGCCGGGTGTGGGCAACCAGCAGTCCGACTGGATGGTGATCGGCGAAGCGCCCGGTGCCGACGAGGACCAACAGGGCGAGCCATTTGTCGGCCGTGCCGGCAAACTGCTGGACCAGATGCTGCTGGCCATCGGTCTGAAGCGCGAAACGGTCTACATCACCAACATCGTCAAGTGTCGTCCGCCAGGCAATCGTGATCCACGGCCGGAGGAGGCTGCCGCCTGCGAGCAATATCTCAAGCGCCAGATCGAGCTGGTCAGACCGAAGATCATCCTGGCCGTGGGCCGTATCTCGGCCCATAATCTTTTAAAAACCGACCAGAAGGTGGGCGCCATGCGCGGCAAGCGCTTCGAATACGCCGATACCGGCATCCCGGTGGTGGTCACCTATCATCCAGCCTATCTGCTGCGCTCACCGGCTGAAAAACGCAAGGCTTGGCAGGACCTGTTGCTGGCGCGAAGCGTGGTGGCGGAGAACAGCTGAGTACATGTTTGCAGCCCCGTACCGACTGCGGCCCATGGCGGCGGATGATGTGGATGACGTCATGCAGCTAGAACGACTCTCCTATCCCTTTCCCTGGAGCGCCGGCAATTTCCACGACTGCCTCAAAAGCGGCTATTACGCCTGTCTGTTGGAAGACGATGAATTGCTGGCGGGCTATGCCGTCATGTCCATGGCGGCCGGCGAGGCCCATGTGCTGAATATCTGTATCCATCCGCAACGGCGTGGCAGGGGGCTGGGCAGGTCATTGCTACACACCCTTGAACAGGTGGCCAAGGTTGGTGAAGTTGAAATGATGCTGCTGGAGGTGCGTGCCTCCAATCGCGTCGCCATCAGCCTTTATGAATCCATGGGATTTAACGAGCTGGGTTGTCGTCACAACTACTATCCCGATCATGTTGGTCGCGAGGATGCGCTGGTGATGGCACGGCAGCTGGTATAGACCCCGCTTTGGGCTATGCTTTAACCTGAACCTGAATTCACGGGTTCAGGCTTAAATCACGGATTCAGGTAACAGCTCAACGACACAAGGAGGGTGGTGATGGCAGGCAGATATGTTTGGTTACTGGACAATGGTCACGGCGGCGTGATCGATGGTCTGTATCAGACTGAGGGTAAACGCAGTCCCAAATGGGATGACGGTTCCATCCTCTATGAAGGGGAGTTCAACCGTTCCATCGTCAACCGGCTCATGGAGATGATGACCCAGGAGCGCATCAACTACGTCAACATCGCTCCCGAACTGGAAGATATCTCGCTCAATGAGCGTGTCACCCGGGCCAACGCTTATCACGATCAAAATGATTGCATTTATCTTTCCATTCACGCTAATGCCGGCGGTGGCAGTGGTTATGAGGTCTACACTTCGCCTGGTGCAACCGACTCGGACAAGGTGGCGACGGTCTTTTTCGATGAATTCAAAAACGAATTCCCGGACATCAGAATGCGCTCCGACACCCTGGATGACGACGTGGATAAGGAGGCCAATTTTTATGTGCTCAAAAAGACTCGCATGCCGGCCATCCTGACGGAGAACTTCTTTATGGACAACGAGCAGGAGTGCCGGGAATACCTCATGAGCCGCAAAGGGCGTGACCGGATCGCCCGGGCTCACTATGCCGCCATACAGCGCATCGAGGCGCAGGGGATAGATTAGTTGTTAAACGCTGCCTTCAGAAACTCCTGCATGTCGCGCCAGGAGTCATGGTCCGCCTGGGCGTTGTACTGTAACGGCAGGTTGAACTTGGCGCCGTATTCATTGGCCGCCGGGTTGGTGAAGGAGTGCTTGGCACCGCTGTAGACGATAAAGCGGTAATAGGCGCCGGCCTTGTTCATCTCATCCAGAAAACCGGTGATCTGCTCCGGCTTGGTGAATGGGTCCAGGCCGCCGTGGGCCACCATGATCCTGGCCTTGACCTGGCCCGGCTGTGCCGGCTCTTTGGTACTGAGTTCGCCATGGAAGCTCACTACGGCATCCAGATCCAGCCCGTCACGGGCCATCTGCAGCACCACGCCGCCGCCGAAACAGTAGCCGATGGCGGCGATGTGGTCGGCGTCGGTAACGGATTGCTGTTTCAGCAGCTTCATGGCGGCCTTGAAGCGGTCTCTGCCCACGTCCATGTTGTTGGCAATTGCAGCGGCGAATTTCTGTGCATCCTCGGGGTGGGTGGCCTGTTTGCCATTGCCGTACATGTCCAGCGCCAGCGCCACATAGTCCAGTTCCGCCAGCATCCGGGCGCGCATGCGGGCATAATCGTTAAGCCCCCACCACTCATGGACAACTAACACCCCCGGGCGCTTGCCCTTGATGGCGTCGTCATAGCTCAGGTAGCCCTTGAGGGTGGTGTCACCAGCCTCGTAGGTCAGCTCCTTGGTGACTACCGCCGCCTGGGCCGGCAGGGCCACGATTGCCAGCAGGAGCGCGGACA
>Ga0114931_10004606_pt1 | contig 17196 bp, 16 predicted proteins | sample 2SBtaG_FD_89579 | JGI IMG/M metagenome (GOLD analysis project Ga0114931, IMG submission 89579) | Deep subsurface microbial communities from Kolumbo volcano to uncover new lineages of life (NeLLi) - 2SBTROV14_V59a metaG | ecosystem: Environmental > Aquatic > Marine > Volcanic | place: Kolumbo...
GGTTCGACTTTTTTCCCATCTCCATCTTTCCTTGGCTCAATGGCCGGCAATGCCTGGCCATAGCTATTGGCTGCCGTGCCAAGCTTGTCAGAAGCAGAATCAACAGAAAAGATTTGAAAGAATAAAAAAGGGTTGTCGGCTCAAAACCGCTAACCCTTTTGTCTGACTGGTGCCGAGGGGGAGACTCGAACTCCCACGGTGTTACCACCACCAGATTTTGAGTCTGGCGCGTCTACCAGTTTCGCCACCTCGGCCGAATGAACTTGATCATTATACCGTAAGGAAGATAACCTTAAAAGATGCGTACCAGCGATTTTTGCTATGAGCTTCCGCAACGACTGATTGCCCGCCACCCATTGAAGGAACGGGCAACCAGCCGCCTGTTGGTGGTAGGGGAAAAGGGTGATCTCCAGGACAGGCATTTTGCAGATATCGTTTCTTTAATCAAACCCGGGGATCTGTTGGTATTCAATGATACCCGGGTGATTCCGGCCCGCCTCTTCGGCCACAAGAATACCGGTGGTAGAGTGGAAATTCTGGTGGAAAGACTGCTGGCGGATGATTTGGTGCTTGCCCACCTGCGTGCCAGCAAGACTCCCAGGGCCGGGGCGGGGATCCAACTGCAAAATGGATTCGCATGTGTTGTCGAGGGGCGGCGTGATGATTTGTTTGTGTTGCGATTTACCGGGGCTGGCGTGTTCGAGGTTCTGGAACAAGTGGGCCACGTTCCCCTCCCTCCGTATATCGATCGGCCCGATATCCCTGTTGATCAGGAACGCTACCAAACCGTCTTTGCCCGAAAACCGGGGGCAGTGGCGGCGCCAACGGCGGGACTGCACTTCGACGATGTCCTGCTGTCACGGTTGGAGGCTAATGGTGTGGCAATGGCGTATGTCACTTTGCATGTCGGGGCCGGTACCTTTCAACCTGTGCGGGTGGAGAACCTTGAAGACCACCGCATGCACAGTGAATGTTACGAGGTCAGCGAATCCACGGTGGAGGCCGTGGAAGCCGCCAGAAGACGCGGCGGGCGGGTCATCGCCGTGGGAACCACGGCGGTCAGATCACTGGAATCGGCGAGTCGGGGTGGCGTTCTCGCCGCCTGCCGGGGGGAGACGAATCTGTTTATCCGGCCGGGGTATGAGTTTAAATCTGTCGATGCTCTGATCACCAACTTTCACCTCCCGGAATCGACCCTGCTGATGCTGGTATGTGCCTTCGCGGGTTATGAGACCGTGATGACGGCCTACCAACATGCGATCGAGGAAAACTACCGCTTCTTCAGTTATGGAGATGGTATGTTCCTGGCGGGAAAAAAGACCGGCGCCCGAGAGAGGTGTGGTTGACTGCCATTTCGATTTCCACTTGAGAGGAGGAGTGATCGAAAGACCGAGCGCCGGTTAACCAGGTTGAAGAGGTTATGCACTAATCAATATAGCACTACTTGTGCCAAGTTTATAAAACATATACGAAACAAGTATTTATATAAACAACAGGGGCTTTGTCACTCATTCTCCTGTTCTCTGCTGAGGCATATCACCCCAGGGTGCGGCATATGCCATTATCGCTGGCCGCCTGCCTCCTGGATCAGGAAGCTACATGCTTGAATAACGAGGTCCTGGTCCTAACCTGAATGGATGTCTTTTGGAGTGATCTCCCGCAAGGTTATTTCCACTTGTTCCGGTGTGCGTTGGTCGCGTGGTATGGATAGTATGATTTCCTTCCTGACCCGGCTGGGAGGGGGGGTGAGAAAAACGATCCGGTCAGCGAGAGTGATCGCTTCCCGAAGATCGTGGGTGACAAAAAGCACGCTATGAGGACGAAGTTGCCAAACATGTACCAGCAGAGCACGCATCCTGTCCGCAGTTTGCGCATCCAGGGAGACGAAGGGCTCGTCCATCAGGAGGAGATGGGGCTCGAGGGAAAAGGCTCGTGCCAGGGCGACACGCCTACTCATTCCCAATGACAGTCTTTGCGGGTAGACGTGCTGGAAAGGGGTCAGACCGGTCATGTCCAGCAGTTCGTCGATGGTGGCGGGGTCACGTGCAGGAGGAAGGGCCAGCGCCAGATTTTGTCTGACGGTACGCCAGGGCAGAAGGCGGGGTTCCTGAAACATGTATCCCAGAACGGGTGGGGCGGGGAGATTGAAATCGATTCTCCCTTCGTAATCCTGATCCAGGCCGGCGATCAGGTTGAGAAGCGTGGTCTTGCCGCAACCGGAAGGACCGACCAGGCAGACGAATTCGTTTTCCTGCAAGGTCAGGCGCAGTCCGGTGATGGCCTGGTGGGGACGGGCGCCGGCCCGGGAAGGATAGGTTTTTGAGTGGATATCGATTTCGATCCGACTCATCGGCGCCACCGTTGGGCATACCGGTCCAGCGGTTGCAGCACGGTCCATTCGAACACTTGGATGACAATCACGAAAGCCAGTGTATAGGCCAAGATCGCTGCCACATCGAAAAGCTGGAAGAACAAATGCAGTTGATACCCCATGCCGTTGCTGCGCCCCAGGAGTTCGACCACCAGAATAATCTTCCAGATCAAGGCCAACCCCGTGCGGGCGGCAGTGATGACGAAAGGGTAGAGCTGGGGCCATACCACGTGGTGGAGGGTTTTCCAGGGTCCAAAACGGTATACCTGGGCCATTTCCAGCAGTTGCCTGTCCAGTTGGCGGGTACCTTCCCGTAATATGACGGCAACGTTGGGGAGTTTGTTCACCACCACGGCGAGAATGGCCGCGCTTTCGGTCAATCCAAACCAAACGTAGCATAGGATGATGGTGACCAGGGCGGGGATGTTGAGAAACACCGTGAGCCAGGGATCGAGCCAACGATCCAGCCGGGGCTGGCGTCCCATCGCAATCCCCAACGCGCATCCCAGGGCCATGGCCAGGACGAAGCTCAATCCCAGCCGGCGTAAGGTGATTCCCAGGTGAAAAGGGAGTTCGCCCGAGAGCGTGGCCCGGGCCAGGCGCAGGAAGACCTCGTAAGGTCCCGGCAGCATCGGGGAATGAAGCCACCAGGCCAGAGTTTGCCAGAGCAAGAGCAGCAATAGGAGCGAGGTTGCGGGGATCAGACGTCGCATGCCACCTCGGGCGAATAGGAACGGCTGGCAGCCAGCTGGGGTGTCAAGCGACAGGGTTGCTGAAAACGAACAAGCATTCCCTCAACGCGGCAAAACGAAATTGCGCCAAAAGGTTCCCCGTGGCAGTTCGGGGGATTTTCCGGTGAGTCTTTCTCCCCCTTCCTGGTGCAGCAGGCGATAGAGTTTTCGAGCAGCCTGGATTTCATCGCTGCCCCAACTGCGGATCCTTCCCTCACAGTAGCGTTGACGCAGGGTCTCGCGCACTTCCGGATTCTCGCTTGCGGTCAACGGCGCAACGTATTTCCAAACCCTCTTGTCGCTGCAGATCGCATCTTTCGCTCCATAGGCAGCGCGCAGAAAGGCGGTGACGGTATCGTTGCGGTCGTTGGCCCAGCGATCTCTGAATACATAGCTCAGGGTGGGGATGGGGGGGATGATACCAAGCTCCCTCAGAAGCTCGGCTCCGTCTGTGAGACGCCGGTAACCCTGCGCTTCCAGGCGGGCGGCATAGTGCCAGTAATTGAGCAGGGCATCCAGGCGGCCTTGAAGCAGTTGTTGGTTGAGCAGCGGGGGGGCGCCGAAGACCGGCTTGGCTTCCTTCTCCAGGTCCAGCTGGTATTTTTTTCTGGCCAGGGTCTTGAGCAGCAGCCAGTTCTCGTACAACGGGCTCCCCGCTACGCCGATATGTCTGCCGCGCAGGTCCTGGATCGCCCGGATCGGGGAAGCGGGGGGAACGATCAGGGCACCATGGGTCAGTGAATAGGGCCCGGCGGTGAAATCCCTGCCGTCGCTACGTTGTCTCGCCACCCACAGCCAATTGGTGACGATCAGGTCGACCGACCGGCCTTGCAGCGCAATACGGCCTGCCTGGGGGTTGGCGAGGGTGCGCACTTCCAACTCAAAGCCTTGGCGCCGGTCCAGACCCTCGCGCCTGATGACCGTCAGTTCCCAATTCAAGGTGCCATAGGCCAAGGCTCCTACGATGACGGTTCGGGCACCGCCATGCACCAGAGCGGGAAAGAGCAGCAATGCCAGAAACCAGGGTCTGACGAAATCCAGCCGGTCAGTCATGGTTTATTATCCTTGCAGTTCCCGGTACAGAGACCTGAATTCCTCCGTCAGCTTGTGATCCGGTGCATAGTGGATCAAAGGCTTGGCGTGGCTGTGAGATTCGCGCACCTTGACAGAAGGCGAGATCCGGCTGTTGAGCACCGGGTGGCCTTCGGAAGCCAGCTCTTCCACCATCTGTTGGGGAAGCTTGGCGCGGCCCTGAAACTGGTTGACCACCACGCCTTCCACGGCCAGGTCCGGATTGTGGTCCAGTTTCACTTCAGTGATCGCTTCCATCAACTTGTAGAGGGCATCCCGGGAAAAGGCGTCGCAATCGAAGGGAATCAGACATTTCTCGGCGGCGATCAATGCCGAGCGGCTGTAGAAGTTGAGGATCGGGGGGGTATCGATGAAGATATACTCGAAGTCGTTGAGCTGTTCCAGTGCTTCCCGTAGTTTGTAGATCTTGTAGCGCGATTCCAGGCGTCCCTGGAGGGTTTCCATTTCCGGATGGGAGGCGAGGACATAAAGGTTGGCGAAGGGGGTATCCTGAATCAGCTCGTGGGCCGAGGATTTCTGATTCTTGGCAAAGGGGTTGATGCTCAGGGTTTCCCGATAGAATTTCGCCAGTGTCTCCTCGGGATCCTCGATTTTCGCTCCCAACAGGTAATGGGTGGTGTTACCCTGGATGTCCAGATCCACCACCAGGGTGGATTTGCCTTCGGCCGCGCTGATGGCGGCCAGATTGCAGGTGATGGTGGATTTCCCCACGCCGCCTTTCTGGTTGAATATGACCCTACGCATTAGACCTGCCCTGTGGTGTTGGTTAAAATCGCACGATTGTCAACGCCACTCATTCTAACACTATTGTCAACAGGATTAATCGAGACGAATGGACGAGAATTACCACCCCCACGCCATCGAAGAAAAAGTCCAGCGGATCTGGGAGCAAAACCGGGTGTTCGAGGTGACCGAGGACCCGAACAAGGAGAAATTCTACTGTCTGTCGATGTTTCCCTATCCCTCCGGGCGTCTGCATATGGGGCACGTGCGCAATTACACCATCGGCGACGCCATCGCTCGCTATCAGAGGATGCTCGGCAAGAACGTGTTGCAGCCCATGGGTTGGGACGCCTTTGGCCTGCCGGCGGAAAACGCCGCAGTCAAGCACGGGATCCATCCCGCCAAATGGACCTATGAAAACATCAAATACATGAAGGGGCAGCTCAAGCGCTTGGGGTTCGCCTACGACTGGAAGCGTGAGATTGCCACTTGTGATCCGGATTATTACCGCTGGGAGCAGTGGTTTTTCACCCGCTTGTAAGAAAAAGACCTGGTCTACCGCAAGATGGCCACCGTCAACTGGGATCCGGTGGATCAGACGGTGCTGGCCAACGAACAGGTGATTGATGGCCTCGGCTGGCGCAGTGGCGCCTTGGTGGAAAGGCGCGAAATTCCCCAATGGTTCCTCAGAATCACTGCCTATGCCGACGAGCTGTTGGCCGGTCTGGACGATTTGGATGGCTGGCCGGAGCAGGTCAAGACCATGCAGCGTAACTGGATAGGGCGTTCCGAAGGGGTGGAGATGGTGTTTGAGCTGACGGGGGGCATGGACAGTATCACCATCTATACCACCCGTCCCGATACCGTGATGGGGGTGACTTACGTGGCATTGGCACCGGAACATCCACTGGCGCTCAAGGTGGCCGAGAACAATCCGGAGCTCCAGTCCTTCATCGAACAGTGCCGGCAGACCACGGTGGCAGAGGCCGATCTGGCGACGATGGAGAAGAAGGGCTGTGCTACCGGACTGGAGGCCATCCATCCCATCACCGGTGACAGGGTGCCGGTGTGGGTGGCCAACTTCGTCCTCATGGAGTATGGCTCGGGAGCGGTGATGTCGGTTCCTGCCCACGACCAGAGGGACTGGGAATTCGACCGCCAATACCGGTTACCCATCAAGCAGGTCATCGCGCCCGGTCCCGACAGCGAGGCCGAGTGTGACCTGGAGCAGGGGGCTTTTACCGAGCAAGGTATTCTGGTCCATTCAGGCCAGTTTGACGGCCTGACTTCGGCGGCAGCGTTCGATGCCATCGCGGAGTATCTCGAGGCCCACGGCAAGGGCCGGAAACGAATCCAGTTCCGTCTTCGGGACTGGGGGGTTTCCCGCCAGCGTTATTGGGGGGCGCCCATTCCGATGTTGTATCTTGAGGATGGCACCCCGGTGCCGGTTCCCGAAGAGCAGTTGCCGGTGCAGCTGCCCCTGGAGGTCACCCTCGACGGTGCCCACTCGCCCCTCAAGACCGATCCAGGGTTCTACGAGGCCACGACCCCCGATGGCCGCCCCGCGAAACGGGAGACGGATACCTTCGACACCTTCATGGAATCTTCCTGGTATTTCACCCGCTTCACCTGTTCCGATTACCCCCAGGGAATGACCGACAAGGCCAAGGCGGATTACTGGTTGCCGGTCGACCAGTATGTGGGGGGATCGAACACGCCATCCTCCATCTCCTGTATGCCCGTTTCTATCACAAGTTGATGCGGGATCACGGTCTGGTAGGCTGCGAAGAGCCTTTCAAGAACCTGTTGACCCAGGGAATGGTGCTCAAGGAGGGGACCAAGATGTCGAAATCCAAGGGAAACGTGGTCGATCCGGAAGGGCTGATTGAAAGATACGGTGCCGATACCGTGCGCCTGTTAATTCTCTTCGCCGCGCCGCCGGAGCAGTCCCTGGAGTGGTCCGACAGCGGTGTGGAGGGAGCGTTCCGCTTCCTCAAACGCTTGTGGCGGCAGGTGACCGCGTTCGTGGTGGATGTGGGTGAACTTCCGCCTTCGACGACGGACAATCTGAGTGAATCCCAGAAACAGATGCGGCGGCTCATCCATCAGACCATTGCCAGAGTCAGCGACGCTGTCAGCCGGCGTTATACTTTCAACACTGCGATTGCCGCCAACATGGAATTGCTCAACGCCTTGGGCAGGTTCGACGACCCAAGTTGGGAGGGGCGGGCGATCAAGCGCGAAGGACTGGAGGCCATCGTGCTGATGCTGGCCCCAATCGTGCCCCATATCTGCCATGAGTTGTGGCACCTTCTGGGACATTCGGACATGATCATCGACGCGCCCTGGCCTAGGGTGGACGAGAAAGCGCTGGCACAGGAGACTGTCGAGCTGGTGGTCCAGGTCAATGGCAAGCTGCGCGGCAAAATCCAGGTGCCTGCCAAGGCCAACAAGACCGAAGTTGAACAGGCAGCGCTCAGCGAGTCCAACGTGCAACGCTTCATCGAGGGGAAAACCGTCAAAAAAGTCATCGTGGTGCCAGGAAGGCTGGTGAATATCGTGGCGGTATGAGCCAGGGCGGCCAGGTCAGGAGGTTCGGTTCCCGGGACGCTCTCCTGGAGACTCCACGCCGTCCCCCCAACCACGCCGCCTGGGCGGGCGGCGTGGTTGGGTCGATGCGTTACATGTTTGAATGATGTGGTCCTGCTGTCCTGGCTTTGGTTCTGTCATAGTAGGGGTATGCTATCGGTTACCCCTCACCCTCCCAAACGGCCGCTTTTCAGGAACAGGGGGTTGATCAGCTTCAGGTAGGCCTGAACCAGGAAAGTCCCTATCAGTGGAAGGGCGACCTTGACTACAATCCGTTTGCCGCTCTGGTACCAGGAAAGCGCCTTTCCAAGCGTTCTCAACAAGCGGTCCAGCCCCAGTTTGCGGATCTCCTTCAGTCGCGCCACCCGTTTGCCCAGCCAGTCGAGCAGGAACAGGGCAATCACGGCCACGATGGTCATGATGGGTATGCTGCCGAACAGCCACTCGCTCAGCGTCGGCCAGAGCATGAACAGGAGGATGCCAGCGGTCGCCACGGTCAGTACCAGCAGCCAAGGATTCAGAAGCACTGCCTTGCCGATATTGAGGCTGGCCACTTCCAGCTGGTGGAGATACTTGTCATTGGGATTCGAGAACTCGGATAGCAAGCACTGAAAATTCCACTTGCAAGCAACCGGGGTCGCTGCGCTCAGGAAGGGTCTCAAACCGTGGCTTCGTTCGAGTTCCTTCGCGCTGAGAAGGTAGCCGTCGAGCATCAGGGAACAGGCCTCCACTTCGCTGAAGGCGTCCAGGTCGGTGCGGATTTTGGCCAGCCTTTTCTGAACCTCGGGATGGACCCCGCATTGTTCCAGGCTTTTGGAAGCCCAGACTCTGGGTGGGAAAACAGGCTGGCCATCGGTTCCGATCCAGGCCAGCTCTTTCTTGCCAAGCCCCTGATGGAGATGCATGAAGGCGATCTTGTCACGATAACCGACTGTGGCAAACAAAGTCTTCAGGGTTTGACTGCGGACCTGGTTTTGCAGAATTTCCGAGCTGCGATTCAATACCCCAACGGTGCCGGTGTCGGGAGATGGATCGAAGGCCATTTGACCGGAGGCGTCGCAGATCACGAAGTGAGTGCATCTCTCATAGAGGAGGGCATTGATCCCCTGATTATCGTGGACGCCCCCGTCGACCAGTTGGACGCTTACCGGATCCCCGTCTTCCTCCTGGTACAGACCGGTGACCGACATGGGAGGGAACAGACCCGGAACCCCGGCGGAAGCCGCCACAGCTGCCCCCAGGGGAAAGTCTTTGTGGCGTGGGGTGATGTTGATGACGTAGCCGGGACGGGGGCGACGGAGACGGATGGGAATGCTGTCGGTTTCATCGAAGATTGGTCGGTCCAGTTCATCATGATGGCACGGTTCCCCCATGGTTCTGGCGGTAAAGTGCCAGTTGCGGCCGGTATTCAGGGTGGTGGCATTGAGGATCAGTATGGGCACTTTGGCTGTGCGTCCTTGATTGTCTTTCCGGGGGTTGAAGCCGAGAGGCTCCCCTTTGGGGCGGATGATTAATTCATGTATCCCGACCTTCTCTGTTTTTTCCAGCACCGGGCGGTAAAGCAGTTCGTCGTAGAGTTCACCGATCCGGTCACTGCGGGAATAATCCTCCCGGTGCATTTTCCAGTTGGCTTCGAAATCGGCAAACGTCAGCATACGGAAGTTTTTCTGGGTTGCCTGGATGAATTCCGTTTCGATGGTTCTGACCAGGTCAACGTAGTCCTGATCGTTAATTTCTCTATCGTTCCTGGATTCGAGCAGTTTTTTCAAATGAAGGTAATAGAGTGCCGCGATGATGGATCCTCCAGAGACCGAACTGATGACCTCGACGGAACGCAACAGGCCCTGTTCCGCCATTTGCGCGAGAACGCCGATGTGAAAAAAAGACGCCCGCAGCCCACCGCCGGATAGCGCAAGCCCTAGTTTGTTGTTCATGTTTCCTCTCCTCGCTCGTTCTTTGTAGGTTTGTTATTGACCGGCGGGTATGATTCCCCCAATACCGGCCATTGGATTGTGCCTGTTAAATCGATGGTGGGTAAAGGAGATTCTCAGGAGCGCATCCTTAAAACATGTAACGCATTGATCCAAGAGCGAGGCCGTCCGATTCGAAAGCCTCGCCGCCAGGGATGCCGGCGTGTAGCCTACAGATACAAGGGAGGTATCCACGGCGTTTTTCGAAGCGGGCCACCTGCCTCCATCTCGAGATGACGGAGCCCTGATGAGATTCTTTGGTTGGGTAAAGCTCACAGGCAAATTGCAGTAGAATACCGGGGGTTAAAACAAACCCGTCACGACGCCGTGGCGCCCGCTAAGGAGTTTCATCGTATAAGCGGTTCTGATATTGAAGTAAGCTCCGGGAGCGCTGATTATTTTCTCAGCGCTATCCATTCCATGGCAGAGGAATGAAAGAGAGAGCCTGACTGCCTCTTTGGACCTGACAGGCTGGGCATCTGATTGTGATATAAGGAATTCAATGAATCCGAAACTTGGCTTGTTACAACCCTATCCGTTCGAGAAATTGGCAACCCTCAAAGCGGGCCTCGAGCCCCCCGCGGACAGGCCTGCCATTGTGCTGTCCATCGGCGAACCCCAGGATCCACCGCCTCATTTCATTACCGAGACCCTGATCAGTCATCTCCACGGACTGGCGAAGTATCCGCAGACCAAAGGGCTGCCCGCTCTGCGCGAAGCCATAGCCGGATGGCTGGCCCGGCGTTTCCAGTTGCCCCAGGCAAGCATCGATCCCGACTCTCAGGTGTTGCCGGTGAACGGTACCCGTGAGGCTCTGTTTTCCTTTGCCCAGGCGGTGATCGATCCGGCGGATCAACCGTTGGTGCTGATGCCCAATCCGTTTTATCAGATCTACGAAGGGGCGGCTCTACTGGCGGGAGCGGAACCCTATTACCTCAACGCCACTGCCCATTCCGGTTTCCTGCCCGATTTCGATGCCGTTCCCGAACGGGTATGGCGGAGTTGTCGATTACTTTATCTATGTACCCCCTCCAACCCCACTGGCCAGGTGATAGCCATCGAGGTACTGCAACGACTCATCGAGCTGGCCCACCGCTATGATTTCGTCATTGCCAGTGACGAATGTTACAGCGAACTTTATGACCAGCAAGCACCACCCGGCTTGCTCCAGTCAGCCTTCGCCATGGGGAATGAGCGTTTTAGCCGTTGCGTGGTTTTTCACAGCCTTTCGAAACGCTCCAGTGCCCCTGGCCTGCGTTCCGGTTTCGTGGCCGGAGACGGGGAGGTTTTGCAACGTTATTATCAATACCGTACTTACCATGGTTGTGCCATGCCGCCGCCTGCCCAGTATGCCAGCATCGCTGCCTGGTCGGATGAGGCCCACGTGGAACGCAACCGCCGTCACTACCGGGAAAGGTTCGACATCGCAGCCGGGATCCTGTCCGCTGTTTTAGAGCTGGAGATACCGCCTGCGGCATTCTATTTCTGGCTCAAGACGCCCGTGGATGATCAGGAATTTGCCCGTCGCCTTTTTGCCGGGCAAAACGTGACTGTCCTTCCTGGTTCATTCCTCTCCAGGGAGAGCCAGGGAGTCAATCCAGGCTGTGGCTATGTGCGTATCGCCTGGGTGCATTCGCAAGATATCTGCCGGGAGGCGGCCCTACGCATTCGTGAGTTTGTCCGCTCATTGTGAAGCGCCGGTGTCAGAGACGCTTCCGGCAGGAATGCTGACTTTACTTGAACTGGTATCGGAAACCCGGGTATCCTGACGAATTTTCATCAAATCAAAGACAACATGGAACGGCCGATGAACGAACAACTGTCGAAGATTATCGAACAAGCCTTTGAACGCCGGGCGGAGATCAATCCCCAGAATGCGGATGCCGAAGTGCGTGAGGCGGTGGAGGCTGCTATCTGTCTGCTGGACTCCGGTCAGGCCCGGGTGGCGGAGAAACAGGGTGGTGAGTGGGTAGTCAACCAGTGGCTCAAGAAAGCGGTGCTACTGTCTTTCCGCATCAGTGACAATCGGATGATGGATGGGGCGCCGACTAATTTCTACGACAAAGTGGAATTGAAGTATGCCGGCTATCGCCCGGAAGACTTTCGTCGTGACGGGGTTCGGGTGGTCCCCATGGCCAACGTGCGTCGGGGGGCATATGTTGCTACCGGCGCAGTGCTGATGCCATCCTATGTCAATATCGGTGCTTATGTGGATTCCGCTACCATGGTCGATACCTGGGCGACGGTGGGTTCCTGTGCCCAGGTCGGCAAAAATGTGCATTTGTCCGGGGGGGTTGGCATCGGGGGTGTCCTGGAACCGCTTCAAGCCAACCCGACCATCATCGAAGACAATTGTTTCATCGGTGCCCGTTCGGAAATCGTCGAAGGGGTGATTGTGGAGGAGGGCGCAGTCATTTCCATGGGGGTCTACATCGGCAAGAGCACCAAGATCTACAATCGCATGACCGGGGAGATCAGCTATGGGCGGGTGCCCGCCGGCGCAGTGGTGGTGCCCGGCAGTCTTCCGGCCAAGGATGGCAGTCACAGTCTGTATTGTGCGGTGATCATCAAGCAGGTGGACGAACGTACCCGCGGCAAGGTCGGCATCAACGAACTGCTCCGGGATTGAGGTTGTCGGTGATGGTCGATCTGTACGGCATCGCCAATTGCAACACCATGAAGAAAGCCCGCCAGTGGCTGGAGACGCACGCCATCGACTATCGTTTCCACGATTATAAAAAAGAGGGCGTGAACCCCGGGCGTCTCGCCGCATGGGTCGAAGCGGTCGGCTGGGAAAGCCTGGTCAATCGCCGCAGCACCACCTGGCGGCGGCTGCCGGAGGCGGAGCGGCAGGGGGTGGATAGAGACAAGGCCGTGAGGCTGATGCTCGGTCATCCCTCTCTGATCAAACGGCCGGTGCTCGAGGTGGGAGATGAGGTCGAAGTGGGTTTCGATCCCCGGCGCTATGAGGAGATTTTCTCGTGAACGAGACTCTGGATCTGGCCAAGGCGCTCATCGCCCGGCCCTCGGTCACCCCCGCTGATGCCGGGTGCATGGACCTCATCGTCGATTGTCTGGCTCCCCTTGGTTTCCGGGCGGAGTTCATGGAGTTCGAAGATACCCGCAACCTTTGGCTGCGCCACGGCGACACGGGTCCCCTGTTCGTGTTTCTGGGGCACACCGACGTGGTCCCTCCCGGTCCTCTGGCGGACTGGACCAGCCCCCCCTTCGAGGCTCATGTTCGCGATGGTTTCCTTTACGGCCGTGGGGCCGCCGACATGAAGGGCTCGGTGGCCGCCTTCACCATCGCCTGCCGCCGATTCATTCGCAAGCATCCCCGTCCTGCCGGCTCCATCGCCCTCCTCCTCACTTCCGACGAGGAGGGACTGGCGACCAATGGGGTGGTCAAGGTGGTGGAGGCATTGCAGGCACGGGACGAGGCGATCGACTGGTGCCTGGTGGGGGAGCCCTCCAGCGAGGAGTCGTTGGGGGATGTGGCCAAAGTGGGACGACGCGGCTCGCTCAACGGCCAGTTACGAGTGTTCGGGGTGCAGGGCCACGTGGCCTATCCCCACAAGGCCGACAATCCCGTCCACCGCTTCGCGGCGGCACTCAAGCATCTGGTTGATGAAGTGTGGGATCAGGGAAACGAGCATTTTCCCCCCACCACCTTTCAGGTATCCAATATTCAGGCAGGGACCGGGGCCGAGAATGTGATTCCGGGAAAACTGGATGTCATGTTCAATTTCCGCTTTTCGACCGAATTGACCGCAACCGGGATCCAACAGCGGGTGACCGGGATTCTCGACCACTACCAACTCGATTACGAACTCGACTGGCGTCTCTCGGGAAATCCCTTTCTCACGGCCGGCAAGGAGATCATCGGGGCGGTCCAAGAGGCGCTCCTTGAGGTGGTGGGCAAGGAGGCGGAGCTCTCCACCGGGGGGGGGACTTCCGATGGCCGCTTCATTGCCCCCACCGGCGCCCAGGTGCTGGAACTGGGGCCAGTCAATACCACCATCCACAAGGTCAACGAGTGCGTCGCGGTGGACGATCTGGAAAGGTTGACCCGGGTATACGAAAAGGTATTGGCGAACCTGTTGTTGAAGACATAGATCGGGCGGGAGCCATTGAACCATGCAAAGCCATGAAATCGATTACCGGATCATCGGCCACGATCTGCAGATGGTGGAAGTCACCCTGGACCCGGGGGAAACCGTGGTGGCCGAAGCAGGCATGATGACCTACATGGAAGAGGACATCGAATTCGAAACCCGTCTCGGGGATGGATCCGACAGTGGCATCATGGGCAAGTTGTTTTCCATGGGCAAGCGCATGTTGACCGGTGAGTCGGTTTTTCTGACCCACTTCAGCAATCGTGGCCAGCAGCGTCGGAGGGTGGCGTTCGCCGCTCCTTTTCCCGGCTCGGTCATTGCCCTCGATCTGGCCAGTCTCGGTGGCGAGGTGGTTTGCCAGAAGGACGCCTTTCTGGTCGCGGCCCTGGGCACCAAAATAGACGTGGTGTTCCAGAAACGCCTGGGGGCCGGGTTCTTTGGTGGGGAAGGGTTCATTCTGGAAGGTCTGCAGGGGGACGGAATGGCATTCGTCCACGCCGGGGGAACGGTGGTGAGGAAAGATCTGGCCGGTGAAACCCTGCGCCTGGATACCGGTTGTCTGGTGGCCTTCAGTGGCGGGATCGACTACGACATCACCTTGGCTGGCGGCTTGAAAAGCATGTTTTTCGGCGGAGAAGGGGTCTTTCTTGCTACCCTGGCGGGAACCGGGAGCGTGTGGATCCAGAGCCTTCCTTTTTCCCGCCTGGCCGATCGGGTCATCGATGCCGCAATGGCGGGAGGGCGCCTGGCTCCAGGGGAGGCCGGGTGACGCCGGGATAAAAAAACCCCGCCGGACGGCGGGGGATGATGGGAGCAATACCCATGAGGAGAATGCTTTGGAGATAAATCATGCGTAATTGTTATTAAAGACCTCATAAAAACGTGTTTTGTTCCCCCCATTGTTTCAAAATCAGGGCGCCTCGATGAAGATCCCCAGAGTATTCTCGCCAGCCGGCCGCCATAGAATGGGGTGGGTCGTTCTGTTGTGGTGTCTGCAACCACTGGTGTTTGCGGAGGTGGTGAAAATGACAGGGCATACGATTCCCCAGGCCGAGGGCGTGACTTATCCGGCTGCACTCCAGAAGAGATTGCGCGAAGCGCTGGCTTCCAAAGGACCCGGATATCGACCCCGCACCCGCCACCTGCTCGCGGACGGATCGCCAAAATATACCAATCGCCTGATTCTCGAGGATTCCCCCTATTTGCTCCAGCACGCCCACAATCCGGTGGACTGGTATCCCTGGGGGGAGGAGGCCTTTGCACAGGCCAGGCGGGAAGGCAAACCGGTATTTCTCTCCATCGGCTATTCCACCTGTCATTGGTGTCATGTGATGGAGGAGCAGAGTTTCGAGGATCCGGAGATCGCCGCCATTCTGAATCGATATTTCATCGCCATCAAGGTGGATCGGGAACAACGTCCCGATGTGGACGCCACTTACATGAACGGCGTCCAGCTTCTGACCGGGAGTGGTGGTTGGCCCTTGTCGAGCTTTCTCACTCCGGATGGAAAACTGTTCTTTGGGGGAACCTATTTTCCCCCGGGACAGTTCAGACAACTGCTGTTGCGGGTGGCTGAGGGGTGGAAAAGCCAGCGTGAAGCGATCGAGAAGCAGGCTGCGGAAATCGCTGCGGCGGTGGCGCGGATGAACGAGGTAGCCAGTGGTGCCAATGAGTTCGACCCCTCACTGGTCGAGCGTGCCTTGACTGAAGTTGTGGGGCGCTTTGATCCCAATTCCGGCGGTTTCGGTCAGGCGCCCAAATTTCCCAACGAACCCTGGCTGTTTCTGCTGGTTGACGAGCTTTGGCGGAATGACGACGGCAAAGTGTTGCACGTGCTCGAAAAAACGCTCGATGCCATGGCCAGAGGGGGGATTTACGACCAGATCGGGGGCGGATTCCATCGTTATGCCACTGATGCCGCATGGCAGGTGCCTCATTTCGAGAAGATGCTCTACAACCAAGCCCAACTGGGGCTGATTTATACCCAGGCGGCGGTGCTGACCGGCAACGCCTTTTTCGAACGGGTGGCGCGCCAGACCTTCGACTATGTACTGCGCGAGATGACCTCCCCGGAAGGGGGATTCTACTCTGCCACGGATGCCGACAGTGAAGGGCAGGAGGGAAAGTTCTTCGTCTGGACGCCGAATGAAGTCAAGGCGGCCCTCTCTCCACAGGATGCCGAACTGGCCCTGGAAGTCTTTGGGATCACCAGGCACGGTAATTTTGAGGGGCGCAATATCCTCCACCTGCCCAAGCCCCTCAGCCAATTTGCCAGGGAAAAACAGATCGATGAGGCAACTTTGCTGGTGCGTCTGGACCGCATTCGGGCTCGTCTATACCAAATCAGGAAGAGCAGGGTTCCCCCGTTGCGGGATGACAAGATCATCACCGCCTGGAACGGAATGATGATCGCATCTCTGGCTGAAGCCGGCCGGCTTCTCCACGAACCCAAATATATCCACGCTGCCAGCGGGGCAGCACGATTTCTGTGGCAACATCATTACCGCGATGGGCGCCTGCTGCGGGCCTCCCTTCACGGGAATGCCAGCGGAGACGGTGTGCAGGAGGATTATGCCTGGTTCTCTTTGGGATTGTTGAATCTCTATGATGTCACCGCTGACCGGTCCTGGCTGGCACATTCCGAGGCCTTGGCAACGTCCATGTCGACGGAGTTCTGGGACGAGGACCAGGGGGGGTTCTATATGAACCGGGGCGAATCAGGACCTCTGATGGTCAGGCCCAAGGATCTCTATGACGGTGCTCTGCCGTCCGGAAATTCTGTCGCAGCCAGGCTCCTGGCGCATCTCCAGCGGCGCTCGCCGCAACTGCTATTCCAGACCCGATTCCATGCCCTGAGCCGGTCCGTGAGTCAGCCGATCCAACGCAGTCCGGGGGCCATAGCTTATTTCCTCATAGGGTACCGCGAGTTTGTGCAAGGGGAAACGGGGCCGTTGCAGTATGCTGCCCGTGGTCAGGTGAGGATTTCCGTGCTGGCGAATGGGGGAGTCCTGCAAGTGACCATGGCTATCCGGGATGGATGGCACGTGAATGGGCCGGAGACCCACCAGGACTTGGTGGCAACCACGATTGAACTGCACCGCCCCGCTCGTGGCTGGCAACTGGGAAAGGTCGATTATCCGCCACCTGAAGCCGTGATTCTCCCCTTTTCCAAGGTTACCCTGCCACTCTACAGACGGCGGGTAAGTTTTCAAGTGGCTTTGAGCCGGCACGGGAAGGAGCCTGTCCCCCTTCAAATTCAACTTCAGGCCTGTAATGACAAGCAATGCCTGGCACCTGAAACCGTGCAGTTGCAGATACCAAAGAATAAGGAAAAGAGGGTAATACCCTTAAAGTGAAAATTAAAGGGTATTGCCCCCTTTTCTTGATTTTGCAAGAAGGTGGATTAGAATTGAACCACCCGCTAATTGACGAATATCGCTCCAATAGACAGGTGACAGGGAAATGGGGGGCTGTTTTGATTTTTTTCCGGTTTTGCTGCGGAGAATCGATTAAGTATCACGGTTCAATACCTTTGTGGGCAATATTCTGATCAAGTAAGTGATGGGTAACCCTTTAAAAAGTAAGATGGAGAGATTAATCATGGA
>Ga0114931_10004607_pt1 | contig 17195 bp, 20 predicted proteins | sample 2SBtaG_FD_89579 | JGI IMG/M metagenome (GOLD analysis project Ga0114931, IMG submission 89579) | Deep subsurface microbial communities from Kolumbo volcano to uncover new lineages of life (NeLLi) - 2SBTROV14_V59a metaG | ecosystem: Environmental > Aquatic > Marine > Volcanic | place: Kolumbo...
CAAAGGAAATCTCAAAAAGTATCACGCACTCCTAAAAATAAAATAAGAGCGATAATTATTTAATTATGGATTTAATAAAAGATATTAAAAGAAGTTTGTGACTCTTGGTTTTCTTTACATAGTAAGGTATATAGTCTTGTCGGAGGCGAAAAATTATTAAGAAAATTAGAAACTAAGCAATTAAACGATATACTTTCTTTATCTCTATATTATTTGGGTCTAGATCTTCATAATATGAATCGTAAAATTCAAGCACTTCAACATCAGCAATGATAAAATCATCTCCATCCCACCCATATATTCTTGTATAATCATTGCTTTTTATTTCTAAGTATTTTTTGAGAGCTTTTCCATCATAAAGATAATATGCAGTTCTAAGACATTTTTTTATTCCAAAGGAAGTGCATTTGGAAATAGCAAATCTCTCTTTTTCATGGTTTGGGAAAAATTCGTGATTAAATATAGGAAATTCTCTTTTTATTTCCTTAAATTCTCCATTTGAAGAATTTAGGATGTAAAGAAATTTTTTCATTGTATCTTTTTCATTTAGGGCAATATAGATTTGATCTCCAAACCAATTATAATTCATCCAGTAATATCTTATTATCCCATTACTTTCCGCACGCTCTACCCTTTTAGGTAATTCAAACTCGTTAAGTATTTCATCATAATTGAAAACCAGCATAACATTATTGTTAGGGTAGTTTAATTCCCCAGAGTATTTCAAGAACTTCATTCCATCACTACTTATCTGTGGAAAGAAACCAGGAGCAGGATCTGTGTAATATGGTGCAATGGTAGTATCTGCTGCAATTATTCCTTCTGAACCTCCTTTAGTTGGTAGCATTTCACCAGGGAATGAATTAACATCGCTCCCATCTACAACCGTAACAGTGGGATTCAAAGCTAATAAGATGGAAAACCTAAACCAGAACAGAACGAGAAACAATATCACTCCAAAAACAATTACCAATATCCATACTAGCTTTTTATTCATAACTTTATATTGTGTTCTTTCTTTTTAAGTTAATTGTTAACCTATGAGATAAATATCACTACCAAGAAGATTACTTTAGATTCTATTTTACTAATCTTATAGATTTTTCCAATAAACCACAAACTTCTCTTAATTATTCCGGCCAAGAGAACTTTTAGAATAAAAGTTAAAGAATATTCTGGTTTTTTCCCGAGAAAAAATTGCGAAGCAAAAAAATTTCTCTTTTGGCGGATATTAAGAGACTCGTATGAGATCGAGGTGCGAGCCAACAAGCCTCGAGTCTTGGAATTTGTCCGAAAAACGCTTCGAGTGTGATTGACTGACTATTATCTGGGAGGGCTCTTTTTTGCTTCTTTTTTTCTAAAAAAGAAGATTTTAGTTTTTTAAGTTACTAAGATTTTAATTATTGCTTAAAAATTCACCAAAGAAATACGAACATCTAAGAACATAAAAGCTTAAATAGTTTAATAATTCTCCAGAAGAGTCTTACTTCCCCAGGGAAATAAGGTAAGATAGCATAGAGGAATTAAAAATGAAGGATGATACCAACAAAGAGATTTTGAGAAGGCTTGACACAATTGTGTATCTTCTCCTTGAGCTTAAAGACAGCGAAGGAAAGATGGCATTAAAAGATAAAATAAAACTTCTCTCAGATACTGGTCTTAATTATACTCAGATTGCCGAATCTCTCGGAAAAAGTCCTGGGAGCGTAGCTGTCCAATTAAGCAATATGAAGAAAAAACAAACAAGTAATGAGAAAAAAGAGGTTCCTGAAAATGAACAATAATCCTAAGATTAATGATGAAACCCTAGAAGTTCTTCAAGAAATACTGAAATGGACTAAGGTCGCTAGCATACAAAAAACAAAAGAGGTATTGGAAACAGAGTTATCAACCAAAGAAAAAAAGCTTGTTTACCACCATAGTGATGGAAATAAAAAAACAAGAGACTTTGGAGAGATTGCAGGCATAAGCAGAGCAAATACAATTTCAGATTTGTGGAAACAATGGAAAGCATTAGGAATTGTAGAAATGGTCTCTGTTCGCGGAGGAGAAAGAGCCAAAAGAAGTTTCAACTTAAAAGATTTTGGTATTGAAGTCCCAATCATAATCAAAACATCAGAGCCAAAAAAAGAAACCACTCAAGAAGTAAAAGAAAATCAAGCTGAACAACTAAATAATGCGCCGGAGGTACAAGATGGACAAGAATTTCCAACAAGAAGTTTTAAGGAGGCTTGACACTTTAATAAAATTGCAAACTCTTTCATCTATGAAAGATGATACTCAATCTAAAAAAATAGATTTGCTCAATGGAGCTGGATTTGGTCCTAAAGAAATTGCAGATATCATTGGAACAACAAGTAACTCGGTAAGCGTGGCCCTTCACAAATTGAAAAACAAAGGAACAAAGAAGGAGGAAAAACCAAGTGAAAACAAGTCTGGACAGAATCGACAAGATGCTTCTCAGCTCCCTGAGAGCCGAACTGAAGTTAACTGAAGATGGAGTAAACAAAAAGTTACGATCCTTAAGAAAACAAAGAGGTTTTGATATTACCCGAAAACAGGCCGCACTTTTATTAGCATCTCTCAATGATATAGATATTTCCAAATTTGCTAATGAAGTTGAGTTGAAAGAAACAAGAGAACTAAAGAACAAAGAATATAATTTCGAAAAAATAAAAACTAAGGAAATCGAAGTTAGCAGAACCCTAAAAATAAAAGACATAACAATAACTTCTAAGGAACCTCATACTCCCAAAAAACTTATATCTGACGCAAAAAAAATGAGTGAATATTACTCATTACTTTATGTTTTAGAAAACACACTAAGAAATCTGATAAGGTATGTCTTCAGAAATGAAAAAAAATACTGGAAGACAAAAGTCAACGAAAGAATAAGAACTGATGTTAAATTCATAATGTCCAAGGAGAGATATTATGAGGAAGGAAGAGCTGACGAATTAGAATATGCCCATCTTGACCATTTAAAACAAATCATTGCTAGCAACTGGGGAGAGTTCTCAAAAGAGATTAAGGAAAACAATAAAGGAAACTTTATGAGAGAAATAGAAAAATTTACACCATCGCGCCATGGAATCGCCCACACCACACTACTTAAGGGATTGGACGCAGATAGATGCAGATACAAATTCGAAGAAATAATAAAAATGATTTGAAAATCCTTGCGAAGCAAGACTATTTGTTTTCTCTCCGAGAAAACGAGCCCTCCCTTTTCCAATCCAGTCAATTACGTTTAAGTTTATTAAACGGATTTCTTTTTTTTCTTATACGCTTAAACGTAACGAGAAGCTAGTTTTGAGGATTTACCGACGGTAAACGCTTGTGCAAATTCCGAGTTCTCTTAATATCCATTAAACGCACTTTTATCGACGATAAATCTTAAATACCGAGCGCGTTCGGCGCATACGCGCCTCACAAATATCTCCGGCAACAAATTTATTTGGCAATTTAAAGCAAAATTCAGATTTCAACAATCTTTCCTTTCTTTCCGACATTAATTACTTTTGTTTTCCAATCTTACTTTCCAATCCTTCCCCTTTATGAATATGACCATGAAATAAAAAGTCTGGTTTAAATTTTTCAACTGCAGCTCTAACAGCAGCACTTCCTTCCACTCCTGAGAACTCAGATTCTCCCCCAAGGGGATGAGCATGCGTCAACATAATTTTCTTCTTAACATTTTTCAAACCTGAATTAGCTTTCTCTAAATTCCGCATGATTTCTTCTTCTCCAATATTACCTTCACCAGGGCCCTCAGCACCACCTGCTCCAAAAAACCCAACATCTTCATATGTCGCAGAATAACCATGAATATTCCTAACACCATAAAACTGAGCTAAAAAATCAACAGTCGCTAAACTATCCCAGTTCCCAGGTAAAATCAAAACCTTTTGTCCTTTATCTTTAAATGGTTTAATCAAATTCTTACTCTCTGTAAAACCAGTCAAATCTCCACAAAGCACAACCAAGTCGGCCTTCTCTCTCTCTGCACGCTCCGCTAATTTCTTCGTCGCTTTTGAATCTCCATGGATGTCTGAAGCCGCTAATATTCTCATTAAAAAAATAAAAAACGAGAGGTTTTAAGCCTTACTAATTGCTATATTTACACTTCTCACACAAACGAAGTAACAACCCTTAACTACTCCCACAGATAACATTCCCACAGAAAAGTTTAAAAGTAACATATTTGTTGAGATATATAGCTTACAGCATATATATTAAGATGGTAAAAAAAATTTCACCTGGACTCCTAGAACCTGGAGAGGTTGTAGAATGAAAGATAACTTTGACGTATTCTTCCGAAGAAAACCGGCACTAATGTTAGTTGCTCTAAAAAAATTAACAAGAGCAAGATATGGAAGTATCCTAGCAAAAGAAGTGGACTGCACATATAGTCACGCCGTTAAAATCCTCCAAACTCTAGAAAGACTAAAACTAGTAAACTTTGAGAAAAAAGGAAGAATGAAACTAATCAAACTAACAAAGAAAGGCACAGACGTCGCAGAAAACATAGATAACATTCGCGAATTAATTAACTAATCTATCACAGATGTTTTTATACTACATTAACCTTAGGATTCTTAATTAATTTTTCTAACCAATCTCGTCTATCTGTCCCATAAATTTACTAAGACCTTCTATGTGTGACAATCTCGCTTTAATCAAAATACCTCTCAAAGAAGAATCAAGCTTAACACCCAACTCCTGAAAGATAGGCTTAACATACAAATATAACTTCTTCCCTTTCTTATCTAAATCAGTAAGAATACAAACCTTCTCTTTTCTTCCAACACCCTCAACAATTTGCTCGACCCTTTCTCTCAAAGAAACACCGGTAGAATGTAATTCATAAACTTTATCAAAACCTAATACATTCAAAGAAGCAATATCTTTCTTGCCTTCTACGATTATAACATACTCTTTATACTTCAAAACATCTTGCTTTAACTTAGGATTAAATTTCATATTTCTTTAAAGAAAATACTATATTTAAAACTGTATTGCTGCAGCAGAAGCAACCAATCCTGCCCCAACAGCAGTTAGCATAACTTTATTTCCTTCCTCTATAAAACCCTCTTTCAAAGCAAAGTCTAAAGCAACAGGAATTGTCGCAGAAGACATATTCCCAAAGTTCTCAATGTTTCTATACACTTTTCCACCTTTCTTCTCAACTTTCGAAGCAACCCTATCAAGTATTCTTCCATTAGCTTGATGAGGAATATAAACATCACAACCTACTTCTCCCAAACCTAATCTCTCCTCGATAGTGTGTGCTGTATCTAGCATTCCCCTTATAGCTGCTTTCATTACTCTCTCACCCTCTGGCATTTTTAAATAATCATTTTTATCTCTAAAAATCCAATTTAACATTCCATTTAATGGTGAAGTTCTAATGTATCCTCCTAAAAATCCAATACTTTCTTCCGTTGGAGTCAAGATAACTGCGCCAGCTCCATCCCCAAATAAAGTATCATTTATATCAGTTTTATCAGAAATTCTTCTCAAACATTCAGAACCAACAACAGCATAATTTCCTTTATTACTATTGAAACTAGAATTCGCTAACCCTAATGCTAAAGGAAAACCTGCACACGCAGCAGCTATATCATAAGAAACACATTCTTTAATTCCAAGACGCTCCTGAATTTTACAAGCGGCACTTGGAAAATTACTTTTCTCCGAAATAGTAGAAACAATTATTCCAACCAAACTATCTGCAGAAACACTAGCATCATCAAGAGCTCTAACAACTGCTTTATAACCTAAATCAGAAGGCCATTCATTTTCCATAGCTTCTCTTCTTTCTCTTATACCTGTAACCCCATAAATTCCATCAGAAGTTATCCTTTTTTTTCCAACAACTTCTCCATTGACATCATATCTTTTCAATAACTTATCTTCAAAATAAGAATTATCAATTATCTTTTCAGGTAAATAGCTTCCAGTACCTATAACTTTAAGATTAGCCACGACAGATATTAAAAATTAGACTATAAAAACATTATGAGTATTCAAATGGCCCCAAGGGGATTCCTGAAGTTTCGACTTGAGAGAAACGAAGGCTAGCGATTTTTAATCGTGTAGTGTTCAAATCCTAAATGGCCCCAAGAGGATTCCTGAAGTTTCGACTTGAGAGAAACGAAGGCTAGCGATTTTTAATCGTGCAGTGTTCAAATCCTAAATGGCCCCAAGGGGATTTGAACCCCCGACACCTGGATCACTCCTGAGTCCAAAGGACTACAAACGTAGTTTTCTTTGACTCATAAAACTTTCTTTTCCCAAAAGAACAAAGTTCTTTGGGGCTCCAAGAGCAAGGCTCTTTAGAGCTAAAGAAAGTTGTATTAAGAGTCCAGTGCTCTAACCAGACTGAGCTATGGGACCTTAAACTTCCAAAAGGGAAATCTAATAAAAACAAAAAAGATATTTCATTTTTAAAACTATGTCAAAACCAATTATCTATACTCTCTCCAAGTATGTTCACATTTTGTACATTTATAGAACTTAGTTTCGGATTCATCAGAAGACCTCGTCTGTAAAGTCCAGAAATAAGCCTCTTTATTCTTACACTTAGAACATTTAACTTGGGTAATAGGATGAGTAGTAAGCTCTTTTTCTTTAATTACTGCAACACCTTCATTCTTTTCTAGAGTTTCAGAGGCTTGAATTTTAACTTTTCCCTTAGGCTTATATCTACATTTAGAACAGCCAGCCTTCTTATTCTCAACAAGAATTACACTACCGCACTTAGGACAGAACTCCATTTTATAAGATATTTATAGAAAAAGCATCTATTTTAAACTTTTGGTAAGGGTGTTTATCTATTCGAACGAGATGCAATGGGCTACCAATTCTCTTTGTCTAGCGATGCCCTATGCAATGGGCACTTACTTGCAAAATCCTCTTTGCCCATCTTCTCTCAAACCCTCAAAGAAAATGAGTTTCAACCAACCTAAGCCAGGAACTCTTAAAACAGATTTACCAAGAATATCTTCCGAGTTTATTTTTACCTCTTGTGGTAACTGATCAAAATTATTATCTCCTTTTGTCCCAAAATTTTTATCTGTCTGAATTAAACGATGAATCAAAGGGTGTCTAAAATCAGAATTAAAAATAATTATATCACCTACTTTATACTCACCCCTAGCCCAAACGAAGATTATATCTCCTTTATTTAAACCCTCATTAAAAGAAAAATCTTCAAACTGTTCTTTGCCTATTCCTCTCTGTTCATACCATTGGCTATTCTGATCCCACCAATGTTCAAAATCAGCTGAGTGATACATCGAACAACTTTCTACGACGACCAAAGGTAATGGAGCACCACTAATAAGACTCAAAACTGGAAAAAATACAAACTTAATCAATATAAAAGCAAGAATTATAGAGACCAACCAAGAGTCCCAAGTGTCCCTCTTTAAATATTTCCAAAATTTTCTCAAAGTAGAAATTGAGTTATTCATCGTTTGAAAAAGAATTCCGAGTTTTTAAATTGTTGGAAAAATTCCATTATTGTGATATATCTATATGGTCAATATCCAATGTTTTGTATCTAATTTTATTTAACCCTAATTGTTTCCTAAAATTAGGAAGCTCTAAACCAACTAACCAAGAATAAACATCATCTCTTTTTTCAAACTGTGCGACGCTCACTGCATCACTAGTTTTAACAAGGTCTGCCAAACTTTTGGTTAATCTTTTTGGATGGTCTAAAACAAAATGTTTTAAATCCAAAGTCAACGCAACCCCACCCCTTGCCTCGGAAATTTTCTCTTTTACTTCTCCAATTAATTTATCAAACTTGGATTTACTAATATTCTTTCTCATATTAGGTATACTAAATATAGAACTCTTTGCATCTTTAACTCCGGGTTTTATTCTCTTTAATCCAACTAGAACAGCCTGAATTTCATTATTATTTTCCTCTCCTCTAATAATACTTGTATCAAGAGCATAGGGAGCAAACACACCAGACCCATTATGAATAACAGAAACATCATGTGCAAAACCATATGTTTCATTGTCTCCATTTGCACTATCTAAAGCTTCTCTAAAATTTCTCCCATCTTCGGTATACAAAACATCAGCAAAGGAATTATTAAATTTCATAAGTTCATCTATATTATATCCTAACTTATCAAGTGCTTCGCCATCACAAATAACTATATTTCCATGTCTGTCCAAAACAAAGTTAGAAACATCTTTATATATAAAACGTTCAAGCCAATTTGATTTAGAAGGATTAGAAACGCCATAAACAAGAGCATCAAACATACCTCTATTTCTCTCCAATTCTTTCGAATATTTTTCTGATTCCCTTTTAGTTTCCTCTAACTTCTCTCTAGTAACTCTTAAATCAATGACATTCTTATCTAATTCTTCTCTAGTTCTCTTTAATTCTTCTTCTAATTCTCCATAAACTGGTCTTTCATTCATAAAAAGCCCACAAAATAGAAACATTTAAATATATGTATATACAGAAATATGTATACAAAATGGAATATACTAATCGGTTACAGGAATTTACAAAAAAGAATAGAGGTTGTTTGAATTTATCATCTGGACTCCTAGAAACTGCTGGAGGTTGTTTGAATTTATCATCTGGACTCCTAGAAACTGCTGGAGGTTGTTTGAATTTATCATCTGGACTCCTAGAACCCGAAGAGGTTGTAGAATGACTGACATATTCGATACAGCAATTTTTTGCAAAACATGCAAACAACAAATGAAGCCTACAATCGTAAATAAAAATGGTTTCGAACTTCGTGCAGTGGAATGTGTAAAATGTAAAGACCAAATCATACACCCTGCAGACATTAATGGATTACAACACTACAATGACCTTAAGGGCAAAAACTTTAATGTCAAGCTCCGTATAGTCGGCAATTCCCACACAGTCAGTATCCCAAAAGAAATAATTAACTTTATTAAACAACAAGAAAAGATAATAGATGATATGGTTAGACTAAACTTCGATGACATGCATAAGATAAGTCTATTTTTCGGAGATGAAAAAAATAGAGAATTCAGATAAAATGACAGAAAAAATTAAACTCAAAGTTCTTGAAGCGTTGCAGGACGACGCATACAAAGGTGTAGCTAGAATTGACACTGAAATAATGAAATCTTTAGGTCTAAAACGTGGAGATGTTGTTTCTATAAAAGGCGAAAGAGAAACTGTAGCAATAGTTGATCGTTCCTATCCTGCAGATGTCGACGAAGGAATAATCAGAATTGACGGTTTAATAAGAAGAAACTCCAAAACAGGAATAGGAGAAAATGTAGAAATAAAAAAAGCAAACATCAAACCCGCAAGATCTCTCACTCTCGCACCAGCTGGAGAAAATACAAGAATGATAATGAGAGGGGACCAGGAAGGAGTAATAAGAAGTTTATTAGGTAGAGCGCTAGTCAAGGGAGATTTATTAAGATTAGGCGGAACACAAAGAAGAATGGACATCATGCAAGGAGACTTAGACTCAATGGATGATTTCATCAGTAATGTATTCGGACAATTCGGATTCGGTTCAAACAATATGAGAAACCCTATGGGTGGCTCAATCTCTCAGCAAGCACCCAACCTAGTAGTAGTTTCTGTAAATCCAAGCCAGCCAGTAATTATCACAGAGAGGACAAAAATAACTCTGAAAGAAAAAGGAGTTAGTTTAGAAGGCGATGAATCTGCTCCAGATGTAACTTATGAAGATATAGGTGGATTAAAAGAAGAAGTTAAAAAAATAAGAGAAATGGTTGAACTCCCATTAAAACATCCAGAAGTCTTCGATAGACTTGGAGTCGAGCCCCCAAAAGGAGTTTTACTGCATGGAACGCCAGGAACAGGTAAAACTCTTCTCGCCCGAGCAGTCGCAAATGAATCCGAAGCTAATTTCATTTTATTAAATGGTCCAGAAATAATGAGCAAGTTCTATGGAGAGTCTGAAAAGAAAATAAGAGATTTATTTGAAGAAGCAGAAAAAAACGCCCCAACAATAATTTTCATTGATGAAATAGATGCAATAGCTCCAAAAAGAGAAGACGTCCAAGGAGAAGTAGAAAGACGTGTAGTCTCACAACTCCTAACAATGATGGATGGTCTAAACTCTAGAGGAAAAGTTGTAGTCATTGGAGCAACAAACAGAGTAAATTCCTTAGACCCTGCGTTAAGAAGACCAGGAAGATTCGACAGAGAAATATCAATTTCAGTTCCAGATAAAAAGGGAAGATTAAACATTCTAAAAATCCACACTAGAAACATGCCTCTAAAAAAAGATGTCAAGCTAGAAGTATTAGCGGCAAAAACCCACGGATTTGTTGGTGCAGACATAGAAAGCCTAGCAAAAGAATCAGCAATGAATGTTATAAGAAAACTCCTCCCAGAAATAAGAATGGATGAAGAAGAGGAAATTCCTCAAGAAATTCTAAACAAGATGATAATAGGTAAACAAGATTTCGAAGAAGCTTTGAAAGTTGTGCGCCCTTCTGCAATGAGAGAAGTTTTAGTAGAAGCTCCTAACATTGGATGGGAAGATGTTGGAGGTTTAGAAAAAACAAAACAATCATTAAAAGAAGCAGTCGAATGGCCAATAAAATATAAAGAAAGTTTTGAACATATGGGAATCAGGCCTCCAAAAGGAATTTTACTTTATGGTTCACCAGGCACAGGTAAAACGCTTTTAGCAAAAGCAGTTGCAAAAGAATCCGAAGCAAACTTCATCCAAGTAAAAGGACCTTCTTTACTTTCTATGTGGGTCGGAAAATCAGAAGAAGGAATAAGAAAAATATTCGAAAGAGCAAGACAAGTATCCCCTTGTGTAGTTTTCTTTGACGAGATAGATGCACTCGCAGGAAAAAGAGGAATGGAAGCTGGAGGAACAAAAGTTACAGAACGTGTTCTAAATCAATTACTAGCTGAAATAGATGGTCTAGAAGATTTAAAGGATGTAACGATAATAGGTGCAACAAATAGACCAGACATGTTAGATTCTGCGTTACTTCGCCCAGGAAGATTCGACAGAATAATTTTAGTAGATATTCCAAACAAAGAAGGTAGAAAGAAAATCTTAGAAATCCACACTAGGAACATGCCTTTGGACAAAACTGTCAAAATGCAAAAACTAATAGAAAAAACAGAGGGATTTGTAGGAGCAGATTTAGAAAGTCTAACAAGAGAAGCTGCAATAATTGCATTAAGAAAAGATATGAAATCAAAGACAGTTAAAATGGCAGACTTCGAGGAAGCATTAAGCAAAATGAGACCTTCAGTCTCTGAAGAAACTGCTAAAAGATATAAGAAAATGGAAGAACATTACATGAAAGCTGTAAAGTCTGAAATGCCTGTAGGCCCTATTTATACCGGTGAGTTACTACCAATTTCCAAGACATCTAGTACCTAGAAGCTAGTTTCACAAAAGATATAAACCATTCCAATCATCAGAATCTACCTAAATAAAAAAGAAAAGATTAATCAAAACATCATAGTCACCATAAGTGACATCACCTCTTTTTCCCCAGAAGAGGACACTCTGTCGCCTTTTTCTCACCAAGGCAGGGTTCCTCTTCCAGGGTTGAAACAAACTAACCTAACATCTTTCTTGCTTGTTCTACAACATGTCTCTCTAATTCAATTTTCTTATTAGCCATCTCAATATTCTTCTTTCTCATTTCCTTTTTCAGTTTATTATCAAATTCTTTTCTAATTTTAATTCTTAACTCTCTTTCTCTTTCATTAGTCCTAGATTTAGCAAGAGCTTCAGTTTTTCTATGATTTTCCTCAACTTTCCTTTGAAATTCTTGTTTCATTTTTTCTTTAGTATTTTCAATTTCTGCATACATTTTATCTTCTTCTGCTATCCTTAAAGCTTCAATTTTCCTCAACTCTCTTTCTCTGACAGCAAAAACCTGTTTCATAAGTTCTTCTTTTTTCTGCAAAAGTAAATCTTTATTCATTTTTTCCATCTTCTTCATTCCTTCAAGTTTTCTGCGCATCTCTTTTTGAGCCATATTAATTTTTAATTCATTTTCTTTCTTTTTAGCAGCAAGACCCTTTTCCAAATCAGCACGTTTTATTTTCATTTCTTTTTCTAGTCTATTTCTTTCATCCTCAAGAATATTCTTACCCAAATCCTCACTCTTTTCGGCAGCAACAATTTTCCTATTCAATTCAATTTCTTTCCTCTTAATTCCTTCAAGTTTCTTCTTTTTCATCTCCATAAAACTATCTTCAAATTGTTTCTTCTTTCTATGAAGACCCAAAAATTGTTTCCTCTCCGCATTATTCAAATCTCTCATTCTCTTATCTAAAATTTCTTTATTCTTCCTCTCTGAAATAGCTAACAAATCCATTTTTCTCTTTAGGTTGGTCTCTTTTTTAGAAAGTCTTTCCATTTCATCTTTAGCTCGCGCTCTAAAATCTGTATAGGCAAGTTTTCTTTTTTCTTCATGTTTTTTTGCGTTTTCTTTTAACTTATTCTTTAACTTGCTTAATTTTACATCTTCAATATTTCTAAGTTTTTTTTCTAAGGCACGTCTCTCTGTAAGTAACAAATCAGAATTATTTCTCCTTCTTTGTTCAATTTCTTTGTTTTTCTTGGCAAATCTTTCAGAAGCTTTTTTCTGCAAAAGATTAAGTTTATCAATTTTAGCACGTAAATTTCTTTCCAACACATTAGTACTAACTCTGTTTTTCTTCTTCATAGAATTAAGACGTTGCAAATCTCTCTTTCTTAAAAACTCTATTCTATCCAATTCTTTCTTTTCTGATATTTCTAAAGCTCTCTTGATATCTCTCAAAGACTTATTATGTTTCCTAGCCTCTTTTGTCAATTTAACTTCTTTATTTCTTAATTCCCTCATTTTATTCCTCAACACTCTTTCTTCTTGAGAAATTCTTTTTTGTAGAACGCCTTCCCTATGTTTGTAATGATAATTTAACCTTGAAGACATATTTTTCTTTTCTTCGCCTAATCGCTTCGAGTCCTCCTTAACAAGTTGCTCAACTAACTTTCTTCTTTCTTCAATAAGTCTTTTATTTAATTCATTGTTAAATCTCTCCTTGACATTCTTTTTTAATTCAGTATTTACTTTTTGCTGATATTTTTTATGTAAATCATCAATAACATCTTTATATTTCTCAGCAAAAATCTTCTTTTGTAATCTTATGTTTCTCTGCAAACTTTCATCCATAGAAATTTCTCTATCTTTTAATTTTTTAGATAAATCAGACTTAATCTCTTTAATAAAATCACCAAACTTAGTGTCAACAATTATTCCCACTCCAGAATCAATTTTAACTTTCGAAGATTCAGTATGTTCAGAAAACATTTTCCTTAGCTTAGATAAATCTCTTTCCATCTTAGGAATATCTTTAACAAAAGAAACCTCTGTTTTTGACAGCTGCTTTCTAGTGCCTACTCTTCTTCTTCTATCTATTTCACTTTCAAGTCGGTTAATTTGTTTTTCTAATTGTTGAGATTTCTTTAAAGCTCTATGTCCTGTCGTTCTACTAACTCCTGCACGTATTTTCTTACGTTCTCTATTATGAATTTTTCTCTTAAGACTATTAAGTTCTTTAGCAATATAAGGAATAGAATTAACATCTTTCAATTTAGCTTGAATAGACTTAACTTCAGAACTAAAGCCAACTTTGTTCAAACCCTCAAGCTCCCTCTTCATAGATTTAAGTCTCTCAACTTTATGCGCAAAATCCAAAAATTCTTTTTTGACTTGATCTTTACTTTTTCTTTTTGGAGCTCGCGGAACAGACCTAGTTCTTTTAGTGTGCCTTACAGGAGAACGTTTAGAACTGGCTTTTCTTTTCACCTTCTTTTTAGCCATAAACTATAATTAGACTTTTTCTTTTTATATTCTTTGGTTTGTCACAAAAATTACTTTTTCTTTTTAATACCATAACCTTGCTTTTTCCATTTGGACATTTGTTTTTTCATGTCGCTTGTGCCAACACCTTTCAACTTAGAACTTAAAACCATTGTATTGTAACCTTGCTTTTTCCATTTGGAAAGCATTTTTGACATGTCATTTGTTTTTCCTTTTCTTTTAAGGTCTTTAAATTTCTTAACTCTCTTTTCTTGTGTTTTCTTTAGTTTTGTAACTTTCTCTTGAACTTCTTTCTTTATTTCCTTAGTAGGTCTCTTACCCTTAACAACTTGCACCTGAGTCAAAAGCAATTCTCTTTGCCTAGCAAGCTCAACAGAATTATATTTCTTCAACTCTAAAAATAAATTATCTCTTTCATGAATCAAATAAACAAATAATAATATTATCCCTAAAAAAAACAAAACAATAACAATCAAAACAGAAATAAACCTAAAATCTAAACCTGCAAAAGATAAACCTTCTGTATTGCTATCCGAAATACTAAAAAGATAACTAGAAGTTCCTAAAGAAGAACGATACTTTGCAGTCGCTATAAACAAATAATCTCCAGGAACAGCTTCCTTAGGAATGATAATTGTTTTAGAAACCCTCGCCTGCCCATCAACTACGACTTTCTCATTCTCAACATTTAAAAGAGAGCCATCTAATCCTTTAATAATATACTCCAATTCTATCTCACTTGGACCCAAAGCTGTTTCTTTATTCAATCCTGTCAAATCAAATATTCTCAACTGAGCAACTATTTTTCCCCCAGGAGAAACGCTAGAATATTGGGGAGGAACATCAAGATTAATATCGAAGAATACATCTTTAGATTCAACTTCAAAAACAACAGGAAGTATTTTAAAATCACCAACGACATCTGTCAACTTAATGCGACCTGCATAAATTCCAGGAACTAAATCAGTTGAGTTAAAAACAACATCAAAAGTGTGTACATCTCCAGGACTTAACACAAAAAGTTCTTCTTCAGGACTTACTCCTTCTAACCCTTCAACTTGAACAGAAAACTCTCCACCATTAACACTAGAAGCAGTGATTGATTTAGAGATAGTGTCTCCTTGTTTTAAACTTATTTTCAAAATCACACTATCTAACTTCAAATCTGAGACTGCACTGCTAAAAGGAATAAACAACAAAGCAAAGACTAAAAACAAAATAATCACACCACTTTTTTTCATATCAACACTAAACTATTTACAAATTTAAAGCTAACTATTTACTAAATTCACTTGGTTGTCACAAATTTTCCTTCTTCTGTAATCAAAACTGTATGCTCTGCTTGTGCAACCTTTCCCTTTCCAATTTCAATAAGTTGAGGATAGTGATGTAAAATTCCTGCTTGTTCTATTTGCCTCAAAGCCAAAAGGCCCCTAGAACTAAACTTTTTATATATCCATCTAGCACAAAATGGCAAAGTCTGATATTCTTCAGCGATAAATTCTAAAACCTCTCTTGCAAAATTATCTCTCACATTGCCTCCTCCTTCTAAATGATAAATACCTGATGGTTTTCCATCTCTGACTTTTCCGAAACCATTTGTTGTAAATGGTTCGACAGCATACAAACCTTTCTCAATCTTATATACCTGTCCAACATCAACATTAGGAATATTAACACCAGAATGCAAATTATACCTTTCAATGCTATGTCCAGATAAATTATGTATTGGGTTGAAACCTTTCTCCTTAACAGCTTTTTGCACAGCACTTCCAACTTCACTTAACTTAACGCCTTCCCCAAAAACAGACAAATCTTCTTTCAAACCAACCTCAGCAGCTTCAATAAGTTTCTTATTTAATTCACTCTCTTCGCTTCCTTCTTTTTCAAGGTCAACACTAAAAGCACCATCAGCAACATATCCATCTATATGTATCCCGATGTCAACCTTCAATAAACCTTTAGCAATCTCCTCACTGTTCCACGAAGGAGTCGCATGAGCAGCAACTTCATCAATGCTCAAATTAACCGGAAACGCAGGTTTCCCGCCAAGTTCTAAAATCTTATCATCTATTTTATCTGCAATTTCAAGCAACTTCATTCCGGGTTTCACAAGATCTCTAGCAAAATCTACAACTTTCTTATGTATTTCTCCAGCCTTCTTAATCTTCTGAATTTCCTCGCTCTCCATTAATAAAACTAAAAAATAGAATATATATACATTCCCTTCAAAAAAACTTAATATAAATAACTACTTAACAGTAAATACAGTAGAAAGATTTATATACCTAAAATTCAAAAAAATAATATGTCAAAAGAAAGAGTAGAATTCAGAGGAGCAAAAATAATTTTCTATGATAGCAGAGGCTTGAAAATAGGAACTTACGACCGTTCTTCAAATGATAATCCAAATAAAATCTACCAATCAATAGTTTCTGCAAATGAAGCAGGATTCATTTCTGATGGAAATCTTGGAAGGTTCAACAGAATTCTAGAAAAACAAGGTTTAGAAAGATCCGCAAAAGATAGAACTACAACAAAAAAGATTGAGGCACTTGTAAAAAAACTATCAATACAAGAAGACCCAACAACCGAACTCATCAGAAAATTAGCAACATATGATGAATGTGTAGAAGAATTAAATAAGCAAACAGCTACATTAAAAAGACTTGGAGAATCTTACAAAAAATAGCTTAAAATGAAACCCAGACATACAATAAGATAAGTACATGAAGGAAACTCAATAACTAAAACTAACTCTTCCTTATACTTCTTGATTTAGGAACAAAGTTAAACAATTTTTCTGTATTTGAATATCCACATGAAATAAAATCTTTTTTGTATTTAATAGCCCATGTTCCTCTATCTAAACTCAAAGCTAAATCCTTTCTTCTAATCCAATCATAAAATTGTTCATCACTTAATTCAAAAATATTATTTTTAATTTGATTCTTAAGAAGTTGACAACCATCCATGCTTAATCTCAAAATGTTTTTCTCTTGTCTTATTAAATACAAACCAACTAATTCAACATTAAGTATTCCAGAAATCTCCTGCAATTCTTCTTTAGTCATATTACCAGAAAAAGCACGTATTTTATCTTTACCTGCCTCAAATAAAACGCCAGGCAAACTGGAAATCCCAAACAACTCCTTAAACTGCAACAAAAGGTCTTTCTTATGTTTTGATTTTAAATATTTAAATTTCATTTTTCTCCTTCTTTAAACTCTCAATAAATTTATCAATATCTTGATTATTCTTCAGAATAATATATGGTTTCTTCGAATACTTTTCATATTGTAAATAATAATTCTCTCCCCATCTAAAAACCCAATAAATCAATTTAG
>Ga0114931_10004608_pt1 | contig 17194 bp, 13 predicted proteins | sample 2SBtaG_FD_89579 | JGI IMG/M metagenome (GOLD analysis project Ga0114931, IMG submission 89579) | Deep subsurface microbial communities from Kolumbo volcano to uncover new lineages of life (NeLLi) - 2SBTROV14_V59a metaG | ecosystem: Environmental > Aquatic > Marine > Volcanic | place: Kolumbo...
GCCCCGCTCTGCTGGTAGTATCCGCAACGCCCCCACATGCGGGCCGAGATGGTCTGGTAGCGCAACCAGTCGTTCGTCAGGTAGTTCAGCGTGGGGCTCGGCGTCTCGACGCGATGCTGCGCCAGCCGATCGCCCCAACTTTTCTTCACCTCGACCAGTGAGCGCTCGATTCCCTCCACGCTTCGCACTCCGTCGAGCAGCCGCAGCGCTTCGCCGCGCGTCTCGCCGACTGCCAGCGCGTACCCGGCCGTGCGTGACTCGGCCGGAGCGAGGCTGATGGTGCTGCGCATCGCCGCGATCGGATCGTCATGCCGTCCGAACGCGTGCTCCCAGACTTCGCACGATAGTGCCGCCGGCGAACGCGCGTCGCCAGAGCGTCCGAAGAACGCCAGCTTGTCGCCAACGGCCGACTCCACTCGCTCGGTACAACCGAGGGCGCTGACGTACGGGAAATCGCTGTTCCAATGTCCGCTCTGTTCCGACTGCACATCCCACATGTGGTTGCGCGCCAGGATCACGCCGCGGCTCTTGTCGTACTCGGTCTCGATGAACAGTTTGTGAAACTCGCGCCGCGGCGAAGGCGATACGCCGCAATTCCACTCGAGGAATGCACAAAGCTCGAGGCGGCGCGGTCGGTCGCTCAGATTTTTGAGTTCGACCTTCCAGAACTCGACGGTCTCGCTCGCATGGACGAACAGTGTCCAGCGGGCCCGAATCGAGTCGAGCCGCGTCTCGAACGTTGTGTATCCAAGCCCGTGCGTGCAGGTGTACTCGTCATACTGCGGCCACATCGGCGCCGGCGAGAGCGACCACGTCTTTCCGCTGTCGGCATCGCGCAGGTAGAGGAACTTGCCGGAAGAATCGGATGCGAACTCCTGCTGCCAGCGCGTGATGACGGCCAACTGCGCGTTGTCGATCCAGGTGAAACCGCCGCCTGTCTGACTGACCGCCAATCCCATCCGTGGATTCGAGATGATGTTGGCCCAGGGTCGCGGCGTGTTGGGGTCGACGATGACGAATTCGGAACCGCCGCGTGAAAAGTATCCGTAGCGATTGCCGACCCGTTCCGTGAACAAGCGATCGGCAGGAAGACGAACTCCCCTAGCGACTGACGCGCTGAGCTGCCGGGTTTCCAACGTGCCTCCCGTTCAAGACTGACGTCATTTACGAATCCGCGCACCTGAAAGCGCTTTCACTCACCGTAACAGACGCATGTCGGGAAATCAATATCAGTATGATTCGGATCGCGATCCGATGCGGAAAAGGGTCGCGTAATTTCCGCTTGAATCGGCCGGTTCGCCGGGATACGATTGCGATCCGGCGTGCCGTGAATGTAGTAACGTCGGTCCATTCATGATCGGCTGTGGAGGGTCTCATGTCCCTCATACGCCTCACTCTTACCGGACTTTCGCTCATGGCGACTTGCTTCTACGGTTCCGCCGCGGGTGCGCAGACGACTTGGCACGTGGACAGTTCGGCGCAGCCGGGCGGCGACGGCGGGTCGTGGAGCAGCGCGTTCGAGGAATTGCAATCGGCGCTGTCCGCCGCGCAGTTCGGCGATCAGATCTGGGTTGCGGCGGGCGTGTATCGGCCCGACTATGACCCCAACACCGCGACGCACACCGGCGATCGCGAGCGGGCCTTCGAGTTGGTCAGCGGCGTCGCAATGTACGGGGCGTTCCCGCCCGGCGGCGGAGACGGCACCTTCGCGGCCCGCGACCTGCATAATCCGGCGTACGAAACGATCCTCAGCGGCGACCTGGCCGGCGACGATGCGCCTGGATTCGCGAACCGTGATGAGAACAGTCAACGCGTCGTCACGAGCAGCGACACGCACGTCAGCACGATGCTCGACGGCTTCACGATTCGCGGCGGTCACCAGGAGGCTTTCTCACCGTTCGGCGGAGGCGCTGGATTCCACAACTTTGGCGGCGACTTACAGATCGCCCACTGTCGATTCCGGGACAACTCGGCGAACAGCGACGGCGGCGCAATATGGACCGGAGCGGGCAGGCCGGTCCTCGTCCAGTGCGTGATTGAAGACAACTCCACGAGCCGAAATGGGGGCGGAATCAAGTGTGGATTCGACAGCGGCATTTCGGCGGGGCGCCTCACGCTCGATCGCTGCACATTCTCCGGCAATCGTGCGGAGAGTTCAGGAGGTGGCCTCTTCAACTACAACCACCAAGTGTCGATGAACGAGTGCGTTTTTGAGTCCAACTTCGCGGCGAACAGCGGAGGCGCACTGACCGGGCGCTGGTGGCTTACCGCGAATCGCTGCCGCTTTGTCCAGAACAAGGCCGGCGATGCCGGCGCTATGTCCTACGCAGGCCCGGTGACGGTCGTGGACAGTCTGTTCTTGCGAAACACTGCGGCCGGTAACGGCGGCGCGGTGCAGCTTCTCTACAGCGACTCGTTGCTGCGAAATTGCCAATTCGTGGAAAACCACAGCGGCGGCACGGACTATTTCGGACTGCCGGTCGGCGGGGGAGGCGCCTTGTTTCTCATCGACAGTTACCCCGCAGTACGAGCATGCACATTCGTCGGCAACAGCGCCGACAGGGGTGGGGCCGTGCTTGTGTACTCCGTCGACGACTACGACGGCAGATGGATCACCCTTGCGCAGTGCGTTCTGCAGTCGAACACAGCCGACCATGACGGTGGCGCGGTCGCCATCGTCGAGAATGGCTGGGAACCCAACGTCAACAACGGCGGGCGCGTGAGGCTGCGAAACTGTCTGCTCGCGCGCAACCGGGCGGGCGGGCGTGGGGGTGCCGTGTTTGATTCGCTCGAGCTTTCGATGAGCGCGCGACAGGACACGTTGCGTGAAATCGAGAACTGCACGTTCGCCGACAACATCGCGGGAGACGCGTCGGGGGGCAACGGACTCGGCAGCGGCGTGCATGGAGCGTACACGATCACCAACTCGATCTTCTGGGGCAAGCCGAGCCAGATCGAGAGGACCACCGACACGGAGATCACCATCCGCTTCTCCGACATTCAAGCCGATACGCCCGCCGGTCCCGGAAACTTCAGCCTCGATCCGCAGTTCGTCGATCCGGCGGCGGGGGATTATCACCTGCGGTTCGGTTCGCCTGGTCTGGATAGCGGCGATCCGAACTTCGCCGGCGATTCTGTGGACATCGACGGGCAGCCGCGGCTGATCGACGCCGACAACGACGGCGTTGCGATCATCGACGTCGGCGCGGACGAGGCGATCGTCGATTGCGACCACAACGGGCTGGCCGACAGTAAGGAAATCCTAAGCGGCGCGGCCGCCGACTGCGACGCGGACGGCGTGATCGATGCGTGCCTTGAGTTTGAGCACGACTGCAACGGCAACGGCAAACCCGACGAGTGCGACATCGCCGCCGAGAGCAGCCGCGACTGCAACGCCAACGGTGTGCCGGACGAGTGCGAGCCGGGCTTCGGCGTCGATTGCAACGCCAACGGGCGCGACGACTTCTGCGACATCGCCGCCGAGAGCAGCGTCGATTGCAACGCCAACGGCGTACCCGACGAATGCGAAGTTGCGACCGACGCCGGCGCGGATTGCAACGGCAACGGCGTTCCGGACGAATGCGACATCGCCGCGCGCTTCAGCATCGATTGCGACGAGAACGGCGTGCCCGATGAGTGTGACGTGGACTGCAACGGCAACGGGCTGCCCGATGCATGCGATATCGCGGCGGGCACGAGCATCGACTGCAACCTCAACGGCGTTCCGGACGAGTGCGACCTGGCGAGTGGCTTCAGCGAGGACTGCGATGCCAACGGCTGGCCCGATGAGTGCCTGACCGTTTTCGCCCGCGACTATTTTCTGGGGAACTTGAACGGGGCGAACGGATTCCAGATGCCCGCGGCGCGGATCGACGACGGAGTCCACGGTTTCGGGCGGTTGTATCGAGCGCCGGCGACATCAATGCCGACGGATTTGCCGACGTGCTGATCGCCGGTCACTGGGGTTCACGCGACGAGCGTACGCTCTGCTACGTGGTTCTCGGCGGACCCGAGGCCGGTGCTACGGGCGATGTGCCGCTCGATGCGCTCGATGGGGAGAATGGTTTCACGGTCTTCATCCCGGCGGCGGGTGATGAGGTGGGGGAGATCGTCTCCGACGCGGGCGATTTCAACGGCGATGGAGTTGACGATTTCGTGGTGTCCGGCGCGCCGTTTTCGGGCCTCGGGCGCGGCTTCGTCGTCTATGGGCGTCCGGGGATTGGCTCGAACGGAAAACTCGATATCGCGACGCTCGCGCCCGACAAGAGGCTCGAGTTCATCGGCGCGTCCAATCCCGCCCCGGCGGGCGATCTGAACGGCGACGGCGTGGATGACCTGCTGCTCGGCAACTTTACGCGCAGCGCATACGTCGTCTTCGGCGGCGCGGCGGTCGGACAGGGCGGGCGGATCGATGTGGCGGACCTGAACGGGAGCAACGGCTTCCGCATTCGCAATCCGCGGCTGATCGAACTGAGCCATCTGGCGCGTGCGGGCGACTTCAACGGCGACGGGTGGGACGATTTCATCGTGGGTGAAGGCGACAAGCGGCGTGGCGTGGCACGAGCCTATGTCGTCTACGGAGGGCCGGGGCTCGGCAGCGATGGCATCGTCGGTCTGGGGCAAATCGACGGGACCAACGGATTCAGATTCGAACTCGATTCCCCCGCGGGCGGCTTCGGCGGCGCAGTTGGCGGCGCGAGCGGCGGCGGCGATCTCAACGGCGACGGGTATGACGACGTCGTGATCGGCCAGTTTGCGCTGGGCGTCGCGTTCGTGATCTACGGCGGGCCGACAAGCCCCGGTACGGACGGCGTCTTGACAGAGGACGACCTGAACGGCGAGAACGGGTTCCGCGTCGATATCCAACCGTACCGCGGATCGAATCCGGTGTTCCTGAGCATCGAGGGCGACATCTCGGGCGATCGTTTCTCGGACCTGGTGATTGGTTGGTTTGGAGTCGAGGCGCTGCCGGTCACCTACGTGTTGCTGGGCAACGAGAACCTCGCCGCCGCCGGCGTAGTCGACGTCGCGGAGCTTGCCGACGGCGTGAATGGGTTCCTCTTGAAAGGTTATGAACAACTCGGATTCCCGTGGGCGCATCGGGTCGACCTGGCGGGTGATGTGAACGGCGACGGGATCACCGATCTTCTCATCGGGGAGACCGGATGGCAGCGCAGCGTGGGGCAGGCATACGTCTATTTCGGCGCACGCCAGCCGAAGGATTGCGACCGCAACGGCGTTCCCGCTTCGTGCCAGATCGCCGACGGCACGAGCGATGACTTCGATCGCGACGGCGTGCTCGATGGTTGCGAATGCCTGGCCGACATCGACGGCGATCGCGATGTCGACCTCTCCGACCTGACCCTGCTGCTGATCAATTTCGGCGACGCGCGCGGCGGCCCTACCGATTTGGACGACGACGGTGACACAGACCTGTCGGACCTCGGATTGCTGCTGGCGCGCTTTGGCGCTACCTGCACGCCGTGAGCCACTCCGACAAGATGATTGCTCGCCGCGCACCGTCGCCGATCTGCGCTGCTGCCGTGCTCACTCGCCGAGCCTGAGTCGCTTGATCGCGCGTCTGGCGCTCGCGTGCCGCATGAACAGCTTCCAGATCAGACCTGTGCGGGCGTTTTCGATCGCCAGCAGCATCGGCCCCTGATCGATTCCGACATAGTCGTCGCTCGCGAAGCCTTGATCCAGGTTGAACGCGTCGACGAATCCGTAGCCGCCTTTCGCGGGGTCGCGCCACACGAGCGGTTCGCCCTTTCCATTCTTGAGCGAGCGAAATGCTCGGATCGCGGCCATGCTTTCTCGCGGCGTGAACATGATCGCCGATGCCGCCGCATAGGGTGCGAGCGTGCCGGCGTACCACTCGTCGTGGTCGCGGATGTTCGGCATCACCTCCGGGACGATATACCCGTCGCGTCCGGCGCAGGCGCTCAGCCCCCAGCGATCCTCCGCGAGCGTCTTGAAACGTGACGCCTGCTCGATGCAGCGCTGCCGGTGCGTCAGCACAGCCCGCCGCGAGTTCTCGAACCAGTCGACGCGCGGCGCTTCGACTCCGAACCGCTTGGGATCGTCCGCACCGAGCGATCGATAGTCGATGTAGCAATGACTGAAAATGTAGGTAAACAGCGACCCGGGCCACGATACGACGTAAGGCTTCATCTCGGCGTGCCGCTTGATCGGCCGGGCGAGTCGGTAATAAACATCCGGCGCGAGCGCGTGCGTCTGGTTCGGCGAGCCCACGGCAAGGAAGTAGATCAATCGCTCCTCGTCGGACGCATCGTGCCAGTTCCATTTCAGAAATTCGCCGGGTCCGTCGATTCTCTCCGGGTTCTTCGGCTTCCACCCCATGGAGAGGAAGCCGTCTCTGCGGGTCGCGTACGCCTTCCAGTTCGTGTCGATCAGCAGCCGATCGGCCAGCGCCGTGACGCGATCGCCGAAGAACTCAGCGGCGACCATCGCGCCCGCCGCCAGCAGCGCGTGGTCGACGGTGCTCGCGACGACTTCGTAGCCTACGTGCGACAGCCCGCCGCTGTTCAGGTCGGGGAAGTGTACGTACACGCCGTACTTCTTGTTGTCCTGGCGAGCGATCAGGGCGCTGAGCACGTGCTCGGCGCGCCTGCGGCCGGCGTCCCGCGTGATCCATTTGTGCTTGACGCCGATCGGCAGCGCAGCGAGCTGAAACCCGACCGACGCGATGCTCGATACGGGTGCTTTCTTGCGATCGCGTGCCAGCGGCGCGGGGCTGCCGACCTCTTTCCAGAAGTATTGGAAGCAGGCGTGCTGGACTTGCTCGAGCAGCGCCTGATCCGCGTCTTCGAAATGAAAACCGATCGCTCGATGCGTCTGCGTGGTTCGAAGAATGTCTCCGCCGGCGGCAGAAGCGACGACCGGACAGGTCGCGGTCGCGATAATCATAACCGCTTGTGCGCAATAAAGTTGACACCGCATAGCCACGCAGTTTATCCTGCACTGAAAGCGTTGTCAAAAGAATTCTGCCGCTGACGCTGAGGTTATGCATGTCGGTATCCATCGCGGATGTCGCGAAACGGGCCAAGGTGTCGATCAGCACCGTTTCGCGCGTGATCAATCGCCGCAATATCGTCAATCCGAAGACGCGTGAGCGCGTGGATGTCGCGATTCGCGAGCTTGGTTATCGTCCGAACGCATTCGCCCGCGGGCTGATGCTAAAGAAAAGCGACATTGTCGGGCTGGTATTGCCCGATCTGCACGGCGAGTTTTATTCCGAGATCATCCGCGGCGCGAGTGCCCAAGCCCGCAGGGATGGGTACAACCTCGTGATCGCGTCGACGCAGGACGGCGACGACAGCCACACCATCCTCCACGCCGTCAGCCAGCGCGCCATCCTTGACGGACTTGCGGTGATGGTCTCCGAGCTAAATGGCCGCGTTCGCGACACGCTGACGAAGCTGCGTCTTCCATTCGTCGTGCTCGACGATGACATCCCGGGCGCGCCGCACGACAGCGTCCTGATCGACCAGGGCAGCGGCGCTCGCGCGCTGGTGCGCCACCTGATCGAGACCCGCGGCGCTCGGCGGATCATCTTCGTCGGCGGGCTCGAGACCAACGTCGACACCATCGCACGCTTCAAGGCCTACCGCGAAGAGCTCGAGCGGGCCGGCATCACCGCCCGCGAGCAGGACGTCTTCTATCTCGACTATCGCTACGAGACGGCGTACGAACTGGCGCGTGAGCGTGCCTGCGAATGGGCCGGACCCGGAAGCTGCGTCTTCGCGGCCAACGACGAGATGGCCGCCGGCATTATCGCCGCCGCCGTTGCCTGCCGAATCAAACTACCCGCGGATCTCGGCGTGGTCGGCTTCGAAGACACGCGTATCGCGCGGATGACGTCTCCGCCGCTCACGACGGTTCGCGTTCCGATGGCGCGGATGGGTGAGGAAGCTCTGCGACTGCTTTGCCGCCGTATCGCGGAGCCGGATTCGCCTGCGGTGCGTGTCTCGCTGGAGCCTGAGCTGATTGTCCGGGATTCTTGCGCGATTCGCTCGCGCGAATGAATCCGAGTGCGTGTCGGCGCGCACGGGTCCATCGCGCGCAGCGAGGCCGCGCGGGCTGAAGCCCGCGGCTGTTCGTTGTCGTGGGCGCGCTGTGATTTACGCATCGTCATCGTCATCTTCCTCGATCTGATCCGCGGTGATCGCGGTGCGCTCGAGGATGATGTTCAGCCGCTTGCGAACGCGCGGCAGGAAGATGATGTGCGGGATGCGGCGAAGCTCTCTCGTCCCGGTGGCGTTGAAGACGATCAGCGTCCCGGCCATGCCGAGCAGCAGTTCGAGCACGTCGGGATATTCCGTTCGGATGGTCTTCGCGCCGCGGCCGAGCGAGTCGTTCATCTTGCCGAAGGAATAGTGCTCGAACTCGTTGTGCGTGATGCGCCAGCGATCGTTGAGCCAGGCGACCACGATCATTCCGAGGTATGGAACGAGCAGAATAACGCTGAGCGCCAGCCCGAATGACCGGTTGTATTGCACGTTCAGCGAATTAAACCACGCGTAGATGTTCCCGATGAACGTGAAGCCCCTGTCCTCCAACAGAATGCCGCCGACCCACACCGCCGCGATCAGCACGACCCCGAAGATGGCCTGATTTTGGTCGATGTCTACGGCGAGGACGAGCGCGACGACCACGATGATCCACAAGTAGACCCAGCCGAGCAGTTCCGAGCTGTTCGGCGCGTCGGGCGCGAACCAGCCGGCGAGGGGATAGAACAGAAACCCCGCCAGGATCAGCGGCCACAAGAACAGGAGCTTCGGCAATGCGACGAAGTTGACCTCGTGAACTTCGTCGTCATGTTTTGGTTTTGCCGGCGCAGGTTTTGGGGCGGCGGCGGGCGTGGGTGCTGTGTCGACAGGCTGCTGCGGGTCGGAATCAGGCACGAGTACAATCTCCGGCGAGTGCTATGCGTTCAATGAGGTATTCGTCGCGATCACGTTATAATCCCACGCGAATCTTTCCTTTTTGCCAATCCTTGACCAAAGCGCGGAACTCTTCGGTCGTTGCCGCCAGCCGGCGAAACGTCAGCACCATCGCCTCGTACAGCCTCTCGTCGCTGACGATGCGGCCGATTGTTCCCTCGCCGCGCTGGATCTGCCCGGCGACGGTGTTGAGTTTGTCGAGGAAGGAACCGGCGGTTTCGAGATCGCCGATCAGGGCGCGCGAGACGCGATCGACGTTGCCATCGATTGTCTAGAGCGTCGTCGTTGCGTTGGTCGCCAATGTACGCGCCTGCCCAACGACGTCTTTCGCGTCGCCCGCTGCCGTGCGCAGATCGGCCATGACGACCTTTCCATCCTCGGTCATGGTGCTCAGGTTTTCGAGCGCGGTCTTGAAGTTGGTCTGGGTCGCGGGATCGCCGATCAAATCGTTGAAGTGTCGCAAAGACTCGTCCAGGCGTGCGATCGCGGTCGACATATTTCCCTGCGGGCCGCCGGGACGATCGACCGCCGCGACGCTGCGCGGCTGCATCACGCCGTGCAGATCGTCGAGCACGGGAGAGAGCGCCTCGGCGGCGTTGCCGATCTGCGTCGCGGTTCGCTCGAAGGTGGCGACGATCGACGGGGGGATCAGCGACTCGATCGCCGTTGTCATCTCGCCGTAGATCACCTCACCGCTGGGCAGTAGTGCGGCGTTTTCGGGACCGGGTATGATCGCGATCGGCGGGCGGCCCGCTCCGATGCCGGGCTCGGTCGTCTCAGCGCGGCTGCCGGCCCGCAGCCGAACGCCTTCGTCAAAAGAGACGGCGACGTGGACGCCGCGCGAGAACGATTTCGGATCGACGAAGCCGACGTCATCGACACGTCCGACGACAATTCCTCCGATGGTGACCTGGGTTCCGGCGCGGATACCGGTGGCGGTGTCGAACTGGATGTTTAGTGAATAGGGCGCTTCGCGCAGCGACCAGGCTGCGCTCGGCCCGAACATCATGATCAGCAGCGCCAGTGTGGCCAATCCCAATAGAACAAACGTCCCGACGATCATATTCTGCCGCGTTTCGCTCATGGCTTCGCTCCGTATTCCGCGTGTGCGGGGGTAGGTCGGCCGCGGCGGGTCGCTCGGCGTTGTGCGCCCGCCCCGCGACGACTAGACTGAGTAAGGTACCACACACAAAGGAGTACGTCGTGGCCGAGAAATACGAGGGCAAGACGATTCTCATCGTCGACGACGACCCCGACATCGTCACCGCGATCAGCGCCAGCCTGTCCGACTCCGGCGCCACCATCGAAACCGCCGGCGACGGCGCCAAAGCCGTGAAGCTCGCGGAGAAGCTCGACCCCGATCTCGTCATCCTCGACATCATGCTCCCGCAAAAAAGCGGCTTCCTCGTGCTCGAGCGGCTGCGGGCCGGCAAGCAGCGCGGCGACCTCCCGCACGTAATCATGATCACAGGCAACCAGGGACGCCGGCACCGCCACTATGCCGAATCGCTCGGCGTCGACGCCTACCTCAACAAGCCCTTCAGCATGGACCGCCTGATGGAGTCGGTCGACCAACTGCTGAGCGACTGAGATGTCCGCCGCTCTCGCGCTTTCCGCGTGCCTCGATTCGTATCGAACGAACTTCAAGCCGGCGCTGGCCCGCGCCGCGCAAGACGGATTTCGGGCGTGTGAAGCGGACACGCTCTCGCCCGACTTCGACCCCGCCGACTTTCCGCACAGCGCTCAACGACATCTCAGCCGCCACTTGGCGCAGTTGGGGCTTGGTCTTGACACAATTTCCTCGGCGTTTCCGGGACGCGGACTGGCCGACCCCGAATGCGCCGAGCAGAGGCTTGCGCACCTCCGCTCGGCGATGAACCTCGCCGCCGCAATTCATGTGCCCCATGCGAGCACCACGCTCTCGGGCTTCGACCAGGACCGCTCGCGCCCACTGGCGCTCGAGCTGCTGAAGGAAGTAGCCGATCTGGCCGACCGCGCCGGCGTCGCGCTCGCAATTCACGCGACTGATGCCGACCCAGCGCATCTGGCCGCCGCCGTCGACACGCTGCGCTGTCCGGCGCTGCGAATCGGGCTCGATCTGGCGCGAGTGGCGAACCTGACCGCGTTGCGAGGCGTACCCTTGGGGTCGGTATACTGCCGCGATGTGCTGCGGACCGCCGACGGAATCGAAGAGGTGGAGTTCGGGCGGGGCAGCGTCGACTTCGAGTCGGCATTGGGCCTGCTGTCCGAGAATGCGTATGATGGCGCACTGACAATCAGGCGTGACGCGCCCGGCGAGCCGCAGCACGCTCTCCGGCAGGGACGCGCCTTTATCGAAGCGCTGCTCGCGCGTGGTGCGAATCAGCGGCAGTGCCGATAAGTTTATATGGTTGTACTACACGGCAACCTCTGATCTGGGAGATTATCGAATGTGGCTGGCGTGCATGACCCTACTCGTGTCGCTCGTGGGTTTCAGCGAGCGCGGCGACCTCAACTCCGGCGACGGTCTCGTCAACACGATCCCCGTCGCGCAAGATCCTCCGCAGGACACTGCGAAGAAAAAAGACGCCAAGCAGCGCCGTCCCGCACGTGCCGGCCGGGCGCGGCAGCGTGAAAAGAACGCGCCCAGCGGTCCAATGCGCATCGAGCCGCTGGCGATGTTCGACAACCGCTCGTGGACACTCGGCCATGAGACCTCGGCCAAGCTCCAGTTTCAGGTCAAGCTGACCGGCGAACGCCTCGGCCAGATCGTGCGCGCTGGAAAGCTCTACATGCAGGAATTGGTCACCGACACGGGAGAGTCGCTGCTGCGCACGAATACGTATCGCCCCCGCGATGCCGACGCGACCCAAGCCGTCTACGTCACCTCGCGCACCCTCCGCCAGGGATACCTTCCGCGCGCCGAAGAGTTCAAGTCACCGAGTCGGGCGGCGCAAAAAATCGCGAAGGCGCGTGGCTACATCAACGTGGCGTACGCCCCGGGTATCGAGGAAATCCTCATCCGCAATCCGTTGCAATTTCAAGGCGGCATCCTCGAGCACCCCAAGTTGCGCGAATTGGGAATCGAGATCGAAGTGCTCGACGTGAAGGAAGACGACGCCCCGCTCGACACCGCCAACCGTGGAATCGCGATGAACATCACCCGCGAGCCGGACAAGATCCGAGACATCAACTTCTATGACGGTTGGCTGCGGCAAATCCCGGCGCGTGGCCGCAAGAAAAAGGGCGAGGATGACAAGGGATACATGTACTACCAACTCGGCAAAGGTAACCTCGATGAGGATTCCTACCTCGTGCTGACCGTGTTTCCTTCGATCGAGACGCAGAAGATCGCGTTCGAGCTGGACGATCTGCCCCTGCCCTGAGGCCGAAACCGTTTCGCCACGGCTCATGCGGACCTGACGAATGGCGCTCGAGCCGCGTACCGATCTGACGCCCGGCGCTGACGGCCATTCGCTGCGGAAAAACGTCGGCTATGCGCTCGTCGGAAACGGCGCGCTCAACGCCTGCCGCTTCCTCGTTATCGCAATCCTCGCGAAGCTCACCACGCCCGAAATCGTCGGCGCGTTCGACTTCGCCAATTCGGTGCTGTCCGCTCCGATCGTCTTGTTCTTCGCGCTCGAACTTCGCGCCGCTTACGTCGCCGATACGCGCAACCAATTCACCTTTGGAACCTACCGCGCGCTGCGCAACAGCGGCATGTCGGCGGCGACGATCTGTCTGGCACTCGGGATCTTCCTGCGCGCTCGGACCGCGGACGACATGACGCTCGTCCTGCTGATGGCCGGCGTATGCGGCTTGCGCCTCATTCTGCATTGGGCCGAAATCTACTGGGGTGTCTTCCAACGCCGAGAAAGGCTCGATCGCCTGGCGCGCTCCAACGTCATGCGCGGCGCGGCGCTGCTCGGAGCGTTCGCTGTGCTCGTCCCAGCCTTCGCGATCGCAGTTCGACGCGGCGTGCTGCCGCCCGAGCGGCTTACGACCGGACCCGCGCTGGCCGCGCTGGCCGGATTCGCGGCATGGTGGTCCATCGGACATTTCGTGGATCGCCGCAACGCCCTCTCGGGAAATGGTTTGGACTTGAGTTGGAACTGGCCGCAGGTCGGCCGGCTGGCCGCACAAGCGTTTCCGCTCGGACTGGTCGTGCTTATCATCGCCCTGTGTGACGCGATCCCAAGAGCAATGATCGCCGCGCAAGACGCGGGCGCGGCCAAACTCGGATACTTCGGGGCGCTGCACGTGATCACGATCATCGCGGGCTTTCTTATCATCCAGGTCGGCACCGCCGCCGGAAATCGGCTGGCAACGTACTACCGCGACGATCTGCGGGCGTTCGTGCGGCTTGCGCTGCGGATGACGGGCGTCGCATTCGTGATCGGAGCCGCGATGGTCGCCGCGTGCCTGCTGTTTGGCGAGTGGTTCCTGCGCACGCTCTACAACGAGGATTATGCCGCGCACTATCCCGAGTTTACCATTCTGGTCTACGCTCAGGCGATCGTCCTGCTTGCCGGCGTTTTCGGCTTCGTCACGACGCAGATGCGGCAGTTCTGGATCCAGGTGCCGACCCAGCTCGCCGTTCTCGCCTGCACCGTTGTCGCCGCCGCCTGGCTGATCCCGCAGGATCCGATTCGGGGCGCGGCGCTCACGGCGCTGGTCCGCGGCATCGCACAAACGGTTCTGTACTTTGCGTGTGTGCTATTCGGTGTTCGTCGCCGATCCGCCCGGCGCTGACTCAACAAGTCGCCGCGACGGCCACGCACACAAATACGCAAATAGGCTCTACGATCTTTCGATGTCTCGAGAAATTTCGAATTCGCTGGTAAAGTGCTGGAGTCACTTCCTGACCCTTGGCTACAACGACCATTCCATCGCCCGTCTTCACCGCCTCCGCCAGCGACATGCCCGGCGCAAGCTCCCTGAGCGCAATTTCCTGCCTTTCCAGAGACTCCCGGATCCCGACGACCTCACGCAACGCGGCAAGTGCGTCGGGATCGTATCGTTTGGCATGGTCGCGCAGTTGCGACATAGCGTCGAATTCATCACCCCCGCCCCACTGGGCGGCGTCATAGTCCAACGCTACCTTCAAGATGCGCGCCCCGAGCGGGATCGCAGCGCCCATCAGGTCGTCGTCCGGCAACCCCGAACCATCAAAACACTTGTTCTGGTAGGCAATGCTATCCGCGACGCTCCCCAATCTTGGGATGTGGCTCACAAGCTCACGCCCGACGGACGGGTGCGACTGAATCATCTCTATTTCACTACGCAGGAGCTTTTCACCCTGGTAATGCCTCTGGAGGGTGTCCGGCGGAATTGTAATGCATCCAATCTGGGACAACATCGCGGCTATCTCGCATTCCCAACCGTTTTCGACGCCCATCTTCTCGCAGATTCCACTCACAAGCTTGCGGACGCGCGTCGCGTTCCCGAATGCCGCCGGACTTGCAAGAGATAGCACGTCGTTGAGAACCTCAATACTGCCGCGCAACGTCTGTTCCAGAAGTTCCTTTTCCGCCGTAACCAGACGGTATTGCTCGATGCCGGCATTCAGCGCGTCGGCCAGAACCTCCGGAGGGCAGGGCTTGTTCAGAAACCTGAATATCTTGCCTTCATTTACTGCGTTGACGGCGGTTTGTTGGTCGGCGTTCCCCGTCAGCATCATCCGCACGGTGTCGGGCGCTTTCCTGCTCGCCGCCGCCAGAAATTGCGCGCCGTCCATGCCCGGCATGCGCATGTCCGAGACGATTACGGCGAACGGATTCTCGCTGTCGAGCATCTCCAGCGCTTGAGCGCCGCCGAGCGCCGTTTCGATTTGAAACAGCTTGCGCAGCCCGCGCCGGTATGCGTCCAGTACGTTCTGTTCGTCGTCCACACAGAGAATTCTCTTGCTCATTCCTGTACTCCACCCTGACAGGCCTCTCGATATCCAGCCCGCCAGACTGCGACCTGTTCCGCCAATCCCAGCTCATTAAGATAATCAAGATCCATAGAATCCTGCACCGACGGCCCACAGTCGCTTTCCCCCTCTTGTGCGAGCGCGTCCGCGACATGCACGGCGGTGAGTGGGGCGAAGGTCTTGCCACAGGAGTTGTGCGGGCAATGGTGAAACGCGGTCGCCTCGACGATCGTGTCCGGAAGACCCCACAGACCCAGCAGGTACGCCCCCGCCTCGGCATGCGTCGCGCCTAGGATCTCCTTTTCCGCCGAACACAGCGGCGCACCGGTCTCCTGCATGTGCTGTATGACTCTTCCGTATTCGTCGGGCAAGTTCTGGACAAGAATCAGCTTTCCCACGTCATGCAGAAACCCTGCCATGAACGAAGCGTCCACGACCGATAGCTCCGCTCCTTGTGTCGAGGCGATTTGCTTGGAAATGAGCGCAGTCTCGGAGCAGTGCTTCTGAATTGTTTCCGGCTCATTCCCGGCGACACCGGCCTCTTCAAACTGCGAGAATACGTCAAGACTGAGGACGAGGGCCTTGATTACTTCAGCCCCCAGCAGACTTGCCGCCTGCGCCGGATCGGAGACCGCGCGCGGCAATCCGAAGAACGCTGAATTGACCAGTTGCAGTATCTTGGCGGTCATTCCGGGATCCTTCGCCACAATTTCGCCGATGTGTGTGATCGACGCGTCCGGGTAGCGCAACTCCTCGATGATTTCCGTGTACAGCGCGGACATGCTCGGCACCGACTTCAACTGCGACAGGATTCCTGTCAGCTTTTCATTGCTCATCAGGCTGCGCAGGGCGCAAGCGTGGTTGATTGTGTGCTTGAGTGTGTCCGCGTCGCACGGCTTGGCCAGAAACTGATGCGCCACACCCGCCGACCGGAGCGACGCCTCCTCGGACGAATGTCCGGACAAAACGATGCGGACGAGTTGTGGAAACCGCCGCATTACCTCGGTCAGCAGCGCCGCACCGTCCATGCCGGGCATGCGCATGTCCGATACGATTACGTCGAAGCTTTCGTGCGAAAGCATCTCCAACGCCTCGCCCGCGCTGGTCACAAAGACCGTGTGCCATTCCTTGCGCAGCGGACGCAACAACCGCTTGAGTCCGTCGAGAATCTTTTCCTCGTCGTCAACGAACAGGACTCTCTTCATGTCGCAAACTCCGGTCCGAAAAACCGCAAAGCATCGGGCAGGCCCCGGCGCATGAAACGTGTCTCCCGCGAAAATCCCCGCCTCGCGTCGCACGACGATCGCGCGCCGCGCTCAGCAAGCTGCCTCCGCCGTTTCCACCTCCCGGCTTTCCGCGTCCGACCCCTCCGCGGCATCGATCGGCAGTCGAATCACAAACGTCGTTCCCTTCCCAACTTCACTCTCAACCGCGATCGTGCCGCCGTGTTTCTTGACAATGGTCGTGTGAGCAATCGACAATCCCTGCCCGGTTCCCTTGCCGACCTCCTTTGTCGTGAAGAACGGATCGAAGATGCGCGCTTTCACCTCCGGCGTCATCCCCGTACCGCTATCGCCGATACGAATCTCGGCGAACTCTCCTTCGAGTCGCGTCTTGATCGTGATCGTCCCCTTGTCGGCGGTATCCGTGCCGACCACATCCGTAATCGCGTGCGCGGCATTGACGATCATGTTCAGGATGACTTGATTGAATTCGCCCGCCAGACACGGGACGGCGGGAAGCTTCGGATCCAGATCGGTAACCAAGTCGGCGACGTACTTCCACTCGTTTCGCGCCACGGTTATCGTTGTCTCAATCGCCCTGTTCAGATCGGTGGCCTGCTTGTCCTCGCTGCCGGGATGCGAGAACTCCTTCATTGAGCGCACAATCTTGGCGACGCGCTCGACGCCGTCGAGCGCTTGTGTGATGGACTTCGGGATTTCCTGTCTGAGGAAGTCTATATCCAGAGCCTCCAAGTCCGACGTGATCTCCGCCTGACGCTGCGCCCAGGCGCTCTCGCCGCCGGCCGGATCCAGAACGGCGGAGTACTTGTCGATCATGGCGAGCAGGTCGGGCAGATTGTCTTGTAGAAAGCGGAGATTATCTCCAACATATTGAGTCGGCGTGTTGATCTCGTGCGCGACGCCGGCGGCGAGTTGCCCGATTGACTCGAGCTTCTGCGCTTGCGTGAGCTGGCTCTGCAGAATCTTGTGTTCCGAGATGTCCGCGGCGGTCAAGAGAAATCCTGTGTACTCGTCGCCGCCGGCGCTCAGCGGACTAAGAGTGATTCCGAGGAATCCGACCATGCCGTCCGTGCGTTCGAAACGCACCTCGTCGA
>Ga0114931_10004609_pt1 | contig 17190 bp, 22 predicted proteins | sample 2SBtaG_FD_89579 | JGI IMG/M metagenome (GOLD analysis project Ga0114931, IMG submission 89579) | Deep subsurface microbial communities from Kolumbo volcano to uncover new lineages of life (NeLLi) - 2SBTROV14_V59a metaG | ecosystem: Environmental > Aquatic > Marine > Volcanic | place: Kolumbo...
GAAAAAAGCTACAAGTCGATGGGCTATACCATCTTGTTCTCAAGTGAATCAGACAGCTCGAATGGCACTAAGCAACTTGATGCCATGCTGGTGTAGTCGCAGGTTTCCGGATTGCTCCAGAACACGAGTTGTTCAAGCTCCCTGATACCATGCCAGCATCAAACTACCTCTCACGGTATAACTGGTTTTTGCCTTACAGCGCGCAGGAAATACCATGAAAAATACCATTGATGATGTAGATTATATTATCAATTGGATTATTTTTATTGTTATTTTTCAATATGTTATAAATTCCTGTCACTCCCACTCGATTGTAAATAAGCCTATTATATCTTTTATTTTCAATAGCTTATTTCCCTGTAAATCGGTAATACCATGAAAAATACCATGCTCAGAAAATCCTTTAAAATACTCGAAATGTGCCGATTGAGCGCCGCCACACAGCACCCTAGGCTACCACCTTCCGGGCTTTGACTTCCAGGTGGATGCCCTCCTGCTCCTGCAGGTAATGGATCACCGCGAACAGGTTGCTCGCCTGGGGGTTCCCTTTCGGCCCGAACATGCGCATGAGGCTCTTGCTTGATTTATCGAAGACCCGTGACAATTCCTCAAACCCGATCGTCGCATTGATATAGTCACGCAGCACCGCCTTGCCGGTATCGACATCATCGGCGAGCAGGCATTCGACCCCTTCTTGCAGCAGAGCCTTGCGAAACGCCGGATCCCGTTGGGCACGTGCCTGTATGGTGTCCTTAAAATCTTTCGTCAAAGCAACCATGTCACCTCTTGCCGTTTCCGGCGCTTATAGTAGCGCCAGTTAGCTTTCGCGGCAGTGATATCGGCGTCCTGCCGTTTCTTGGTACCGCCCGCGAGCAATAGCACCAACCGATCCCCATCCTTGCCAAAATAGATCCGATAGCCAGGACCAAAATCGATTCGGTACTCATAGACGCCGGCACCCACACCTTTCAAACTGCCCAGGGGGCCTGTTCCCGAGCTTTGCAAGCTAGCCGGTCTTCCGAAGCCGACGGAAGAATTCGAGGACTAGCCCATCCCCCTGAATTCCGGGGCACGGAATGTCACTGCTGAGCATTGATCCCGTATTAGTGGCCCGCACTGATCAGCCGAAGAAATGCGCGCTCATCCAGCATTTCGATACCCAGTGCGCTCGCCCTGTCCGCCTTGGAACCAGGTTCCTTGCCGACGATCACGTAATCAGTCTTCTTTGACACGCTGCCGGCGACCTTGGCGCCGAGGGCCGTAAGCTTTTCCTTGGCCTCATCGCGCGACATCGAGGCCAGGGTTCCGGTCAGCACGAAGGTCTTGCCGGCCAGGGGCAGGTCTTTCCGTTCGCGCGTGATCCCCGGCCAATGCACACCGGCCTTGACCAGCTTCTCGATGACCTCTCGGTTGCGCCTCTGGTGGAAGAACGCGTGGATCTCGGCCGCGACATTCGGCCCGATGCCCTCGATCGCCTGCAATGCCGCTTGATCGGCATCGAGAACCAGGTCGAGGTCACCGAAGTGTTGCGCCAGGGCACGCGCCGTGGCCTCACCGACCTGCGGAATACCGAGCGCAAGGAGCAGGCGCGGCAGTGTCGTGTCCTTGCTCTTCTCGATCTGGTCCAGCAGGTTGCGGGCCGACTTGTCCGCCATGCGCTCAAGCCTGCTGAGCTCGTCTTTCTTCAGGCGGTAGAGATCGGCAATGGTTTTCACCATCTCTTTCTCGACCAGTTGCTCCACCAGTTTGTCACCCAGTCCCTCGATGTCCATGGCGCGACGCGACGCGAAGTGCCGCAGCGCACCCATGCGCTGCGCCGGGCAGAAAAGTCCGCCCATGCAGCGATGCGCGGCGGCACCCGCCTCGCGTACGACACTAGCGCCACAAACAGGACATTTCGATGGCGTCCGCCAGGGGTGGGTACCCCTTGGCCGCTTTTCCTTGATGACGGCGACGATTTCAGGGATCACATCACCGGCGCGGCGCACAATCACGGTATCGCCGACCCTGACGTCCTTGCGCTCGACCTCGTCCTGATTGTGCAAGGTGGCATGGGTCACGGTCACGCCGCCCACGTGCACCGGCTTTAACACCGCCTCCGGCGTCACCACCCCGGTGCGGCCCACCGAAGCCTCGATGCCTTCGACGACCGTGGTTTCTTCCTGAGCCGGGAACTTGTGCGCGAGCGCCCAGCGCGGCGCACGCGCCGTAGACCCAAGCCTTTCGCGCGCTGCCAGATCGTCCACCTTGTACACAACGCCATCGATCTCGAACGGCAGTTCGTCACGCTCGACCGCAATCTTCGCATAGTATTTCAGGCACCCTTCCACACCTTGCGCCTTCTGGAAAAGATGCGTCACCGGGAAGCCCCAGTCGCGCAGCTTCTCCACCAAACCCGAGTACTGCCCTGGCACCTCGCCGTCCCCAACCTCTCCCAGGCCCCACGGAAAAAAACTCAGCGGGCGCGAGGCAGTGATGCGCAGATCAAGCTGGCGCAGACTGCCTGCCGCGGCGTTGCGCGGATTCGCGAACACCTTGCCGCCCTGCTCCAGCTGCGTGGCATTGAGCTTCTCGAAATCTTTCCTGGGGATCACGATCTCGCCGCGCACCTCCAGCACTTTGGGCCAACCTTTGCCGTACAACTTGAGCGGCACGCTGCGGATGGTGCGCACGTTCCGGGTGACATCCTCCCCGGTTGCGCCGTCGCCGCGCGTACCGGCGGAAAACAACACGCCATTCTCATAGCGCAGACTGATCGAAGTGCCATCGAACTTTGGTTCCGCCGTGTAGCGTACCTGCTTGTCTGTCGCCAAACCTTTACGCACCCGTTCGTGCCAGTCCCGCACCTCGGTCTCACTGAAGGCGTTATCCATTGACAGCATCGGCACCTTGTGCCTGACCTTACCGAATTGCTTCGCCGGTGCCGCCCCGACGCGCTGCGTCGGCGAATCGGGCGTGACCAGTTCAGGGTGGGCCTTCTCCAGGCCCTGCAATTCGCGCAGCAACTTGTCATACTGCGCGTCGGAAATCACCGGTGCATCCAGAACGTAATAGCGGTAGTTGTGCTCATTGATCTCGGCACGAAGCTGCTTCACACGCTTCTTGATTTTTGTCATTTGACTCATGGCGAGGAGTTTATCACGAGCGCTTGTCGCGCCGGCGCGCGACAATTTCATGCCTTAGAACAACTTCCCCGCGGCTTTCGTGATAGTGGGCGGTCCATACGACTGGTAATATCTCCACATGGCGCAAAGTACGAATGGACAACTGCCTAATACCGATGGCACTCCCGGCCTACCTCGGCGCTCACTGACAGCGCTATTGTTTAGCGTCTTGTTTCTGGTGCTCGGCAACGGGCTGCAGGGCACCCTGCTGGGTGTCCGGGGTGGCATGGAAGGCATGGCCCAGGAGTCCATCGGCCTCATGATGTCGGCCTATTTTGCCGGCTACATGCTGGGATCGATATTCATCCCACGACGGGTGCAGAGCGTCGGCCATATTCGTGCCTTCGCTGCGTTTGCTTCTATCGCGTCGGCGATCGCTCTGGTTCACGTGCTGTTTGTCTCTGCCTGGCCCTGGACAGTCTTACGCATCCTGCACGGCTTCTGCTACGCGGGTCTGATCCTGGTGGTGGAAAGCTGGCTCAACGGTGCAACGGATAACCACCACCGCGGACGGGTGCTGTCCATTTATCAGTTGACCTTGATGGTCGGCTGGGCCGTCAGCCAGACACTGCTTGGCGCGGCTTCACCCGCCGGCTTCGCTCTCTTCTTACTGATCTCGATATTTCTATCCCTGTCGCTGGTGCCCATCACGCTCGGTAAAGTCACCAGCCCCGGTACCATCACCGCCTCGCGCGTAAGTTTGCGCCGCCTGTTGGCCATCTCGCCGCTCGGGGTTGCCGGCGTTTTTGTGCTTGGCGTGGTTTCCAGCGCCTTTTTCGGCATGGGTCCGGTATTCGCCCATGATATCGGACTGGAACCCGGTGGCATTGCGGTATTCATGACGGCCACCATGCTGGGCGCTATTGTGCTACAGTGGCCGCTGGGCTGGCTCTCGGACCAGGTGGATCGCAGGCAAATCATCATATGGACCGCAGCCGGCACCGCCGCGGCGAGTTTCGCGCTGGTATCTCAGGCCGGCGATTCCCTCTATCATTTGCTGCCCTTTGCGTTTGTCTTCGGCGCGCTTTCCCTCCCGGCTTACTCGTTGTGCGTCTCCCATGTCAACGATCACATTGGAAAAGACGCATTGGTGGCCACTGCGAGCGGACTCATCCTGGTCTACGGCGCCGGTTCTGCGCTAGGTCCCTTCGCCGCAAGCCTGGTGATGGGCCAACTCGGTCCGGGCGGTCTCTATCTATTCGCCGGCATCGTTGAGCTCTTGTTCGTCGTGTTCGGATTCTACCGTCTGACCCAACGCAGCGCCGTACTCAAGGAACACAAACAGGTCTTCGTCTCACTGCCCCGAACCACGCATGTCGCGATGCAGTTGGACAAACGGGGGCGACGGTCCCCGGACAAGGACAAAGCACCCGAGTGAGTTCAGTGCACTAAATAGTCATTCCGCTTATTGTTATAGATATTTTGTCTTGATTGCTATTGAGGATGCTGTTACAAGTACATAATATAAATCGGATAATCTCTAGGTCTGCGGCGCCATCGCCCTCACCTGCATTACTGTCAAAAAACAAGGATATGAATCAAAAAGAAGACAAGGCAAAACCAGGCTCCGAACGGCTCATCCATGGGTATGATCGCATGTTACAGCGTGCGGAACACACCCTCGGATCAGCCACGGCGCGCTCCGAGGCCACCCTGACACATGCACTTCATGCCGCGCGGGAGAAGGCGGTCGAACTGGGGGAACTGACACGCGAGGAAGCGGACAAGGTTCACGATTTCATCACCCGCGACCTCTACGACGTAGGGCGACATCTGGCGATGGAGGAACGCGATCTCGCGGACTGGCTGCGCCTCAGCCTGCTGTTGATAGAAAAGCAGCTATTGAACCGTTTCTCCACGTTGGCACAAGCCGCGAAGCTGGAACTCAAACATCTGGAAAAGGCCAGGCAACGATTCGATGAGTGGCATACCGGCGAGGTGACGTCCATCGGTACGCTGCGCTGCCGCAGTTGCGGTGAACTCGTGCACTTTGAACGCACCGGCCGTATCCCGCCCTGTCCCAAGTGCCACTCCACTGTGTACGAGCGCGTCAAAGAGTAAGGCCGCAACCTTATCACGGGCGATGCCGGATACCCAACATGAACAGCCTGTCAGACTTACTCAACACGGTTCATGAGTGGGTACAGGAAACGGGCGGAGAACGATTGGTCTGCACGCGTTGCGGATACCGCCGCATGCCGGGTGAGAATGATGCCCGCACCTGCAACGGCCTCGATCGTGAACAGCTTCTGCGTCAGGAATGGAGCGAAGCGGAAAAGGAAATTATACGCCGGTGGTTCGGGGCCAAATCCGTTTGACCCCCGTTTGGCAGGTCCCGAATACTCCCCGGCTACTCGATAACGCGCGGCACCAGGTACAAGCCATCTTCGACAAGTGGCGCGACGGATTGCAGCAGCTCTCGTTGATTGGTTTCCGTCACCACATCCGGGCGCAAACGCTGCGCCATATCCAAAGGGTGCGCCATGGGTACTATTCCTTTCCTGTCAATGGTGTCCATCTCCTGAACCAGATCCAGAATGCTGGATAGCTCCTTGGCATAGGTGTCCAGCTCAGTCTCGTCGACGGCCAACCGGGCAAGGTGCGCCACCTTGCGCACGTCATCAGTTGTCAAAACCACAAGCCATCTCCTCCCACTCGATCATATCGAATTGACCAACGCCGCGTTGCGGCGGGCTCGTTCAGGTCCCTCCCTGCAGAACGACATCAACATCCAATTCGCGCCCGGCTCGCCAGATACGCAGGCTGACTTGATCCCCGATCCGATGATCATCGAGTCGCGCCAACAATGCCGCCACAGAGTCGATCGGTTTGCCATCCAGGGCTAGTATAATGTCACCAGGGATGACATCACCGTGGCGATCGATCCTGGTCCCACGCAAACCAGCCGCATCTGCCGCCGAACCCGGTTCGACCTTGAGCAATAGGACGCCTTCCACGCCGAGTTGCTTGGTGAGCGCCCGATTGATATCCGCATCAACGCTCACACCGAGACTCGGGCGTATGTACTTGCCGCGCGCAATGAGCTGCGGTATCACCCGGTTCACGGTATCCACCGGGACCGCGAACCCGATCCCCGCATAGGCGCCGGAGGGGCTGTAGATCGCGGTGTTGATACCGATCAAACGGCCGGCACTGTCCAACAGCGGTCCGCCGGAATTACCCGGGTTGATCGCTGCATCGGTCTGAATCAGGTGCTCGATGGTGGCGCCGTTGTCTTCGGCCAGCGACCGGTCCAGTGCCGAGATCAGACCGCCGGTCAGCGTGTAATCCAGACCGAACGGGTTGCCGATGGCAAACACCTTCTGCCCGACCTTCAGGTCGCCACTGGTTCCCACGGGTACGGGCGGCGGCCGGTCTAAGGCCACGTTGATGCGCAACACGGCCAGGTCGTGGGCAGGGCTGGTGCCAACGAGGACAGCGCTGTAGCTGCGCCCATCGTTGAGCCGCACGGTCGCCTCGGAAGCCCCCTCGATCACATGGTTGTTGGTCACCACGTGACCCAAATCGTCCCAGATGAACCCCGAACCCGTTCCCCTCGGCACGCTGAAGACGTTGCGCGTCCAGAGATCGCGCACCCGCTGGCGGGTACTGATGAACACCACCGAGGGGCTGGCCTGCTCGAAGATCTCAATGGTCGACCGCTCGTCGGCCGCCAGTTCACCGCGCGCCGTGACGGCCCGTGGTTCTGACGTCATGCCGATCAGATAGCGTTCAATCCAGGGCAGGAACTGCCAGAGAACCATGATCAATACAATGGTCAAGGTCAGCCAGCGCAGGCGCCGCAGGATCGGATCGGGCTGATGGTTTGCTTGCAATGGTCTCGGATGTCGTTCGATGTCAGATCGTTAGATTATTGAGAAAAAGGTCATGTGGCGCTGTTAGGTGGCGACGGTTCTCATTTAGGGGAATTGCCACTATCGCAGCCCGAGGCTATCTGGGTCACGTCATCGCCGATCAAGGTCTCCCGGTCCTCGAGTTCGGCTGTCAGCTTATCCAACGCAGGACGGCAACGCGTCAGTATCTCCCGGGCGTGGTCTCTGCCCTCTTCCACCAGTGCCTTGACCTCCGCATCGATGGTCTGCGCGGTGGCCTCGCTGAAATTGCGTTCCTCCACCGTCTGCGCGCTGTTCAGGTACTGCAGTTGCTGCTGGCGACCATAGACCACGGGGCCGAGATTATCGCTCATGCCAAGGCGAGCGATCATGGTGCGGGCAATCTCGGTAGCCTTCTCCAGATCGTTCGCAGCCCCTGATGAAATGCTGCCCAGCACCAACTCCTCTGCAACCCGGCCACCGAGCAGAATAGCGATCTGGTCTTTCATCTCCTCGGCGGTGGAGAGGTATTTTTCCGTCACCGGCAGCTGCAGGGTGAAGCCGAGGGCGCCGATGGTACGCGGAATGATGGTGACGCGATGCACCGGCTCGCCGGTCGGCACATTGACAGCCACCAGGGCGTGGCCGGATTCGTGCACGGCGACACGGTGTTTTTCCTCGGGGCTCAGGACCTTTGACTTGGCCTCGGGACCGGCGATGACGCGGTCGATGGCGGCCTCGAAATCGGCCATGGTGAGCTGAGAACGGTCCTCGCGCAGGGCGTGGATGGCCGCCTCGTTACAGATGTTTTCCAGGTCGGCGCCGACGAAACCGGGCGTGCGCTGCGCCACCACGTGCAGGTCCACGTCGGGGGCAAGCTTCATTTTGCCGGCATAGAGTTTGAGTATGCCTTCGCGCGCGACGAGGTCGGGCTTGTCCACCAGAATGCGGCGGTCGAAGCGGCCGGCGCGCAGCAGGGCCTGATCGAGAATCTCGGGGCGGTTGGTGGCCGCCATGACCACCACGCCTGTTGAGGGATCGAAACCATCCATCTCGGCAAGCAACTGGTTCAGGGTCTGCTCGCGTTCGTCGTGCCCGCCCATCACCGGCCCGCCGCTGCGCGAGCGGCCGATGGCGTCGATCTCGTCGATGAAGATGATACAGGGCGCCTTCTGTCGGGCCTGGTCGAACATCTCACGCACCCGGGCAGCGCCCACACCGACGAACAGCTCGATGAACTCCGAACCACTGATATTGAAGAACGGTACCTGTGCCTCGCCAGCCACCGCCCTGGCGAACAGGGTCTTGCCGGTGCCGGGCGGACCGACCAGTAGCACGCCCTTGGGACTGCGTGCGCCCAGGGCCTTGATCCGCGCCGGGTCCTTCTGGCCATCCAGCCCCAGAGCAGGAACAGGATGCCGAAGGGCAGGATCCAGTTGAACAGGAAGTTGCTCAGCCAGTTGCTTTCTTGGCGCACGACGTATTTCACGCCCTGGCTGGCGAGCTTGTCGGCCAACTCCTGATTCCACAGCGGAACGGTGATGAACTGCTGCGGGCGGCCCGTTTCCGGATCGGTGGTAGTTAGCGTACCCATGATGGCCTTGTCGGTAACCACCGCCTCGGCCACTTCTCGTTTCTCCACGTGTTCCAAAAAGGTGCTGTAGGGGATCTCCAGCCGCTTGCTCTCCTGCAGTTGCTGCCAGAAATGAAACGACGCGAAGATGAACAGCAAATACAGGGTCAGATTAAACAGCGGGTTTTGCCAGAAGGATTGCCGGGTGGTGTTGTTGATTTCGATATCTGGCTCGTCCCGTTTTCTGGTTCGATAATCGCTTTTGTTCATGTTTATTTCCTCTGGACTTTTGCGTGATGAACTCCGCACCCATTCATGGGCGGAGCCGCTCCTCAATCCGGCCATGCTTCATCGCAATCACTTCTCCCTCGGCCAACGGTGTCCACGGTTCATCGGTTAGCGGCACGCTGGCCAGTAGACAGACCTCCTGTGCAACTGTTGCGAGTGTGATGCCTGCGCGTTCGAGATCTGAACCGGATTCCTCGCACTGCCGTACCAGCACATGCAATCCGGGCGGCTTGACCTCGCCATTGGCCTGGATGCGTTTGTGGGCATGGGCATATAGGACATCGCCATCGGCATAAAGAAAGTTGGCCGGCCCGAAACCGCGCAGCTCGGCGGCAAATGCAGCCACTATTCTTAACCGTTCCTGCAACGGTGGCAGACCGCCCGCCTCCGCCTGCCATAAATTTTCGAGACGATCCAGCAGGCTGCAGAACACCAGCTCCGAGTCGGTATCCCCCACCGGCCGGAAGCGGTTCGGGACAAAATCGCGCCGTCGCTCGATGCCACTCAATTCGCCATTGTGAGCGAACACGTGGACAGTGCCACCCAGTTCTCGGATGAAGGGCTGCGTGTTGCGCAATGCGGGTTCACCATGCGTGGCGCGGCGAATGTGCGAGACCACTAGCTGGCTGGGCGGCGCATGCTGTTCGATGTAGCGCACCAGGTCGCTCTCCGCCGCGGCCCTGGGTTCGCGCAGTAGGAACACATCCGCCCCTTCGTAGAATGCCACGCCCCAGCCATCGCGGTGTGGTCCCTCGATTCCTCCCCGGCGAGCGAGCCGTTCCAGGGTAAACCCGACGGTCGTCGGAATGCGGCTGGACAGGGCGAAGAGTTCACACATGGGATGTCACCCGCACCACTATCCGGCCGTGTTGGCGTTGACCCAGTGCACGATGTCGGCCGCACCCATGGCGCCGGGCTGGCGGGCGACCTCCTTTCCTCCCCGGAACAGGGCCAGAGTGGGGATGCTGCGGATGCCGTATTGGGTGCCGAGCGCCTGTTCCGCCTCGGTGTTCACCTTGGCCAGCCTCACGCGCGGCTCCAGTTGCGCTGCCGCCTGTTCGAACTGCGGCGCCATCATCTTGCACGGGCCGCACCAGGGCGCCCAGAAATCCACCACCACGGGGATGTCGTTGCGGCTGATGTGCTTCTGGAAGTTCGCGCTGGTCAGCTCGATTGGATGCGAGTCGAACAGCTGCCGGTGACATTGTCCGCATTTGGGTTGTTCACCCAGGCGCTCGACGGGAATGCGGTTGACCGCGTCGCAGTGCGGGCAAACGATGTGCAAACTTTCACTCATACAAGATTCCCCCTAATACCAAAGTCCGTTCATATGCCAACGAGGCCCCCGCCGCACCCGGCTGCCCAACAAGGCGTCGACATCCGGTCTTGTGTCCCTATTCCACAGCGGCCGGCTGGCGCCTTCCAACTCCGGTTTCAACGCCATCAGGCGCTCGATGCGTTCCTCGGTTTGCGGATGCGTACGTAATAAAGAAGGCTCGGGGATTCGCCGTCCGGGCAGAAAAATTCGTTCCAGCCAGCCGCCCTGCACCCGTTCGATCCTGGCCAGGGCCCGCGCCAGGCCTTCCGGATTCCCGGTCAGCCTGGCCGCGTTCAGGTCGGCGTCGTACTCACGAGTACGCGACAGGGCCAGTTGCGCCAGCGCACTCAGGTTGGGCGCGAAGATCAGCAACAGGATCGCCCACCAGCTGATCATGACCTGTGAGAAAAGGATCAGCGGCAGGTTCAGCAGCAACAGGAACTGCCCGAGCAGCGACAACAGGCTGGTCGCCCGGCTGAACAGATCCGCAAGCCCCATCACCCACAGGTCATTGCTGCGGATGTGGCTGACCTCGTGGGCCAACACCCCGATCAGCTCATCCAATTCCAACTGCCGCAACAGGCCATCGGTGACGGCGATCGCTGATTGTTCCCTGGTGCCTACGGCGAAGGCATTGAGCATCCGGCTCGGTACGTAGAACAGCTCGGGACGTGACTCAAGACCGGCCCGCGCGGTGAGTTCCGACATAGCACGCCAAAGAACCGGCGCCTCAGCGTGCTCCAGTCGCCTCGCCCCATACATCCGCATGACCAGCCAGGGCGAAAATGCCGGGTTCGCCAGCACGGCAATGACTCCGACCCATATCAGCACGAACAGGCCGTCTCGCCCCCACAACAGCCAGCCCAGCAGGGTGAGAAACCCCGCCATCACGGCCAGGAGAAAAAACGACTGCATCCTGTTGCGCCAGGCGTGTTGCAGCCAGACGCTCGTATCGATAGTGTTTGCCGGCGCCATTGCCGACCTAGTCTTCCAATCTGCGCAAGCGCGCACGCAGCCGCTCAAGCTCTTCCAACAGCTCGATCGCCAATGCCGCCCCGGCCACATTGACACCGAGATCTCGCTGCAGACGTTGCACGCAGCGCACCCGCCGCACGCTGATGCCGCGAAAGCGCCAGCGCGCCGGGTCGCGACCGACCGGCTCGATAACCCCTTCATCAACCAGTTCAACCACGCGTTCAGCGGGCAACTGACAGGCCCGACAAAGCTCGGCCAGGCTCAACTCGATCTCTTCCTCGAAGATCTCGCCCGACAGCAGTTTCAACAGATCGCCTTTCGCCATGACTCAAACCCCCAGGTGTGCGCGCGGATTGAACGCGATGGCCTGCTCGAACGCCTCATAGGCCTTCTTCGCCGCATCGTTGTCTGCCTTCGGCAGCGCAATCTGCAATACGACGTAGAGATCGCCCGGCTGTTTGGACGGAATGCCCCGACCTTTCAGGCGCAGCTTGCGGCCAGCCCTTGAATTGGGCGGGATTTTCAGGTCCACGGTCCCTGAAGGGGTGGGCACCTTGACGGTCGCGCCCAACGCCGCCTCCCAAGGGGCCACGGGAAGATCCAGGTAGACATCGTTGCCCTCGACCTTGTAGAAGGGATGCGGGCGGAACTCAATCTCCAGGTAGAGGTCACCGGCCTCGCCCTTGCCGATACCGGGGCTGCCCTGTTTGGCCAGCCGGATATGTTGCCCCTGGCGCACCCCCTTGGGAATATGCACGTTAAGGGTGCGCTCCTTGAGCCGAGGCCGGCCGTCGGAACCCAGTTCGCTGTGCCTCAGGGTTAAGGTGCGGGTCGCGACGTGATAGGCATCTTCCAGATCGATGAGCACCTTGGCGTAGGTGTCTTCACCGCGCGCATGAAACTCGCGATGGGCCCGACGCGTGAAACCACCACCAAAGCCACCGCGCCCGAACAGGCTCTCAAAAAAGTCGCTGAACTGCTCCGCATCGGCGCCGGTGAAACCGCCGCCATGGAACTCGAAGCCCTGATCCCAGTCTGGCGGCGGCCGAAAATCCTGCCCCGCCTTCCAGTTGGCGCCCAGTTGATCATAGGCCGCGCGTTTCTCCGGGTCCTTGAGCACCTCGTAGGCCTCACCTACTTCCTTGAACCGGGCCTCGGCGTCCGCCTCCTTGCTCACGTCCGGATGATACTTGCGCGCCAGCTTGCGATAGGCACGCTTGATCTCGTCCTGCGTGGCGTCACGCTTGACGCCCATGATTTCGTAGTAGTCCTTGAATTCCATCTTGCCTCACATCATTGCCAGAAGGCGTGCAGCGTGATTTTACATAGATCTGCACTTGGCGTTTATTTTGGTTTAACTCAATCCACTCTATATCCACTTCAATGGTATCACCAGGCTGAAATTTGCCGGCCAAGATCTGTTGAGCCAGTGGGTGCTCCAGCTGATGCTGAATGGCCCGTTTCAACGGCCGCACGCCGATGAGACGGGCCACGGCGTGCTTCTCCATGAATGCCGATATGTCGATGCGCACCATGGCCTCCTCGGTATCGAACAGAAACTCGGCCAGGGCCTTGCATAGTTCGGTCTTCCTACACCAGTAGGCCCCAGAAACAGAAACGAGCCGTTCGGACGGTGTTGTTCGCCAGACGCACGTCTCTCGGCTATGTTACCTTGAGGGCATACCCATCAATCAGTTACCTTGAAGGCGCTCGATTTTCACCAGTGCACGAGCCAGCCCTTCGGGGTCGCCGTCAAGCGGGCGGCATTGAGAGCCGCGTCGGATTCCCGGGTGCGCGACAACCCAAGTTGCGCCAGCGCGCTCAGGGTGGGCGCAAGAATCAGGTTCAGGATCGCAAACCAGTTGACGGTGACCTGCCCAAGCAGCAGCAACGGAGGATTGACCAGCAACAGCAGTTGGCCCATTAACGATTGCCAACTGGTCAGACGGCTGAACATGTCGGTCAGGCCCATCACCAGTATGTCATTGCTCTGAATCGATGCCGCTCAGTCGCATGCACTTTTCCCGGCCGGCGACTTCACCAACTCAACACGACATAGCGTTGTGACTTGCCCGAGCGAATCAACAGCAACACGCGCTTTTCGCGCCGACTTTCCCCAACAACCCGATTGAATGCTGCCGCGGTGTCGACCCGTTTACGATTGACCTGCAGGATCACATCGCCAATTTTTATACCCGCCAAAGCGGCAATAGAACCGGGCTTGACCTGCGTGACGACCACGCCTTCGCCGACCCTGGCGTCGAACTGCTCCGCCAATTGAGGCGTCAACGTCTGGACGGTCAGCCCCAGTTCCTCCGCGCGCTCGGCAGGCGCCTGGGCAATCATCTGCTCTTCGCTGAGTTTGCCGATGGTCACAGTTATATTGCGGCGCTTGCCGTCGCGAATCACGGTGAGTTGTCCGGTGCTGCCCGGCGGGGTCAGGGAGACGCGATTGCGAAAGTCGCCGATATCGTTGACCGGCTTGCCCTGATAGCTGACGATGACATCCCCACTCTTGAGTCCTGCCTTCTGTGCCGGTGAATCCTCGGCCACTTGCGCAATCAGGATTCCCTGGGGCTGCGCCATGCCAAAGGATTCCGCCAGCTCGGCGGTCAAAGGCTGGATCACGATACCCAGGTAACCGCGTGTCACCTCGCCGCTCTCAATCAATTGTTCGGCGACGTTCCTGGCGATGTTGCTTGGGATGGCAAAGCCGATACCCATGTAGCCGCCGCTGCGGCTGAAAATAGCGGTATTCACACCCACCACTTCACCCTCCAGATTCACCAGTGGGCCACCGGAGTTGCCGGGATTGATCGCGGCGTCGGTTTGAATGAAATCCTCGTAATCGCTGATCCCGAGGCCGGTGCGGCCCTTGGCGCTGACGACACCCACGGTCAGCGTGTGACTGAGGCCGAACGGATTGCCCATGGCCACCACCCAATAGCCCACCTCGAGCCTGGATGAATCGTCCCACGACAAGGTCGGGAGCCCGCCGGCCTTGATCTCGACCACGGCAATATCGGATTTGGGATCGGTCCCTTTGATTTCCGCCTCAAACTCGCGTCCATCCTGGAGCTTGACTCGGATCTTGTCGGCACCGTCAACGACGTGGTTGTTGGTAAGTATGTAGGTCTTATCGGACAACAGACCCTTTTTCGATGCAAAGACAAACCCCGAGCCTTGGCTGACGACACGGCGCTGGCCATTGGGCGGCTCACCCCGGGGCACACCCGGAAACGGCTCGCCGAAAAAGCGTTTGAAGAACTCATCGCCAAAGGGCCACTCATCCCCAAACGGTGACCTGAACGGCGTCTGCACGGCGCCTTCACGCGTGCTTTCCACCTGTATGAATACCACTGAAGGTGATACCTGGCGCGCGACAGCGGCGAACGCCTCCCCCGTCTGGCGCAGGTTCTCGAGGCCGCCATCGCGCGCGTATACCGGCAAGGCGGTGACCGCAACCAGCAGCAGCAAGAAGACTATCCTGTATTTGCCCATCTCTAATCCCCGAAGATATGTTCTACAGTAGTTTGTATTGCGGTCATCTCCCGATAATTCAGCCCGCATCCAGCATGATGCGCCGCCGCTGACGCAGCGTCGTTTTCGGCAGCTCCACCCGCAGGATGCCGCGCCTGTAGCTCGCTGTCGCCTTGGCCGCATCGACCTCATCGGGCAAGGGTATGGCACGCTCGAAACTGCCGTAAGCACACTCCGAGATGTAATAGCCGCCCCCGAAACGTTCCCGCGCCATCTGCTTCTCACCGCGCACCAGCAAACAGCCCCCCACGACCTGCAGATCGAAATCATCCTTTTCCATACCGGGGTCCTCCAGGCGCACCACCACCCGGTCGTCCTCATCGAGCACCTCGCAGGCCAAAACACCCCAGCCAACGCTGCGCACAGCGATCTCTTCTGCCTCCCGCTTAGCCAGATCTGTAGACCCTTTGTTAACGGGTTTGAAGCGGGTAATAGCCCCCGCGGCGCGCCGGTACAACTTCCGCCAGCCATCCATCAGGTTGGCCCATGCATCCCCGAGTCCCTCACTAATCTGCTGCAATGTCGCCATAGTCGTCGCTCCTGTTTGCTTTTTCAGCATACGCTCATTTCTATTTTTATTTATACCGTTTTGATTCAGCATTCACAATGCTTATCTGAAACCTTCTATTTCCAAATAACCAATCAGACTGCCATAGTGCATCCGTCACTCAATCACTCTCCTGTACCGTTCCGGCTGAACCTTCGACCACATGGGCAAGCGCTCCATCTATCGTTTCCGGTACGCCCTGAAGAACCAGCACATCACCCACTCGCAATCGTGTATCCAGTTGCCCGACTGGCATCCACAGCGAACCGCGGCGTACAGCCTTGATTTCCACGCCCGGTTCAGGCAGACCGATCTCACCAAGCGTGCGCCCCACCGCATGATGGCCTTCGTCGATCACAACAGCGCGTACCTGTTCCGGATAATCGCTGGCCTGTTTACGGGATTCTTGCAATCATGGAAGATCGCCCGCAGCGGCGCATAGTCCTCGGCGCGAATGGCGTTCAAACGCGCCTCGACACTGGATGAAGGTATCCCGAGCAGGACCAGTAACTGACCGGCAAAGGCCAGGCTCGCCTCGAGTCCTTCAGGGAACACCTCCGCCCCTGAAGCCAATAGCGTTGCGTCGTCCCGCCCGTGCACGCTGCGCACCAGTATGGGCAGGTGGGAGTGCCGGTGATGTATATGGGTCGTGATGCGTTCTGCCGCGGCTGCGTCATCAAATGTGATCGCCAGGGCTCGCGCGCGATCGATGCCTGCGGCATCCAGGTTTTCATGGCGCATCGCGTCGCCATATAACACCCGTTCGCCCGCCGCCGCTGCCTGTTTAACCCGTCCCGGATCCCCAGGTCCAGGGCCAGCGTGGCGATTCCCTCCTGTGCCAGCAGCCAGGCCAGATTCTGCCCCACCCGGCCATAGCCGCAGAGAATGACATGCCAGCGCCGCGCCGATGATCAAGGCCACTACGGGCGTTGCCCCCAGCCACCAGGCGATGGAGCCGAACAGCAGCGTCGTTACCGCCACCTGGGTTCCGCCCAATCCCAGGACCAGTCGTTTTGCCGCCAGAAGACGCGACCAGGAAAACTCCAGTCCCACGGTAAACATCAGCAATACCACGCCCAGTTCGGCAAGGGCCTGGGTCTGCGCCGTGTCCGGTAACCAGGCGAATACATGCGGCCCGACAACAATGCCAGTGGCAAGATACCCAAGGACGGGCGACATGCCGAAGCGCTGACACGCGGCGATGGCGGCGGCACTCACCGCGAGAATGCCTAGCACGTGGAACAGCAGTCCGTGGTCCATTTGAATCTATTTAGCGGCCCTCCTCAGGCATTGTGTTCGCCCGAAACCAGCAGGCTAGGTACTGTGTGCCATAACGCTCTGCGCTCCGGCCCAAACAGGCCGGAGCGAATTCTTCAGTGGCTGAAAGCCGCCAAACCGTCATCCCGTACGCACCTCGATCTTGCGAGGCTTGTGTTCCTACCGTTTGGGGACACGCAGGACTAAGACACCATCCTTCAGGCTGGCATCGATGTTGTCCGTATCCAGCTCCCGGCTGAGGGAGAAACTCCGCTGGTAGCGGTTGGCGCGCACATCGGCGTACAGCGCGTCCATGTCCTCGGGCAAAGGTATACTGATATCGCCTGAAATGGACAGGCTGTCACTGTCAACACGTATGTCGAGCCGGTCTTTGGATACACCGGGCATATCGGCATGCACGGTGATGCCCGTGTCGTCTTCAAAGATATCGACGGCCGGTCGAATCGCGCGTTCCTGTTCCCTTGCCTCTTGCACTGCTTTAGCTTCCTGGGTTGTGACATCTTTGGTTTCGGTCATTGTATTTCCCTCCAACTGTTCACTTGACTTCTATCTGCCGGGGTTTGGCCGACTCGCGCCGTTGGACAGCAACGTGCAGTATCCCGTCCCGGTAGCTTGCGTCCACCCGATCCGGATCCACGTCATCGGGCAAGGTTACGACACGACGAAATGCGCCA
>Ga0114931_10004610_pt1 | contig 17189 bp, 15 predicted proteins | sample 2SBtaG_FD_89579 | JGI IMG/M metagenome (GOLD analysis project Ga0114931, IMG submission 89579) | Deep subsurface microbial communities from Kolumbo volcano to uncover new lineages of life (NeLLi) - 2SBTROV14_V59a metaG | ecosystem: Environmental > Aquatic > Marine > Volcanic | place: Kolumbo...
ACGCCGTGGCGCAAACAGAGCTTGGCGGTACAGAAGACCTGTTCGAGGGTGATGTCCTTCTTGATGTGGTCGAGCATCGCCTGCGATCCCGACTCGACACCCACCAGCACCCGGCGCAGACCGCTGCGACGGCATTTGGCAAAGGTGTCCCCGGCCAGTCGAGTCGCCTGGTCGGCGCGCAAGGTCGCTGCCCAGGAGATCGGCAGCCGGCGTGCATCGATCGCTTCGGCGATCGCTTCGACCCGCTTGGGGTATACGAAGAAGGTTTCGTCTTGAAAGCACAGGTCGTCGAACCGGTAGCGCTGCCACAGTGCTTCGATCTCCCGCCCCACGCGCCCGGGTTCGAGCCCGGACCATTTGCGACCGTAGACGAAGGGATCGGCGCAGAAGGCGCAGCGGAAAGGGCAGCCCTGAGACGAGATGTAGTCGAGTTGGCGCTGCCCCTTGGCCACGAAATAGCGCTCGACCTCGATCAGCCCGAAGTCGTGTGGTCGAAAGTCCTGGTTGCTGATGAACGCCCGCGGAGGGTTCTGCACCACGGTGCCGTCGGCGCGGCGGTGGGTGATGCCGGGGATGTCGTCGAGTGCTTCGCCGGCGGCCAGCCTTGCCACCAGCGCGGCGAAGGAAGCCTCGCCCTGGCCCTGGACAGTGATGTCCACCGACGGCTCCTCGAGACAAGCAGGCCCGAACATCGAGGGATGCCAGCCGCCCCAGACCACCGGCAGGTCGGGGCGAAGGCGTTTGATGGCGCGTGAGACGCGCATGGCATCGCGGATCGGGCCGCCGGTGAGCACGCTCATTCCGACGCAGATGGCGTGCTCGAGGTGCTGGGCGACGGCGGCCGCACCGTCTGACTCCAAGCGCCCATCGACGATCACCACCCGGTAGCGCTCCGGGTCCAGGTGTGAGCCCACCGCCACTAACCCCAGCGGCAGGGTGAAGAACACGGCGCGCGGATTGTAAAGAACCACCGTCGGGCGTCGGTCGTGGGGTGGTGTCTCGTTCATCGCCGTTCGAGTTCCAGCAGCACGTGGTCGCCCAGGCGCGCGATCGGTGGCAGGGTCTCCAACCGTTTCTCGGCCGACGCCAGCGCTGCGATCAGGCGTGGGTGGCGCTTGGCCCAGCCTTCGGCATACGAGGGTGGCACCAACACGCCGATGCCGGAGGTGCGTGCGAGACGAAACGAGGGCGCGAAGATTCGGCGCACAGCACGCAGGGGAGGATAGCGCACGGCGCTTGTGCGCCAGGTCACGCCGGAAGGCGAGAGGCGGCGGGCGGCGGTGCGGGGTTTGAGGCGGAGCAGAAACCACAGCCACTCCCACGGCACCCAGCGACCGAGCAGGCACAGCACGACCCAGCCGCCGGGCCGCACCAAGCGTCCCAGCTCCTGCGCCACGGGCCGCAGATCCGGGGCGCAGTTCAAGGCACCGAAACTGGAGAAGGCGCCGTCGTAGCGAGCATCGTGGGGCAGCGTGTCGAGGGCCTCCGCCGCCAGGCGACGAAGCGTCAAGCGGTCGGCCAATCCAGCCGCCTGGGCCTTGGCGCGGGCCACTTCGAGCATCGCTGCCGAGGGGTCGGTGGCCGCAACGCGCACCCCACGCCGCACCAATGCCAGCGCGTCCTCGCCAGTGCCACAGCCGATCTCGAGCACGCGGTCGCCCGCGGCAAAGCGCGCCGCGAGGCGGCGGGTGATCGCCGAGCGCTGGGCACGTCCGACGACACTGTGGGTAAAGGTATGGTCGTAGTCGGCCGCCAAGGCGTCGAAGGCGTCTGTCATGAGCCCTCGGCTGGCAGCGTTCGTGCGCTGCCGCGCGACCGTGTCGGTGCTAGTGGCGCTGCCGGAAGCTCGACGGTCAGCTCCGCACCGCCGCCATCTCGGTTGGCCGCCCAGACCCTGCCACCGTAGCCCTCGACGATCGCTTTGACGATCGCCAAGCCGAGACCGGCGTGCCCGTGTGTCCCTTTGGCGCTGCCCGGGCGATCGCTATAGAAGCGGTCGAACACGCGCTCGTGGTTGCCGTCTGGAAAGCCCGCTCCGCGGTCGGCCACCCGCAGCCGAACGCGGTCGGCGCGGCGGCTGAGCGTGACCTCGATGTCGCTCGCATCGGGTGCGAAACCGCTGGCATTGTCGAGCAGGTTGTCGATCACCTGGGATAGGTGCAGTGGCGAAGCCATGACCTCGAGTGCTTTGTCGCTGGTGTGCAGCACGAAGCGTGGTCCCTCCCCAGCGTCGAGCTGCCGCCGTTCGACGGCTGCGCGCGCCAGATGCTGGAGCGGCACCGCCTCGTCGCTCTGGCGATCGAGATGGCTGTCGATGAGCGCGATCTCGCGCACCGAGGTGAGCAGCTTTTCCAGCCGCGCAACGTCGGCCTGCGCCATGTCGAGGAAGTGCTCGCGGGCGGCCGGCTCATCGACCGTGGGCAGCACATCGAGCACGCCACGGATGGCGGCCAGAGGGTTCTTGAACTCGTGGGAGAGGTCGGAGGCGAAGGATTCCATGAACCCTTGGTGGTCCTCGAGCCGGCGGGTCAGTTCGGCAAGCGCGCGCGACAGGTCGCCGATCTCGTCCCAGCGTGCCAGTGGCTCAAACGGTCGCCGGAGGCGACCTCGCCGGTCGAGTATGGCGTTGGCGTCGCGCTTGATTCTCCTAAGTGGCCGTGCAATGGTCGTCGAGACGAGCAACGAAAGCACGGCCGCCACCGCCAGCGACAGGAAGATGACCTCCACGGTGCGGGTGCGAAAATCATACAATGCCTGCAAGATGCGAAAGGTCGAGCGCGACACCACCACCGCACCCACCACCGCACCGTCGTTTTCGATCGGCAGCGCACTGATCATCAACAACGAGCGACTGCTGGTTGCGGGTCGCGAGGCGCTGCCATAGCGCCCGGAGAGTGCCTGGCGCACCTCCGGGGTGAGCACCCGGACGCTGGCGTTTGAGGGCTCGTCGTCCTCTGGCGTTGCGCTCTGGGGCGAAGAGGGCCAGTGCAGCGCACCTTCGAATAGGCGGTAGAAAAACAGTCCGATGCGGTAGCTCAGCCGCTCTCGCGCGCGCGGCGCGGCTGCATCGCGCACATCCGCGGTTTCGCGTCGCGGTCCGAGTCGGCTCGAATCGGCCAGCACCGAACCGTCCGGAGCAACCACCCGCAGGCGGTTCGCTTGGCGTTGCTTGAGGTTGACCAGGATGCGGCCGGCCTCGGCGCCATCGAGGGGCCCGCGACCGGCGAGCGCAGCCGCAAGAATGCGACCTTGCTGCACCATGGCACGCTCTTGTGCCGCCAAGAGCTGCTGCTCAAAGCTCTCGAGCGTCAAGATGGCGACGGCTGGCAAGAAGACGAGCAGGATGTTGAATGCCAGCAGGCGAATGGAGATCCGCGACAGCAGGCGTCCGATACCAGCCAAGCGAGCGCGGGGCGGCGCGTTTGCGAGGCGGCTCATTCGGTGTTCGAGCAAGTCTCGTCGCCCGCGGCCGCTTCGCCCGGTTGGCGGTAGCGGTAGCCGAGACCGTAGACCGTCTCGATGCGGTCGAAGTCCGAATCCGCGCGGACCAGCTTCTTGCGAAGGCGTTTGATATGACTGTCGATGGTTCTGTCACTGACGTACGTATCGTGCGGGTACCCTGATTCGACAAGTTGCTCTCGAGTCTTGACATGGCCCGGGTGGCGCACCAGTGCCCGCAAGATGAGGAATTCGGTGACCGTGAGCAGTAGCGGTCGGTCCCGCCAGTGGGCGGTGTAGCGGCGCAGGTCGAGGCGCAACATGCCTGTTCGAAGCACTTCTTCGTCCGAATCAGAATGGTGGTGGCTGAGCGCCAGACGGCGGAACAAGACCTTGATGCGGGCCAGCAGCTCGCGCATGGAAAACGGCTTGCACAAGTAGTCATCTGCACCCAGCTCGAGACCGAGCACGCGGTCGAACTCTTCGTCGCGCGAGGTGAGGAAGATGATCGGCAAGGCCTCGCTCGCACCCCGCAGCCGGCGGCAAAGCTCGAGCCCGTCGAGGCGCGGCATGCTGATGTCGAGCACCGCCAGGTCAGGCAGACGGTCGCTGAAGGCGCTCCAAGCGCGTTCGCCATCGGCATAGGCCTCGACCTGGTAACCCTCGCGCCGCAAGGCGAAGCCCACCGTTTCCAGGATGTGCTGCTCATCGTCGACCAGCGCGACTGTTCCGCGTGCGGTGGCATGCATGGCACCGAGCCTATCGCCGTTGCCGCGACATGGCGAAGATCATGGGTTGCTAGGGCGTTTTGGGAGCCAGCGAGGCGCGGATGCGGTGGTAGGTGTCGAGACGCGCGGCATCGAGCTCGCCGCCAGCGACCGCTTGGCGGACGCTACAGCCAGGCTCGTGGCTGTGCCCGCAATTGCGAAACCGGCAGCCGCTGGCATGCGCGGCGATGTCGGGAAAGTGGCGCGCGAGGTCGGCCAGCCCGAGCTGCCACAGGCCGAGCTCGCGTATGCCGGGGGTGTCGATCAAGCAGGTGTCGTCCGCGAGTCGGATGAGTGCGGCACGGGTGGTGGTGTGGCGGCCTTTGCCGCGTCCGCCGAGGGTGCCGATGGCGGCCAGCTCATGGCCCCCCAGCGCGTTGAGGAGCGAGGATTTGCCGACACCGCTGTGGCCGGCGAACACCGCCGTTCGGCCGGCGAGATGCCGGCGCAAGGACTCGATGCCCTGGCCCGTGCTGGCGGCGCAGAGCACGATCGGGATGCCCAGCTTGCGGTAGGGCTCGAGCTGTACGAGCTCGCGGTCGCCAGCCAGCAAGGGCGCGCTAAGGTCGCCCGGGGGTGGTGGCGGCGTGGCCAGGTCGCATTTGTTGATGGCGATCATGGGCTCGGCGCCGCTTTGCGCGATGGCGATCAAGAAGCGGTCGAGCAGCGCCGGCACCAGCGGTGGGCTGCGCACCGAAGCGACGTGAACCACCAGATCGATATTCGCGGCGAGCACCCGGCGTAGCCGCGGATTGTGGGGATCGGGTCGCGAGAGCTCACTGCGGCGTGGTGCCACGCTGTGTACCCACCAGGCACCGTCGGCTGCGCGCGCAAGCTGCACATGGTCGCCCGTGGCCACCTGTTCGCGTTGCAGGGCGGCTAGGCGCGAGGGAAGCATGCACGCGACCGCCATGCCGTCACGCTCCACCCAACAGCGGCCAGACGCGGTTTCGAGCACCAGCCCCCGCCAGGCATCGTTGTGGCCAAGCGGCGGCGGGGTGTCGGTGGCAGTGTCGGTGCGCGGTGTCCGCCGCCGATCATCTGCCAACGGAGGCTGGTCTTGGTCCAAAGCGCTGTCGAGCGCGTCCGCGGGGTGCTCATCGCCAGGCCTGCGGAGCTGTCCGCGCAGCTCGCGCGCGGCCTGGCGTGCAGATCCGCGGTCGCGTCGTTTCGGGTAACGCCGCGTCATTCATGGCCCCAGACGTGCCGACGCCGGGCCAGGGGCCCGGCGTCGCCGAGGAGGAGGAGGTAGAGACGTCCCGATCCCTCTGCAGGTACCGTGCCAGCTTGTTGCCAGTCGCCGGTCGTTGCTTGCCGTTGTTCGCGGATCGGGCGCAAGATCGCGGGCGATGCGGGAATTCAAGGGCTCGGGCGAGCGCTCGGCAGGACCCGGTGCGACCGCCTTCTGATGGCCTGGCGACATGCCGCTTTGGCGGCGTACGACCTGCCCGTGCCGTTCTGGCCGTCGGCGGGGCAGCTCGACCTGGTGTCGCGCGGCAACGGGGTGGCGCGGGCGAGCGCTAGGAGGCTGTTGCAAATCGACGGATGGTGCATCGCGGAGCGCTGCGAGGGGGCTCGCAGGGTGCGCTCGAAGGCGAATACCCGCGGGTATTTGTCGAGAACGTAACGCAGCGAGAACCTCGCACCGCCCACGACGCGCCGTGCGGGCGATGCCCAACAGGCTCCTAGGGCGTCCCATCGCTGGCTTCCGGATGGTCCTTGGTCGGTCGCTCCAGGAGGCCCTTTTGGGCCAACTGATCGAGCGCGGCGTCATAGCGCGCCATGCGCTCGCGGATCTCCATGAGCACGGGTGTGGAGAAGGGATCGCCATCGTCTTCGAGGTTGGCGAAAAAGTTATAGGGCGCGACATCGAGCGAGCGCAAAACACCGATCAAATGGCGGATGGTGAGTGCGATGTGACCCTTCAGAACCTGGCTCAAGTAGCCGCGCTTGAAGCCGTTCTCGCATTCGATGCTGCGCTGGGTCCGGGTGCTGGTGCGCACCAAGTGGCGGAGACGATCGAGCACCCGCACGGACTCTTCGTCCCGCTTGGCGACAAAGGTGTCGGGGATCGATGCGCTCATCGGAGTCATACTACCAGGAATTCAGTATGCCGCTCGGCACTGCCTCTTTGTCGCAAGATCGGTCGCTCAGGGCAGCGTAGGGAAGGGCTGCCCGGCGTTGGCGGCGGTTGCGGTCGTCTGTGTCGCGGGCTGCGGTCGACCGTGCGCAGGCGGTCGCTGCGCACGGGGTCTGAGGGCTGGTGGCCGCGGGCCGAAATCAGGCGCGATCTCCCAGACCCGACGGCCGTGCCAGTGTTCGATCAGCGGGCGGTCCGCCTGGTCACCGAGCGACTCGGCCCACACCACTTCGCTGCTCGCCAGATCCGCACGATTCCAAACCCAGCTCTCGGGCCGGCCGGCTGGGTAGTGCACCAGCACCAAGTCGCGTCCAGGCCGGGCGAGCAAGCGTGCCTGGATCTGTGCTCGCTGAAACGACCAATCGCTCTCGTCTGGGCGATGCGCAGAGAGCTGAAGAAGAAAGATGGCGCATTGAATGGCCAGGATCGCCATCGTTGCCTGGCGACCGATCCGCCCGTGTCGGGCGGGCCTTGGCCCGCGACTTGGCACCCGCCGGCCGGACGCCAGGAGCGCGCGCAGTCCGAGCGTTGCGAGCAGCATCAGGGCGGCCGCCATGGGGGCTGCGTAGTGCACGTGGAAGGGGAGGATGGGAAACAGGGCGAGGAGAACCGCCGCGCTCAATGCGGTGGCGATGCCCGCGCCGTGGCGGCCGCGGATGGCGCCAAAACCGGTGACCAGTACCACCAGCGGACCCAGGCCGAGGTAAAAGTAGAGGCTGAGCGCGATCTCCACCAACCAGGCCCGGAGCGCCGCCAGCGGCCAGCGTGGACCGAGCTGCCAGACGAAATGAACGTACTCGGGGTGGCGAGAGGCGTGCAGGGGATGGGGAAAGGTCAAGGCATGGCCGGTGACCGCCCGGTTGTAGCCGAGCACGCTGGCGACGATCAGGATGCTGCCGAGAGCCAGGGTGAGGGCGATGGCGATCTTCCTGGCGAAAGTCGCCCTGCTCGCTTCGCTGCTCGCCGTCTTGCTCACCGGATGGACCGAGGCATCGGGTGCCCGCTGGCGCGGGGTGGGGTGGCGGGCGGGGCTTTTGGCGCGCAGCAGGAGCAGGCCAGCGACCGCGGCGTAGGCCAGACCCTCGACCGGTCGGCTGTGGGCGAGAACGGCGAGGCCGGCCATCAGTGCGACGGCATCGCCCACGCGTGCGTGCGAGCTTGGGCGGCTGAAGCGAAGCACGGCGCCGAGCACCAATGCACCGCCGATCGTCGCGACGCTGCCGCCCCAATAGCTCTGGTTGAAGTAGCTGCCGACACCCAGTCGAAAGGCCGCGAGCAGGCCACCGACCAGCGGCCAGGGAGGTGCCATGACGCCGCCCACTGCCCAGCCGATGCACAGGCATAGGAGCGCGCTCTCGAGGATCAAGCCGGCTGCCGGATGGCCGAAGAGGCGCTGGCCGAGCCCGAGCACCAAGCCCTGTGCGGGAGGATACTTCGAAGCATAGGTAGGGGAAAAGAGAACATGCTCGGTGGCATAGTGTGCAGCATCGGCGAGCGGCGGATTGGCCAGGCGTCCGTGGGCGAAGGTGTCTACGGCGAGCAGGTAGCTCTTCTCGTCCGAGATGCGCGGGATGGGTGGTCCGAAAAGGGCGAAGGTGGCGGCGGTACCGAGGCCACCGGCGAGGGCCAGAATCACAAACGGCCGATGCCGCCCGCGTCCGAGATGGCGCAGCTCGCGCCACGCACTTCGCGCGCTGTCGGCACCGAGTGCGGGCCACCGCCATAGCAGCGCCGCTGCCAGCACGCAGGCCAGGAGGTCGAAAAAGATCAGCAGCTCGGTGGGAAAACGGTAGGAAGCGTGCTCGAAGAGCATGAGGCGGCGCAGCCTATCACCGCGGTCGCAGCGAACGCGGGTCTGCCAGCAGGCGGGCCGAGGGCACCACGCGCATGCCCCGTTCTCGCAGCAGGGCCTCGAAGAAGGGCTTGTGCCCAGATCCCACCAGGACCAGGACACGTTGAGAGCCCAGGCGCTTGATGTCGCGTTCGAGGAGGTCGATCATGCGCGTGTTGCGCACCAACCAATCGCTGACCAGGGCCTTGCCAAACCCCTCGATCCCCATGCCGGTCATCCTCTCCAGGTAGGAACTGCGCTCGAGCGCCTGGTACTCGGCAGTCTGGAAGTAGCCCAAACGGCCGAATCGGTACGCACTCGCGCCGTGCGCGATCCGTTCGTCGACCGTATTGCGGAAGTCGACGAAGACCTTGGCATAAGCGACCGCCTCAGGCACCTGTCCATAGGTCTGGCGCCACAGAGGATCGCCCGAACGGTAGAGGTTGGACCAGGTCAGGTTATAGCCGAGAACCAGATCGTCCCAGTTGCTGTCACCTTCGTGGGCGCCGAAAACTTGGCTGATGGCGATCGCCCGTACGTGCTGAAAGAGCTGCAGCATGCTGCCGCGCCAGTCAGCGTCCGGACCCTGGTAGTCGAAGGGTGTGAGGTACGCCAGCCCTCGGCGCTCGGCCACCGGGAATGCGAAAACCGCGATCTCGTGGCCGGCGAAAAAGTCGCGGGTCAAATGGGCCATCTCGGCATCATGCAGGCCCAGGCGGTCGGCGAGCCAGCCTTGGTAGCCAGCGTTCAGTCGGTCGCCGGCCAGGAAAAAGCCTCGAGCGAGCTCGAGGTGGCTCGCTGCGCGGGCCTCGGTGCTTGCGTTCCCGTCGGTGCTTCGGTTCCGAGCGGTGCCAGCGGTCGCTGGCGTGCCGCTTGCCGCGAGCGGATGTTGCGCCCAACCCGCAGCGATCGCATGGCGATTGCGGAACGGCAGATAGTTGCGGGTGGTCGCCGGGTCGATCGAAGGGTGCAGCCACTCGACCGCCACATGGTCGGGCGTGAAGGTGCTCAGACGCTCGATCACCTCTGCCACCATCGCCGGGTCCGGCATCTCCTGGGAGCGCCACAGGTGGGGGCAGCCGACCACCATCACCCTTACCGGCTGCGGGGTGCGGCCGGAAGGCTGGCCGCCGCTGGTGGAGGTGGCAGCAAGAATGCCGCTGGCGCTGAGCGATATGGCGCAGGAGATGGCGAACGTGATGGTTGAGATCTTCACCATGAGCGGGCGGGTCATAGCCTCACGGCCTATCGGTTGATACGGATCGCAGTCGGCCGCGGTTGCTAGGGCAGGGCGCGCTGCTGGTGTTGGTCAGCCGCATCGAGCGCAGCGGGCTGATGCTCGGGCCGCAGCAGATCGAGCACAGTCTTCACAGGCGCGAACACGGTGTTGGGAACCTCGACGAACACCGTATTCCAAAACGCCATGCCACCGTTCCATAGCCCGGGGTGCTCGAGGGCACGCAGGCGGCGTCCGTGCTCGGACTTTTCCGCGATGAACGCGCGGCGTGGGTCGGCGAAGCGGGGTAGATCATAGGCGCCGCCGTGGCGGTCGCGCAGGCTACAGACCAAGAGCACGGGATTGAAATGGGTGGCACCTGCGAAGATGGCCTGCTGCTCGTCATCGTGGCGATCGATCTCGGCGCTTTCGACGATTTGCCGCCCCATCACACCGCTTGGGTGGCGCACCCAGAACGGCCCGCCACCGGGCTCACCGCGGTTTCGGACCACGCCGCAGACCCGCAGCGGCCGCGCCAGCGCGTCGCGAAGATGGGCCGCGGGATCAGCGACAGTCCCGCGTGTCGTGTCAAGCATCGGCGCAAGTCCAAGCTCGTGCGCCAGCAGACGATGCTCAGCTTCGACGCTCTTGCCGGCGGGCGTGGACGGGTCCAAGGCGGCCAGGGTGTGGTGGATTCGTGCCTCGAGCAGCAGCAGGTGACCGATCAGCCGCCTGAGCACCGCGGCCTGGGTCGCCTGACGATGGGCTGGAACCACGTTGTCGATGTTTTTGATCACCACTACATCACAGCCCGCAGCGGCCAGGTTGCTGAGCAAGGCGCCGTGTCCGCCCGGGCGCAGCAGCAGGCTGGTGTCGTCGCGCCGCGCCAGCCCTTGATCGGAGTCGATCGCCACGGTGTCGGTGCTCGGGGATTGGACCGAGAAGCGGACGGCGAAGGTTTCCTCGCACGCGGCCAACAAGCCGCCAGGGTCTCTTTCGAGGTAGCGCGAGATCGCCTCGCGGTGGGCGCTGCCGACGGTCAGGTGCAAGCGGCAACGACCTGTGCGGTCTCGAAGGTAGCCGCTGCTCTCGAGCAGGTGCTCTTCAAGCGGCGTGCGAAACCCTGTCCGGGACTCAGGATCTTTGTGAAAGGGGATCAGCGCCTTGGGTGTGCGTGCCAGGTCCAGGCCGCGGCGGCCGAGCAAGAGATCGAGCAAAGGTTCATCGTCAAGGGCCTCGAGCGCCGTCGCCGTGGTCTTGTCCGCCCGAGCCGCAGCGATGGTCTGGCCAGCGGCCGCGGCCTTCAAGAGCTGCGGATAAAAGGCGAAATCGCACAGATGGCGACGCACCGTGGCGAAGATGTTGCGTTCGCGAGGGTCGGCTAGGCCCGCGCGCATGGCCAGAAACGCCTGGAACATTCGGCTGGCGGCGCCGCTCGCCGGTACCAGCTTGCTCAGCCTGCCGGCTGTGGCTGCGGCGCGCCAGGCGCGCTCCAGTCGTTCCGTGTCACCGTCCTCGAGGAGGCGGATGCCGTCGCCGAGCGTGCACGGTCGCACCAGTGCGATCGGCGTCGGCGGCTTGCGCAGCACCGCGAGCTGGCGCTCGACCTCCTCGACCGCCAGACCATGACGGGCCAGTTGTTCGCGGTCGCGGCGGGAAAGCTCGCTCATCCATCCATGGCCGGAAGCCGCTGCCAGACGGCGCGCAGCCGTGGCGCTGCGCGGTCTTTGTCCGACAGGATCGGATCGGTGGTGGGCCAGGCGATCGCCAGATCCGGATCATCCCAGGCAACGCCCAACTCGTCGTGGGCAGCGTAGCGCTCGGTGCATTTGTAGGCGACCTGAGCGCTGCGCGTAACTACAAAGAAGCCATGAAGAAACCCTTGTGGAACGTACAACTGGCGAAAATTGTCGGCTGATAGGTACTCGCCGACCCACTGCCCGAAGGTGGGCGATCCCCGGCGAATATCGACAGCCACGTCGAAAATCCCGCCCTCGATCGCCCGCACCAGCTTGCCCTGCGGACGCTTCTCCTGGGCGTGAAGGCCGCGCAGAATGCCGCGGCTCGAGCGCGAGCAGTTGTCCTGCACGAATGGCGTGCCGATTCCGCCGGCCGCGTACTTGCGGTCGTGGTAGGTCTCGACGAAGAAGCCACGCGCGTCGCGAAAGACGGCAGGCTCGACCAGAATGACCTCCGGAATGCGGGTGCGGTGAAAGCTGAGAGCTGGCGACGTCACGGGTTGTGGCTCCCGGGCATTGTGGCTCCGAGCCCGATCGGGTGGCACACGCCCAAACTGCGCGCATGCCCACCCACACTCGGGTGGCACCTGTTCTCGTTCATACTCGGGTGGCACCTGTTCTCGGCGCACCGCTCATACTCGGGTGGCACCTGTTCTCGGCGCACCGCTCATACTCGGGTGGCACCTGTTCTCGGCGCACCGATCCTGGCGCACACTCGGGTGGCACTTGTCGGTGCTCACTCGGGTGGCACCTGCTCGGTGGGCACCTGTTCGGTGGCCATTCGAGTCGATCCCAATCCCAGGCGTTGACGATCGTTGGCTCCGCGGCTCACCGCTAGGCACCAGGCTTCGTGGTCGAGGTACCAACGCACCGTGCGCGCCAGGCCGGAGGCGAAGTCGTGGTCGGGGCGCCAACCGAGTTCGCGCTGGGCCTTGGTGCTGTCGATGGCATAGCGCCGGTCATGGCCGGGACGATCGGTGACATGCTCGATCAGCGCCCGGTAGGAAGCGAGGCCGCGGGCGGCCAAGGCTGGGTTGGACGCGGCCGGACGCAGCGCTTCGAGCAGCGCGCAGATGTGCTCGACCACGGCGATGTTGGTGCATTCATTGCCGCCTCCAAGATTGTATTTTTCACCTGGAGACGCGTTTTCAAGTGCTTTTAGTACGGCACGACAGTGATCTTCGACATAGATCCAGTCATGTATCTGGGCACCGTCGCCATACACCGGCAGCGCGCGGCCACAGGCGGCGTTGAGGATCATCAGCGGCACCAGCTTCTCGGGGAATTGATAGGGCCCATAGTTGTTCGAGCAGTTGGTGATCACCGTTGGCAGTGCGTAGGTCTGGTGGTAGGCGCGAACCAAATGGTCGGCAGCCGCCTTGGACGCGGCGTAGGGCGAGTTGGGCGCGTAGGCCGTGGTTTCCGTGAAAAGACCCTGGGTGCCGAGCGATCCGTAGACCTCGTCGGTCGACACGTGCAAGAAGCGCAGCGCGCGTTGTGCGCCAGGGGCCAGGAGTCGTTGGTATTCGCGCGCAGCTTCGAGCAGAACAAAGCAACCTTCGATGTTGGTACGGACGAAAGCTCCTGGGCCGTCGATCGAACGGTCGACATGGCTCTCCGCGGCAAAGTTCACCACGGCGTCCGGTTGCACCTCGGCAAACAGGCTGCGGACCCGCTCGTGATCCGCGATGTCGCCGCGCACGAAGCGGTAGCGCGGATGGTTCGCGACCGCGGCCAGGCTTTCCCGGTGGCCGGCGTAGGTGAGGGCGTCGAGCACGACCACCTGTGCTTCGGTTTCGGCGATCAGCAGGTGGACGAAGTTCGCGCCGATGAAGCCGGCGCCGCCGGTGACGATGATCCGTTCCATATCGCTCGTTTCCAGGACACAGCGATTGTCGCACGTGGACCGCGATCAGGGAAGCCTGGTGCCGGCCGATCCCGTCCGCCGCGGGTGGATAGAATGCACGCCGCATGAGCGTATGGCAGGCGATCATTCTCGGTCTGGTGCAGGGCGTGACCGAGTTCTTGCCGATCAGTTCCTCCGCACACCTGGTCCTGGTGCCCTACCTCTTCGATTGGCCCGATGCCGGCCTGCGCTTCGCCGTCATCACCAACGCCGGGACGCTGCTGGCCGCGATCGTCTACTTTCGGCGCATGCTGATCGACACCCTCCGTCACCCCGAGGCCGCGATGCTCGAAGATGCGTCGCGCCCGGGTGCGATGCGCGGTGCTGTCGTGGGCACCTTGCCGGTGGCGGTGGCCGGACTGCTCTTTCACGACCTGATCGCGGGTGCTGCGCGGACGCCGCTGGTGATCGCGATCACCACCCTCGGCTTTGGCCTGCTGCTCGGCTGGGCGGACTGGACAGCGAGCCAGCGCCGCGGGCTCGACAGCCTGCGCTGGCTGGATGTCGCCGTCATCGGCCTCGCCCAGGCACTGGCCTTGGTACCGGGCACCTCGCGCTCCGGAATCACCATGACCGCGGCCCTCGGCTTGGGGCTCAGGCGTCCCGCGGCCGCGCGCTTCTCGTTCTTGCTCGCCATCCCGGTCGGCGTGCTGGCCTTGGGCAAGGACCTGGCTGACCTGGCCCTGGTGCCACATGGCCAGGCTGGTGCCTCCCACCCGGCCTGGCTGGCCCTGACAGTCGGCTTCGTGGTGTCGGCGTGCACTGCCTACGGGGTCATTGAGGCTCTGTTGCGTCTGATCGCACGCAGTAGCTTTATCGTATTTACGGCTTATAGAATATCTTTAGGAATATTTTTACTAGTTCTATTGGTCTATCGCTAGAGACAGGATCTGATCGGAATGGCTGCATTCGTGTATCGGTGTTTTTGGGGAGAATTTGCACTTGACACCGGGAAAATCCCGGTGTACGCTTTCTTTGCGAGGGGGCAAAATCCTCCTCTCATCCCTCCCAACGAGGGGCGTACACAGCGCCCCTCCTTTTTTTTGCCCCTCCTTTTCGCGTCTGCGATATGCCGTCTCCCCACACGGGCGCCGGCCGAAAACCCCGCGCACGGTATTGCGTAGCTCAAGGCATGGCTTTCACCAGTGCGCGTTCCGACGCTGAGCTCGTGCGCCGCGCCTTGGGCGGCTCCCAGAATGCCTACCAGGCCTTGGTCCAACGGTTCGAGCGGCCGGTCTTGACGGTGATCCTGCGCCTGGTCGGCGATCTCGCTCTGGCCGAAGACCTGAGTCAGGAAACCTTCCTCAAAGCCTTTCGCCATCTGGCGCGCTTCGACCCCGAGCGGCGCCTGGCCAGTTGGCTATTCACCATCGCCCACAACACGGCGCTCGATCATCTGCGGCGGCGGCGGCCAAGCCAGGTTTCGATCGAGGCGAGTGGCGAGCCCGCATACGAGCAAGAGGGTCTGGCGATTCCCGCGCCCGCGCACCTGGCACCAGATCTGGCGGCCGCTGGCGGTGAGCTACGCTCGGCCGTGGAGCGTGCGCTCGACGGCCTGCGCCCGGCCTACCGCGAAGTGCTGGTGCTGCGCTTACAAGAAGGGCTGTCGTACGACGAGATCTGCGCAGTCACGGGTTTGCCGATGGGTACGGTCAAGATTCATCTCCATCGCGCCCGCAAGCGTCTCGCTGAAAGCTTGCGCGAAGCGGGCTTTGCGGTTCCTGCCGCGGGCGGCGGAGGCAGCCGACGCCGGGCTCGGCGCGAAGCGGCCGAAACACCACCTCCAGCGCCGGCGTAGGGGTTGGGCGTGAGCGAGAAGAACCATCGTCGCTGCTGGCATCGGGTGCGCGCCACGGGTCACCAGACGCGCCGCATCGAGGGCTGGCTGGAGGCCGAGGCGGGACACAGTGTCCCGGCGGCCGAGCACGAGTTGACACGCGTCTTCGCGCGCCTACCGCGGGCCGCGCCACGCGCGGGCTTTGCCACCCGGGTGATGGCCGCGGCGGCTGCTGAAGGCATCGTCCCGGCCGAACCTCGCCGCAGTCGCTTGCGGGTCGCTATTGCCGTCGGTCTGAGCGCAGTGGTGGCAGTGGCGACCTGGCAGCTCGTCCTTGGGCTGCCCAGCAAGGCGAGCAGCGAGTTGCTCGCCAGCTCGGCGTCACAGCTCGGTGCCATGTTGGTCGAGGTCGCGCGTGCGCTGCGCGTAGTTTCGGAGTTGGCTGTGGGCTTGCGGCTATCGGCGATGGTGCTGCTGTCCAGCCCGGGCGGCGCCCTGGCTGTTCTTGTCTCGGTTCTCGCTTGCGCTGGCGGGCTTGCTTGGCTCGCTCGCCTTCTCGCTGAGGATGCATGCGATGGATCGAAGCCGAGACTGGAAGTCGCCTAGTCTGCGCGCCCTCTTCGCCGCCTCGCTGCTGATCGCCGTAGCAGGCGTGGCGCAAGCCGACGGCTTGCTTGAGCTGCTCGAACGGCTGGAGCGGCAGTTCGATGTCTATACGCTGACCGATGGCTATGCCTTGGTTCCACGACAGGGCGTGGAACGACCGCTGCTGGAGCTGCGCGCGGGGCGCGTCGCTGTGGCCGGCTCGCCGCTCGAGAGCAAGGCTCTGGAGGAGTTGGTCGGTCGAAGCCAAAGCGCCGAGATTCGGGCGCTGGCAGCGTACACCGCCCGCGCGGCGACACTGCGTCGTGCCCGCCGGGCCGCGAAGCAGCCCGTGCCTGTGCCCAAACAGTCCGAGCCCGCGGTGCGTCGCAACAGGGGGCGGGAAGGGTCATGGAAGGGTCGGCCGACCGGCAGCCGTGTTCGGATGTTGGGCGGCGTGCGGGTCGAGGAGGGCGAGATCGCGGACGAGGCGGTGAGCATCCTGGGCGATGTCACCATCCGCGGCCCGGTGCGCGGCGATGTCGTTGCGGTGGTCGGCTCGGTACGCGTCAGCGCGCCCGTGGCGGGCGACGTCACAGCGGTCGGTGGCTCGGTGGATCTCGAGCGCGGGGCGGAGGTCGCAGGTCGTGTGGTGGCAGTAGGGGGTGCGGTCCACCGTTCGCATGGGGTCACCGTCCGTGGCGGCATCAGCGAGATCGACGTAGCCAAGCCTTTGCGCTGGCTTGGTGGCGGTCCGGGAAGCGCCGCCTGGATCGGCCACATTTCCAGAGGCTGGCCATGGTGGCATCACCGCGACTTCAATCTGGGCCTCGGGCTCTTCGGACGGCTGGTCAATGCCTTCCTGCTGGTGGTCATCACCTTGTTGCTGCTGGTGCTCGGCAGCGGCTTGACCGAGCGCCTGGCCGCGCGGGTACGCACCGCGCCACTGCATGCCGTGGCGGTCGGGTTGGCGGTGCAGGTGGTGACGCTGCCGCTGCTCGCCCTTGCCTGCTTGGTGCTGCTGGTCTCGATCATCGGCATTCCGCTGCTGCTGCTGGTGCCGGTCGCGCTGGCGGCCCTTTTTCTGGCCATGTTGGTTGGCTATGCGGGAACCGCGGCGGCCTTCGGCCGATGGATCGCGGAGCGGTTGGGACGCCGCGGAGACGGACCTCTGGTGATCGCCACCCTGGGGGTGGCCGGCATCCAGGGCGTGTCGCTGCTGGGCGAGTTCATGGATGGGTGGTTCTGGCCATTGGGACTGCTCGGGCTTCTGCTGTTGGCGATCGGCTTCGTCGTCCGCTATGTGGCTTGGACGCTCGGTGTCGGCGCCGTAGTACTTACCCTCTTCACCCGCCGACGCTGACGCAACGTCGGCCCACCCCAACTGCCTGCTCATCAAGTGCCACCCTTATGATGCGATGAGGGCGGCGTGCGGGTGAAGAAGTGGTTTGGTCCAGGCAGCCGCAGGTGAAATCGACGCTCGATCTACGGCATCCACATCCGCATCGGGACTGCCAAGACGGGATTGGCGACCCCCACCGGCCCGACGGCCCAGAATGACACCAAGCTGCGCCCTCCAGACACACCTCGCCCCAGCAGGCTGACCCTAGCTCGCGAGATCGGTGCCCTTGGCACAGGGGGAGGGGAACACCAGCCGCCGCTGACCGAGAACTATCCAGGCACCAGCGCCGCGCGCACGAAGGGCAAGGCTGGTGGGAAGCAGCCACTTGGGAACGACACCGGCCACGCGCCGCGCCGGAGCTTGTCCGCAGCCTCGCGGTAGGCCGCGACAA
>Ga0114931_10004611_pt1 | contig 17188 bp, 13 predicted proteins | sample 2SBtaG_FD_89579 | JGI IMG/M metagenome (GOLD analysis project Ga0114931, IMG submission 89579) | Deep subsurface microbial communities from Kolumbo volcano to uncover new lineages of life (NeLLi) - 2SBTROV14_V59a metaG | ecosystem: Environmental > Aquatic > Marine > Volcanic | place: Kolumbo...
CAGTTTGTTTTGCGGAAAAGATCGCCTTAAAAAAAACGGTTGCCCAAAATCTGGCGAATGCGACAGAGTCGATCCGCGACGGCGATCTGAAAAAACACATCATGTTTCTGGCAAGCGACAAACTCGAAGGACGTGAAGCTGGTACCCGCGGCGGTCATGCAGCGGGAGTGTATATTCGAAACCAATTGAAAAAATACAACGTCAAAAAAGCGGGTGAAGAAAATTCCTACTTTCAACTTTTCGACAATGGATACCGCAATATTCTTGGTTACTTCCCCGGTTCCGATCCCAAATTGAAGAACGAGTACATTGTCATCTGCGCCCATTACGATCATGTGGGGTACGGCAACTCGGGAAACAGCCGAGGGCCGATTGGATTCATTCATAACGGAGCCGACGACAACGCCAGTGGTTCCGCCGCCCTCTTGGAGATTGCCGAAGCACTCTCGACTCTCTCGAAACGTCCCAAACGATCGATTCTGATAGCTTTCTGGGATGCCGAAGAACTTGGCTTGTTGGGTTCGCTACACTGGTTGGAAGATCCGACCGTTTCTCTGAAAAAGATCAAGTTGGCGATCAACATGGATATGGTTGGTCGCATGAGGAAGAACGAAGTCGAAGTTTACGGAACACGAACCATGAAGGGAACGCGAAAACTGATCAGTCGTGAGAACAACGTGAAACCGATGAGGCTGAAGTTCGATTGGGATGTGAAACGCAACAGCGACCACTACTCGTTTTTCCAACATGGTATTCCCAGCGTGATGTTTCACACGGGGTTGCATGATGATTATCACCGTCCCAGCGACGACGCGAATAAAATTAATTACATCGGGACGATGCGGTTATCGCGTTTAGTGTTCCACATGGCGTATTCCGAGGCGAATGCGAAAAGTTTCTCAAAATTTCGTCGTCAGTCGAAAGACGAAAGCGAATCGGAACGAAAGCGGCTTTTCTCGAAAATGCCCGCACCGCAATCGCGATTGGGCATCGCCTGGGATTCCGAGAAAGAGAAAAAAGGCGTCTTCCAGATCACATCGGTCGAAGCGGGTTCGCCTGCCCTCGAAGCCGGATTCCGAAACGGCGATCGCATTGTTGCGTTCAATGGTAAGAAAATCGGTGAAGAGACCGATTTGAAGTTTCTTATTCAAACCGCAGCGACGGACGTGAGTTTTCAGTTGAAACGATCGATAGAACAGAAGCCTCGATCTGTCAAACTGAAATTGCGAGGCCAACCGCGTCGGATTGGAATCTCGTGGAGCGAAGACAATGCCTCTCCGGGGGTGATGGTGATCCGCAGAGTCATCGCCGATTCCCCCGCTGCAAACGCAGGGCTGAAGTACAGGGACCGGATCTACAAAATTGACGGAAAGCCGTTCGCTTCGGTGGAAGAGTTTCTGAGAATCGTCTCGCAACCGAAGAGCCGTTTGAAATTCACGATTGAACGCAACGGTTCGCTGCGGGATGTGATGCTGACGTTTCCGCAACTGCAATAGATGTTCACCAATACTCCTCGCCCTTCGAGGACTTAGGGCGTGCCACATGTTATGGCGAATTAACGGCTTCCCAACTCGTGGACGACTTCGACGAGTTCTTTCACCAGATCGGGATTGGTTTCGGGGAAGACACCGTGGCCCAGGTTGAAGATGTGGCCGGGACGACCGGCGGCGGCTTGCATGACTTCGGTGGCGCGGTTTTTCATGGTTGCTCTGTCGGTCGATAACGTCACGGGGTCGAGGTTTCCCTGCACGGCAACGTCGTAGCCCACTGTTTTCCAGGCTTCTCCCAAGTCGATGCGCCAGTCGATTCCAATCACATCCCCCCCTGCTTTTCGTAAAAAAGGCAGGAGCGCGGGATTTCCGGTGAGAAAATTGATAACAGGTACGTCGTCGGGAAGCGAATCGATAATCTGTTTGGTGTAGGGGAGAACGTAGCGGTCGTAGTCGCCGGGGGAAAGGCAACCCGCCCAACTGTCGAAAAGTTGCACCGCCTGACATCCAGCTCGAATCTGTTCCTGCAGGTAACCCGCGACACTGTTGGCGAGAAGCTGCATCAATCGATGCCAACTTTCGGATTGTGTAAGCATGAACTTTCTTGTTTCGACACACTGCCGCGAGCCTTCTCCTTCTATGACATAAGATGCCAAAGTGAACGGCGAACCGGCGAACCCAAGGAGTGGGATATTCGCCGGGAGTTCGTGGCGGATAAGTTTGATGGCCTCGTAAACGAAACCCAGTTGGTGCGGATCACTCAGTTCGCGCAAGCGGTCGATCTCTTCCGTCTTGCGAATGGGGTTGTGTATGACGGGGCCTTTGCCTTCGATGTATTCGAGTTGGAACCCGATCGGTTCGAGGATGGGTAACAGGTCGGCGAAGAGAATCGCAGCATCGACATTCAGGACACGTTGTGCGGCGAGGGTTACTTCGGCAGCAAGTTCGGGACGTTTGCAGAGTTCGATGAATGAGACCTTGTCGCGAACCTGCCTGTATTCGGGAAGATAACGCCCCGCCTGACGCATAATCCAGATGGGTGTCGTATCGGTCGGTTCCCGACGTGCTGTTTTGAGGAACCGGCAATCGTAGAGTTCAGAATTCATCGAGAAACTTTCATTTGGGAATCGATGAATTCTAATGAGCCTGCTCGAACTCTGCAAACTGGCTCTACGAGCACAAGAGCATTACTTGCAGATTCGGTGGTCGGTCTCAGGCGGTTTTGGAATGACTTTCCAGAAATCTTGCACCAATTTCGTAGCAGGTTGCGTTAATTCGTCGGCAGCGTACGACCTCGCAACGAACAATTCCCGTCATCAGCCAGACCAGCGGTTCTTCACCGGGATAAAGTTGCTCTGGAGCGAGAATGCAGATTCCATTGCGGGACAAGTCCCGGGAGTAGATGTGATGAAATCGTCTCGAGCGGTCGACGAACGGCAAGGCTTCTCGAAATTCCAGGAGAGCTTTTGTGGGATAATGCGATCTAACAAAACGACGTTGATCGAACCGGATGGGGACAATCATGCCGCGCAATTCGAAGTAGTCCTTCCACTCGTCGGGCAATTCGACTTGACAGGGAAGGTGTTCGAGATGATCTTTTAGAGCTTGGTGATAATTGCTTTCCAGCATTTATAGAATTCCTCTTCAAGTCCGTCGGACTGCCGTTCGATGACCGACAACGCCACACCCAAATCCATACCATCCCGATACGGTCGGTTACTGGTTAACGCATCGAAGATATCCACAATCATGCAAATTCTGGCCCACTCGTGAATTTCATTTCCGACCAAACCCACGGGATAGCCTCGCCCATTTTTTCGTTCGTGATGTTGATACACGACCATCAGCTCGCCGAAGCTAACATCTTTTCGGTCGCATAGTTTCAGGAAACCGATTTTCGGGTGTTCCTTAATTTGAGCGATGGCTTTCTCGTCGAGTGGGCCGGGGCAATTCAAAATACTGTTCGGGATTTCGAGTTTGCCGATATCGTGCAGAAAAGCTCCTGTGGCAATTTGTTGCAAGGTTTTGGAATCGTTGATCCCTAACGATTTCGCAAGAAGAACGGAATAGTAAGAAACATTCGCAGAGTGAGTAAACGTGTTGTAGTCGTGATAGAGTACTGAGAAAAGATCCTGTTTGGAGAGATCCTGACGGCAGATGAGGTCGACAATCTGGTTTCCCATCTGCCTCGTTTTTTTAACCGTTGTCTGGCGATTTTTTTTCGAGAACGAATCCTGCAGCATCCCTCGCATCACATTGTTCAAAAGCTGAAAACGATCGCCGGGTTTGATGGATTCGTTTGTGAGAACTTGTGTGATGTTCTCCTGCAAATATCGCTGATAGCGTTGCTTATCTCTGTTGTTGACATAGATCCTGTCGATTCCCTTGTCGGGAAGTCGTTTGAGATCGACATCTTCGATGGGGTAATCGGCCGCTCGGTAAAGTTTGTACTTGCCGGTTTTTTCTTCTAAGATGTAAAGCGAAACTCCCACGATGGTCGAAGGGACTATTGTCAGGGGCGAAATGGGAATGAAGGAATCCCGTTCGGTTTTTTCTGGGCTGGCAGTCTTCACAACGAAACTCTTTCAGGGAAATGGCTTAATTCGAAAGGTCGATCCGGTCTGGAATGACAAAGATTTCATTCACGATTCGCCTGCGGTTCGAAACCAATCCCGTCTCTTCGGAAACTGGTCACCAAGTGTAGCTTACGGCGATATCGTTCGATTCGTGGGAATGACCAGATGGAGAACACACACAGACTTGCAATGCAACTGAAGCGATTTTGCGGGTATTACCACTCCCAAAGTTCTTCTTTCGAATCCACCCAGGGTCATCTCTCGACTCGATTGAAGTACATCGTGCGTTATTTTCGCTTTCTGCCGAAAGTGCCGTTTGGGATACTTTCATTTTCGCCCGTATCAGCCCCCAAACAGTGAGTCTGCACAGAGCAGCCACTATCTCCAACCCAATTCGCAGGTGAATACCGATAATCGTTCGACTACCCAATGTGGCGGCAACGGTATCCTCGCATTCCCCGTCGTGAAATTTACACCTGACTGTTAGATGGAATCGAAAATGCGGTTTTCCGAATCAAATCATGTCATCGATGATACGACCGAGAAATTTATCGATTAACAAATCGGGGAATTCGATCAAAGGCGAAGATATAATATCCAGATTTGTCGGGTTGATTCCACAATAGACAGACCACGAACCCAGACGCCTCCAGCGCCCCGCTCGAACTGGTTTGTTCGGTAAGACCGGTGTTGTACACCGATCGCATCCCCTGTCGCTGGATTCCCAAAAATTCAGCAGATCGTGGAAGTCGTGCGATTTCAGCGTCCGATGTGAAACAACGCCGCCGTCCTTGTATTCTGCTTCGACAACTCCGTCAACCCGTTCTGTTTGGGAAGGATTTTTCTGCGGTACAGAAAAAAACCGGAGCGTGAACTCCGGTTTTTATCTTTGACGAATTCGAGCGATTCCTAAAAAAATCAGTTTTCCTGTTTCACGTCCCACCACCAACGACCTTGCGGAAGTTTGGGAGCGCGAGCTTTTTTGGAAACGGACTCCAGACGCGGTTGCATTTTGAAAAAGCCTTCTTTTTTTAGGATTGAACCGATATCGGCACGAACACCCCCCGCCACCTGGATGACGATATCGCGTCCACGATATGTTCGATGGTTCGCCACGGTGGGAACTTCGACCGCCGCATCGTAAGTCGCGGGATGGTATTGTCCATTCTGGGCAAAGCTGCTGTTGATCCATCCCGCTTTTTCATCGAGTTTCTCTGAACGAATCAGTGCAGCCACCAACGTCAGATCGAAAATGTTTCGCAAATCGGCAAATGATTTATCTTCTTTGGCCAACTCGTCGTACTTGGCGGTGAATGCATCGGCAAACAGTCGATTGGCGGGATCTGATTGCCCAGTGTGATTGCGATTTCCCAGTGCGTCGATCATTTCGTTTTCCGAACGACACCGTACCGAAGAATCGAGAATCTGAAAGACATTGCGATCTTCGCTGTGCAACAAAGACCCGTATTGCATCGTCAGCCACCAGCGAAGTGCGTTCGTCGACTGCGGATTCTTCTGCATCGCCAAAGGAAGCACGTCGAAGTAGCTGGGGATGGAAGCCACATTATTCATTTTGTCGATTCCGATCAGTTTCAAACGATAATCAGCATCGACCATCACCGTTCCCACTCGTGAATTCGCGGGAATTCCAAAGACTTCGACATCCTGCATTCCCAGGACGTTTTCCAACTGGGCCACGAATCTTCGCAGTCCAGCGGCAGATTTTGAATTATTCGAAGCTTCGCTGAACTCGTGCAGCTTTTTCATGCTGTCTTTACGAGGAACGATGCTGCATCCGAACGCTCCCTCTCCCTCTGGGCCGAGTGCGCGAAACACCGTCACAAAATCGTCCAGTTGCAGGACCGGTTCTTCGGTCGATTCGCCGATTGCTCTCCCCGCATCGTTCAGCTTCCAGCCTTCTGCCGGACCGCCAATCACAATCTCGTTTTCTTCGGGGAAGACGAACACATATTGAATTCTCTGCAATCCGGCAAGGTATTTCATCGTTTGCAGAACCGGTTTGCCGTCTGCAAAGCCCTTATCGATTTCCTTTTGCAATCGCGTTAACGAAACCAGTCGCAACGAACTCGACTTGGCCATGTCGCTGTTCAAGTCGGCTTTGCGTGCTCGTTTGCCGAGCGATTTCAACAGGTTCGATTTGTCTCGTTGAACGTTGCGTTCCAATTGTCCTTTGGCGTTCACGAAAATACCGTTTGGCTCCCAGTCCGGGTCGGGGCCGCCTTCCTGGTCGACAGTTTCCCAGGGACCGGAAGTCTGGTTCAGAATCAGGTTAATCAGGGCCGTTGGGTCGGCTTGAATTCCACCGGCAGCCTGGCTTTGTTCGCGTGAAATTTCCCGGCTGAAGCGAGTTTTCTTTTCTTTGGAAGGCATCATACGAATCGAAGCGAAAGCGGCTTCGTATTCACCGATTGCAGTTTGCGCCTTGGCGACCATTTCCAAAAGCTGCGATCGCTCTTCGTCCCGGTCTGAAGATTTCGCCAATTCGAGTGCCTTGGAAAATTCACCCGAGGCGACATGCCCTTCAACTCGTTTCGAAAGAGAAACCACCCTAGTCTGGCTTTTCTCGACCGACTCATTTTTGGGAACGCTGGCTTTCACCGGTTCCTCTTCAGGCTTCCGGTCTTGCACAACCACGTTGGAACTGGGAGAGGATTCCACGCTGGCGACCGGTTGGTGCTCGGTCGGTATATGCTGGGCAACGTTTGTCTTTTCTGACGAACCATTCTCTTTGCTGCCAGATTGCCCCAGGACATAAACCGTCCCCAAAATTGCAGCAAAGCAACATGTCGCGGCAATTACGGGAAGAAACCCGGCACTTCGATGACCTCGTAACCCGCTTCCAACCTCATTTTTACGTACCATAATCGTCTCCTGATGCCCGAGATTCCAGGCCCGCGATAAATTTTCAATTAGGACTATCTCTCTAGCATCGTCGCAACGAGGAGCTACGTCAAGGATAATCATAAATTTCTTGAATTACCCAGTTTAACAGTTTTCATCGGCCTTCTCACAGGACATTTCGAGACTCATTTTGTTCTGATCAAACTGACAGTGATATTGACGTTTTTAGTCGGTCAGAATCAGTCACAACATGAATCGGTTGGAAAAACCGGGAGAAATCGCCAAGCGATAGACGACGGATTGATCGACCCGTTAAAATTTCAAAAATTCTGGTATGAAGTCGATGCCTTTCACCTCACAAACGGGAAAATTGAGATCGATGAGCATCACGAATAATCTTTTCCAGTCGATTCTCCAACGACTGGAAAAGTTTCCCCGTTGCCGGTTGGCACATCTGCCCACACCCCTCGAAAGAATGGACCGCCTCTCGCAGATATTTCAAAACGTCTCGTTGTTTGTCAAACGAGACGATTGCACGGGTTTGGGATTCGGCGGCAACAAGGTCCGGCAGTTGGAGTTCTACTTCGGGCAGGCTCTGGCCGAAAAAGCGGACACAGTCCTCATCACCGGGGCGGTTCAATCGAATTTTGTACGCGCCGCTGCCGCCGCCGCAAGACGTATGGGAATGGAATGCCACATTCAACTGGAAGAGCGTGTGCAAGATGTCGATTCGCTTCACCGAACCTCAGGCAATGTTTTACTCGACCGATTGCTCGGTGTCACCCTTCATTCCTTTCCCTGCGGTGAAGACGAAGCCGGTGCCGATGCCAATCTTCGACAGATTGCCGAACAACTCCAAAAGAAAGGTGCGAAACCCTACATCATTCCGCTCGGTCCTGCGCACGCTCCACTCGGCGCGTTGGGTTACGTTGACGCCGCGATGGAATTGCTTGAACAATTGGAGAAACAAACACTCTCCATCGATCACATCGTCGTCGCATCGGGAAGCGGTGCCACGCACGCCGGTCTTCTTTTCGGATTGCGAGCCTTGAAGAGCAACATCGCCGTCACAGGCGTTTGCCCTCGGCGTGACGCGATTTCACAAACGGCCCGTATCCAAGGACACCTGAAAAAACTTGCGACCATGCTCGAAATCGATCCCATCGTCGATCCAACCGATCTTCGACTGACGGACGTTTCCCTCGCACCGGGTTATGGTCTGTTGAACGAGGCCACATTACAAGCCCTCGCATTGACCGCGAAAACGGAGGGCCTGTTTCTCGATCCGGTCTACACCGGCAAAGCGATGGCCGGGTTATTTCACCTGATCCGGGAGAAGGAAGTTTCCGGCAACGTACTCTTCTGGCATACCGGCGGACAACCCGCATTATTCGCCTACGGAAACGCACTCCAAAGTATCTGCAAAAGCAACCCAACCTGACTTTGCCTGCTGTTGCGCAACAAAATTGTATTGGAGTGGAATAGAGGCTGGCAAGGATCCTGCCGAGACGATATCTTGTTGAAGCTTACGACTTCACAGGAACTTCGCCCCCTGCAAAAACGTAATTTGTCCGACCATGGTGTGTCCTACGATTCCTTCAGCACAATTTTACGGAAGGGGGCGGTTTGGATGGTGTTCCAGAGTTCGTCCAGTCCTTTGCCGGTGGATGCGGAGGTTTGCACGACGGGGATATCGTCGGCACCGGGAAAGCTGAGTTGGTTTTTCAGTTGCGCGGCCACACGGTCTGCGCCGGGCAGGTCGGATTTGTTGATTACGATGATATCGGCGACTTCCAGCATTCCCGCTTTTTCCCACTGTAAATCGTCGCCTGCTTCGGGTTGTAAAAGCACCAGAAGCACATCGGCGTGTTTTCGGATGGCAATATCTCCTTGCCCTGCTCCGACGGTTTCCAGAATGACCTTGTCGAAACCATAAGCGAAAAGAAGTTGGATCATCACGTCGAGGTTGTCGGCGATTGCTTGGTGTCCACTGGCGGTGGCTAATGAGCGAATGAAAAGTCCTTTGTCGTCGATGGGACGCGACATACGGATGCGGTCACCCAATAGCGCACCGCCGGTTAAGGGACTTTCGGGATCACAGGCGAGGACGGCGACCATCTGATCTTTTTTTCGCAGTAATTCGATCAGCTTTCCGATGAGACTGCTTTTGCCGACACCACCCGCACCGGTCAGACCAAGCGTTTTTCCCGAGTGTTCTTTCTTGTCGAGAAAAACACGAATCTCGTCGATATGTTCAGATTCAGCCGCAAAACTCAGCAATCGAGACAACGCTTTGCGATCGTGAGACTGAAATTCGGAGATTGCTTCGTCGAGATCCAACTTACGATTCTCCCGTGCTCATGTGATCTACAATTTCCTGAATGGGAGTTCCCGGTCCGAAGACCTTATTGACACCCATTTTTTCCAGCTTGACAATGTCGTCCTCGGGGATGATGCCTCCAATGATAACCCGGACTTCGTTCAAGCCTTTGTCTTTCAGAAGCGACATAATTTTGGGAACCAAGGTAAGATGCGCCCCGCTTAACAGGCTGATACCAACCCAATCGGCGTCTTCGTCCTCGACCGCCTGAACAACGGCTTCGGGAGGCTGCCAAAGCCCGGCGTAGATCACATGGAAGCCGGCATCGCGGAGTCCGCGTGCCACGACTTTGATACCTCGGTCGTGTCCATCGAGACCGATCTTTGCCAGGACAACACGTTTTGCTGTGAGATGTTCTGTCATTTCGTCAAAAAAAACGATCTTAAAAAGAGTGAGTTGCGGGTTATGCTGTGCACGACAAAATCCAGAGCCGCACCCGTAGGAAGCGACCACGCCCTTCGAAGACTCAGGGCGTGCCACTTTTTCAGATTCCTGGAATCTTCAAGATTCCGGGAATCTTGAGTCACCCCGGAAATTTCACATCACCATGCCGACCCCGGATGATAACGACCGAAGACATCGGCCATTGCTTCCATCGTTTCTCCGACGGTGACACGAGCGTGTGCCGCTTCGATCAATGGTGGGAAAACATTACCTCCCGTCTCGGCGACACGCTTGAGTTCGCTGAGAGTACGTTCGACATCGGCATTGTTTCTGTTCTGCTTGACCTTCTTCAGCGAGGCAAGTTGTTCGCTTTCGACAGCCAAATCGACTTCGAGAAGATCGAGGGGCTTTTCCTCTTCTTCGACGTAAGCGTTCACACCCACGATCAGTTTTTCTTTTGCGTCGTAAGATTTCTGGTAAGCATACGCCGAATCGGCAATCTCGCGGCGGAAGAAACCGCTATTGATCGCAGCGATCATTCCTCCTTTTCGATCGATTTCTTCGAAGTATTCGATTGCTTCCTCCTTCATTTTGCGGGTGAGCGATTCTACGAAGAAACTGCCACCAAGCGGGTCGACGGTGTTCGTCACGCCGGTTTCGTAGGCCAGCACTTGCTGCGTGCGCAGTGCCAATGTCGCGGCATGGGCTGACGGCAATGCAAACGTCTCGTCCATGCTGTTAGTGTGCAGCGATTGGCAACCGCCCAAAACTGCCGCCATCGCCTGGTAAGCCACACGAATAAGATTGAGTTCGGGTTGTTTGTCCTGCAACGAGCATCCCGCCGTCTGCGCGTGGAAGCGAAGTTTCCACGAGGATTCTTTTTGCGCACCGTATTGGTCGCGTAAAGTCTCGGCCCAAATTGATCGGGCTGCGCGGTATTTTGCGATCTCTTCGAACATGTCGTTATGTGCGTTGAAAAAGTAGCTCAACCTTGGGGCGAAGTCGTCAACGTTCATCCCACGTTCGAGAGATTTTTCGACGTAATGGAAACCGTCCGCCAATGTGAAGGCAAGTTCCTGTACGGCGGTCGAACCGGCTTCGCGAATATGATACCCGCTGATGGAAACCGTGTTCCACTGTGGCACATGCTCTGTGCAAAACTCGATGGAATCGACCACCAACCCGACGGAGGGTTCCGGTGGAAAGACGAACTCGTTTTGTGCGTGGAATTCTTTAAGTGTGTCGTTCTGAGTGGTTCCACGAAGTTTCTTCCAATCGAAACCCCTCTCTTGCGCGTTCGCCAGATAAAACGCCATCACAATGGCTGCCGGGGCGTTGATTGTCATCGAGACCGAGACTTTTTCCAGATCGATGCCGTCGAAGAGTTGCTGCATATCGTCGATGGTATCGACGGCGACACCGAGCCGACCGACTTCACCCAGGGATTGTGCGTCGTCGCTGTCAAACCCCATCAGCGTGGGTAAATCGAAAGCAGTGCTAAGCCCCGACAGTCCCTTGCTGAGTAGAAAGCGAAACCGTTCATTAGTTTGTTTGGCGGTTCCGAAACCGGCGAACTGTCGCATGGTCCACAGTCTGCCCCGATACATACTGGCGTGAACGCCTCGTGTGAAAGGGAACTGCCCCGGGTAGCCAAGATCGCCTTCTTCGTCGAATCCGGGAATATCTTGCGATGTATAAAGTGCCTCAATGGGAACGCCGCTTACCGTCGTCGGTGGCTGCGGTCGAACCAGTGCCTTATTGAGTTCTTCCTCCCATCGTTCGATGGAAGAAGGAGCAATCGATGCCATGCAATCTCCTGTTATGCCTGATACAATGAAAGTTCAAAAATTCTGGCTGAGACGATCGTTCGTCTCGACAAACACGGGATTTTCCTCGGGTTTCTTCAAAATTGAGGAAGCATCTTAATGAAAATTCGAGATCTACCGCTAGTGTCTTTTCTGAAATCGAGGGAACATGTCCTGCCTCGACATGAAATCGTGTCCCGACCAGACATGAAATAATGAGTCGATTCTTCGGAAAAGTTCGGATCGAATGCGGAGAATTTGATCCATGCGGCGTAGATTTCGTTCTCTACGGTATTATAAGAGGATTCGATCCAGAGGCCAGATGACCCCCTCTCTTTCTGGTAACGAATGAGGTTTCTCGTTATCCTGTTAAGACTTACGATAAGTCGGCACCCTGACCGCATTATATGGGTCTCGGCAACTTTTCGGATGTTTTCGGAGTAATCGCCTGAGAATGGACACACTTTCGCGACATTTACTGATTGAGTTCTGGGGCTGCGAATCCGGCTTAGACGATCCTGCGACGGTACGGAAGGCTATCACCGAAGCTGTTGAGAGCATCAACGCCACGCTGATTGACCTGAAGGTTCATCGATACTTGCCGCAGGGAGTGACCGGTCTGGCGATGCTCGCGGAATCGCATTTCTCCGTTCATACCTGGCCCGAACACAGTTATCTCGCTGCCGATATCTTCACCTGCGGTCGGTTGACCGAACCGCAGCGGGCGATTCCCGTTCTCGAAAACTACTTTCGACCACAACAGGTGGAGTCGAAAATGGTTCTGCGAGGTCGGAGACCGGAAGCCGACGAAATCGATACCGCGAGTTCAAGACCGACGTCTTCGAATCTGCAACGCAGTGAGGAGGTGCTGTGAGTTTTCAGTCACAATGTCCCGCCTGCGGAAGTCCCATTCAATTCGACGTGGCGAATTCGCTGGTTGTCGTCTGCCCCAGTTGCAGTACGGTGGCAGGACGTGGTGACGGCAAGCTGGAAGATTACGGAAAAGTCGCCGACCTGGTGCAAACTGATTCACCGTTGCAAGTTGGCTTACGAGGTAAATACAAAGGCGTGTCCTTTGAAATAACCGGACGTACCCAACTTCAACATGCTGCCGGAGGGGTATGGGACGAATGGTATGTCGCTTTTCGTGGTGGAAAAAAATGGGGTTGGCTTGCCGAAGCGCAAGGAAAACTGGTTCTCACATTCCCAAAAAAGATGCCGGGCGAGTTCGAAGCTCCCGCGTTCGACGAGCTCGACATCGAGCAAGGTCTTGTGATTCCGACGATGGGGGAAATGGTTGTCAGCGAAATCGGCGAAGCGAAAACAATCTCTGCCGAGGGAGAGATTCCCTACATCCTCGAACCGAACAGCCCGGTGATCTACGCCGACTTATCCGGTTCCGGTGCCAAGTTCGCGACCATCGATTGGTCCGACGGTGATCCGGTCGTGTACATAGGCGGTGAAATCACATTCGAAAAACTGGGACTGGCCGATGCCATCGACCGCGAAAAACTCGATCAGCGGGTTTCTGCCAAACAGGTGAATTGCCCCAGTTGCGGCGGTGCACTCGAAATTCAAGTCCCCGACAAAACCGAACGTGTCATCTGCCAATACTGCGGAGCGATGAACGAGTGCAACAATGGTGACCTTAAATTTCTGAAAGCGCTCGGCGATATTAAAGTTGCGCCGGCAATACCTCTGGGAACCGAGGGCTATGTCGACGGTGAGCGGTTTCAGGTCATCGGTCACATGCTGCGTAGTGTGACCTATGAAAACTTGAATTACCCCTGGCAGGAATATCTGCTCTATCGACCACGCGCACCGTTCTGCTGGTTGATTCAAAGTAACGGACACTGGAGTTTTGGCAAACCGATTTCTGTTGGCGATGTGCAAACTTCCGCCCGTCTGGCCCACTACCAAGGCCGAACTTTCAAAATTTTTGAGCACAGCGAACCGGTTGTCGACCAGGTATTGGGTGAATTTTACTGGAAGGTGGAAGTCGGCGAACAAACACGCAGTTCCGATTTTATCTCACCGCCCTTTATGCTTTCCCGCGAGAAGTCGGAAGTTTCAGCAGAGGAACGCGAAGGCGGTTCGCAAAGCAGCGAGGTCAATTACACCCTTGGTAAATACATTCCGAAGGAAGACATCGAATCCGGCTTTGGAGTGAGCGACTTACGCCCCCCCACCGGGGTCGCTCCCAATCAACCCTATCCGTATTCGGGAATCTTCAAGCTCTGGATGTTGATGCTTGCTGCGTCGATTTTTGCAGTGCTGGTCGTCATGGCGCTCGGTTCAAGAAAACAGATTTATTCTAAAACCATTGCGTTGAAGAGAACCACTTCTGCAAAGAATGCGGTGATCTATTCTGAACCTTTCGAAATCTCGAGATTTCGTAACATCAAAGTCACCTGTTATTCGCCAGTCAATAATTCATGGGTTTATGTTTCGGGAAATTTCTTCAACGAAGAAACAGGGCTGATACAATCCTTCAACACCGAAATCTACAAAGGGGGCGGAGAAGGCAGCACGACAAGTTCCCAGTATGTGACGGCCCTCCCCAAAGGGAAATACACATTGCGGATCGCTCCTCAATGGAAGAATATGGCGAGAGTGAATGGGCCGAATCTTAAAGTGACCGTCCAACAGGGGGTTCCAAGAATTCTCAATGCCATCCTCTTGTTGGTTGCCATCTCCATTGTCCCCATCTGCATGGCAATTCACAGATTCAGTTTCGAAGCGACGCGCTGGAAGGATTCCGAGTTCAACCCTTATGCCTCCGGCGAATGAGGATCTCAATAATGCTGAAAAAATTCTATTTGATACTGGGAGCGGGATTGATTGGTACTTACCTCACCGCTTCGGTGATGGGGTACGAGTTCTTCGGCTCGAACAGACAACGCGCCCCAAAAAAGTACCGACATACGTCTTCATTTCGTTCCTATTTTCTTGCACCCATTTTTATTCGGAGAGGAAAATAAATGTCCTTCCCATTTCTATTGGCATTTGAGGATGCAGCTTCGACCGCGACCGAGATTTCCTCGAATTACGCTCTCGGGCAAAACATCCTCACCGCGATTATCTTTACCGCGATAGGTCTTGTTCTGTTTGCAGCCTGTTTGTGGCTGGTGGTGAAAGTCGCGCCGTTTTCGGTTCAGAAGGAAATCGAAGAAGACCAGAACGTCTCTTTGGGAATTATTATCGGTTCCATGATTCTGGGAATTGCCATCATCCTCGCCGCTGCCATCCACTGTTAACCTCATCGATGATCCGCACTCCGCTGCTTTTTCTGAACGTGCTGGTTGTCGCCACATGCGGATTGATTTACGAACTGGTTGCGGGAACTGTGGCGAGCTTTGTGCTGGGCGATTCCGTGCGTCAGTTCTCTTTGTGCATCGGGGTGTATCTCTTTGCTTTGGGTATGGGGGCCTGGCTTTCTCGCTATGTCAAAATGGGGCTGGCGAGAGCATTCATCGAGGTCGAACTCGGCGTCGCTCTTCTGGGTGGCTTCTCCGCTCCGCTCTTGTTCTTCAGCTATGCTCGACTGAGCTACTTCCATGTCATTCTCTTCGGTTTGCTGTTCCTCATCGGCGTTTTGGTCGGCTTGGAACTTCCGCTCTTAATGCGTATCCTTAAAGAACAACTCGATTTCAGCGATCTGATTTCCAAAGTGCTCACGTTCGATTACATCGGCGCACTTTTCGCTTCGATTTGCTTCCCCATCTTCCTCGTCCCGCATCTTGGGTTAATTCGCACCTCGATCTTCTTCGGCATCTTAAACGGAATTGTCGGATTGTGGGGAACGTGGATTCTACAACCGATTTTGAAGAAGAATCCCGTTCTGTTGAGGGTGCGCGCTTCCTGCCTGTTACTTTTGCTCGTGGTTGGTTTCATTAAATCCGATAAGTTGCTGTCACTCGCCGAAGAAGAACTCTATCCCGATGCCATCGTCTATGCTCAAACGACCCCTTATCAGCGTATTCACATCACGCAAGGTGGAAACGGCTTTCAATTGTTCCTCAATTCGAACCTGCAATTCAATTCTCGTGATGAATACCGTTACCACGAAGCACTGGTGCATCCGGCGATGCTTTCGACGAAGAAACCCCGTCGCGTTCTGGTGATGGGTGGCGGAGACGGTCTCGCTCTTCGTGAGATTCTGAAATACGAATCGGTCGAATCGGTCACTCTGGTCGATTTGGACCCCGCCATGACATCGCTCTGGAAGCACTACAAGAGTCTCGCCGAACTCAACAAGCATTCTTACGACGACCCACGCGTGACCGTGATCAACAACGATGCCTTCGTGTGGCTGGGTGAAACCAGCTCGGAGTTCGATCTCGCCATCGTCGATTTTCCCGATCCAACCTCGTTTTCGTTGGGCAAACTCTACAGCCGCCGATTTTTCCGAATGCTGTTTTCCCGATTAACCGACGATGCCCCGGTGGCCATTCAGTGCACCTCGCCGTTTCAAGCAAGGCAATCGTACTGGTGTATTTTGAATACGATGAAAGCAGCCGGCTTTCACGTTCATGCCTACCATGCCGCGGTGCCCTCGTTCGGTGTCTGGGGGTTTGCGTTGGCGAAGAAAATGGAGTTCACTGTCCCGACGGAAATTCCTGATAATCTAAATCTCCGTTATTTGAACTCCAAAACACTACCCTCGCTGTTTCAACTCCCCAAAGATTTGCAATCGTTGAAAACGGAGATCAACACGCTCAACAATCAGGCTCTGGTAAGGTACTACGAAGAAGAATGGAACCGCTGGAAATGACGGCATAGTGTTTAGCAAGAACCGAATTGAGTGATACGGTTCGAGAAGACCAGTCTCCCCACTCCGATGAGACGTTGCGTTCTCACTCACTGACATCTCAAGAACATAAGCGGCGATTTCAACGTGAACGAAGATCGGATCGCGATTCTTGACACGTCGCATCTCTGGTGAAGTGTCTGTTTTTTTAGCAATTTTTCCAAAACGTCGAACGATTTCAAGAAAAAATATGCGAATCTTACACATCCGGATGCCATTATCCGGATACCATTTTGGTGAAATGTGTCGAAAAATCAAAATTCTATGTCGGTCGAAACCTCTCCGAGCTACTACTCTTTTTAGTATCACCGAAATTTAAGTCTGAATCTCGATCGCAGATCGTAGAAAAACAATTCGACTTGTATTTTCGGTAGCGAATGAACGTTCATTATATTGTTTGTACGAGGTGGGTATTGAGAAAAAGCTCAACAGACACAGAAGAAAATCTTCACCGGCTATGTTGGTGAAAGCCACAGCCGAACCAGGCAACTTCCTTCAAAAGAGGCACGTTTGGTGAATCTATTATTTTTGATTTTTTCTGTGTCCCCAGGAATTGCTGGTGTAGGAGTTTTTCACATGGGCTATACCCGCCGTATTTCTTCAATGTGAGGAGTTGTCAGACACAATCGCAGTTTTGCGATTGTCGGTGCTGTCTTTTTTTCTCAATTCTTGTTCTTAGAGTCATTTTTTACTTTTTTAAAATCATTTTTTCATATTGGGGGTAAAATGAGGAAATTAATATTTTCACTGTTCTTCCTGCTGATTTTTTCGAGGGTAGACGCTTTTGGAGGGGACTTACCTTTCGACCGCTTGCCTGCATTCGATTTTTCAAATCATTTCTTATTAAAAAACGGAATCGATCCAGCAAAGATTCTCAATCG
>Ga0114931_10004612_pt1 | contig 17187 bp, 14 predicted proteins | sample 2SBtaG_FD_89579 | JGI IMG/M metagenome (GOLD analysis project Ga0114931, IMG submission 89579) | Deep subsurface microbial communities from Kolumbo volcano to uncover new lineages of life (NeLLi) - 2SBTROV14_V59a metaG | ecosystem: Environmental > Aquatic > Marine > Volcanic | place: Kolumbo...
CCGAGCGTAGTCCATAAGCACCACTATCCTGTATTTGTTACCACACAGGTTAAAAACGACGCGGCTGTTCTTCAAAATGTTCGCAGTACGTAAATCCGCCTTCAACTCGTGTGGTGTACTCCACTTTGCCCTCACGCAAAAGTTGTACCACGCCGCCATTTGCTTTTTCGCGTCGCTATATCCTGGGCTACTTTTCCAGAACTGCCTCAGTTTGGACTTTGCGATCAGCCTCATTGGCACAATCTAGCACGCTCCCACTATGGGAGCAAGTGAAATATCCCATTTTGGGAGTTTTTCCAAAACCAAAAAAACCGTGGGTATTTACACTGCCCCAGTCTGAGAACATAGGAGGAAGGAGCGGTGCATCCGGGTTCTGATGGCCGGGAGCTGGAAATAGCCACGAAGCAGCCGGTGGCAACACCCGCACTATCCTGCCCGCATGGGCAACACTGATTGCCAGCGAAATCACAACACCCCATCGCATCGCTTTACGAAAGAAAACTGCATGTCTTTTTCTTTCAAAAAATAGCACGCACCCCACACAGTGGTTACCGTGCACGCGGAATAAGGTAGCGTCCGGGAGGCGATGCGAACCCCCGAAATATTACGAGTAAAAACAGACCATTAAAAAGCCCCGTGTTTTGTTACCAAACACGGGGCTTTTTATTTTCTTATAATTCAAGAAATTATAGATGAAGATGGCGTCCCCAAGGGGAGTCGAACCCCTGTCGCCGCCGTGAAAGGGCGATGTCCTAGGCCTCTAGACGATGGGGACAAATTTTACTGTTTGTCCGTTGGTGTCATTAACTGGGAAATGACGGTGCCGGTTAACAGGGCGACAAACCCGACCGGAACCAATACCAATATATTGACAGCCAAACTGTCGGCGTCCCGAAACAGGGCGAGGAAGCCACCGATCAATCCTACGACGACCAGCACAATACCCAGATAGACCGTGTAGCGGCCAACGAACCTCATTTCAAAAACACCCGTTCAACAAGCCGTGGCTTGCGAATCTGGTGGAGCTAGGCGGGATCGAACCGCCGACCTCTTGCATGCCATGCAAGCGCTCTCCCAGCTGAGCTATAGCCCCGAAAAGCGAAGCCGCGCACTTTACGTGACCCGCCCCCGGCTGTCAATATGAAAACCGCGGAAAGTGCGCTAATACCATAATATTTCAGCCCTTTTGCTTTTCCAACCGGGCCCATGAATCGCGCAGGGTGACACTGCGGTTGAACACCGGGCGGGCGTGGCTGTGGTCGGGATCGGCACAGAAATAACCCTCCCGCTCGAACTGGTAGGGCTGCCCGGATTCGGCGTCGCCCAGGCTGCGTTCCAGATAGCAGTGCGTCAGCGTGCGCAATGAGTCGGGATTGATGTAGTCGGTAAAGTCCTTGCCCGCTTCCGGCTTGCCCGGGTTGGGATAGTGGAACAGGCGGTCGTACAGGCGGATCTCGGCGGCAATGGCGTGAGGCAGCGACACCCAATGGATGACGCCACGCACCTTGCGGCCTTCCGGGCTGTTAACCAGGGTTTCCGGGTCGTAGCTGCAATGCAGCTCGATCACTTCACCATCGGTATCTTTTATCACTTCGTCGCAACGAATCACGTAAGCGTTACGCAAGCGCACCTCGCCGCCAGTCACCAGGCGTTTGAATTTTTTCGGCGCTTGTTCGCGGAAATCCTCCCGGTCGATGTACAGTTCGCGGCTGAACGGTACCTGTCGGGTTCCCATGGATTCATCCTGTGGGTGGTTGGCTGCCTGCAATTCTTCCGTCTGCCCTGCCGGATAATTGGTGATTACGATTTTCAAGGGGTGCAGTACGGCCATGCGCCGCGGTGCATGGCGGTTGAGATCTTCGCGTACGCAATCTTCCAGTAAGCCCATTTCAATATTGTTGACCGACTTGGTGATGCCGATCCGGTCGCAGAATGACCGGATTGAAGCCGGCGTGTAACCACGGCGCCGCATACCGGCGATAGTCGGCATGCGCGGGTCGTCCCAGTCTTCGACGCAGCCATCGTCGACCAGTTGCGTCAGCTTGCGCTTGCTGGTGATGGTATACTGTAACTCCAGCCGGGAAAATTCGATTTGCTGTGGATGACAGCCGGCGTCCAGTTCATCCAGGAACCAGTCGTACAAGGGCCGGTGATCTTCGAACTCCAGGGTGCACAGTGAATGCGTGATGCCTTCGATGGCATCGGACAGGCAGTGGGTAAAGTCGTACATGGGGTAGATGCACCAGGCTTCGCCGGTCTGGTGGTGGATGACGCCATGACGGATGCGGTAGAGGGTGGGGTCACGCAGGTTCATATTGGGTGACGCCATATCGATTTTAGCACGCAGAATGCGCGTACCGTCTTCGAACTCGCCGGCGCGCATGCGGGCAAACAGGTCCAGGTTTTCCTCTACCGGTCGCTCACGATAGGGGCTGTTGCGGCCGGCTTCTGTCAGGGTACCTCGGTAGGCGCGAATCTCTTCTGCGCTCAGGTCACAGACGTAGGCTTTATTTTTCTTGATCAAGGCTACGGCATAGCCGTATAACTGTCCAAAATAATCCGACGCGTAGAACAGCTGCTCACCCCAATCGTAACCCAGCCAGTGGACATCGCGCTGAATGGCGCCGACGAATTCCGCGTTTTCTTTGTGTGGGTTGGTGTCGTCGAAACGCAGGTTGCAGGTGCCGCGGTAGTCGGCGGCGATTCCGAAGTTCAGGCAGATCGATTTGGCGTGGCCGATGTGCAGATAGCCGTTGGGTTCCGGCGGAAAACGCGTCGCCACCCGCCCGCCGTGCTTGCCGGCAGCCAGATCGGCATCGATGATGTCGCGAATAAAATTGGACGGCCGCGCCGGTTGTTGTTCGCTCATCGCGTTTATCCCTGCGCCTGCTCGCGTTGTTCGATATAGCTCAGCGCTTTACCGATACGCCGCAAGGTGGCGGCCTGCCCCACCAAATGCAGGGTGACATCGATACTCGGTGAGGCCGCCCGCCCCACGATCGCGACGCGCAGCGGCTGCGCCACTTTGCCCATTTTCAGGTCCAGCTCGGCGGCGACGTCTTTGACCACCTGGTAAGTCGTCTCCGCGGTCCAATGATCCAGCGCCGCTAGACGCGACATGACTTTTTCCAGCGGCTCCCTGGCCACCGGGCGCAGGTGCTTTTTGGCCGCCTGTTCATCGAACTCATCAAAATCGCGATAGAAACATTCACTGATTTTCGCCATTTCCACCAGCGTCGTCGCGCGCTCGTGCTGCGCCTTGACGACATCGTGCAAGTCAGGCCCTTGCGTCGGGTCGATACCCAGTTGACCCAGATGGTGCGACAGGTGTCGCGCCAAGTGATCGATATCGGTTTGCATGATGTATTGCTGGTTCAACCAGCGCAGTTTGTCCGGGTTGAACACCGACGCCGCACGGTTGACGTCGCCAATATCGAACAACTCGACCATTTCGTCCACTGAAAACAGTTCCTGATCGCCGTGCGACCAGCCCAGGCGCACCAGGTAGTTCAGCAGCGCTTCCGGTAAATAGCCTTCGTCCCGGTATTGGATAACACTGACGGCGCCATGACGTTTGGACAGGCGCTTACCGTCACTACCGAGAATCATCGGCGTGTGCGCATACACGGGCACGCCCAGTCCCAAGGCTTTGAGGATATTGATCTGACGCGGTGTATTGTTGATGTGGTCATCGCCACGGATGACGTGACTGATGGCCATATCGCTGTCATCGACCACGACGGTGAGGTTGTAGGTCGGCGAGCCGTCGCTGCGGGCGATAATCAGGTCATCGAGTTCGTTGTTGCTGATACTGATGCGGCCACGCACCAGGTCATCAAATACCACTTCGCCGTCCTGCGGGTTTTTAAAACGAATAACAAACGGCGCGTCGGTGGCCGGCGGCTCGGCGCCGTGGCGGCAATGGCCATCGTAGCGCGGCTTGATTTTCTGCGCCATCTGCGCCTCGCGCAGTGCGTCCAGGCGCTCCTTCGAGCAGTAGCACTTGTAGGCGTGGCCGCTGTCGAGCAGTTGTTGAATCACTTCCGCGTAGCGGTCAAAGCGTTTGGTCTGGTAAAACGGCCCTTCATCGTAGTCCAGCGCCAGCCAGGTCATGCCATCGAGGATGGCGTTCACCGATTCGGCGGTGGAGCGCTCCAGGTCGGTATCTTCAATGCGCAGCACAAACTGACCGCCGTGCTTACGGGCATGCAACCAGGAAAACAGCGCCGTGCGGGCGCCGCCGATATGCAGGTAGCCGGTGGGACTGGGGGCAAAACGGGTGCGTACTGTCATGACAACCTTTGTGCGGACTTGCGGCGAAACGCGCATTGTAGCCGGAACCGGGCCGGCTGCCTATGCGGCTCAGCGTTCGAAACGCCGGGCGAAAAACCGCCGGCGCAAATCGCTCACGGCGCTGACGCCATTGCTGCTGACATCGTAGATGCGCCAGCCGCGCGGTGTCAGGTAAAAATGAAATGTCAAGCGAATGATCGGGCCGCCGGGGTGGTAGAAGTCGCCACCGGCCTCCCAAGTGTTGCCGCTGGTCGCTGCTGGAAACAGCGGCCGGAAACGCGGCATGCGGACGTCGTACATACCCATCTTGTGGGCCAAGTCCTCGAACAACCGGTCGCGGACCCGGTTCTGGTAATGACTGCGTGCGAGCACATCCAGCTGAGTGTACTCGGGGCCACCGATCAAATAGGCCATATAGGCAAAGTCGAAAAAGCGCGCGGCCTGGTCTTCCATGAGGCGGATAATCGATGCCGGGTCGCGCGGTTCGTACGCCGACGTCATGTCCTGCAGCCAGTAGAGGCCAGACTCCATCAGATCGATACCGTTGGGCAGCGTGCGCCGTACCGGTACCTGGCCGGGGCTGGAAAAATAATAGGCCGATGCCGACAGCGGGGTCAGTAAGGCCGGAATCAGGGCGCCAGCCAGCAGAATATCGCGCCACCGTCTCCGCATCCGTGGCCCCCTCAGGCGGGTTCCTCGCGCGGGATGACTTCGCCGCTGACGACCCGCGGCGAGGTGTCCTCGACCACCTCTTCAACTATAGGACGCTTGCCGGAAGGATCGGTGAATCGATCGTTCAGCGTCTGCACCAGGCGGTTGGCGCCGCTGACAATATTTTTCAGTGCCCGGCGATTACGCCGCGACCAGCCGGCGGGATCGGGGTCGAAGACACTGCGCCAGAGCCGGGTATTGCGCTGGAAAGCACGCGTCAGTCGCTCGGCTTCCTCGCCCACATACTGCTGACCGATTTCGCGTTTTACTTTGGCCGCGGCCCAGCGGCGCACTCGGAAATGCAGATAAAGCGTCACCAGCACCAACAGCGCGCCCGCCCCCATCAATAAAGAGGGGCTCGTCAGCAGCCGCTGCAGGCCATTGTCCACCGGCGCCGCGATCGCTGGCGGTAAGAACCGGCTACCGATGCCGATCAACCCCGCCAGCAACAGCCAGCCGGCATCCCAGACCAGTACCTGGCGGCGCCAACGGGCAATCAACTCCCGCAGCTGTGGGACAAAATAGTCTTCGATTTCCTGGGCGTGTTTTTCCAGGGCGCCGACAATGCGGTAAGCACGTTCCACGCTGACCTGCTCGATGCGGTTCAGAATTTCGCTCAGGTCCTGATCGCGCTTCCACTCAAAACGCCGTCGCAGGGCTTCGTTTTCAATCGGCACCGCGGCTTCGGAATCGTAGATGGTATAAAACGGCCGGCCGTCAGCCCCTCCCGGGCCAGGGCGCGCTGCCAGGCGCCGACCACTTCTTCGGGGTTGTCTTCGCGCGCCGTGGTATCGATCTGGTTAAGTATGTATAGAAACTTGCTGCTGTCGGCTCGGTCCTTGGTCGCACCCACCAGATGCGCCAGCGTGTCGCTCATGGCGCCCGGCTCGGGGTGGCGCGCATCAAAAAACACCAGCACCAGGTCAGACAGGTCGATAATATGGTTGGTCAGCCGTAGCGTCGCTGAACGCTGTTCATCGGCGTCAAACCCGGGTGAGTCGATCAGAATGCGGCCCTTGAGATTATCGCTACTGCAGGTCTTGAGCTGTAGATAGGCGTCGATGCGACGGCCCTGCCCGGACTCGACCTTATCCAGCTCTTCGCTGGTCTGGTAAAACGGAAAACGCGGGTCGGCATCCAACGCCAGACCCGGCAAGGTGCGTACTTCTTTTTCTCCACCGTAACAGACAACGGTAAATTTATCGTCGACCGCCTGGTTGCCGGTGTCCTGCAGCGGGTAGGACAGGTATTGGTTGATGAAAGTCGACTTGCCCGCCGAAAAAGTCCCCAGCGATGAAATCAGCGGCCACCAGGGAATTTGAGTAGCATAGGATTCACTGGTATCCAGTAAACCCATGGCGTAACCGATACGCGATAATTGACGGAAGCCGTCAACCGCCGACACCAGAATCGGGTTTTCCTCTTTCAGGTGTAATTCCAGGCTTTTGAGCCGCTTTCTGATTGTCTTGTCCGGTCTTGGCATGTCAGTGTCCCTTAACGTGTCACCAGGGCATAAAGTTGTTCATAAAACGCATGGGGCCGGACACGTTTTCAATATTCCGCCCCATCAGTTGTGTGTCGTAACGCATGTAGTACATGGTGTAGGACATCGAATCGATCGATTGTGTCATATCCCGCATGGTAATTACGATAGCGCCCATGGCAGCATTTTGTTCCTTGATGTCATGGCTCATTTGATCCATGTAACCGGTTATTTTCACCATATTCTTGGCCACTGTGTTCATGTTATTCGTGGTCGAGGAAAAATTTTTGTTAATGTTGACCATACTGGTTTGGATATCCGCCATTTGGTAAGTGATCTTGCCGATATCGTTCGTCAACTTGTAAATCAGAAAAAAGCCGTACGCCGCAAGAATGATAAACGCCAGCATGGTCGGATATACAACCAATTCCCAACGCCGCGCGCTGGCCTCGAAGCTGCGTGCAAACTGGCTCATATACTGAGCCATATCGGTCGCCACCCGGTGTTCGGCCTCCAGCGTGACGTCTTCGCTTAGGTCGTCATCTTTTCGGTCCGCGGGCTGCGGCGTTGGGGTTTTGTCTTCCGACATTCAGCCACCTGCTTGTTGTAAGCGGGTCTCGAGTTCACGCGCTTTAAGCGCATCGAGTCGGTACAAAACGCTCAACAACTGACGCGCCGGCGCCGGTTTATCCTGAGTAATAAGTAATTCTATACAGCGGGAATAGGCTTCGGTCGCGGGCTCGCGCCGGCGCAGGCTGAAGTAAAAATTACCCATTTCACCCCATACATCCGGGTTTTGCGGATAAGTTTCGCTGAGTGCCCGGTAGGCACTTTCCGCACCGCGTATATCGTGTTGCCAATAGTGTTGGCGTGCTTCCTTCAGTTGCTGCTCAAGTTGCAAGTCGGCCGCGGGCCCGCCTTCTTGCTGTGGCAACGCCGGTACCGCAGCGACGGCGCTTTGTTCGCCGGCGGCTGCGGCTGCGGCTGGCACCGGTGCCAAGGCCGTGGTATCCGTCTGCTGCGCATTCGCTGCCACATCCGCAACGGCTTCGGCCTGGGTTTCGGCGGTGCCGTTCGGCGCGGGGCCCTCGTCACTGACGACAGCAGGCGAAGCCTGCGGAGTCGGTTCCGTGGGGGTCACCGCAGCGCGGGGGGCCGGCGCGTTCGTAGCCGCGTCGCTCTCGGGTTCACTGGCTGGCGGCGGCGTCAGCTCATCCGTAACCGGTGCCGGAGCCAGCTCCTTTCCGCTGTTCTCTTCGGCTCCGCGCACTGCCGCATCCGGCGGAGTAACCGGCTTTTTTGATAGCGTTTTTTCCGGCAGAGGACGCGTTACCTTACGCTCTTCCGGTGTCTGCGCCGTTGTGGCTGGCTTGCCATTGGCCGCCTGCTGCGTCCATTTTCCCGTTTTACCAAACCATTGCGGAAACAAATCGGCCCGGTTGGCATAAGCAAAAAAAGCCACCACAATAAAAGCGATCAGCATGCCGTGACTCAAAATCTTTTGTATCAGTTTCATCGCTAATTGCCCGCTATTCAGTTAGTGCTGCGCACCTTTATCAACCAGCTTGTAATCCGCCGGGACTTGAAACAATCTCGGCGGCTGACTGGCAACATGGATATCCTTTATCTCCCGGAAAAAACCACCCGGCAGTTCTTCGCGTACGGTCATTTGTAATTCCGGATCATACCATTGCGTCGTTACGTCTTTCTTTCCATTCGAGTGTGTCGTTGTACGTTGCCAGCGCTCGGTCATTCGCCCACCGAACTTTTCGGTACCCTTGGGCACCAGCTCGGATACCGAACCATCCGGCCATACATCGTGCAACGACATCATGCGTTCATCATCAATCCAGTGCAGACTCTGCAGTTTCCTGCCTTGCCGATCGACCGTGACTTGCCACTTGGAAACCGGTCTACCGTAGAGCTTTTCACTGCCCAGCTTCTGGCACTGCCCTTCGGGCATAGCCGCACAGGGGTTGCTGTTCTTTGGCGGCAACATCGGATTCATCACTTGTCCCGTCGGCATGGCGCGCTGCATATAAATTTTCTGCTGCGGAACTAGGAAAAACAGGCGCTGGTGCTTCATGTCATAGATTTCCACCATATCCAAATCACCACGCCGGTGTTCCAATCGCACCTGGTTGTCGCCGACAAACAACTGCGCTTGTCGCGTTCGTCCATCCGGTGCCGACTGGATCGCCTGCCCGGAAAACTGAATATTGGATTGCGCGTGACTGCTGGAAAATGCAGAACCCCACAAACCGCCAATCAGAATTATCCCTGCCATCCACTTCACGAACCTGAATCCTTATCCCGCTTCAATCCGCTGGGGTTGACGGACCTGCACCCCTGCGCAGGTCCGTACCCTTCAGGCTGTACTTACTTGCTGGGGGCAGCCGGTGCGGCCGGTGCCTGTGGTGCACCATAAGGAGCGCCGTAGGGACCGCCACCATAGCCGTAGGGGGCGCCGCCGTAGCCATAAGGACCTCCGCCATAGCCGTAGGGGCCACCACCATAAGGACCGCCGCCATAGCCATAAGGACCATAGCCGCCGTAGTACGGATAACCACCGCCATAACCACGGCCATAGTAGTCGTTATAACCTCGACCATAGCCACGGCCGGAGCCACGCCCGCTGAAGTTCATATTGAAGTCGCCGTCGCCGAGCATATCGCCCAGCCCGTTACCCCAGCCATTGTTACCCCAGCCGTTATTCCAAGGTCCACCACCGTAGCCGTTATTCCAGGGGCCACCGCCCCACCAGGCCTGAGCGGATGCCATAGGCAATGCCGTAACACCGGCCAACATGGCCGCAAGAACAGTCTTCTTCACGTTAATCATTTCGGTACCCTCCGATCTGAACGTTTAATAAGCGGCACGGACCATCCGTACCACCCGTTGCTCCCCTGGTTGATTTGCTGCTACGAAAAACGAGGGGAACAACGTTCTTCGTGAGCTTAAAATACCTAGCGTTCATGGGCCCGCTACCAATAACCCGGCCAGACAGGGGCATAACCACCACCGGGGACACCGTACATACCCGGCCCGTAGTAACCTGGATACGCGCCGCCGTACGGATAGCTCGGTGTACCGAAACTGCTACCCGAGAGACGATCGTAGGGCGCCATCGGCCGGTACCCCGGTACGGGCTGCTGAACCACGGGCGCCTGAGGTTGGCGTGTCGCCCCGGCCGCCGACTCCGATTCCAGCGGTCGGTACTGCAGGCCCTGTGAAGGTTGCACATAGTCCGGCTGTCGCAACGGCGTCCGCCCCCACTGCTGATAGCCGGCATTACCGTAACTCCGCGGCCGGGTCTGCACCGCCCACGGATTACTGTTGGCCGGCGGTACCGCCGCCTGAGGCCGTTGGGCCGGCGGCGGCGCAGAAGGCGGCTGTGGTGCTGGCGGCGCCGGCCATTGTGAAGCGGGTATCTGCACGACGATCGCCTGACGGGGTTTGTCTGCTTGACGGTCGGCATGTATTTCCGATTCGTCGTCACCACAAGCACGCATCAACAGCAGAACCACGACGGTCAAAGCACCGAGACCAATCACAGCGTGACGAATCTTCCAGAACCCTTCAGGCGCTGGCGTGCCGGTCGTCTGTTGTGATGAATTAGTCGTCATGTGCGCCGCTTCGCGATCGAATTCAGCGTACCGGTCGACCACCCGCCGCCGGTGCCGGGAAACGCGGGTACCCCCAGCCCGGCGCCGCGTAACCGTACGGTGGCGGTGGATAACCGTAACCATAACCACGCGGCGGATAGCCGTAACCGTATGCCGGTACACGCGTCGGTGCGGTCACCTGCGGTGCAGGGTTAGTTTTGGGGTTAGTTTTGGGTTTAGGCTTAGCTTGCGCCACGGCCGGCGCCTGGGCTGTTCCGGGTGGCGATGCAGGCTCGGTCAGCGGACGGTACCTTGATCGCGTCTGAATGCGTTGCGCCTGCTCGGCTTTCATCTGTTCAAGCTGCTTGTCATGCTCGGCGCGCATTTGCTGCATACGTTGTTCCTGCTGAGCTTTCTGTTGTTCCCAACGTTTTGCCTGTTCAGCTTTCTGCTGCTCCCAGCGTTGCTGTTCTTGTTGCGCGATGTCCGCGCCGGGCCCGTGGTGTTCGGCTTCGCTCTGCGCCTGCATCTCATCCATGCGCTTTTGCATGTCTTCGACACGCTGTTTCATTTCGGCTTCGCGCTGCTGATAGTGCTGCTCCAGCTGCTTGCGATGGGCTTTCTGCCGGTCGATAAACTGCTGGCGCGTCAAGGATCCGTGCCGGGTCTGGTTGGAGAACTCCGGTGGCATACCGGGCGGCAAGCCGCCGGCCGCGCCATCAAGATCAGTATCCGGCCTGAACCGCGGCCCACCGGCTGCGGGCGCCGTCTCAAAAGGACCGGGTGGTGGTGGCACGGCACCGGGGGTCGCATAGGGGTTCCAGGCCGCGGGCGGAGTTGCCACTGCCGGCGGCGTGGCCGGGTCGGCATGGGCGGTCGGCGTCAGCAGCAGGCCGGAGACCGAAACCGCCAACCACAGCCGCCGCCAGCCCGGCGCTCTGTTAAGTTTCAATTGAATCATCACGTTTTGTCCTCCGCGCTAAGCGCATATTTCGTTCACTACACAACTGAACTTTCTGGTCTTACTCTCCCGTCAGGCATTGGAGGTTTTGATAGCCTCGTCTTCTTCGCTCAAGCGTTGGTCCAGTGCGTCACAGCCATGACGCTTGAACCGTTTTTCAGCACTGATACACCCCATGGGAATCACAATCAGGGTGAACAGGGTGGCAACACCGCCGCCAAACATCAGGGAAACCGCCATGCCGTTAAAAATGGGGTCCGTGAGAATGGCGCCGGCACCTGCCATCATTGTCAGTGACGTAATCAGAATGGGGCGCAAGCGGGTCTTGGCGGCAGCGACCGCCGCTTCGCGGATGTCTTTGCCATGCATGACTTCAATTTTGACAAACTCAACCAGCAGGATAGAGATACGCACAATAATGCCACCCAGCGCAATCATTCCGATCATTGATGTTGCCGTAAATTCTGCACCCATTATCCAGTGCCCGGGAATGATCCCGATCAATGTTAGTGGGATTGGCGCCATAATCAGCCCCGCCAGGGCATAGTCGCGAAACTCAACCACGATGAGTCCGTAGATCAGTAACATCGCCGCCATAAAGGCCAGGCCCATGTCGCGGAAAGTTTCATAGGTGACCGTCCACTCACCCGTCCATTCAAAACCCGAATGCAGGTCGTTGTCGGGCGGACCAATCAGGTTCATCGGCATACCGCTCATGACGACACCATCCGGCGTGGTGTACTCTTTAACCAGGTCCTCGACGCCGAACATGCCGTAGATGGGCGCGCCCAGCTTACCGGTCATCTCACCCGTCACATATTCCACACCACGCAGATCTTTATGGAAGATATAGGGGTCTTCCTGACGTTTGACGAAGGTGCCCAGTTCGCCCAAGGGAACGGTGCGCCCGTCCGTTGTCGGGATCGGCAGATTAGCCAACTGCGATATCCGTGAACGAACCGCCAGAGAAGCCTGCATGACAATATAGGTGGGTTCCAACGGCGCGCCGCGTTTGACGTCACCCAATTTATAGCCGCCCATGACCATCGCCAGGTTACGGTTGATGGTCTCAACCGTCACCCCGACCCGGGTCGCCTTCTCACGATCGATATCGAACTGCCAATAGGTATAGGGATCGGCCATGTAGGTGTCGACATCCACCAGACCGTCGACCTGCTGGAATATCGTTTCCATATCGCGCGCAACCTGGCGGCGAGTCGCCGCATCCGGGCCGTGCACGTCGGCGACCACGGTCTGTAGCACCGGCGGGCCCGGCGGCATCTCGACCACCTGGATACGCGCGCCCAGCTTTTCCGCCACCGGCGTTAGGATCTCGCGGGCGGCGACGGATAATTCATGACTGCTCCGATCACGTGCGTGTTTATCCAGCAGCATGACCTGGATATCACCCATCCACGGCATCTGGCGCAGATAGTAGTGACGTACCAAGCCGTTGAAATTGAATGGCGACGCCGTACCGACATAGGTTTGAACCGCAGTTACCTCCGGAATCTCCGCGCGCACTTTTTCAGTCAACTGATGAATGACGTTAGCCGTCACCGGCAACGCCGTCCCTTCCGGCATATTGACCACGACGTTGAATTCGGGCTTGTTGTCGAAAGGCAGCATTTTTACCGCCACAACCTTGAAGTAAAACAGGCTGCAAACACCGGCCGTCAGGGCAATAACACCAATGAGAAAAGCAATACCCAACGAACGATGATTGATTAACGGGCGAATGATCGGTTCGTAATACTTACCGATAATTTCATGCGTGCGCTGTTCGCGGGCTTCGGCTTTCTTGAAGGCTTTAATGCTCGATGGGCGCACCCGGACGGCAAACCAGGGTGTGAAAACAAAGGCCGCCAATAATGAGAAAAACATGGCGGCGGAACCCAACACCGGAATCGGCCGCATATAGGGGCCCATTAGGCCGCTTACCCAACCCATCGGCAGCAGGGCCGAAATAATGGTCATCGTCGCCAGTATGGTCGGGTTACCCACTTCGCGCACCGCGTCGATGGCAATACCGACCGTGGTGCGCCCGGCCTCCATCCAGCGGCGGAATATATTTTCCACCACCACGGTCGCATCATCGACCAGGATACCGATCGAGAAAATCAGCGCGAACAGGCTGACGCGGTTGATACTGTAGTCCAGTACCCAGGCCGCCCACACGGTGATCAGGATAACGATGGGAATAACGGTGATAACCACGAAGGCAGCGCGCGTACCCAGGCCGACCAGGCATAGTATCGATACAGCGATAGCTGCCTCAAACAGTGCCATCAGCAGGTCGTTAACCTTGTCATTGGCGGTCTTGCCATAGTCACGCGTGATGCTGACACGGACATTGTCCGGAATCAGGTGGCCACGTAGCGTTTCCAGCTTGTCCAGGATGTCATTAGCCACTGTGACACCGTTGGTGCCTTCTTTCTTGGCCAGTGCAACCGTTACCGCCGGTTCGCCATCGGCTACCGCTTCCTGATCGGCGCCCGCCTGCCCGGTGAAATAGCTGACCATCTGGCGCGGCTCTTCAGGGCCATGGACCACACGCGCCACATCGCGAATATAAATGGGGATGCCGCCGCGCGTGGCCACCACCAGCCGCCCGATTTCATCCGCGGTGCGCAGGAAAGCGCCGGTATAGACCGTGAAGGCGTTGTCGGTGGCTTCCAGGGAACCGGCCTGCATCTGCTGGTTGGCCGAGCGTATGGTCTGCGCCAATTGATCCAGGGTCAGGTCAAAGCCGGCCAGCCGTTCCGGATTGACTTCGATACGCACCTGTTCGGCCCGCCCCCCGACCACGAAACCCTGACCGGAATCCGGCACTTCACGCAAGCGCTGCAATACGTCGACACCCAGGGTGCGCAACGCCGCATCGTCAACCGAATCGGATGACAGGGTGATGGTGACCACCGGCACATCGTTGATGCCTTTGGGTTTGACCAGCGGCATCGCCACGCCCGGCGGTATCTTGTCCATATTGGACTGGATTTTGTCGTGCACCTTGACGATGGAGGGACCGAGCGGCTCACCCACCAGGAAACGCACCGTAACAATTGCCTGGCCGCGTTGGCTGGCCGAGTAGACGTGACGCACACCGGGTATCTGGCTCATGATACGTTCGAGCGGCTCGGTCACCAGGCTGGTGACCTGTTCGGCCGAGGCCCCCGGATACTGCACGAACAGATCAACCATCGGTACGGAAATTTCCGGGTCTTCCTGGCGCGGGGTGAACATCAGACCCAGCAGACCGATGAACAACGCCGCCAGCATGATCAGCGGTGTAATCGGCGAGTCTATGAAGTTGCAGGCAATGCGTCCGGCGATGCCCAGTGACTTGTTTTCAACTTCGTCCCGGTCGCTGATCTCCAGCGACTCCAGACTCGGTTCGGGCTGGGGATCGTTATTTGTATTATCCGTCATGATGTGTGCACCGAGTAGATCAGCGGTTTATCGGGGACGTTGGCTCCAATCAGACGAAGCGCCTGTCGGCGGCACGGCGTAGATACGGTCGCCGACCTTCAACCCAGAGAGAACGGCGACCTGATTGCCGTTGACATAATCACCCAGTCGGATCAGGCGTAGCTCCTGGCCGTTATCCGGCGTCGCCACATAGACTGCCGGCAGGCTACCGCGCCATAACACGGCGGTATCAGGAATCACAGGGACATTCTGCATATTGTCCGATTCTTCCGGCACCATCACTTCGGCGTACATACCCGGCCCGCCCGGAACCCCGACGGGTAGATCGAACTTGACGGTAACGGTATGACGGACCGGGTCCGCGGTTGGGAAAATCTGCGCCACGCGCGCATCGACGCGCACATTGCCCACGTCGATCTTGACGGGAATCAGCATGCCCTTGCTGAGGCCGCCCATGAGGCGCACAGGTACATCGACCTGTATTTGCAGGTAAGTCAGATCAGCGTATTCAACCAGCGGTTGGCCGGGCTGCACCGTATCGCCCTTTTCCACCATCTTCTTGATGATCACACCGTCGAAAGGCGCGAAAGACCGGGTATCCCGCAGCTTGGCGTCAATCTGTTCGAGCTGTGACCGCGCCGCCGCCAGTTGCGATTGTGCCTGGCTCAACTGAGTACCCCGCGAATACAGATTGGCGCGTTCGTCCACCCAGCGGTTACCGCCGTAGTTGCCCGGCATCATATTCTGGGAAAACGGTTGGGTGAACATCTGGTCGAACATGCTGGGCATGCCCATACCACCCGAACGCGAAATACTACGGTCCTGAGGAGACCAGATTTCCCGGTCGTACTGCACCCGCGCGTTGGCAATCTGTGCTTGCGCCACGCCAATCTGCGACTGTACCTCGCGACGCTTGGCCAGCAACTGCGAATCGTCGATGGCGACCAGGATATCGTCCTTTTTGAACTTATCGCCTTCGGTACCCGCCAGCAGATCGACGCGGCCGGGAATCTGCGCTGTCAGCGTCACCTGCTTATAGGCCACCACAGTACCACCCAGCGTTACGGCGCTGGCGGCGCTACTGGCCTGCACGGTCACGACCTGACTCCCGCCAGCGGTGTTCTGGGCGGCCGCGGCCTGTGCAGTGAGACCCAAGACGATAGTTGCCAGGGCCGTGGGAAGAAGGGTTGCCAGATGCCGGCACCCGCTATGGACAAATTCACGGGCCTGCGTAAGAACGCACGCCCGTGCAACCGGTTGATGACCTAGTGACGCCACGGCACTGTCTCCTCAGACACTGAACTGTTGTTGGTTGTCCTGGCTGGCACTGTCAAATAAAGAAGGCAGCGGCGCCGAACATTATTAACAAGCCAAGGTGCAAATGCTGTACCAATCCAATAGGCATCTGTTTTTATTAGATAATCATAAAAATAGGCGACCGTTTAGCTGCAACAAGGCAACTCAGGTAAATTATCCGATATGCTTAATTACTCCTTGATAAGTCAAAATTTCACAAAATAAATATCCGGCCTGCAACGCTGTTGCAACGGATTCGCCGAATTGCAACGCAAAAGCGTTGCAGCTTGACCTGCATCAACGCGCTACACTGTAATAGTGGTACTTTGACACCGTTCCACGTACAGACTCAGCCGGCCGCGGGGGCGGATCCGGATGGGTACACAGCCTGAAAGAATTAAATAAATGTGGAAGGAGCAGGCCGAATGAATGCGCTAGAGCAATTTACACCGTTGATGGATGCGGTCATTTCGCATATTCACGACGGTGTCATCCTGACTGACTACAAAGGCAAAATACTGTTTCACAACCCTGCAGCGGATGAACTGCTGGGGTTTCCTCAATTTGATTCGGTCGGCGCTATTCACAAGTCGACCGGTATTGACTTGCACAAATCGTTAACAACGCCCAGCAACGGCAGCCTGGTCGCCGGGCGAACCATCATCGATAAACACCGCTTTGAGCAACGCATTACCCAGCAGGGCAAAACGCGTTTCCTCGAAGTGAACTCCTCCACCGTACCGGTTCCGGGCGAGCCGGCGCCCATTCATCTGATGGTGATGTCGGACATTACCGACAAGCGGCACCTGCAAGCGGTGCTGAACGACAACCGGACATCGGGTTTGATCACCCAGGACCCGCGCATGATCGAAATCTCGGTCATGATGGAACACATTGCACCGACGCGCGCATCCGTACTGCTACAGGGCGAGTCCGGCACCGGTAAAAGCCTGCTGGCCCGAATAATCCACCAGAAAAGTGAACGCAAAAGTGCGCCCTTGGTGGAAATCAATTGTGCGGCGATCCCCGAAACGCTGCTGGAGTCCGAATTATTCGGCCACGTTAAAGGCGCTTTTACCGGCGCTACCCACGACCGCGAAGGCCGACTGCAGACGGCGCATGGCGGTACGCTGTTCCTGGACGAAATCAGCGAGCTGCCCTTGCACTTGCAACCGAAATTACTCAAGGCGCTGGAAGAACAGTCTTTCCAGATGGTCGGTTCAGACAAAAACGTTAAGGTCGACGTACGCATCATTGCCGCTTCCAACCAGAACCTGCGTGACCTGGTGGATGCCGGCAGCTTCCGTGCCGACCTGTTCTACCGCCTGGCGGTGATCCCGGTCGAGATCCCGGCCCTGCGCGACCGCCCCGGCGATATCCCATTGCTGATCCACTATATCTGCGACCAG
>Ga0114931_10004613_pt1 | contig 17187 bp, 16 predicted proteins | sample 2SBtaG_FD_89579 | JGI IMG/M metagenome (GOLD analysis project Ga0114931, IMG submission 89579) | Deep subsurface microbial communities from Kolumbo volcano to uncover new lineages of life (NeLLi) - 2SBTROV14_V59a metaG | ecosystem: Environmental > Aquatic > Marine > Volcanic | place: Kolumbo...
AAGAATTTAGTCCTTAATGGATTATAAATCAAGTCACAGACGATGAGACCGCCTGCATCGAAGGTCAGCTTGAAGGGGCTTTGCTCGATCTTGGGCCACATGCCGATTGGCGTGGCATTCACCACCAACTGACAATGCTGCGCACATTCTGCCATCTTCTCGCGGTTCCACTCGATCACGTTGATGCGCCTTTGCGGAGCCATTTCCAGTAGTTCTTGCACCAGCGCCACCCCCCGTTTGCGATTTCGATTAGCGATGCAGAGTTCAGATAGACCTCGATCAAGAAGGGCATGGGCACTTGCTCTGGCGGCACCGCCCGCCCCAAAAACAAGAGCTGACATGCCCTGCACATCAATCCCTTTATTTTCCAGCGAGTTGATGAAACCGATCCCATCTGTGTTGTGGCCATGCAACTCCCCATGAACAATCAGTACCGTGTTGACGGCACGGATCTGCGCAGCCGGTCCGCATACGCAAGTCAACCAGGGAAGGATGTTCCGCTTGTGTGGAATCGTAACGTTGAACCCGGTCAAGCCTGACAGCTTGAATTCTTCGAGTGTGCTGGCTAGCTGCGCTTGCTCGACGTCGCGCAGGTCATATCGCCCGCGTACCGCAAGCCTTTTTAGGAGATAATTATGCAGAACCGGTGAAAGTGAGTGCCCAATAGGATGACCTATGAGTGCAAAGCGTTTCATGTGCGTTTCATGTGCGTTTCATATTGCACAGAGTCGCCTCAAAGTCGATAGGAAGCCAGGGTAACTGATGTCGATACATTCACTGCCGTTCACCGTTGTTTCTCCCTCGGCGAGCAGGCCGGCGACCGCAAAAGACATGGCGATGCGATGGTCGTCAAAGCTCTCAACCGCCGCACCTCGCAATTTCACCGGTCCGTCAATCGTAAGGCCATCTTCATGTTCGGCTACGCTGGCGCCCATTCTTTGCAGATTGGAGACGATGCTCTTTACGCGGTCGGACTCTTTGTACCGCAGTTCTTTTGCACCCGTAATTTCCGTGCGCCCCTGTGCTTGAGTTGCCATGACCGCGAGGATAGGAATTTCATCGATGATTTGCGGCACGGTGCCGGCGCCAATTTGCATGCCGCCTAGCTTGGAACTGGTAACGAGTAAATCGGCCATTATTTCATTATGCATCGTTCTTACATTCAGGATTTGCATGTCGGCGCCAAAATCACACAGAAGTGAAAGCAGCGCACGGCGCGTGGGATTGAGACCGACATTGCGGAGGAGTAACTCGGAACCGGGCAGAAGCGTAGCCCCAGCGATAAAAAAAGCCGCAGAAGAAAAGTCGCCCGGAACGAACAAATCTTGCGCCATGAGAGGGGCCGGACCTGTAACCGATGCGGTCAGCCCTTCCTTGTCTAAAGGAGCTCCGTAAAGGGCCAACATCAATTCCGTGTGATACCGCGTGACTGCCAGTTCTTTCACGGTCGTCGTGCCGTCGGCGTACAATCCGGCCAGTAAGATGCACGACTTAACTTGCGCGCTGGCGACAGGCGGTTGATAGGTAATCGGTTTGAGGGTTGCCCCCGTGATTTCGATGGGCGCAAACTCATCGTTGGTGGCGTTCACCTGAGCTCCCATGCGCCGCAGCGGCTCTATGATTCGGGCCATAGGCCGCTTCCTGATCGAGTCATCACCGCTTATAACTGTCGTGAACGGTTGTCCCGCCAGAATACCTGCCAGAAGGCGCATCGTCGTTCCTGAGTTCCCAACATCCAGAGTTCGCCGCGATTGCCGCAGCCCGGCCAAACCCACACCCCGAACCACAAGCTGTCCTTTGCGTTCCCGGAATTTGACGCCCAATTGAGTCAGGCACCGCCTGGTGCTCTGAACATCTTGGCCGTCGCTCAGGTTTTCGATGCGACTTTCCCCTGCCGCGATAGCGGATAGCATGAGCGCACGATGTGAAATGGATTTGTCGCCTGGAAGTTCAACAGTTCCGGTCAAACGTTTCGCACAGGTGATTTTTTCGACCATCTCGTCAATCTTTTATTGTGGCGTGAAAACCGGCGCGGGCTAGCCGGTCCCTTGCCCGGAGCCGGTCTTGCCGGCTTTCCAGCGCTAATCGCAGCGTACCGGCGTCGTCTTCGCGCACTTTGACGACCTGGATGTCTTTAATGTTAATGGCCGCTTCAGCCAGAGTCTTGGCAATCGCCGCTATGATGCCTGGTCGGTCCTCTACCAAAACATATAAATCAAAATGCGGGCGCAAAAACCCACGTGTGTCTGCAGGAATTGAGAGGCGCTGCCGCGCTGCTGAAGTGAACGCTTTGGCGGCTTCATCGGTGCCAAGATTGTTACGTAGCGCAGCCAGTTCCCGCGTGAACTCATCGATCGCCACCTCAACATTTTTTCGATTCGCCGCAAGAATATGTTGCCAAATGCCGTAGGAACTGGATGCCACACGTGTCATGTCTCTGAAGCCGCCGGCGCCAAGTTTAAGGTAAGCGGGCTCATCTTCATTCAATCGGGCGGCGTAATTCATGAGCGTCACCGCGAGCACTTGTGGCAGGTGACTCACCACTGCGGCAATCCGGTCATGTTGGTCAGGTGTCAAAAAGACGGCTTTTGCCCCGATCATCTCCACCAGCTCAACCAGCGCAGTGACCAATTCTTGAGGCACTTCTGAATTTTCGTTTAGAACATAAATAGCATTCTCAAACAGCAGCGGATCGGCTTGTTCGATGCCGCCCTTTTCGGCACCCGCCATCGGGTGCCCTCCGACAAAGAAAACTTCACGTGGCAAGTTTTCCCTGGCCGCGGCAACTATTTCCCGCTTGGTGCTGCCCACATCAGTGATCAGCGCGCCTGGACGAACCAGCGGTCCGACCCGGGCAATGATATCAACAATTTCATGAACAGGAACAGATAGGTAAATCAAGTCCGCGTCCGCTACGGCCTGGTGCAAATCGGCAGGCACGTAGCCCACATCGACCAAACCGCGTTCACGTCCCTGCGCGATGACAGGCTCGAAATCTACGCCCGTGATCCACTCGACCCTGCCCTTTCGCCTCAATGCCGCAGCCAGAGAACCGCCGATCAGGCCAAGTCCCACAATCGTGACTTTTCGGAAAAGCATGTGCCGTTCTGATGCTGCATTTTGTCTAGTCAAGAGGCCAATCCTCACCAATCCTTGCCGATCGCCTGCGCGATGATCTTGAGTTCCTGCATCAGTGCTTCGAATTGTTCCGGATACAGCGATTGCGCACCGTCAGAATAAGCCTTCTCCGGGTCTTGGTGCACTTCCACCAGCAAGCCATCGGTGCCTGCCGCGATGGCTGCCCGTGCCATCGGGCCTACTTTGTCCCGTCTACCGGTGGCGTGACTCGGGTCAGCGATGATGGGCAAATGGCTCAACTTTTTGACAACCGGAATGGCTGAAATGTCAAGTGTGTTCCTGGTGTACTTTTCAAACGTCCGAATTCCGCGCTCACACAAGATGACGTCAAAATTGCCACCTGCCATGAGATACTCAGCTGCCATCAGCAACTCCTCGATGGTGGCAGACATCCCGCGTTTGAGCAGAACGGGTTTTCGTATCTTGCCTAAATCGCGCAAGAGAGAAAAATTTTGCATGTTGCGTGCGCCGACCTGCAGAATGTCGACATATTCCACCAGAATCGGAATCTGACTACTTTCCATCACCTCTGAGACGCAAACCATGTCATTCTCGCGCGCGGCTTCAGCCATGAATTTGAGCCCGTCCTCTCCCAGCCCCTGGAAACTATACGGCGATGTGCGTGGTTTGTAGGCGCCACCGCGCAAAACCGTGGCCCCATTTTTCCTTACGATTTCCGCGGTTTTCCGAATCTCATCCCTGCCCTCTATAGAACACGGGCCCGCCATCATGACCAGCGTCCTGCCACCGATTTCTACACCTTTAACCTTGACGACTGTGTCTTGCGGACGGAACGTTCGACTCGCCAGCTTGTATGGTTCGGTAACTGGAATCACCTTGTACACATCCGGCAACATCTCTATGACGCGTGTGTCCAGTCCGCGCTTGTCCCCAACTGCGCCCAACACCGTTTGATTTACCCCGGTGGACCGGTGCACATCAAAGCTCAACTCTGTCAATTTTGAGATGACGAGCTGTGTATTTTCTTCAGTCGCGTGTTCAGCCATGACGACAACCATTTCAATTCACTCCTTTTCGCTATTTTTGCAAGTTTCTTTTTCGATGCGGCGGCATTCATCGATCACGCGTTCGAAAATGCGGCGGACCCCTTCTGTTGTCAGCGGACCCGAATTCTCAGCGATAAGACGTTCGATGATCCAGGCCTCCCGCTGCGGCGAATAGATGGGCAGGTTTCTTTCTTCCTTAAGTTTCCCAATCTTGATGGAATACGCTACCCTCTTGCTGAGCAATTCCAGAATCTGCAAATCCGTTTCATCAATCAAATGACGCCAGTCTTCAATATCCATTGTCAAACACCTCGAAGAGCTTTTTTTAGATCGGCGACAAATTCACCAACTTTGTCTACATATTTTTTGTTGTCCAGGTTTAGTGCAATGTGTCGGGCGACCGCGCTGCCAACGATGACCCCGTGGCAGTTCCTGCATGCCGCAGCCGCGTCTTCGGGGGAGGAGATGCCAAAGCCGACGAGGTAGGGTCGTTGCACGGTCTGCTTCAGAGCTTGTAGAAATGAAAGTGTCGCGGCGGCAACGCCATGGCGTGCACCGGTGACGCCCGTGACCGACACGCAATAAACAAAGTCGTGCGTCAGGTTGTCAATCATTCGAATCCGTTCCTGAGATGTATTAGGTGAAATGAGAAAATTGAGCCCGATAGCAGCCTGCTCAAAAGCGCTGCCGTAGCGGTTGTATTCTCCGGAATCAAATCCGGGATAATGAATCCGTCGGCTCCGGCATGCTCCGCATCCTTGACGAAGTTGGTCAAGCCATATTTTAACAAAGGATTGAGGTAACCCATGAGGACGATGGGAATCTGTGTGCGGCGGCGGAGGTCAGTCACCTGTTTCAGTAAATGCGCCACGGTCATGCCGTTCTGCAGGGCCCGCTGCGAAGATGCCTGAATCGTGGGACCGTCGGCCATGGGGTCTGAAAAAGGCATGCCCAGCTCGATGAAATCCGCTCCCGCTTCGGAGATACTTTCCACCAATGGCATAGTGCTGTCTCTTTCCGGATAACCGGCAGTCAAAAAGACGGAAAGCATTTTCTCGCCACTAGCGTGTTTCAAATCAACCCGTTTCTTTAGCCGATTCACAGCACCTCCAGATGGTCCTGAATAGATTGCACGTCTTTGTCTCCGCGCCCGGAGAGGCAGACCACAATTCGTTCGTCAGGATTTGTTCGACCCGCCATTTTGCTGACGTAAGCGATGGCGTGAGCCGTTTCCAGCGCCGGAATGATTCCCTCTGTTTCGGCCAGTAAACGCAATCCCGCCAGGGCTTCATCGTCCGTAATCGCCACATATTGTGCCCGACCGGTTTCCTTCCAATAACTGTGCTCCGGGCCAACGCCCGGATAGTCCAGACCAGCAGAAATCGAGTGCGCTTCCTGAATTTGCCCGTCATGGTTTTGCAGGAGAAAACTGAACGCCCCGTGCAGCACGCCGCGCGTCCCGGCACTCAAAGTGGCGGCGTGCAGGCCGGTTGCAATGCCGCGTCCGGCCGCTTCCACGCCGATCAATTTCACCTCTTCGTCCGCAATGAAGGGATAAAACATTCCCACTGCGTTGCTGCCACCGCCAACACAGGCAACGGCATAGTCGGGGAGGCACCCTTCCCGTTCCAACATCTGCCGGCGGGTTTCCCGCCCGATGACGGATTGAAAATCACGCACCAACATCGGATAGGGGTGCGGTCCGACAGCTGAACCGATAAGGTAAAAGGTGTCTGCAACATTCGTCACCCAATCGCGAATGGCTTCGTTGATAGCGTCTTTGAGGGTCCGGCTGCCCGACCTTACCGGCCTGACTTCTGTTCCCAGCAGTTGCATACGAAACACGTTCAGCGCTTGCCTCTTCATATCCTCCTCACCCATATACACCACGCAGGGAAAGCCGAATTTGGCTGCCACCGTCGCCGTGGCAACACCGTGTTGACCGGCGCCGGTTTCGGCGATGATGCGTGATTTACCCATGCGCCGGGCGAGCAGGATCTGGCCCAACGCATTGTTTATTTTGTGGGCGCCTGTATGGTTGAGATCCTCACGTTTCAGAAACATTTTCGCACCGCCAAGCTTTTCAGTCAGCCTGTCGGCAAAAGTGAGCGCGGTCGGCCGGCCGGAATATTCTCTCAGGTACTGTGCCAATTCATCCTGAAAGGACCCGTCATCCCTTGCAAGCGCGTAAGCTTCTTCCAACTCTGTGACCGCAGGCACCAGAATTTCCGGAATAAACTTTCCTCCAAACTCGCCGAAGTACCCCTTCGCGTCTGGCACCTTGCCGGTGTGTTCTGTCTTCAACGTGATGCCTCCATTTCCTCATTCACCGAATGAAAGAAAGCCCGAAGTTTGTTCGGATCCTTTTTGCCTGGTTCAGCCTCCACCCCACTCGCCACATCCACAGCGTAGGGCTGCACGGTTTCGATCGCAGCTCTGACGTTGTTGGCAGACAACCCGCCGGACAATATGATAGAGCCATATTGCGTGGCCTGCCGGGCGATGGCCCAATCAAAGGTTTCGCCGGTACCACCGTACGCGTCGTGGCGGTAGGTGTCGAACACAAATCCGACAGCATCCACGTATTTTCCCATCTCCTGCACATCAAAATCAGCCTGAACTCGAAACACTTTCGTGTAAGGCAACCGCAGCTCCCGGCAATATTTCGGACTTTCGCCACCGTGCAGTTGCACAAGGTTGAGTCCGACCCGATCTGTAATCTCTCGAATTACTTGTGCCGATTCGTTTACGAAAACGCCGACTTTGGTCAAAAAGGGCGGCAGCGCCCCAGCGATCGCACGTGCACGGTCAGGGGTGATGCTGCGCGGACTCCTGGCATAGAAAATGAATCCCAGCGCGTCCGCACCAAGGTCGCAGGCGAGGCGCGCATCCTCGGGGTTTGTGATCCCACAGATTTTTACACGTGGCATTTGGGGACTCCTGTCAGGCCCTGCAAAGCACCGCCAATGTCTTCCGTGCGCATGAGCGTTTCGCCGACGAGGACGGCCGAAATACCGGCGTGACTCAGGCGTTCAATATCCTGATGTGTTTTAATCCCACTTTCAGAAACAATGGTTACATTGCCGGCGCAAATACCGGCAAGCTTCTCTGTTGTTGTCAAATCAACAACAAAGGAATCCAAATCGCGATTGTTGATCCCGACCAGGTCGTAGTCTTCTCCGAAAGCGAATTCCAATTCTCTGACGTGATGAACCTCCAAGAGAAATTCCATGCCGCACTCCCGCGCCGCCACGCACAATTCCCGGCACTGCGTCTTCGACAGGGCAGCCATAATCAGGAGGACGGAGTCGGCACCAAAGGCGCGCGCTTCGACAATCTGGTAGGGGTCAATCAGAAAATCTTTTCGCAGCAACGGCTTGTCGACCCAGGTGTGAGCGCCAAGCAGATACTCGATATCGCCCTGAAAAAAGTTCTCTTCAGTGAGCACAGAGATAGCGGCAGCGCCGTGTTCAGTATAACTCAGGGCAATGGCCTTCGGGTCAAAATCTTCACGGATCATTCCCGCCGATGGGGACGCCTTTTTTATTTCTGCAATAATGGCAATATCTTCGGGTTCTCGTAATGCCTGTCCAAACGATTTGCATGGCTGGAGACCGCGTATCCGGCCAAACAACTCGGACGCAGGCACCTCCCGCTGCCGTGCTTTCAGCCCTTCCTTCTTGACCCGAACTATCTCATCGAGAATGCTCATGGCCCACATTTCAACGTCAGATCCCGAAGCGCTTCAAACCTGGTCAACGCAGCCCCACTCTCAACGACCTCCCTGGCTATTTCCGCGCCGTGCGACAAACTCTCTGCCACCCCACCGACGTAAAGGCCTCCGGCCGCATTCGCGACAACAAGATCCCTCGCCGGGCCAATTTCCTTTCCGGACAAAATCGCCAGGGCGGTCCGCGCGTTTTCTGATGGCGTCCCGCCCAGAACGTCCCTGCCAGTCTGCGTAGAGATGCCAAAATCCTCAGGCCGGATGGTCATTTCCCGGATTGCGTCACCTCTCACTTCATAGGCCTGTGTTGGAGCATAAATTGAAATTTCGTCGAGGCCGTCATCGCTGTGCAAAACCAGGACGTGGTCGGCACCCAATTCCTTGAGAACCTCTGCCATCAAACGCGCGGCCTCGAGATTGAAAACGCCCAGTAGCTGCCGACGCACCCCTGCCGGGTTGGTGAGAGGTCCCAAAATGTTGAAAACCGTGCGAACGCCGATTTCCCTGCGAGGACCGACGGCGTGTTTCATGGCGGTGTGCAAAGCCGGCGCATAAAGAAAACCGATGTAGAGCTCATCCAGACAATGACTGACCTGCTCGGCTGTCAGGTTGATCTTTACGCCGAGACTTTCCAGCAGATCCGCGCTGCCGCACTTGCTCGATACCGAACGATTCCCATGCTTGGCAACCGGGACCCCGCCGGCAGCCACCACAAAAGACGCGACCGTTGAGATGTTAAACGTTCCCTTGCCATCCCCACCGGTGCCGCACATGTCGATGGCATTCGAATGCCGGGTAGGAATGTGCGTCGCCTTCTCTCGCATCGCCGTCGCAAAGCCGGCGACCTCGTGGTAGGTCTCACCTTTCAGTTTCTCGGCTATGAGAAAAGCCGCTATCTGGGCAGAGGTGGCCTGTCCTTCCATGATACCGCGCATGACCCGATAGGCCTCCTGCCGCGATAAATTTCTTGCTTTAAGGATTGTTTTAAGTGCTGTCTGTATCACGACATTATGTTGAATATTTAGTGGAGAGAGATAGAAAATTCCGCAATATTGCTTTCCCCTGTGGCGTCAAAATCGATTCCGGGTGAAATTGCACGCCGTATAGCGGCCACTGCTGGTGTTGCAGCCCCATGATCGTGCCATCATCCGTTTCTGCGGTGATCTTGAGCGAGGATGGCAGGCTGGGTTTATCCACCACCAGAGAGTGATATCGGGTGGCTTCAAAAGGATTCGAAAGGCCGTTGAACAAACCGGTGTTATTGTGGTGAATGTGTGACGTTTTGCCGTGCATCAGTTTCGGTGCCTTCACGATGCGCCCGCCGAACGCCAGCCCAATCGCCTGGTGGCCTAAACAGACGCCCAGGATAGGCATCTTCTCGCCAAATTCCTGGATCAAAGCTACGCTCACCCCGGCCGCTTCGGGTCTGCCTGGACCGGGGGAAATCACCACGGCCTGAGGACTAAGAGCCCGAATCGCCCGTAGGTCAACCGCATCATTCCGATAAACTTCAAGTTCAGCGCCAAGTTCGCAGAAATATTGCACCAAATTGTAGGTGAACGAATCATAATTGTCCAACATCAAAATCATTTCAAGCCTCGTTCTGCGAATGCAATAGCGGCCCGTAAAGCAGCCGACTTCTGAATCGTTTCCTGGTATTCCCTTTCGGGTACTGAGTCCGCCACGATGCCGGCACCGGCCTGAAAAAAGGCTGTCTGGTCTTTCGTGACAATTGTCCGAATCGCAATGCAAGTGTCCAGATTGCCGGAAAAATCCAAGTATCCCAAAGCACCGGCATAAACGCCTCGGCGTTCCTTTTCCAATTCACTAATGATCTGCATGGCCCTAATTTTGGGCGCACCGGAAACCGTGCCGGCCGGAAAACACGCTTTCAAAGCGTCCAGCGCGCTTAGCCCCTGCTTGAGTTTTCCCCGTACGTTCGAAACCAGATGCATGACATGAGAGTATTTTTCGATTGTCTTAAACTCGGAAACCTCTACGGTTCCCGATTGGCTAACCTGCCCGACATCATTCCGGCCGAGGTCAACTAGCATGACATGTTCGGCTATTTCTTTCTCGTCACGCAGGAGGTCCTCTTGCAGGCGAATGTCCTCAGCCTCGTCGTGTCCCCTGGGCCTGGTTCCGGCGATCGGTCTCACTTCAACGACGTCATCTTCCACCCGTACCAACAGTTCCGGCGATGACCCAATGACACAGCTGTCTTCCATCTGCAGGAAATACAAATAGGGCGACGGGTTGATAATGCGGAGTGCACGGTAAACATCGAACGGCCGAACCGAAAGATTCTGTTCAAACCTTTGTGACAGCACGACCTGAAAAACATCGCCGACAGCTATATGCTCCTGTGCGCGCGCCACCATCTCACAAAATTGCCCTTCTTCAACGTTCGAGACAACCTCGCCAGATTGCGACGACGGTTCTGTCGCCGATTTCAGTTCTTTTTCGAGCTTGTCCGTCACGGTGGCAATATACACGGTGGCACTGTCGTAAATCTGGCGCAAATCTGCCGTGGCGGTGTCCGGCAGAAAGACGTTCTTAATAACATAAATCTGATGACGCAGGTGGTCGAAGGCGAGCACCGTATCGAATAACATAACCACCGCCTCTGGAAATTCCGGTTTCGTAGCGGTCCGGACCGGAATTTCCTCAATGTAACGAATCGTCTCATACCCGAAATAACCTACCGCGCCGCCGGTGAAACGGGGTAGCCCCGCCGGACGTACCGGTTTGTAGATGGAGAACAGACGGTTGAGATATTCAAAAATATCTCCGGTCGTGGTTTCAACCCCGTCTGGTGACTCGACTTTAAGCAGCCCGTCATCGAAATGAATCGTGACAAAGGGGTCGAAGCCGAGGAACGAAAAGCGCGCCGTTTTTTCACCGCCTTCAACACTCTCCAACAGGAAGGCTCTTGAAGACTGCTCCTGTAGCCGCAGGAATGCCGAGACCGGCGTCAACAAGTCTGCCATGTAAGTGGAAAAAACGGGAATTACGTTGCCCTTCCGGGCAGAAGTTTTGAACTCTTCGAAAGTCATCTTGCCTCAAAACAAAAAACCCACCATGCGGTTGCAATGAGTGGGTTTGGGTTCATTCCGAATTGTCAGGATTAGTTAACGCAGCAGAGTTGAGCTATCCTTCCCACTCCTGGTGGAGCCATACCAATACCAATAAAACCAATAATATTTTGTAGAAAGAATCTTCATAGGGTTACTCAGATGTCTCAGGCGTCGAAAACTGTCGTAAATATAACCATCTTTTAACAAATGTCAAGCCCTTTCTGCTCTCTCTGGTGTTCGGAATTGTCTTGCGTAGCAGAAAGGACTGCGGTCCAAAGGCATCCCAAACTTGTGACCAAAACCAGATTGCTTCGTTGCAGCCCTCAAACCCGCTTGAATCGTTTGTCCAATTCTCCCAGGGAGATGTGAATCAGAACCGGTCGTCCGTGGGGACAAAAATAAGGCTCCTTTGTGGAAAAGAGCTGGTCGATCAACGCGTTCATTTCTTCAAGGGAGAGCGGGTCACCGGCCCGGATGGCAGTGTGACACGCATAGGAAGCCGCTACATTTTCACGGATCTCCGTTTGGTCCTTTTTCCCGCGTTTATATTCATCGGCTATCTGCAACAGGATTTGCTGGTCGTCGCCGACTTTGAGTCCGGATGGCACGCCTTCGACGACCACGGTGTTCTTGCCAAAGGCCTTGATGATGAACCCGATATGTTGCAGAAACGGCTGAATTTCGAGCAGGATGGCGTAATCCTGCTGCGACAATTCATGAATCTGTGGAAAGAGAAGTTGTTGCGAAGACGGCTTCCTAATCTCGAAACTCGTCAGGGCTTGTTCATATAGAATGCGTTCGTGCGCAACATGCTGGTCGATCACGATCAATCCGTTCTTGATTTGTGACACGATATATTTGTTGTGAACCTGCCAGATGTTGGTACGCTCAAAAAGGGCTTTCTTTCCCTCTCGCGTGTGAGCGTCCAGAAGCTCTTGTTGGGCAGGGACGGGCGGCGGGGAAGACATTCGCTCTTCGGGGCCGGGCCACCCGGGGAAAAGAGAGTTAGGGGCTTCTGACACCTCCGGCCGGATAGGGAAATCCACCGGCCTCGCCATAGATCCGGATGCCGGCACCCGACTAAAATCATGCCATTTCGTAATCTCCGGGACGATGTTGTGCGAGGTCAGGGCGCGTTTGACCGCCCCCCGCACGGAGGTAAAGACAAGTGAATCATTGGCGAACTTGATTTCCATCTTCGTAGGATGCACGTTAACGTCTGCTTCTTGCGGAGACATCTCGATGAAAATAATGTACATCGGATGAGAGCCTCGCGGCAGGATCTCGCCGTAGGCCGCTACCACGGCGTAACCCAGGCTCTTGTTACTAAAGAAGCGCCGATTGAAGTACATGTATTGGTCGCCGCGCGAACGCCTCACCACATCCTGATTGCCGATAAAACCGGTGATTTGAACCGGACCTGCATTTTCGATCGATAACATATTTTTCTGAATCCGTGGCCCGAGAACGGCCCCGACTCTATCGGCCAGTGATTCCTTTCGCAACTCATGCACGACTTCTCCATCGTTCACGAAAGTAAAGGAGACTTCGGGATGCGACAAGTAGAACCGGTTCAGAACGCTGATGATCTGCCGGTATTCTGTGTTCTGCGTTTTTAGAAATTTCCGGCGCGCGGGTGTGTTGTAGAACAAGTTCTTCACCGCGATCGAGGTGCCCGGTTTGCCCGCTGCTTCCTCAACTTCGTGCATCACACCACCTTCGATTGCAATCGCATGCCCCGACACGGCGGCCCGGGGCACAGACCGTGCCTCCACCTGTGAAACCGAAGCAATACTGGCCAGAGCTTCACCCCGAAACCCCAGCGTGGCAATTTTCTGCAGGTCGTCGGCCACGTGAATCTTGCTAGTGGCGTGGCGTTGGAAAGCCAGAATGAGGTCGCTTTCGCCCATGCCCATACCATCATCCACCACTTGCAGTAGTGTTTTGCCACCTTCTTTAAGGATCACCGTGATTTCTTCAGCGCCGGAGTCCAACGAATTTTCGACCAACTCTTTGACGACCGAAGCCGGGCGATCGACCACTTCACCGGCGGCGATCTTGTTGGCTAGATTCTCGGGTAAAATTTTGATGATACCCGGGTCTGCCACTGTTTCTGTTTCAGTTTTTAACAATGTATTGTGTTCCTGTTCACGCAGTGTCATCAACGCCCTGGTTCCTGGTCTTGCTGCTCTTTCGAGCCTCAATCCAATAAATCAGCGCTCCCCCCACAACGAACATGAGGAAACCGCCTCCGACTTTGATTTCGTAGGTAAGCGCATCTCTTACGTCGGAAGCTGGCAACAGCGCAAAAACCATCGCAATCACTGTCGTGGCAAGACCGCTCATTCCCAGCAAATAGGCCAGGGGCCGATTCTTTGGCAGCAACACGCGATCGTCATTTGTTTTGTCACGTGCGCGCAGAATTATGTACGCAAGAAACATGTAGACATAGGGGATAAAATACACCAGAATCGTGGTATCGACGAGAATAGCGTAAGCCTCCTGAACGCTGGCGTTGATAAAACTGGTAATAATGAAAAAGGTTGCGATAACAGCCTGCACGATGATCGCAACATAGGGCGAGCCATACTTAGGATGTACTTTACCGAAGCCGGCCGGCAAGTATTTGTCGACACCGGCAACGAACGGCATGCGGGCAGCACCCGTGAACCAGGCCATGACACCGCCGATCCCCCCAAACGTAATCAACAGCGCGATGACATTAGATGTCCAGCCAAAACCCAACTTGTCCGCCACCGCGGCGATCCCTTGTAAAAAGCCGCTGATGATGTTAATCTCTTCAGCAGGCAAGGCAACCAACAAGGCGAACGTCCCCAGAACATAGATCGCCGCGATGGCCGCGCCCGCCAGCACCACTGCTTTGGGTATCGTGCGACTGGCATCTTTCACCTCCCCGGCGAGCACAGACGCCAACTCCAAACCTGTGAACCCAAAACAAATCGTGGCCCAGAATGACAGCTTATCCCGCGTCACGATGTTGTGAAAGAAGCTGCCGGCCGGCATCGGGTTGGCCACACCGAACTTGATGACCGCGATGATCCCAAACAAAATCAGGGCCGTGCCGGCCGCCCAGGTTCCGATGCCACCAACATTGTTGACCCAGCGCCCGAGCTTCAACCCAAGAATATTGAAAATCATGACACTCCAAAGCACCGCCAGAGAAAAGATAACCACATAAGCCTTTTTCTCGCCCACCGCCTGATAACCGCTACCGGCGACAAAAACAGAAATGCCGGCCACGTAGACCAGAAGATTAGGGAAATAGACAAGATTGTTGGTCCAGTAGCACCATCCGGACATGAATCCGTGGAAATCGCCGAAGGTCTCTTTTGTCCACAAGTAAACGCCTCCCTCTCCCGGCAATCTCCGGGTGAGCTCAATGACAGCAAAGGCCTGCGGTAGAAAAAAGAAAACCAGCGCTGCCGCCCACAGCACCATCGACGTATTGCCGCCGGCTGCTGCCAACGAGACCCAGCGCAACCCGATAATTGCGGTAACATTGAACAAAACGATATCCCACAACCCAAGGGTCTTGGCTAATTTCATAGGCTTTTTCCTTTAGGGTAACGTATCCCGGGCCCCTAAGGACCCGACTCACCTGGACAGAGCGATTTCTTTGAGTTGCTGCGAGGCAATGTAAAGATCCGGGCGCACTAAATCAATCCCGAATCGGCAAAACTGAAGTAGGTCTCGCCGCCGACGATGATATGGTCCAGCACGTTGATACCGACCACCTCACAAGCCTGCTTCAAACGCCGGGTTACCTTCTTATCTTCCTCGCTGGGACTGGGGTGCCCGGAAGGATGGTTGTGCACAAAAACGACAGAGGCCGCCGCCTGATTGATCGCTTCCTTTATGATCTCGCGCGGGCTGACCACGCTTTCGGTCAAACTCCCGGAAAAAAGCACTTTGTCGGCGATGACCGCATTGCGGGATGTCAGGAGAATGACACGAAAGACTTCGTGGTTCAGATGCCGCAGGTGTGGACTGACCAATTGGTAAACGTCTTCGCTACTCTCAACCTTGCGCCGCTGTGTCATGCCTGCGAGAGACAATCTTTTCCCCAATTCGAGTGCGGCTTTGATTTGGGCAGCTTTGGCTGGCCCGATTCCATCTATCTGGCACAGTTCGGGGATGGAACATGCGTCCAGACCGCCAAACCCTGCAAAAGTGTGCAGCAGCTCTCTCGCCAGGTCAATTGCCGTTGTCTCGTGGTTCCCGACCCTGAGCAAAATCGCCATGATTTCAGCGTCGGAAAGCGCGGTCGCACCAAATTTGATGAGCCGTTCGCGGGGTCTTTCATCCTCCGGCCATTCAGGGATTTTAACATTATATCGTGTCATCCACACCCTTACCCATCTAAAGAAAAATGGCGTGCCAGGGTCATCTGTCAGGTGGTCCCGGAAGTCTCTTTCTAAACTAGCGACCGACACACTTGCCGGACCGTAAGCGCACCCTGGCGCCGTCTCTGCGGGAGCCGTCCGCCTGCCTGATTGCGATCGGGAAGGCCGGAGCCTACTTCACCAGCAGCATTTTGCGCGATTGCGTCAGACCGTTTGCTTGCAGGCGATAGATGTAAACGCCCGAGCTCACAGAACGGCCCAAATTGTCTTTGCCGTCCCAAGTCACGGCGTAAACGCCCGCGCTCTGGACTTGATTAACGAGCGTTCTTATCTCCTGCCCTAACAGATTGTAGATTCTAAGAACTGTCGCACTCCCGTCTGTTTGCGACAGGCGGTATCTGATCTCGGTAGCAGGATTAAAGGGGTTGGGATAGTTAGCAAAAAGAGAGAAGCTGCCCGGGAGATCGCCCGAACCGACTCGCCGAACCGACGTCACTGCGCCGAAAGTTTGCGTCAGCGCGTTCGTGGTCAGCGCATTCGATTCGAATCCGGCAATTTCTGCTGCAATTGTGCCTGACTGGTTGGCACTCAGAAAATAGCCGCGATAGCTGAACACAACCGGCGGGTCGATGCCTCCCATCAAATCGATGCCTGTGTCGCCGTATGACATTTCGTCGCCCGTATCACCACTATCGGTGGAATTGTCATCTTTATAATAAAGCAGGCGGGTGCCGGCTACCGTGGGCGCAATAGGAAACAAATGAACAATGCTTCCCTGGTCGCCACCGATGAAAACCCAATTGCCATCCGGCAGGACATTGTCGATCTGGAGGTCAGGTGTGTCGGGCGAACCGTCTACCGTAATATCGTAATCATTGTTTGCACTGAGAAAACCCATGCCGGACGCATTCTGGTTCAGGTCGATCGAAAGCCTGCCGGATTGGATGTTGGCAGTCACCGGCAGACCCGACAAGTCTGGAATGGCAATATCGAAAACACAAGAGTGCGGATAGTAAAACAAAGGCGGCGTCCGGAAGGCGATGGCGGGGATGAGAGGAATATTCAAACTTGCCTCTAATTCACGGATGATTCGAATCCGGCCGTCGATGGTGCGCACTGAATCGTCCGCGGAAGCTACGAAATCAATGCGGTCCTCGGTAAGAGGAAGGGTCAGCCCAAAAGCGGAAATAGAAGCCCGAAACTTCAGAGCATCTACCAGGTCCTGCCCGTTGCCGCCACCCTCAGCCGTTATGGAAAGGTCTTTGGGGAGGCCGCTGCGGCCATGTGCGATTTCGTAAAACAGACTGCGCACGGTATCTTCTCCTGCACTGCTGGTCTGAGAAGGAAACCAATCCACGTAGTCGACCAGATTGGAATCGGCCATCAAAGTTGTGGAACGATAAAGGTACACCCACTCTTTCTCCTCCGGTGCCAGCGGGTTGACGATTTCAATTTCGTACCGGTCGTGCGACTGCGAACCTTCATCGGCGATCCACGAAGAATCAGCCCGGTCGCCACCATCCATAGTCATAAAAAGCAGTTCGTCATCTGCGTCAAGTAAGCCGTCGTCGGCAATGAAAAAACCGGAGGCGCTTCCGTTCGAACCCACTTCATCGATCTGGAACGGAATCTGATGCCAGGAAGAGTCCCCCTGGGAATATGAAAAAACAAACAGTTCATTCAGCGGTGCGGCGTTGAGCTCGGCGAAGGCGTCGCCCCGAATGATCACTGGTTCCAAATTTCTACTAAGATTAGCCTGCTGGGCAGCGAGAGGCAGTTGAAACGCGAGACAAGCACCCATAATAAGCATGGGCCGCATTAACGGATCAGTTCGTCCTTGCATTCAATTTTCCCCTTTCCCCGATAAATCGAAT
>Ga0114931_10004614_pt1 | contig 17187 bp, 11 predicted proteins | sample 2SBtaG_FD_89579 | JGI IMG/M metagenome (GOLD analysis project Ga0114931, IMG submission 89579) | Deep subsurface microbial communities from Kolumbo volcano to uncover new lineages of life (NeLLi) - 2SBTROV14_V59a metaG | ecosystem: Environmental > Aquatic > Marine > Volcanic | place: Kolumbo...
CACGTCAATGTGAACAACTTCGATTCGCCCGACCTGTCCGCGATGGAATACTGATGAACGAGCCCGAAAGGAGCACGACCTCGGCAACGGGATCTGCATTGGTGCATGGTGCCTTGTGTGTCTTTGTCGGGTTTGTGTTTGTTGCCGCCGCCGCGGGCAAGACATGGGAACTTGATCGATTCTTGGGTGTGATCCGGTTCCTGACTGGTACTCCTGCGAACTCGCCTTCTGGGCTGGCGCTTGGGACGGCTGTGATTGTTATCTTTTTGGAGGCGTTCTCGGGCTTCATCTTCTGATGCTCCAGACGCCACGTTGGATTCTGATCTTGCTGGCTCTGATGCTCGTAGCATTCTCGGGGGCACTGGTGATGCTCGCCGTCACACCGGGATCTCCGGCGTGGGGTTGCCTTGGGCTGTCGCGATTGCTGGGCGCAAGACGGGACGACGCCCAGATCGGGCTGGTCCGTAACGGAGCGTTGTTCTTGATTGTGCTGTGGCTCTTCACGCGGGCGAACATCGGATCAACGATTCGTCCCGTGCCTCTGCCACAGCGTTTTGCACGGTCGCGCCGATCGCGTTCGGGGTTCACACTCGTTGAACTGCTCGTCGTGATCGTGATCGTGGGCGTCTTGGTGGGGTTGAGCCTGCCGATGCTGCGGGGAGCGAAGGAGCAGAGTCGCACGGCCAGGAGCCTGTCCACGCATCGCCAACTGTTCATCTCGATCGATCTGTATGCCCAGGACAACTCGGACGCGTTCCCGTACTTTGCGACCCCGGGCGACCCCTTCGGACCCAAGATAATCGATGGATTCGACGTCCCCGGCGGGTATTTCCGGGCGCAATCCTGGCATTGGGCAAGCCTCGTACTGCCCGAGTACTACGCGGGTCCGCGGGAGTCGATCGAACTCGATGGAATGAAAGAAAAACTCGCCGGCTGGGGCTGGCCGCCCGGAATCGTCCGTCCGAGTTTCTTCCTGACGTCCACGGCTTTCGCCCGTCCCCGGTACTGGCACGGCGACGACCCGCCCGAGGATCTCACGCTGTTGCAGGACACGCACACCCATGACGTGGTATTCCCCGCGTCGAAGGGAATCCTTCTGGATATCGCGGTGGGCGTTCTGGACGACGCCGGCCTGTCCACCCCGGACGCACGAGGATCCGCGTCCATCTCGATGGGCGACGGTTCGGCGTCAATGCGAGAGTGGGTCTGGTTCGATCCGGTGCGCGTCGTCGTCCGACCGTTCGGGGCGGATCCCTGGCAGGTTCTGTCCACACGCGACGGGCTGGGCGGACGCGACTTCTGACGCCTTCGCGGGATCCGGCAGGCGCTGGACCGACGCCGCCCGCTGCTCGGCTACACTTGCCCCCCATGGCCCAGCGATCACGCATCCTCACCGGCGACACGCCAACGGGCGTCCTGCACCTGGGGCATTACGTCGGCTCGATCGAGAACCGCCTGCGCCTCCAGGACGAGTACGACTGCTACTTCCTGCTGGCCAACATGCACGCCTTCACCACGCGGGCCGACCAGCCGGACCAGATCCGCGCCGACACCATCGAGATCGTCAAGGACTGGCTCGCCTGCGGGATCGACCCGGATCGGAGCACGATCGTGCTCCAGACGGAGGTGCCGGCCATCGCGGAACTCTCGTGGTACTTCGCCATGCTCCTGCCCTTCAACCGCGTGATGCGAAACCCCACGCTCAAGACCGAGATCGACGCCAAGGGCCTTGGAGACACTTACCCGTTCGGCTTTCCGATGTACAGCGTCGGGCAGTGCGCCGATATCCTCGCCTTCCGCCCGGAGTGGGTTCCCGTCGGGCAGGATCAGGTCGCCCACATCGAGATGACCCGCGAGGTCGCCCGGCGATTCGACCAGATCTACTGCGGCGTGGATTCCAAGACCGAGGACGAGGACTTCGAGCGCGCGGGCGGGGTCTTCCCGATCCCCAAGGCGATGGTCGGGCGCGTGGGGCGGCTGGTCGGGACCGACGGCAAACAGAAAATGTCCAAGAGCCTCAACAACGCGATCTTCCTCTCGGACCCGCCCAACGTCGTCAAGAAGAAGGTCGGGCAGATCTACACGGGGCGCCAGAGCATGACCGAGGCGGGCGACATCGACAACGCCCTGTTCCAGTGGGTGCGGGCGTTCATCCGCGACGAAGAGCGCGTCAAGGAACTGGAGGATCGCTACAGCCGCGGCGACAACATCGGCGACGGGCACGTCAAGGCCGAGATCGCCGACGCGATCAACACGCTGCTGGACCCGATCCGCACCAGGCGGGCCCGGTACGACACCCCCGGCGGCGAGGACGTGGTGATCGACGTGATCCGCAGCGGCACGCGCCGGGCCAACGAGATCGCCGAGCAGACACTGTACATGGCCAAGTCTGCGATGGGGCTGGATTTCGGGCGGCGCACGCTGAGCGGGCCGTGACCGGCGCCGGCTCAGCGGCGAACTGTATTGGGCGCCGATTCCGTTTCAGCCGACGGGCGAATCCTCCTGCGGGAGGACACGGTCGATCTCCTGGATTGTCGTCAGGCCCTGGGCGAGTTTTCGTTCGGCGTCGGCACGCATCGGCTCGAAGCCCTGACGCACGGCCGCCTCGCGGAGCGTCACGCCGTCGGCCCGCTCGCCGGTCAGTTGGCGAAGTTCGTCGTTCATGCGGATCAGTTCGTAGACGGCGATCCGCCCGCGGAAGCCCATCCCGAAGCAGTTCTCGCACGGTGCGCCCCCTGCGCGCCCGGATCCCGAGCAATCGAGGCAGACCCGGCGGACCAGGCGCTGGGCGAGGACGCCCAGGAGCGACGAGGTCAACAGGAACGGCTCGACGCCGATGTCCATCAGCCGCGGGATGGCGCCCGGCGCGTCGTTGGTGTGGAGCGTAGCCAGCACGAGGTGCCCGGTGAGCGAGGCCTGCACCGCCAGTTCGGCGGTCTCGCGATCGCGGATTTCGCCGACGAGGATCACGTCCGGATCCTGGCGCAGCAACGCCCGCAGCCCGGTGGCGAAGGTCACGCCCCGCTTGGGATTGACCTGGACCTGGCTGATCCCGTCCAGGTGATACTCGACGGGATCCTCGACGGTCATGACGTTGCGTGTGTCGCGATCGATATGGCCCAGGGCGGCGTAGAGTGTGGTGGTCTTGCCCGAGCCGGTGGGCCCGGTGACGAGGATCATGCCGTTGGGTCGATTGATCAGACCCGTGAGTTCCTGCTGGGCATCGGGGTGCATCCCGACCTGATCCAGCGACAGCTGTGTCTGGGACTGGTCCAGCAGGCGCAGGACGAGGCGCTCGCCGTAGACGGTCGGGACGCACGAGAGGCGGATGTCGATCTTGCGGGAGCCGATGCGGACGGAGGTGTGCCCGTCCTGTGGAGTGTGGCGATTGGCGATGTCCAGTTCGGTCATGACCTTGAGCCGGCTGGAGATCGCGGGCGCCAGGGCCTGGGGGGGGCTGAAGGCGTCCATCAGCAGCCCGTCGACGCGCAGGCGGATTACGAGCCGATTCTCCATCGGGTGGACGTGGATGTCGCTGGCCCGTCGGCGGAGGGCCTCGAACAGGATCATGTTGACCAGGCGGATGACCGGGCCCTGGTTGGCAAGGGCGAGCAGGTCATTGGACTGCCCGAGCGTGCCAGCGGCCGTCTGGATCGCCGACTCGTCCAGCGGCATCTCCTCGATGATCTCCGTGACCAGGTCCTGGCGCTGCTCGTAGCCGCGGTTGATGAGGTTCGCCACAGCCCCCCGGGGCGAAAGAACGAGGCGGATCGGCATGCCGAGACGCTCTTCGAGCATGGTGAAGACAGCCGGCTGCATCGGCTGGGCCGTCGCCACCGACATGACGTGCCCGTCGGCGCCGACCCCGGCGACGTGGTGCGTGCGGGCGACGCCCGGGGGGATCAACTCGTAGAAGCGCGAGGCGGATTCCTCAAGGCGGGGCTCGCCGACGTAGGTCAGCCCGGTGCGCCGGGCCATCGCCTGGAGGGCGGCCTGCTCATCGATGGCCAGCATCGACAGGAATACGTCCCACGGCTCGTCGTCCGACCCGGGCTGCTCCGAGAAGGTCCTGAGTTGGTCCGGCGTGAGGCGGAGCGGTCCGAACAGGTCCGCGACCCGCCCCCACTGCTCGATGGTCAAGATACCCTCGCCCCCCCCCCGCGCGTCGGGCTGCTGCACGCCCTTGGCCCCTGCCGACGGGGAGCGCCGGAGGCTCAGTGATCGTCGTCCACGGGCCATGGCTAACGCCCGTCGCCTGCGCCGGACGGGTTGTTAGTCGCCTCCAGGCGGGAGCCCTCGGGGGTCTTGAGCACGGGGATCAGGGTCGGCTCCAGTTCCGGCAGGTCCGGGGCGATCTCCGCCCTGCCCTGCGGCCCCATGGTCAGCAGTTTGAGATCCGTGAAGTTGATGTCCCGCATGATTCGCGGCGTGATGAACACATAGAGCAGCGTCTTGGAGTTGTTCTTGTTCGTGTCCTTGAAGAGGTTCCCAATGATGGGGATGTCGCCGATGAAGGGAACCTTGGCGACGGTCGAGCTCTTCTGATCGACGGTGATCCCGCCGACCACGATCGTCGTGTCGGTCGGCACGGTCACGCCGGCGCCGGTGCCCTCGACGCCATCGGGCGGGATGCTGATGGTTCGCTCCTGGCGGGGCGGGGGCACGCCGTTGCTCCCCTGTCCGACGAAGTTGGAGAGCGTGATGAGGTATTCCAGACGGATGTACCCGCCTGCACTGATGTGCGGCGTAACGCGCAGCGTCGTGCCGGCGTCCTCGAAGCCGCCGAACGAAGTCGTCGTGGGCGCGCCGGCGACCTGGTTGGTGGTGGTGGTCGGCTGCTGATCGACGCTGACGATCTCGGCGGTCTCGTTGTCCCCGACCAGGAGTTGCGGGACCGACAGGATCCGCGTGTCGGCGACGCGCTGCATCGCGTGGATCACCACCGGCACCATGTCCGACTTGATCAATGCCGTGGTCAGCCCCGTCAGACCCGTGCTCACCGCGCGCGGATCGATGATCGTGCCCCCATCGGCGGAGGACGTGAGCCCGAAGTTCGTCTGGAGGATGCCCCCGGTGCCGGCGGCGTTGATCAGCTGCGTCTCGACCGCGAACCGGGCATCGTCGGTCCCCGTGACCGAGACGATCCGGGCCTCGATGTAGACCTGCGGTCGGCGAAGATCCACGTTGCGGATCAACTCTTCGAAGTCCGCCTGGACCTTGAGCGGCGCCTTGATGAAGACCTGGTTGTTGATCGTGTCCGGGTAGACGAAGATCTCGGGGCTGTAGGGGATGCGGATGCCCTCCCTGCGGCGCTGCTCGTCGGGCTCCGGTTCGTCAAACGAACTGCGCCGCTGCTGCTGCTGGGGCTGCTGACGCCGGCGCTGGGGCTGTCCACCGGGGAGCAGCCCCCCCTGGGCCGCCGGATTCTGGTTCTCGATCAGTGCCTGGACCAGTTCGGCGACCTGCTCGGCGTTGGTGTTGATGAGTTTGTACCCGCGGACGACGACGCGCTCGCCCTCGGTGCCGTATTCCTTGACCAGATCGGCCATGCGGTCCTGCTGCTCGGGCGTGCCGTAGTAGACGATGTCGCCCCGGTCGTAACTGACGACCATGACCGAGCCGCCCTGGAGCAGTTGGGCCCCGGCGCCGGGAAGAGCCTGCTGCCTGCCCGCCAGTTGCTGCTGCGTCGGCGTTTGCTGCCCCTGCACTTCGGTCAGTTCGACCATCTCGCCCAGCCCCAGCGCCGAGGCGAGGCGGGCGATGGCGCCCGTCGCCGAGCGGGTGCTGTACCGCCGGGCGACGAGCGTGTCGGGACGGTCGATCAGGGTGAGGATCCGGCGAACCTCCTCGGCCTCGTCATCGCGCCCGCGGAACAGCAGCGCGTTGCCCTGAGAGTAGATCTGGAGGCGATCGGCCAAGTTGGACATCTGCCCGCCGGCGCCGAGGGCGGCAGCCTGCCTCGCTGCCTGCTGGGCTGCCTGGATCGCGCGGGGATCCCGGCTGGAAACCGCGGGCGTGGTTCCACCCTTGCCGAGCAACTCGATCGCCCGCTGCCGGGCCACAGGGGCGGACAGGTACTTCAGGTCGAAGATGATGTTCTTGATCTGGGCCCTGGACTCCAAGATCTGGCGGATCAGTTCCTCGATGACGCGCACGCCCCGGGCAGTGTCCGTGACCATGAGCACGCCCAGTTCGTCCAGGGCGGTGATCCGAGCGGTGGTCGTGCCCAGTTGTCCCTGGATTGCCGTCTGGATCGCCGAGGGGCGGACGTTGGGGATCTCGATGATACGGGTTGTCGCCAGGGCGTCGCCGGCCGAGGACGGAATCAGCGGGATGTCCGCGGCGCGGACCACGCCGTACCAGCCCGTGTCCGCCTGCCAGGTCAGCGCGAAACCCTGCTGGGCCAGCAGCGAATCGAGCAACCCAAGCAGCTCGCTCCGCTTGACGGTGACCGGGGCGTTGAAGACGACGCTGCCGGTCACGCCCTCGACGCTGTGGATATTGACGCCCAGCTCCTCGGCGACGAACTCCACCAGGGCCGACAACTCGACCGGTTCGGAAAAGTCCGAAAGGGTGATCTGCTCGTCGGGGGACGCCTCGGGCTGCTCGGCGGATGGTGTTCCGTCTCGCTCGGGCTGGGTTCCGCCCCCGGCGATGGCCGGCCGATCGTTCTGAGCCCGGGCAGCGGGGGCCGCCAGAATACCGACCGCCGCCACGAGCGCCAGCCCGGCGTGCGCCCACCGGCTCTGGGCGTCCGATCCTGGACCTGATTCGTTGTGCACGCCGTGGCCTCCTGCTGGTGCTAGGTTATACCCATCGGGCCCGACCCGCGAGTCGGCCCGCACCACCCCGCCCCGTGCCCGGAACCTCCACCATGCGCGTGGTCAGCCTCCTCCCCTCGGCGACCGAGATCGTGTACCGGATCGGAGCCGGCCGGATGCTCGTCGGACGCTCCGGCGGGTGCGATTTCCCGCCCGAGGCCGATGCCGTCCCCGTTGTGACCCGCCCGGGCGCCGCGCCCGACGGGACCGGGCGACGGGCCCGGGTCGGATCGCTCGTGGATCTGGACGAGGATCGCCTGATCGATCTTCACCCGGACGTGATCCTGACGGGGGGATCGGGGCACGGGGGGCTCACTGATGCCGGGGCGCTGGATCGCGTTGTCGCCGGGCTCAACCCCCCACCTCGGATCGTGCGACTCAATCCCGCGACGGTCGAGGACATCCTCGACGACGTGCTGCGCGTGGGTGAGGCGCTGGGATCGGCGCGTCAGGCCGAGCGGGCGGTCGTCCAACTGCGGGGTCGCCTGTATGCCGCGCAGGAATACGTCAACCCGTACGCGGACGGTCCGGTGGTGGGGTTCATCCAGTGGACCGATCCCCTGTGCGTGGCCGGGCACTGGATCGTGCAGTTGATCGAGCGGGCTGGGGGTCGCCACCCGCTGAACCGAACCGTCCCGAGGCCCGACTCGGGCGATGCCGCCGGGATGCAGCAGGGCCAGCGCGTAGCCGGCCCGTCGGTCCGCGTCTCGGCCCAGGATCTTGCGGGCACGGCACCCGAGTTCCTCGTGGTCTGCCCGTGCGGGTCGAGCCTCGATGAAGCGCGGGGCGAGGCGGATCGACTCCGAGCGCAGGACTGGTGGGGCTATCTGCCCGCCGTGCGGAACGGGCACGTGGCGATCGTGGATGGCGCCCAGATGTTCCACAGGCCCGGGCCGAGGATCGCCGAGGCCTTCGAGTGGCTGGTCGCCTGGCTCAACGATCGCCCGGACCTGAACCCCGCTGGATTCCCGTGGGCGGCGATGGCGTAGGTGGGGCACGCCCGCCTGCCCGTCCGAAGCGCGATCCCTACACTCAGGCCCATGGAGCACTACGAGGTGCTGGCCCGGCGATACCGCTCCCGCGACTTCGACCAGGTCGTCGGGCAGGACGCGATCGCGCGCACGCTCAGCAGCGCGATCGAGTCGGGCCGCGTCGCCCACGCCTACCTGTTCATCGGAACGCGGGGCGTGGGCAAGACCTCCATGGCCCGGATCTTCGCCAAGGCCCTGAACGGAAACCCCGAGGGCGGCGACGACGACCCCGTCAACCGGGCGATCATGAGCGGGCAGGACACCGACGTGATCGAGATCGACGCGGCCTCCAACAGCAAGGTGGAGGAGACGCGCGATCTGATCGCCAACAGCGTCTACCGCCCCCTGCGCGGCAAGTTCAAGATCTACATCATCGACGAGGTCCACATGCTCTCGTCGCACGCCTTCAACGCCCTGCTCAAGACCATGGAGGAGCCGCCCGAACACGTCAAGTTCATCCTCTGCACGACCGAGGCCCAGAAAGTCCCCGCGACGATCCAGTCCCGATGCCAGCGATTCGACTTTCGCAATATCCCCACGGGATTGATCGCCGACCACCTGGCCCGCATCGTCGAGCAGGAACAAGCACAGGCCGAGCCCGACCTGCTCAACGAGATTGCCCGTCTGGGCAACGGGTCGATGCGCGATGCGCTGTCGATCCTGGATCGCCTGCTGGCCTCCGGGCAATCGCCGATCACCGTGTCGCTGCTGCACGACGTGCTGGGCCTGCCGGACCGCCAGATCGTCGGGGCGCTGGTCGACGCGATGGCGGACGCCGACCCGGCCGCCGCCCTGGAACGCACCGACGACCTGCTGGGCCGGGGCGTGGGGATCAAACTGCTGCTCGAATCGCTGGCGAACCGCCTGCGGGACCTGATGGTCCTGTCGGCCTGCGGCCCGGAGACGGGGCTGGTCGATCTGACCGGCGAGCACCGGCGCCAAGAAATCGAACGCTCGGGACGATTCGACACGACGGGGCTGGTCCACATGATCGCCCTGTGCGAGAGCGTGCAGCGGTCGATTCGCGCCAGTGCCGCCCCGCGGGCGCTGCTCGACGCCGTGATCGTCCGGATGACCCTGACCGAACGAATCGCCGACGTCACGGCGATCGCCACCGCAACGGGAACCGGCCGGGGCACATCGGGGAGACCCAGGCCAAAAAAACCCTGACGGCGTCGGTGAGCCCGCCCGAATCACCGACGCCGAAACGATCGCCCGACGTTCGCATCGAGGCCAAGCCGCCCGCCCGAACCGCGCCCCAAGCCCCGCCTCGGACCGTTGCGCCGGCAGCCCCGAAACCCGAGCCCGGATCGCACAACTCCGGATCGCCCCGGGTCGGATCGCCCGGCCCACCGCCGGCGACCGGCGCCCCCAGCCCGCCGGAGGATCCGGGCGATCACCCCCTGGTCCGCACAGCGCTGGACCTGTTCGGCCCCCCCGATGAGAAGCCCTGATCGGTCGCGGGCAGCGGTTGGTCCACCGTTCCACCGGCCCCCCACGGGAGCAGCACCATGTTCGACCAGTTCAAGGCGATGGGCGCCATCGCGAGCCTGTTGAAGAACCAGGATCGCCTTCGCGAGGCGCACGACCGCGTTCGCGAGCAGATGGAGACCGCGCGGGTCGAGGCCGACGCCGGTGGCGGGGCCGTGCGGGTCGTCGTCACCGGGACGATGCGGGTCGAGTCGGTCGTTGTCGAGCCCGCCCTGGCCGCGGGCATGGCTTGCGACGAGCAGACGCGCGACCTGGCCGGGTCGCTCGTCGTCGAGGCGATCAACGATGCGCTCCAGCGGGCGCAGGCACTGCTCCAGGAAGCGATCAGCCGGGAGGTCGAGGCGCTGGGGCTACCCGAGCTACCGGGCGATCTCCAACGCCTCCTGTCGCCGTAAGCCGGATCATCCTTCCCCGGGCTCGCCCGATCGTGACCACTGGAAGTCGGGGCTTCTTTCAAGTGTGGTGGCGGCCTGCTCGGCGCAGCGCCGGCAGACGACCGCATCGGGATGGGCCGGGCTCTGCCAGCCCGGTTCGTCGCGCTGCTCCAGGCACATGGTGCAGTGGCACTCCGTCCCCTTCGGCGCCTCCCGGGACAGTTCCGCGATCGCCACGCGCAGGCAGCGCCCGCAGATGACGCTGCCCTGGTGCCCCTCGATCATCGGGATCTGCTCGACCCAGGGGCGATGGCAGAAATCACACAAGACATCTTCCATGCGCACGTTGTCGGGGTCCGTGCCGGGTCTGTGCATGGCGTATCGCTCCGTGTGGGTCGGATCAGTCCGCGTGGCCCGCTGAACCGTGGAACAACTGCGTGCGCGCGATCAACTGGTAGGTCTTGCAGCGTTCGAGCAGTTGCTCGTGCGTGCCGTCGTCGATGATCCGCCCGCGGTCCATCACGATGATCCGGTCGGCCTTGGCGACGGTGCTCAAGCGGTGGGCGACGATGAGGCAGGTCCGTCCCTTCGAGAAATCCGCGACGGCCTCGGCGATGCGGGCCTCGGAGTCGGCGTCGATCATGCTCGTCGCCTCGTCGAGGATCAGGATCGCCGGGTTGCGCAGGACGGCCCGCGCGATGGCCAGTCGCTGCCGCTGCCCGCCCGAGAGTGTCAGACCCTGCTCGCCGACCATCGTGTCGTAGCCCTGGGGCAGCGTCCGGATGAACCCGTCGGCCCGCGCCTGCCGGGCGGCCTCGACGACGCGACGTTCCGTCGGGTTCTCGGCGCCGTAGGCGATGTTGGCCCGGATTGTGCCGTGGAAGATGACGGTCTCCTGCGTAACAACACCGATCTGGCGTCGAACGCTCCGCACGGAGTAGTCTCGGATGTCGTTGGAGTCGATCAGGACGCGCCCTCGCCCCTCGTCGGGATCGAACAGGCGCGGGATCAGGGCGAGCATGGTTGTCTTGCCCGAGCCGTTGGGCCCGACGATCGCGACGGTCTGCCCGTGGGCGATGCGCAGGCTCACGTCGCGCAGGGCGGGCTCACGGGCGCCGGGGTAGGTGAAACTGACGCGGTCCAGTTCAATCGAGCGCCGGTGGCGGGCGAGTTTGGGCAGCGTGCCGTCGTGCCCGGGCTCGCAGGGCGCGCCGAGCAGTTCGGCGATGCGCTGGGCGCCGGCGGCCGACGCGTGCACGTCGTTGACGAGCCCGGTCATCGGCTTGAGCGAGGCCCCCGCCACGCCCAGGGCCATCAGCGTCGTGATGAACGCGCTCTGGTCGAGTTTCCCGTCGATGATCGCCTTGGCCGCCAGCAGGCTCAGCCCGCCCAGGACGAGGATCGCCAGCACCTCGATGAGCGGGCTGGCCATCGCCCGGGCCGTGCGCACGCGCAGCTGCTGGCGAAGGACTTCCTTGTTGATCCGGTGGAACCGCCCGGACTCGTATCGCTCGGCGGCGTGGACCTTGACGACGCGCAGCCCCTGGATCGCCTCCATCGAGGCGGCCACGAGTTTGGCTTGCCCCTCCAGGGCTCGCCGGCTTGCACGACGGATGCGCTTGCCCAGGCGGCGAACGATGAAGTACAGGGCCGGCGCGATCAGCGTCGCCGCCAGCGCCAGCCGCCAGTCGATCAGGAACGCAGCCACGAACGCCGCAACCCCCTTGAGCAACTGGGCAGCCGCCTTGGAGATCACCGCGTTGAGCCCGCTGCTCAGCGCGGTCGTGTCGTTGGTGATCCGGCTGACCACGTCGCTCGCCCCCCCGGAGACGACCGCCCTGAGCGGCAGGCGAACCACGCGGTTGAACATCTCGCGCCGGACGTTCGTCACCGTCCGATGCACGACCGTCAGCGAGAGATACGCGTGGAGGAAGTTGGCCAGGCCCCCGAAGATCGACAGCACGCCCAGGCCCGACACGATCACGACGACGGCTGTGAATCGCCCCCTGGGCAAGGACGCGATCCATTGGTCGGGGATCCGCCCTCCCAGACGCGCATCCAAGTCGCCGGCGATCTGGGGCAGATCGTGCCCATCGCTGAAGATGTTGCTCAGGACTGGGGAGATCCCGACCAGCCCGGCGCCCAGGCTGCCCGCGCTGAGCACGGCGAACAGCAACGCCCCCGCCAGAATCCAGCGGTAGCGGAGCATCCGCCCGGCAAAGCCCCAGAACGCGCCCATACGATCCAGAGAGTATTGGGCCCGCCCGGGCCCGCGTACAGGCCGAGCCCGATACGTTCCCAAACCACGGACCCCGGACGGATCATGCCCACCCATCGGGCCAGCGTCGTCATCCCCTGCTACAACCACGGGCGGTTCGTGCGCGAAGCGGTCGATTCGGCCCTGCGTCAACAGGACGCCCAGATCGACGTCGTGGTCATCGACGACGGCTCCGACGACGGGCTCACGCCCCAGGCCTGCGACGCCTGCGCCTCGGATCGGGTCCGGGTGATCCACCAGCCCAACGCCGGGCTGCCCGAGGCGCGGAACGTGGGCGTCCGGGCCACCGACGCAGCGCTGATCGCCTTTCTCGACGCCGACGACTGGCTCGAACCCTGGTTCGTCAAGGATCTGGCCGAGGCGATCGAGCGCGAGGGCGGCGTGGACGGCGGGCAGGACGTCTCCCATGCGTACGGGCAGCAGCGACTGGCCGAACTGGGCCACGGAACGTGGCGGGTTCCGGACTGGGACCCGCTGCTGATGATGATTACGAACATCCATCCGCCCTGCACGCTCGTCCGTCGCAGCGCGTGGGAGGCGGTCGGGGGGTTCGACCCGACGATGCGCGACGGGTACGAGGACTGGGATTTCTGGCTCCGCCTGATCGAGCGGGGCTACCGGGGAGTCCGGGTGCGCCACCCCGTCTACGTCTGGCGCCGCCACAGCCCGCAGACCATGATCGACCACGCGGTGGCGATGCACGAGGAGCTCGTGCGACGGATCACCGCGGCCCACAAGGACCTCTACGCCAGGCACGCGACGGAACTGATCGTCCGGATGAGCGTGATGCTCCGCGACGCCAATGCGAACTGGATCGATGAGAACCACGAGCCCATCGTCATCCGCGACATGAAGCGGCTGATCGAGCGGCAGCAGAAGGATTCGGCCGCGATGTTGGACCAGGTCCGGCAGCTCCAGGGCGACCTGGCCACGACGCGCCAGACGCTGGACCAGACTGTCCGGGCCTATGAGTCCAAGCCATCGGTGCGCCTGTCACGGCGGATCCACGGGGCCATCGAGAAGTTGCCCGGCCCGCTGGCCGGCGCAGGTCGCACGCTGGCCCGGTTGACCAAGCGGCTCGTCGCGCCCCCGCGCGGGCCGTGAACGGGAGCGCGACGCGCGGCTACGGTCCGGCCGCCGGGCAACACGCATGGTGCACGTCTGATTGGCGACGTCGTTCAGGTTCTCGGTCCGCCGAGGCTGTCCAGGCGTACCTGGGTCCCGACGGGCGTGCCCAGTGTTCCGAACCCGCCGCTGGGCTGGAGGCCCCCGAGCGTCAGGTCAAAGTGCCAGAACTGGGCGGCGAACAACTCCGTGGACGTGACCCCGATCGAGTAGAAGAAGTTTATCCCGTCGGGGCTCCCCTGATCGAAGATCCCGGGGATCGTCTCGATGTTCAGATCCTTGCGGGCGCCCGGCACGAGCGTGAACGAGGTCACGAACGTCTCGCCGGTGTTGTACCGGAAGGTCACGTCCACCGTGGCGTCGGCTGTGCCCGCCTCGGCGGGATAGAAGACCGAGAGCGTCTCGAAGACGTCGGTGCCGGCTCGCTGTGGATTAAGGAAACCCTCAGCGAAGTGGACCTCGCTGGCGAGGTTGATCGCGGCGGGGTAGCCCAGTTCGTCGTCGGCCTGGTTCTGCGTCGTGTGGACGAAGACGCCGGGGAAGCCGGTGATGGTCTCGTAGATGATGGTTGCCGGAACACCCGACAGCGACGGATTGACCACGCTGGACAGCTCGAAGTCCTTCCGACCCCGCGCCGGAATGCTCAGCGAGGTGAGGAACCGGGGCGTGGTGTCGGTGCCGGAGACGGAAAAGAGGCGGACGATCGTCGTGCTCGTGTCCGAGGAGTTGACGATCGAGATCTCCTGATCGCGGGTCGCGTCGGTCAGGGCCATGGGGATGGCGCCCTTGGTGCTGGGCGCGCCCGGGAGCCCGATTTCCGTGAAGCCCTTGTCGGTGGCGCCCTGTTCGCCCGGATCGAAGTGTGTCAGGGCGGCCTGGATCGGGACGTTGGAACTGATCACCGCGGTGTATTCACCGGCGGGGAGCGTATCGATGGCCGAGACGTCCAGGCCCCTGCGACGGTAGCCCTCGGTGTTGGAGGTGATCGAGATCGGCGCGCCCCCACCGGCCGGGAAGAACGAGGTTTTCACCACCGCGTCGGTCTTGACCGGATCGTACCAGATGATGAAGTCCTTCTGCACGTCGGTGGCATTGACCGCGGTCTTGACGACGTTGGCGAAGCTCCAGTTGGTGTCAACGGTGTTGCTGAACGCCTCGCCGGTGGCCGTCCCGAAGTCGAAGTGGCTCAGGTTGGCCGCCAGGGGGAGCGTGGACTGAATCTCCAACGCGTAGGCGTTGAACAATCGCACGCGGCCGGACGCGGGCTTGGTGAAGCGATGGACCTCAAACCCGCCGCGACGGTTGGGCCCGATCGAGGACTCGAAGATCACCTCGTCCCTGGAGAGCGTCCTCTCGCCCGCCCCGAAGCCGGTCTCCTTGGTCTCTGCGTATCGAGCGATCACCTGGTAGAAGTTCGTCGCGCTGCTGAAGTTCTCGATGGGGAGGAACTCGTTGATCGAGGCGGAGTTGGCGAATCCCTCGGGGTAGAAGATCGTCTGAGAGAAGTAGGCCTGCACGTCGCGGCGTTTGATGACCTCGATGTCCTTGATCTCGACCAGGTCGTCCTCGACGAGAAGGCTCGGGTTGTCGCGGATCGGCATCTTGGACGGATCGCCGGCGAACGGAACGTTCGCGAAGACCGAGGGCGTCCCGGTAAAGGACGGATCATCGGGGCAGCGCACGCCCGCGTCCAGGCAGTCCGTCGGTAGCGACGAGATCGTCTGCACGACGCTCCAGCCCTGGATCACCCGGGCGAAGACCGTGAACCCCCCATTCTGGTTGTCCAGGTTGGCCGAGTTGTCGGCGAGGTTGAAGAAGAACTCGCTCGTAGCCGAATCCGGATCGCCCCCCACCTTGGCCATCGCGATGGTGCGCTCGACGTTTGAGCGCCCCGGATCAAACTCGTTGGCAATCGGTGGATCCTTGAGCGTGTCCTCGAGCCCGTTCTCATCGGTGAACCGGGAGCGCCCGCCCTGGAGCACGAAGCCCGGAGCGAGACGATGGAAGAACGTCTCGTCGTAGCGCCCGCTCTTGAGGTAGTTGAAGTAGTTATCGACGGTTGCGGTGGCGGGAGTCGATCCGTTGGGGCCCGAGACGTCGAACAACTCGATGTCAATATCGCCGAAGTTCGTCTCGATGCGCACGATCGAGTTGTTCGGATCGGTGATCTCCGGGCTGCCCAGGGAGAGGAACGGCGTGTCGCCGGTCAGCAGGACGCGCGGTTCGAGGGGCTCCATGAATGCTCCGTCGCGGTCGGGTTGAAACCTGGTGGTCCGCTTGAACATCGCTGAGAACTCCTTGGGTCTTTTCTTGTGCCCGTTGTGTCATGAACGGTCGGCCCCGCCTCCACGGGCCGCCCCGTCAGGCGTGCAGGCCCGTTGCGACCCGCGCCGTCGCGCCTGTCCCCGGCGCCGTGGAGGCCCGGGCCGAGCGCCCCGCCTGACCTGTCCCTAGTGTACGGGCAGATCGGGCTCGGTGCTACACTCTCTGCCCATTGCCACGAACCATTGCACCAGCCCGCCCGGTCCGCGTCGAGCCAACGACGACACGAACGACTCCCGATCGTCGCCGTGAGCCCGAGCCCAGGGTCGCGCAAGTGCGGGCCGTCGTCCCGTGCTTCAACCGCCGGGACGATCTGACGCGCATTCTCTCGGACCTGGCCGCCCTGCGCATCGACGGGATCGACCTATCGGTCCACGTCGTGGACAACGCGTCCGATGAGCCCCTGGCCTCGGTCGCCGTCCCCGAAGGGCTGGGCGTCGAGTTCATCCGCCTGTCCCGCAACACCGGCGGCAGCGGCGGCTACAACCACGGGATCGCCCGTGCGATCCGCGCCGGGATCGCCGGCACCGGGGCCGACTACATCTGGCTCGTTGACAGCGACGCCCGAGTGCGCCCCGACACGCTCAGCCGCCTGGTGGACGTGCTCCGAGCCCGTCTCGACCTGGTCGCCGTGGGCCCGAGCATCGCCGACCCCGAGACCGGTGAGATCTTCGAGGTCGGCGGGCGGGTCCGGCGCAGCGACGGGCAGTTCGGCCCCAGGTACGAAACGACGCGCGGGCTGTCGGGCCCGATCGCGTGCGACTACGTGGCCGCGTGTTGCGCGCTGGTTCGAACGCGGGCCATCCAGCGCGTCGGGCTCATGCCCGACGTCTTTCTCAACGCCGACGACGTGGGGTGGTTCATCCGCCTGGCGCGGGGATGGGGGGGATGGGGGGGGGGCGTGGCGGCAGTTCCAGAGGCCGTCGCCTGCCACCCGCGCTTCGACCGGTTCCCGACGTGGACGCGGTACTACGTGACGCGCAACGCCCTGGGCCCGATCGACGAGTTGGGCCTGGGTCGGGGCGTGCGCCTGCATCGAATCATGCGGGACGTGCTCCGGTCGGTGCAGCAGTCGATGATGGGGCGGGCGGATCTGGCGCGCCTGCACCTGCTGGGTCTCGGCGATGCGATCAGGGGCTGGAACCTGGGCAGGGCGCGGGTCGGACGGGTGCGATTCGAGGCGTTCCACCCGCTGGATGAACTTCAGGACTCGCTGGAGCCGGTTGTGGCGTCGCGTCGGCTGCGGACCTATCGCCTGCACCCGGGGCTGGGGCTCGAACCCGAGGCTGTCGAGCGGATCCAATCTGCTCTGCGCGGGGTGGGGCTGCGCCGCCTCGGGGCGGGCGACCGCGACGACGTGCGATGGGTGGGACGGGGGAGCGACGCGCGGGCATACAGGCCTCTGGCGACACTGCTTCGCCTGGTCTTGGGGCCCGTGGCGGACCTGGCTGTCGTTCCGGCGCGTGGACGCCCGGCGACGTGGTTGGCCGGACGCGTCGCCGTGCAGGTCACAACGCAAGGATTCGTGATCCGGGCCCAGCCCCGCGGCCGCCTGCTGGGCCGGTCCCTGGTTGTGGCGGCACAGGGAACGTTCCTGGGTCTGCGGGCCGCGCTCAAGCCCACCGGGTACTTCCGCGTGGGGTGCGCCCCGGCGCCCGATACCGGGGCCAGTACCGGCGACGAGATCGGGGCCGAGCACCCCGCCCAGGAATGCCCCCCTCGAAATGCGGCCCGGGTCACGCTGG
>Ga0114931_10004615_pt1 | contig 17184 bp, 18 predicted proteins | sample 2SBtaG_FD_89579 | JGI IMG/M metagenome (GOLD analysis project Ga0114931, IMG submission 89579) | Deep subsurface microbial communities from Kolumbo volcano to uncover new lineages of life (NeLLi) - 2SBTROV14_V59a metaG | ecosystem: Environmental > Aquatic > Marine > Volcanic | place: Kolumbo...
GAAAGAGCGAAAGCGGGGCAGCAGCCGGCTGCCCAGTTTTCCTTCGGGGAGATGAAACCCGGCCAGGTCGCAGCGCCCGCTTTGCAACAACCGAAGACTGTCCAGGCTGCCTTGAAATTGCAGGTCGAGCGTGAGCAACCCCGATGTCGACGCCATATCCCGAAGCATCGCCACGCCCAGACCGTGACTGGCGAAAACATCCAGGATCGACTGCTCCTTCGCTTTGATCAACGCATTCAAGGTGCTGCTCAATTCGGATGCCAAACTGGCCAATTCAGGTTCCAATCGAGCCTGGATCCTTTTCTGTTCCCACAAGAACAACTTTCCCAACTCGGTCAGTCCGGCCCCTTTGCCGCGTTCGAGATTGACCAGGGGATGCGTCAGCTTTTGCTCCCATTTTTGCAGCACGCCCCACGCATGCCGATAGGAGACCCGGCAGTCCGAAGCAGCGGCCCGCAGCGAACCGCCGCGATCGATCGCCTGCAGCAGTCGGAACAATTCAGGACTTATCTCCTCGTCGCTGTCGCAACACCAACGTAAATCAAACCGGATATCCACCTTCGCCTCGTCTTTGAGCGCATCTGTGCAAGGGGCGGTTCACCAAGAATGCTCCCGGAGCACCGGCCAACAAAAGCGATGCCGACTATTTCTATGTGCAGACCGCTTTTTCGTTTTGATTGCCGGGGATCGGCTCTTATGCCTGTCGGCCGCTTCCGGTTTCAGAGCAGATGGCGCGCTCTTTCGAAGGCGTCTCGGAAGTCGTAGTAGACCGGTTCCTCGCTGGTGAGAAGTTCTTTCAGCAGCTCTTGCTGCAGTCGGTATTTGATGTCGCCGACTGCCAGCGCACCGATGCCGACGCTGCCTTCGGAGCCGGTGGCGAATTCGAGCGGCTCACCAAAATGCTTGCGTTTGATGCCTTCGATCCCGAGCGGCGGCACCGCGTTGACGTCACCGGCGACCTTCAGTTGTTTGGCATCGCCCAGGACCGACGCGTTCAACACCTGAATGCCAGCGCGTGCGGCGCAGAAGATCAGGTCGGCATTGGCGATCAGGCGCGCTTTGTCCGCGTCGGAACTGGCGTAGGTCCCGCGCATCTCGGTGCCGCATAGGGTGTTGTAGCGATCGGCTTTTTCCAGTGCGGTATCGATATTCAGGTGGTCGACCAGGGTGGTGTCGACGCCGTGCAATGCGGCAATGACGCCGGTGGCGATGCCGACAGGGCCGGTGCCGCCGAAGACGACCGCCCGGGACCCTTCCAACGTCCCATTGTGTTTCTCTTTGAGTTCTTTTTCCACACAGGCGACGAGCGCCGCTGCGGTGGTGAAGGCGCCGCTGGGATCGGCCAACACCGATACGACGAAGGGCGGAACCATGGCTTGCCGGGTTGCTTCCAGCATGTCCATCGCCAGGCCGATATTGCGTCCGCCGATGAATATACCGGTCTGTTTGACGCCGGCGGGGCTGCGGGAAAAGATGGCATCCTGCACCAATCGGGTCACCTCCTCCAGCTTGACGTTGTGGTAGGGGATGACCACATCGAATCCGGCGTCCACCGCCATGTTGATATCGAACGGGCTGGTGTGGAGCTTGGGGTCGAACATGTGCAGGATGGAGCGTGGTGTGGACATGATTTCTCTTGTTCTGTTGCTGGTATGCTGTGATTCCGATCGGCGTGCCCCGGACAGTGGCTTGGCGTGCCTTGCATACGAAGCCTTATCTGGAGCAATTCTGGTAATTCAATATTTTCCAGATGCCTTACTGCTCTTTGACATAGCTGCGGGCCACTTCGAATGCATGCTCGAAATGGAGATAAACCGGTTTGTCCGATTCGTGCATGCGCTGCAACAGCCGGTGCTGTGCCTGGTATTTGATGTTGCCGATGGCCAGTGCGCCGATGCCCACCGCACCGCTGTTGGAACCTTCGATCGGGGTGCCGTCATGGAAAGCATCGAGCCCGGCGATGCCAGAGGGGGGCACCGCGTTGACGTCTGCAGCCACTTTAAGCTGCGGCGCCGAAGCCACCAGCTCCGCACTGAGCACTTCGATGCCGGCCGCCGCGGTTGCAAAAACGACATCGGTGTTCTTGATCAACTCGGCTTTATTGGCATCGGCATCACCTTTGATGTTTGTTTCTCCGTTGCCGAACTCGGCATTGCACATGGCGGCGATGCGCTGCGATTTTTCCAGCTGGCGCCCGATGATCGTCACATTGGCGCCGGCCTTGGCCGAGATCACGGCGGCGGCCTGGCCGACAGGCCCGGTGCCGGCCAAAGCAAGAATATTCTTTCCTGCCAACGTCGTGTTATGGACCTTGGCCAGTTCGCGCTCGACTGCTGCAACCATTCCGGCCGCGGTCGTGAATGCTCCGCTGGGGTCGGCAAACACGGAAATCTCAAATGGCGGAACCATCGACTTCTGCGCGGTTTTCAGCATCTCCATAGCCTGTTCGGTCGAGCGGCCGCCGATAAACATGCCGGTGCGCTTGACGCCGTTCGGCCCCCGGGAGAAGATCGCATCTTGAACGAGCGCCTGAATTTCATCCGATTCTACGTTTAAATAGGGGATCGCAGCCGTCCAGCCTGCATCCAGCGCCATGTTGACATCGAATGGGCTCAGATTCTTCTCTGTCGTCAGCATATGAAGAATGTATGGTTTTTCCATCAGGTTTGCCTTATTGTGTTGTCGAGGGTCTTGGCAACTCTCAATGAGTCGGGGCCGGCTTAAATTCATGCATCGCCCAGAGCCATTGAGAAGATACGGGTCTTGCCATTTTGGGATGACAAATCAGCGCATTATACCACTTGTTACAGGAACCGAAATGAAGAAAACCTTGCTCCGACTCTATCCGCCGCCAACGCTCGAAGTCCCTCTGAAAGGCCTTTATCTGGCGCATCGGCTGCATCAATTGGGTTCCCCCGAGCGGCCTTTCGTTTACGCCAACTTTCTCACCAGCCTGGACGGGCGAATCGCCCTGGAAGACAGCGCAACCGGCCTGACCTATTTGCCGAAGAATCTGACGACAGCAGACGATTTTCGCCTCTTTATGGAGCTGCATGCCCAAGCCGACTGCCTGATCACCCACGGCGGCTATCTGCGGGCGCTGGAGGCGCAGCATTTGGGAAACATCCTGCAGATCGGTGCATCGGATGCGAGTCGGGACCTTGCTGAATGGCGCGTGAGCCAGGGGTTGTCCGCACAGTCTGCCGTCGTGATCGCCAGCGCCAGTCTCGATTTTCCGATGCCTTCGTGCATAAAAGCGCATGATCAGCCCTGTTACATCGCAACCGGGGAAGGCGCAGATCCAAAACGGGTCCAAGCCTGGGAACAGCAAGGCTATAACGTGCTGCGGGCCGGGCCGGGGACGATGGTGGAGGGTGATGCACTGGTGCGTACCTTGGGCCGGCTTGGCTACCGAACGATCTATCTGATCGCCGGACCGAACATGCTCGATACCATGGTGCGAGCCGGCCGGCTCGCGCGTTTGTATCAGACCATCAGTCATCAGCTGTTGGGCGGTGAAGCGTTTCGTACGCTGGTTCCGGGGCCTGTCATCGGACCGATCGGTCATCTCCGGCTGCGGACTTTGTACTATGATCGCGAGTCGCAGAACGGTGTCGGCCAGTGGTTCTGCCAATTCGTACCAGATGACAGATTGTAGGGCGGATGCCCGGAGGGCGATCCGCCATCTTTTATCGGCATCATGGCGGAACCGCTTCGCGTTCCGCCCTACACCCTATAATCGGTTGTCACGAAACGGCGTTGGGCAGTGGTTTGCGCAGTTCGAGAATGCGGAACCGTCAACGGTAAACCGATAACCGTGAACCGATTCAAAATTGCCAACGATTTCCACTCTGTGCCATCATTAGCGCCTTTTCATCATTTAAGGGGAAATGAATGCACACCGTAACCTTGATCAAAGGCGATGGTATCGGGCCGTCCATCATGGATGTGGCGGTCAAGGTGATCGATGCTGCCGGCGTCGACATCGAATGGGAGGAGGCCTATGCCGGGATGGCGGCATTCGAGCGCTTTCAGACTCCGATTCCCGATAAGACGCTGGCCTCCATCGAGAAAAACCGGGTCGCCTTCAAGGGCCCTTTGACGACCCAGATGGGCAAAGGCTTTCGCAGTATCAACGTGGCGCTTCGTCAGGAATACGATCTGTATGCCAATGTTCGACCGGCAAAAAGCTGGAAGGGGGTTCGATCCCGCTATGATGACGTTGACATCGTGGTGGTCCGGGAAAATACCGAAGGGCTCTATGCCGGCTTGGAGCACTATATCGGACAGAAGAAAGACACGGCAGAAAGCATCGCGGTCGTGACCCGCCTGGGGGCCGAGCGGATCGTCGAGTTCGCATTTCAATATGCGCGGGACAACGGCCGCAAAAAAGTCACTCTGGTACACAAAGCGAACATTCTGAAATATTCCCAGGGCCTGTTCCTCGATGTCGGGCGGGAAGTGGCGCAGCGGTATGCCGATATCGAATTCGATGAAAAGATCGTCGATGCAGTCTGCATGCATTTGGTCATGGATCCGAGTCAATTCGATGTGATCGTTACCACCAATATGTTTGGCGACATTCTTTCCGACCTGACTGCGGGGCTGGTCGGCGGACTGGGATTGATTCCGGGCGCCAACATCGGCTACGACGCGGCGCTGTTCGAGGCGGTGCATGGCACGGCACCCGACCTGGTCGGAAAGAACCTTGCCAACCCCTCGGCGGTGATTCTTGCCGGTGCCATGATGCTGAAATATCTGAAAGAAGATAACGCCGCCGCACGCATTCAGGCGGCACTGGAACAGGTGATTGAGGCGGAGGTCCATGTCACGCCGGATTTGAACAAGGAGTCGAAGACCGGCACCAACGAGATGGGCGATGCGGTCATCCGAGCGATGGAGCAGCAGCGTTGAGCGGAGAAGTTTTGCACTCACACCCCACCAGCGAATGGTTGCTGCTGCAACGCCGTTGACCCGGCTCGAAGTCGATTCCCGGTTGGGCGAACGGCTGCTGGAGAGACTGCTCGCGGTGCCGACGACGCCTGCTTTCGTCTATGACGAGAACCGTCTGCACGAGACGTTCGCTCTGCTCGAGTGGCTACGTGAGCGCAGCGGTTGCCGGCTGCTCTATTCGATCAAGGCGCTGCCGTTTGCCGGAGTCTTGCGGTTGGCTGTCGAATATGTCGATGGCTTGTCGGTCAGTTCACTGTTCGAGGCCCGTTTGGCCCACGAAGTGCTGAACGGGCAAGGGATCATCCACATCACGACGCCGGGGCTGCATGCGGATGAAATAGCGGAAATCGCAGCGCTATGCGATTGCGTCAGCTTCAATTCGCTGCCGCAATGGCGACGGCTCGGGCGGCATCTCACCGGTCATGCGAGTGTCGGCTTGCGGGTCAACCCGCAGCTGTCGTTTCTTGACGATCTCCGCTACGATCCATGCCGACCACACTCCAAATTGGGGGTGCCCTTGCCCCAGATCAAGGCATCCTGTGAATCGCACGAGCTGAAAGAGCAGGGGATCGAAGGCTTGCATCTTCATACAGCGTGCGAATTGCGCTCGTTCGAGCCGTTGCATGAAACCGTGCGGCATATCGAACGGGAATTGGGAGGGATGATTCGCAACCTCCGTTGGATCAATCTGGGCGGCGGCTATTTGTTCGACCGACCCGATGATTTGAGGGGCTTGTGCGAGGTGGTCGAATATTTACAGGACAAATGGCAGGTCGACGTTTATTTCGAGCCGGGCAAAGCGGTGGTCGGTGATGCCGGCTACCTTGTGGCAAGCGTGATCGATCTGTACGAAAGCGACGACAAAACCATCGCCGTGCTCGATACGTCGGTGAACCATCTGCCGGAGGTGTTCGAGTATCAGCGGCGGCCGGCGCTGGTCGGGGAAGAGCCGTCGGCATCCTGTTCAATATTACTCGCCGGCTGCACCTGTCTTGCCGGCGATTTGTTCGGCGAATACCGTTTTCCTCGCCCTTGCCGAATCGGCGATCGGCTGATTTTCAGAAACGTCGGCGCCTACAGTCTGATCAAGGCCAATCGCTTCAACGGCCATAATTTGCCGGCAATTTATGCGCACGACAGCAGGGGCCGGTTGCAACGAATGAAAAGCTACGATTATGCCGATTATCGCCGGCAGTGGTCGGAGGAGGTATAGACTTGACTGATCAGCCGGCAGAGCTGTTCAAACAGCTGACGCACGGCGTCTATGTGATCGGCGTCGGCTACGAAGGCCGGTGCAATGCTTTCACAGCGGCGTGGGTCATGCAGGTCTCGTTCGATCCGCTGATGCTGGCGCTCAGCATCCATCCGCATCACGCCTCTTACAAGATACTGAAAGAAGGCGGCGTCTTCTCGGTCAACGTGCTGCGCGCCGACCAGCAGGGTCTGGCGCGCCATTTCGGCTCACCGACTTCGACCGACAAGCTGGCAGCGGTGCCATGGCACGCCGAGCGCACCGGTGCTCCGGTGCTGGATGATGTGCCGGCTTGGTTCGAGTGTACTTTCAACCACGAGTGTTCGGCGGGTGATCACCGATTGATCGTCGGGCAGGTTGTCGGTGGCGCCTGGCTGGATCACAGTGCGACGCCGATGAACTACAGGGATACGGGCGACAGCAGTCGTCTTTATCCGGATGGGTTTTGAGGAGTGACTCGTTGCTTCCTCTCCCGCGACTTTATTGATACAGGGCGGAACGCGAAGCGGTTCTGCGATCAGAAGACAGATGACAGGAAACAGGAAACAGAAGAAAGGAGGCATGATGCGCGCGTTGCGCGCAGTAATTTAGATCGAAGACGCGAAGCGCACTCCGCGTCTGTTTCCTGTACTCTGCCTTCTGTCCTCCGAATCGGCGGATCACCCTTCGGGCATCCGCCCTACACGGTCGATTACGCGTGAATCCTCGTTTTCTACCCCGCGATTTTGTCGAAACCAAAGAGGGTCTCCTGTTTGCCGTCGTTGGCGGCATCGAGGGGGGGCGAGTGCCCGCCTGCCTTCGCTACCGGCGTTTGGGGCCGGCCAGCTATTCCAAACTCTCCACCCAAGCAGCGCAGACTCTGCTGCAATCGACTTTCCCCGAGTACCTTCTTTATTCCAAAACGCGCGACGTGCAGCTGCACGCGGTGCCGCTCGAACGTATCATCCACCATTACCAGCCGCGCCGGCGGGTACAGGAGCTGATGGCGTCCAGCCGGCACGATGCCATCGAAGGAAAGCTACTCCGCCTGCTGGAACTGTTTTCCGAACACGGTTTGACGCCCGATTGCATCGGCGTCACCGGTTCCCTGCTCATCGGCGCGCAGCGGCTCGACTCCGACATCGACCTGGTGATCTACGGACGCGAGCCGTTTTTTCTAGCACGCGAAATCGTGGCACAGCTGATACAGGCGGGCCGGCTCGATCGGCTCGATCCAGCGTTGTGGCGGGACGCCTATGCCAGACGAGGGTGCGCGCTAAGCTTCGAGGAATACCTCTGGCATGAGCGGCGCAAGCTCAACAAAGCAGCCATCGAGGGAACCAAGTTCGATCTCAGTCTGCATATCGATGGACCGGCCGCCGCCGATGCCGCCTACCACAAGCAGGGCCTGAAATGCATCCAGGCCCGCGTGGTCGATGACGCCTTCGCTTTCGATTACCCGGCCCGCTACCGGATCGATCATTCCTCGATTGCTGAAGTGATCAGCTTTTCAGCGACCTACGCCGGTCAGGCGTGGTCCGGTGAAAGCGTCGAAGTGTGCGGCCAACTGGAAGTGTCGAAGCGAATGGATCGACGGATCGTCGTCGGTGCCGATCGCGAAGCGGCGGGCCAATACATCAAGGTTGTCGGTGCGCCCAATCGGTGACAAAGCGACACTGCCGCCGTACCAAGCGGTCGTGTTTGATATGGACGGGCTGGTGCTCGATTCCGAGCCCACCTTTCAGCGTGCGTGGCAGCAGGCTGCCGACGCGTTGGGGTTGATTCTCGCCGATGCGGATTGCCGCGCTTTTTCGGGCCGGCAATATGCCGACATCGAGCAGGCGCTCCGCGAGCGATTCGGACCGGTGTTTCCATTGCAAACATTCAGAGAGCGCAGCGCCGATTGTTGGCACAGGCATGTCGAAGCATTCGGCATTCCGGTCAAGCCGGGCTTCGACCGCCTGATCGAGCTGCTGCGGCGCCGGCGGATTCCGTTTTGCCTCGCGACCAACAGCGGTCGCTCGAACACGCTCGAATGCCTCCGTTTGGCGGGCATCCATGACCGTTTTGACGAGATTGTATCGCGGGATCAGGTCAACCGCGCAAAGCCGGCCCCCGATCTTTTCCTGGAAGCGGCAAAGCGATTGAGCGCAGTGCCTGGAGAGTGTCTCGTCCTGGAAGATTCGGCGATTGGCATCGATGCCGCGCACCGGGCAGGCACCATTCCGCTGCTGATCACCGATCAGCCACGGGTGGTCGAAGAGGCGGCTGATCAGCCATTTTTGGTGCTGCCTTCGCTGCTGTCCGTGGCCGATCTGCTGGAGAGCGGTCCGAAGCGGTCATAGGCTTCGCATTGGGGAAAAACGCCTGTTTTGAATTGCCGGCCGCAGTCCGGCTGATTTTTTAAGGTGTTCGGGTTGCTGTATAATTCCGGGTTGCTTTTCGCACCAGCAAAAAATGGATCATTGAAACGGGTTAATCAGCATATACGGGTTACGGCGCCGGCGCGGCTCCATATGGGTTTTCTCGATCCCGCCGGATCACTCGGCCGACGCTTTGGCGGGATCGGTGTGGCGTTGAATGAAATTGCCACGCGACTGACCATTCGGACGGCTGACCGACTGGCTGCCGATGGGCCGCAGGCCGAACGTGCCATCCAGGCAGTGCGGGCGCTCAGTCATACCATGCACGTTCCGGAGCTGGTGCATGTGGAAATCGATGAAGCGATACCGGATCATGTCGGGCTGGGATCCGGTACCCAGTTGACGCTGGCAATCGGCGTCGGTCTGAGTCGGTTCTACGATTTGGGTCTGGATGTGCGTGCGATTGCCGGACTGACCGATCGGGGAGCACGTTCGGGCATCGGCATTGGCGTCTTCCAGCAGGGCGGATTCGTGGTCGATGGCGGACGTTCGGAGCGGACTGGAACACCACCCGTCATTGCCCGCTTCGCAGTGCCGGAGCAGTGGCGCTTCATCCTGGTTTTCGATGACAGAGGCAAGGGCATCCATGGAACTGCGGAGCGCGAAGCGTTCAAGGCACTGCCGCCGTTTCCAACACACGAAAGCGCCCGTTTCTGTCATCGGATGTTGATGCAGGCACTTCCGGCCATTGCGGAGAACGACATTCAGTCGTTCGGCGATGTCATCACACAGTTGCAAAGTACGGTCGGCGATTATTTTGCGGCGGCGCAAGGCGGCCGCTTCAGCAGCCGGGATGTGGGCGCCGCGGTCGAGTGGCTTGGAAGACGGGGTGCCGTGGCGCTGGGGCAGAGCTCTTGGGGACCGACCGGCTTTTGTGCCGTGGATGGAACCGAACGGGCCGAGCGGCTTGTTGCCGAGGCACGGCAACAGTTCGCCGACCGGACTGCGCTCAGTTTCAAACTGACCAGCGGGCGCAATCGAGGGGGGTGGGTCGATGCGGTTAAGAGCCCTTACGATCTGGTGTCGCATGGCAGCGACAGGATTTTGAAACGCATCGGCACCTGAGCGGGTGTCGAAAGACGCGTGGAGCTGCTGCAACCACAACGATTGCTGTTGGTCGCTTTGTCCGCGCGCATGATGGCCCAGTCGGCACGTCGCGGCGGATGGCAGCCGCTGGTGCTGGATCTGTTCGGCGATCGTGATACCTGTGAGGCGGCACGAAAGGTCGTTAAAATCCTGCCCGGCGATCGCGGTTTCGATGAAGCGTCATTGCTCTCGGTTGCGCGACGGTTGTCGACGACAGAATCCGAAGCCGGTCTGATCGTCGGCAGCGGATTCGATGCTTCGCCTGACCTGATGGAAGCGCTGTCCAGGAATTTTGTTTTGTTCGGGAATAAACCGGCGGCGGTGCGCTTGCTGAAACAGCCGGAGCGGTTTTTTCGGCTGCTGCAGCAGCTGGATATACCGTATCCGGAAAGCCGTTTCGACTCATCCGAATGCGGCAAGGACTGGCTTGTGAAAAAAGGCTTCAGCGAAGGCGGCAGAGATGTACGCTGTCTTGATTCAGGCAGGCCGCTCGGTTCCGGGGAATTTCTTCAACGCCGCCTGCCGGGCCTGGTCCTGTCGGCTCTGTTTCTGGCGGATGGAAGGAGAGCGCGCATCGTCGGTCTCAATACGCAATGGTCCACCGGTCATGATCCCGAGCGACCGTTTCAGTTTGGCGGCATTGTCAATTCGGCAGTCTTGCAGCCGAAGCAACGCCGCCAGGTGGCCGGATATCTTTCGCGACTGACGGCGGCGGCAGGCCTGAAAGGACTGAACAGCCTCGACTTTATGTGCGATGGCGAACAGTGCCTTGTGCTGGAGGTCAACCCTCGGCCCAGCGCCAGTATGGGCCTGTACGATGCAGCGTTCCCAGCCGGGTTGATTGCGGAGCATATCCGCGCCTGCCAGGGCTGGTTGCCACAGCGTGCACGACGGGCGACGACGATCAGGGCATACCAGATCGTCCATGCCACCGCCGATCTCGTGGTGCCAAGCGCCTTCTCATGGCCCGAATGGACTCATGACCGACCATTCGGCGGCACCCGGATTGCTGCCGGTGACCCATTGTGCAGTGTGACGGCCTGCGGTTCGAACGCGAGGCAGACCCTGTCGCTGCTCGAGCAGCGTGAAAACAGGGTGCTCGATTGGTTGTCCGAGTACGAATGTTCCACCGCAGCACGACAATTTTGATCGTTCATTAATCATTCAGCGAGCCAAACCAACATGACAGTCAAGCAACAGCAAGTCAGTGTCAACAAACACGTTTTCCCTCTGGTCGAATCCCTGATCGCAGATGCCGATAAGCTGCGTATTGGGATACAGCGCCTGGACGACGGCTGCACCATCGTCGATGCCGGCATCGAAGCGGTCGGAGGGCTCGAAGCCGGACGCCGCATCGCCGAGATCTGTATGGGAGGATTGGGCACCGTGACGCTGACGCACAGCCCCTACACCGGCCGCTGGCCGCTGACTGTCAACGTTCATTCCACCAACCCGGTGATCAGCTGTCTGGGAAGCCAGTATGCCGGCTGGAGTCTGTCGCACGAAAAATTTTATGCGCTCGGATCGGGTCCTGCCCGCGCGCTTTGCTTGAAAGAGGAGCTCTACAAGGATCTGGGATACGCCGACCGGGCCGATGCCACTTGCCTGGTGATGGAAGTCGACAAGGTGCCGCCGCTGCCGTTGGTCGAAAAGGTCGCCGCCGCCTGCAAGGTAACGCCCGATGGTCTGACGATCATCCTGACGCCAACCAGCAGTTTGGCGGGCAGTCTGCAGGTGGTCGCCCGCGTGCTCGAAGTGGCGATGCATAAGGCGCATGAGCTGCATTTTCCATTGGCGCATATCGTCGATGGCAGCGGCAGTGCGCCGTTCTGCCCGCCTGCCCCCGATTTCATCAAGGCCATGGGGCGCACCAACGATTCAATCCTGTTCGCAGGACAGGTTCATCTTTTCGTCGGCGGTGACGATGATGCTGCGGAACAGCTTGCCAATCAGCTGCCGAGCTCGGTATCGAAAGACTACGGCAAGCCGTTTGCCGAGATATTCATGGAGTACGAGTACGACTTTTTCAAGATCGACCCGATGCTTTTCAGTCCTGCCAGCGTGATCGTGACCGCGGTCGAGTCCGGCAACAGTTTTCATGCCGGACACTTGGACGAAGCGCTCCTGGAAAAGTCGTTCGGAGCCTGATCGGTGGGCCGCATCGCCATCATGACGGACGATCCCGGCTGGCATGGCGCGCGCCTGCGCAGCGTGTTTGCAGCGCGCGATTTCGACAGCACCTATGTGTCGCTGACCGAGTGTCGGATCCGGATCGAACCGGATCGGCTGCCGGTGATCATTCCCGGTTTCGATACCGCTCTGCCGGACGGCGTGTTCGTGCGCGGCGTGCCGGGCGGTTCGCTCGATGAAGTGGTGTTCTATTTGGATGTACTGCATGCATTGAAGCTTCTTGGCGTACCCGTGTACAACGATGGGCGAGCCATCGAGCGTACGGTCGACAAGGGAATGACCAGTTTTCTGCTGCAGCAGGCGGGCGTGGCAACGCCTGCTACCTGGGTCGTTTGTGATCGTGTGCAGGCATTGGCCATCGCTCGATGCGAGCTGGAGGCAGGCAACGAGCTGGTTTCGAAACCTCTGTTTGGGTCGCAGGGCGAAGGGTTGCAGCGATTGCAGACCTTGGGCGATGTTGGACAGCTGCAAAGCAGCCAAGGCGTCTACTATCTGCAGCGCTTCGTTCATTGCGGTGACGAGTCGCACGACTGGCGCGTCTTTGTCATCGATGGACAGGCGATCGCCGCCATGCGGCGCTGCGGCAGCAGCTGGCTGAACAACGTCGCACAGGGTGCACGCTGTGAGTGGGCGCACCTGAGCGACCCGTTGAGTCGGTTGGCAGAACAAGCGGTTCGCGCGCTGCGAATGAATTATGGCGGCGTCGACCTGATTCGGGATGCAGACGGCGATTATCGTGTCATCGAAGTGAACAGTATCCCCGCCTGGAAAGGGCTGCAAAGCGTGTGTGAGATCGATGTAGCGGAACGGTTGGCGGCCGATTTTCTGAGTCGCTGTGGAGGCGATTGCCGCGAGCGTGCTGCGGCTGCCTTGTGATCGTATGGTGAGAGAGGATCTCGAAGAGCGGCTCGAACAAGCTTATCGGAGTGCCTGCGAATGCGAGCTGCGGGCTTTCAAACCGGGCAATGTCAGCGTCTATGCGGACGGTCATGACATGACCGTCGACGATTTTCGTCGCAGTGCACAGGTCAGTGCACCAAGCCTGACCAATTTTAGGCTGTCGCTCGGCGAAAAAATGTTTTATGCTATACGAGCTACGCGAACCGCGGTTGGCTGCAATACCAATTTGGGTATCGTGTTGCTGTGCGGGCCGCTGATCCAAGCCATGCAGTCGGAGTACGGCGGCGGGACTTTACGACCCCGGCTTGAACGCGTGCTCAAGAGCACGACAGGGGAAGATGCTGCGTGGGTTTATCGCGCGATCCGATTGGCGAAACCGGCAGGTCTGGGAAGGTCGCCGGAACAGGATGTGTCCGGAGTGCCGGACGTCACCCTGCTCGATGCGATGCGTATTGCCGAAGCGAAAGACCGTATTGCTTATCAATACGTTTCCGGTTATCAGGATATTTTTGGTTTTTCCGCTGCTCGGTATCATGCCGCCCTGAATCGATGGAACGATGAAAGTTGGGCTGCATTGGCCGTGTTCGTCGGTCTGCTGAGGCGGTATCCTGACAGCCATGTCGTGCGCAAATTCGGCCGCCGGTTCACCGAAATGGTGCAGGACAGAATGGCTTCTTTGGAAAAAGCGTTAGCGCACGATGTCGATCCCGAACGGTTGTTGCGACAGTTGAAGGAAGTGGACGACTTGTTCAAGACGGCTGGTATCAATCCGGGTACGACGGCTGATTTGACTGTGGCATGTTTGTTGGTCGTGCGCCTGGAGAGGTTGCTTGCGCAGGGTTGATGCTGTTTGGCATGGCGCTTGCCTGGAAAACAATCTCTTACTTGGAGGGCATTGTCTTCCTGAATTCACAAGGAGCTGATAACAATGTCAATAATTAATAATGTTAGGTCATTTTTCTCATCATCACAAGAGGGTACGGAAATGGGGATAATCAATAAAGTATTAGTCGGCGAGTCGCTCGTCGGCGATGGCAACGAAGTAGCGCATATCGATTTAATCGTTGGCCCGCGCGGCAGTGCCGCCGAATCGGCTTTTTGCAACGCGCTCACCAACAACAAAGACGGGTTTTCCACGTTGCTCGCTGTGGTCGCTCCCAACCTGGCGGCCAAGCCGAATACGATCATGTTCAACAAGGTGACCATCAAAGGTTCCAAGCAGGCTGTGCAGATGTTTGGTCCGGCACAGCGCGGCGTCGCCATGGCGGTTGCCGATTGCGTCGAGGATGGAACCGTTCCTGCCAATGAAGCCGACGATCTCTTCATTTGTGTCGGTGTATTCATCCATTGGTTGGCCGAGGACGACGCCAAGATTCAGGACTACAACTACGAAGCGACCAAGGAAGCTCTGAAGCGTGCGGTTGCCGGCGAGCCGAGGGCTGCCGACGTTGTCGCTCAAAAAGGGACTGCCGCACATCCTTTCGCTGCGCACGACTGAGCGCGTACGCAATCGACACAGTGCCAACCGTTATTCCGGTCTGTTCAGAGTAACGGTTGGCGGCTTGACCCCAGACCCATTCACGTTGAATCGCGACACAACAGTGGCATTCAGCCTTCCGTTGTGCAGTGCGCTGGCTACCAATGCGGCGCTGACGCCAAGCGAATCCAATTGAACCAGATCCTGCTCCCCCCTCACACCGCCGGCGGCGACAAAGTTTTTCTCGGGCCACCGATGTATGAACCGGTCAAGCTGGCATAGATCGGGGCCTTCGTTCATGCCGACGCGGGAGAGATTCATGACGATGACCGTTTCAGGCCAAATATCCGACCGATCGAGCAGGCTTCCGGGGCCAAGCAAGCGACCGTCGGAGTAATCCAGTGAGAGGATGCGCTGTTCCTGCGGCTGCGCTAACAGCGGTACCGTCTCGCTCGCCAATGACTCACTGCCGATCACTGTGATCCGGTTTCTTTGCTGGCGGCGCTCACTTGTTTCGCCTGTCAATCCCTCATCGATCCAGAATTTCAAATCAGGATAGGCCTGCGTCAATCCACCGATCAAGGCATTATTGCTCCCGCGATGCATCAAAGCGTCCAGATCGGCGATATAGAGTGTCTTGAAGGGGTGCAGCGACAGCAGAGCATCGATTACCGCACTTGGGGCGGGATTCTGACAAAGCGCTGTGCTGATGGGCCGGTACGAAGTCCTGCAGCCTTGTCGGGCATGAACGACAAGGCCTTTCATCAGATCGATGGCGGGTATAATTTCCAAATGGGTTCGAAATGAGGTTATTGATTTTCGAATATATTACCGGTGGCGGATTGATAAATGAAGCGCTGCCCCTGGATTTAGCAACCGAAGGCGATCTGATGCTGGGCGCTTTGGTGAACGATCTTCTGGATCTGCCGGACATCGAGATGGTCATTCCTCGGGACTTTCGCCTTGCCGTGCCCAAATTTCAGGGTGATCAGAGCCGGTTGAGTGTGGTCGAAATGAACCGCAACGGTGTTTTTGCACAACAATGGCGGGAACTGCTCGATACCTGTGATGCGGTCTGGCCGATTGCGCCGGAGACGAATCATATCCTGATGAATCTGTGTCAGAGCGTCCGAGACGCCGGCAGGATACTGCTCAATAGCCCCGCCGTGGCCGTCGCGCGCGCCACGAGCAAACTGGCTACGGCGGTGCTGCTCGAGGAGAAGAATATCCCGGTTGTGCCGACCTGGGCGCTGCATCAGGCGCGAACGCTGTCGGCAGGGCCTTGGGTGCTCAAGCCGGACGATGGTGTCGGCTGCGAGAACGTCCGCATTATCCGGGAATTGAAAGAGCTCGAACGAATTGATTTCGATCGACTCGACAGCGAATGGATCATTCAGCCGTTGATCCCCGGCGATGCGATCAGTTTGTCGCTGTTGTGTCGGCAGGGCGAGGCTCGGCTGCTCAGTTGCAATCGGCAGCAGGTGACGATGATCGACAGTGGTTTCCATCTCAACGGATGCGTGGTGAATGGGATTCGGGACGTGTCAGGAATCTTTCGGCAGCTTGCCGAGAGGATCGCAGCGGCATTGCCCCGGTTATGGGGTTACGTCGGAGTCGATCTGATCGCAGCGGCGAATGGCCCGCTCGTGCTCGAGATCAATCCGCGCCTGACGACCTCCTACGTCGGCCTGCGGCGGGCGTTGGGGATCAATCCTGCCGGACTGGTCATGGAACTGTTGGATCATAAGAAGACACCCATGCCGCCAATACGACATCTCCCGGCAGCGGCGGTAGCGATCGAATGGTAGACGCTATATGAGTGAGACAATCGTTGTCGGCTGGGATATCGGTGGCGCCCACTTGAAAGCTGCCGTTGTCGATCGCGCAGGCGTCGTTCATCGGGTCTTTCTGGAGCCTTGCCCGTTATGGCAGGGCCTGTCCCATCTGCATCAGGCTTTTGACGCGATTCTGCAGAGAATTCCGCAGCAGGCGGATTACCATGCGGCGACCATGACCGGCGAGTTGGTGGACCTGTTCTCCACGCGTCATGAGGGCGTCAGACAAATCCTAAAGGCTGCCGGCGAACATTTGCCGGCACAACGCATACGCATTTTTGTCGGTCCCGAGGGTCTTTTCAAGACGCGGCTCGATGATCGGGACCTCGATGGGGTCGCCTCGGCGAATTGGTTGGCGAGCGCTCAGTCGGTCGCGCAGCGGATGGACTCCGGGCTATTGATCGATGTTGGCAGTACCACCACGGACTTTCTGCTGCTCCATGACGGCACGGTGCTCACCGATGCCTATTCCGATCGGGATCGACTGCGAACCGATGAATTGGTGTATGCTGGCGTGGTGCGTACGCCGGTGATGGCTGTCGCCAACCGCGTGCCGTTTGCCGGCGATTGGATCAGCCTGATGGCTGAGCATTTTGCTACGATGGCCGATGTCTATCGTCTGTGTGGGGACTTGCCCGAACAGGCCGATCAGCAGCCGGCTGCCGATCACGGAGAAAAAACGCCAGAAGGCAGCGCGCGCCGGCTGGCCCGCATGTTGGGCACGGACCCGGAGTCGACCGGTCTGAAAAACATGCGGCAGCTTGCCGAATATTTGCGGGAACAGCAGCTGCTGATGCTCCATCGTGCCTGTGCAAGACAGCTGTCGCGTGATCTGTTGCCCGCTGGTGCGCCATTGGTCGGAGCCGGCGTCGGGCGCTTTCTGGTCAAAGAGCTGGCAGCCCGATTCGGACGTCCCTACCGAACGTTCGATAGCCTGTTTACTGCTGAGTACTGTCGGCAGGGTGAAATCGATATCAGCGACTGCGCGCCCGCTGTCGCCGTCGCGCATTTGTTGGCACACAAGATAGACGGCGGACGGAACGCGGATTTGATCCGTGGCCAAAGAGTATGATTAGATGTACGTTGACC
>Ga0114931_10004616_pt1 | contig 17183 bp, 14 predicted proteins | sample 2SBtaG_FD_89579 | JGI IMG/M metagenome (GOLD analysis project Ga0114931, IMG submission 89579) | Deep subsurface microbial communities from Kolumbo volcano to uncover new lineages of life (NeLLi) - 2SBTROV14_V59a metaG | ecosystem: Environmental > Aquatic > Marine > Volcanic | place: Kolumbo...
GTCCCGAAGGCCACGATCTGGCGCGCCCCCTCCGGCAGCCCCTGCTGGGCGACGAGCACCATCACCGCCGCCGCGACCACGGCGAGGCCGAACACGAGCGTCCCCGCGCCCGCCACGAGCAGGAAGAGGCCGGCCCGCCCACCGCGGGGCGGCGGCTCCTCTGCCGGTGGACGCCTGGATGGCACCGCCCGGGGCTCCCGCGACTCCCGTGGCGGGGTGCGCTCCCGCGGCTTCACCGCCCCGGCGGTCGCGATGTCACCCGCCGAGGCAGCCGCGGGGCTGATCGAGCGCAGGGCCCGCGGCAGGGGTGGCGGCTCGGTCGACGCGCCGATCTCGGCGAGGGTCGCCTCCTTCAGGGCGCGCCAGCGGCGCTCGTCCTCGGGGGCGGGCGCGTCGAGGCCGAACTCGTCGTCGGGTGGCGCGATGGTCTTGTCGCTGAACAGCTCGTCGGTGGGGGTGCGCCGGAACCCGTGGGAGTCCTCGGTGAGCACCTGGTCGACCAGCGGGTTGGGCGGCCGCTCCACCTCGCCCTCCCGCTGCACCTCGAGCAGCCGCGGGACGTGGTGCTCCGACCACTCGGCGAGGGTGTCCTCGTGGCGCAGCCGGCGTCCGAGGGTGCGCAGTCGGTCGGCGGTCTGGGCGGCGGTCGGGCGATCGGCCTCGTCGAAGGCGAGGGTGTCGGACAGCAGCGCCTTCAGCTCGTCGCGCACGTCGGGCGGCGTGATCGGGTTGCGGCTGAACAGGTACCGGAGCCGCTTGAAGATCAGCTCCTCGTGCTGGTTCGGACGCAGCTGGGCCTTGCCGAAGCGCTCGAGGGCGAGCAGCTCGAACAGGGTCGCGCCCAGGGAGTAGACATCCGAGGCGGGGCTCTCGGGCTCGAAGAACAGCCGCTCGGGCGGCATGTACTCCAGCGACCCGAAGGCCACCTCCTTGGTGTGGCTCTCCCGCTCGTCGAAGTCGGCGCGCGCCACGCCGAAGTCGAGCACCTTGGGCGTGCCCGACTCGTCGATCATCACGTTGCTCGGCTTGATGTCGCGGTGGATCACCCGCAGCGGCTTCTCGCCGGGGAAGGGCGGGCGGTTGTAGGCAGCGTCCAGCGCCGAGGCCACCGCGGTGCAGATCTCGACCGCGGCACGCGTGGGCAGCAGCACGCCGCGCTCCACGCAGTCCTTGATGATCGTGCGCAGATCGACGGCCTCGAGGTACTCCATGATCACCGCGACGCGGCCGTCGATCATCGTGAGGTCGGCGACGTCCACGATGTTCCGGTGCCGGAGCTGGCCCAGCAGGCGCGCCTCGTCGCGCATGCGCGAGGCGACCTCCTCGTTCTCGGACCACTTCGGGTGGAGCAGCTTGATCGCGGCGATCCGCGAGAAGCCGTCGGGGTGCACCACCTTGGCGAGGAACACGCTCCCGAACCCACCGCTGGCGATCTCGCGGAGGAAGTGGAACTTCCGGGTGGCGTCGGGGTTGGGCAAGCAGACTCGGGAGGGCGCGGCGCGCGAGGGGACCTGGCTTCGACATCCTGCCCGGTTGCACGCAAGGGCACAACCCGACTCGCGCCGCCGCGGTAGGATGCGCGCCGGAGGTGACGTGCGGACTCCGCTTCCCCTGCTGACGGCACTGCTGGCCGCGTGTAGCGCTCCCGACCCGGTCTTCCTGGCCGACGGGCCCGTCGCGCTGCACCCGGCGGCCGGCGACGTGGCCGGCCTGGTCGCGCGGGTCGTGCAGGCCCCCGATCTCGTCTGCCCGGACGGGCAGCCGGCGCGGATCTGGGAGGCGTCCGTCGACCCGGTGCCCGCGGACGGGCCGGTGGCGGTGGTCTTCCACCCGGGCGCCTACGACTGGGTAGACGGCGCGCCCGACGACGCCCCGCTGCAAGGGGTCCACTACGCCGCACCCTCTCGCCTGGACGTCGCGTGGGCCTCCCGAGAGGTCTTCGCGGTGCTCGGACAGTGGCCGAGCGCCGATCCGCTGATCGACGCGCGGGGGGCGCTGGCGGTCGCGCTCGCCGATCGGGGCGTCACCCTCGTGCTCCCCGCGAACTGCTGGGGCGACCTGTGGCACGACACGGTGGTCGACGGCCAGACCACGGGCCGCGAGAACGACGAGACCGCGGACGGCTTCGCCCGGGACGGCTTCGCCCTGGCCCGGCTGGCCTGGGAGGCCGCCACCGATCCCGGCACCGCCACCGACCTCGGGCTGACGCTTCCCAGCACGGGCGAGCGGTACCTCGTCGGGCAGGGCACCGGCGGGCGCGCGGTGTCGGAGCTGCTCCAGGACGGCGCGCAGCCCGACGCGGCCGCCCTGGACGCCACCCCCGACGATCTGCGGGCCTACATCGACGGCGACCCGACCCTGTACGGCGACCTCGTCGCCGGGCTGCCCCGGATCTTCCCCAGCGGCACCGACCGCGTGGACGAGGGTGCCCTGTGGAGCGCACCGCTCCCGCCCCGCCTCGTCTACGCCTGGTCCGAGCGGGATCCGGCGGTGCCGGTGGAGGCCCACCTGCCCGCGGTGCGACGCCTCGGCGGGGTCGCCGGAGCGCTGACCTTGCAGACCGGATTCGTGGGCCACGTGGCCACCGCGAGCGACCCCGACGTCGCCGGCGCGGTGGCGATGGGGCTCCTGGGTGGTGGGGGCGGTGCGAGCCGGACGGGTCGGGCCCCGGCGAGCAAGCGCGTTGACGGGCCAACGTTCGGACAATAGCTGGCGGACTCGTGCAGATGGAGAAGGTTGCGCTGCCGATGGAAACGGGCCAGACCGTCACGGACGTCGAGAAGCGCACCTGGACCGTGGGCCAGCGGCTGGGGCGGGGGCTGTGGGGCTCCTCCTTCGTCGTCCGCGGCCCCGACGAGCGCGAGCGGGTGCTCAAGATCCCGCACACCGTGGCGGACTTCCCCTCGGACGCCCCGGTGCCGGCCAGCCTGGTGAAGGCCTGCGCGGAGGCGGCGCGCGAGCAGGCGGCCCTGCTGGCCGAGGCGCCGCACCCCTTCCTCCCGCGCCTGCAAGCCCACTTCGACCTGCCCGACGGGCGCCCGGTGCTCCTGCTTCCGCGCTACCCGACCTCCCTGCGGCGCAAGCTCGACGGCGGGCTCGGCCTCGGCGACACCCTGGGCCTCGCCCTGGCGATCGCCGAGCGCCTCGCCACCCTCGCGCGGGCCGGACGGGCCCACGGCGACCTGCGCCCGAGCAACGTGCTGCTCAACGACCGCGGCGAGCCGGTCCTCGCCGACCTGCTCACCCCGGCACTCCACTCGCACTGGCGCCGCCTGGCCGAGTTGGCCTCCGAGCGGCGCGACTACCACCCGCCCGAAGCCGACGCGGGCCCGCCCACCCAGGGCTGGGACACCTGGGCCCTGTGCCTGGTCGTGTTCGAGAGCGCCATGCGCCTGCCCGAGGGCGGCGACCCGCGCCACGCCGAGCGTCTCGCCCCGCCCACCGAGGGCCTCGACAAGCTGCAGCTCGCCACCCTGCGCGACCGGGCGCTGGCCCGCCTGCAGCGCGAGGGCGCCAACGCCCGGTTCGTCGCGCGGGTGGCCGATCGCCTCGCCACCCTGCTGAACCGCGGGATCACCCAGGCCACCGAGCCCTCGCCGCCCTACCGGTTCGAGGCGGTGAGCGACCTGGAGCCCCGCCTGGCCGAGGTCGCCGCGCTCGTGCACCCGAAGGTCGAGGACGTCGGACGGCTGCTGCTCGCCGCGTCCGCGCCCGACGGCGTGTTCCAGGGCGGCACGCCGGTGGAGTTCTCGGTCACCGTCGGCACCACCGAGGGCGTGACCGACCACGAGCACCTCGCCTGCGGCGTGCAGATCCTCGATCTCGACGCCACGGGTGACGACGCCCGGGTGCACGTCCCCGACACGCGCTACGCGGTGCAGACCCACCCCTCCGGCCGGCTGCGGTTCCAGTTCACCGTCCCCGACCTGCCCCCCGGCCGGTACAAGGCGCGCATCGCCTTCGCCGTGCGCGACTCGGGCGAGGAACCCCAGGTCGCCGAGGGCGAGTTCGAGGTGCGCCCGCCGCCCGGCTACGTCCCGCCGGCCCCCGAGCCCGAGACGCAGGCTCCCGCGCCCCTGAGCCTCGACGCCCGCCGCCGCGAGATCGAGGACGAGGACGCGCCGATCCCGGTCGCCGGGGTCACCACCGCGGAGGGCGACGCGAGCGAGGTCGACGCGTTCCCCACGCCCATCGCCCCCTCCTCCGCCGAGGTGGACGCCCCGCAGCCGACCCGAGTGGCCGGCGCCGCCGCAGTGGTCCTCGAGCACGAGCCGACCGCGGCCGACCTGCCCTCCATGGACGCGCCACCCGCCCCCTCGAGCCCCACGGGCGACTCCGCCGGCGACCTGGACGACGATCTCGCGGACGACCTCGATCTCGACGCGCCGACGCGGCCGAGCGACGCCACGCCGCCCCCCCTCGCTCGCCCCGCGCCCACCGCCAGGGTCCCGGCGCGGCCCGACACGCCCACCCCGCACGCGCCCCCCCGCGAGGTGACGGGCCCCGGCCAGTGGGAGGACGAGCTGCCCGGCCCCGCGGACGACCTCGACAGCGAGCTCTGGGTCCCCGGCCCGGCCGAGGGCGAGGACCTCCCCCGCTGGGAGGAGGCACCCGCCGAGCGCCCCAAGGGCTTCGACGCCTCGGTCTGGGCCGAGCGGCTGGTCGAGATCGCGCGGCGCGACGCCTACGCCGTGTTCCTGGTGATCCTCGCCGGCGTGCTCGGCGTGCTCTTCTTGCTGGCACTCATCGTGCCGCACCTCCTCTGACTCCCGGGTGAGACCGTGCAGATCCAGTTCCCCGCCAAAGACCCGTCCGACGTTCCCTGCGACCTGCTCGCGGTGGGGGCCGGCCCCGACTTCGAGGGGGGCCTCGCGGCCCTCGACGCCCGCCTCGACGGCCACCTCCTCGCGCTGCTGAAGGAGGAGGGCTTCCACGGCAAGCCCGGTAGCTCCTGCGCGCTGCCCACCCTCGGCCGCCTCGAGGCGCGCCGACTGCTCGTGCTCGGCACGGGCGAGGGCGACGCGGACACCCTGCGGCGGGCTGCGGCCACCGCCGGGCGCGCCGCGCGCAAGCAGGGGGCAAAGACCGTAGGGCTCGCCTTCGGCGAGAGCGGGGCGGGCCTCGCCGCCGGGCTCGTGGAGGGCTTCTCCGCCGGGAACTACCTGTTCGACCGCTACATCCGCGAGGAGGACCGCAAGGCCGCCACCGGCACCCTGCTCCTCGTGGGCGTGCCCGCCGATCCGGACGCGGCCCGCGCGGCCGAGGTCCGCGCCGCGCGGCAGGCCTGGGCCCGGGACCTCGTGAACTCCCCGCCCGAGGACCTCTACCCCGAGACCCTCGCCGAGGCGGCGCGCACCCTCGGCGGCATCGATGGGGTCACCGTGGAGGTGTGGGACCTCGCACGGTGCAAGGCCGAACAGTGTGTGGGCATCGAGGCGGTCGGCCGCGGGTCCACCCGCGAGGGTCGGCTGATCCACGTCGCCTACCACCCCGAGGGCGCCACCCAGCACGTGGCGCTGGTCGGCAAGGGGATCACCTTCGACGCGGGCGGTCTGTCCCTCAAGCCGAGCTCCGCGATGCAGACCATGCGCTACGACATGGGCGACGCCGCGACGATGCTCGCCGCCACGGGCGCCGCCGCCGAGCTGGGCCTGTCGGTCGCCATCGACTGCTTCGTCGGCTCCGCCGAGAACATGACCGGCGGGCGCGCCTACAAGCTCGGCGACATCCTCCGCTACCCGAACGGCGTGTCGGTCGAGATCCACAACACCGACGCCGAGGGGCGGCTGGTGCTCTCGGACTGCCTGATCCAGGCGTCGCGCCTGAAGGACGTGACCACCATCGTCGACGCTGCCACGCTCACCGGCGCCGCGGTGATCGCCCTCGGGCCCGACTTCGCCGCCCTGTTCACCGCCGACGACGCCCTGGCCGACGGGCTGCTCGCGGCCGCGGCGACCAACGCCGAGGGCCTGTGGCGCCTGCCCCTGCACCAGCCGTACAAGAAGATGCTCAAGGGCGACTGGTCCACGATCAAGAACGTCGGCGGCCGCCCCGCCGGCGCGATCACCGCCGCACTGTTCCTGCAGCACTTCGTAGGCGAGGACAAGCGGTGGGCGCACCTCGACATCGCCGGCCCCGCCTTCGTCGACAAGGAGCACGGCCCCTACGCGCCGGGCGCCACCGGCGAGATGGTGCGCAGCCTGGTGGACTGGCTCGCGGGCCTCTAGCTCCAGGAACACTGGCACGCCGTTTGCTCACCTTTCGGCGGAACCTCACGAACCCACAGGAGGGTCCCCATGAAGGTGCACGAGCTGATGACGGCCGAGGTGTGGTCCTGCCATCCCCCGGACACGCTGAACGACGTCGCCCGCGTCATGTGGGACGAGGACATCGGCAGCGTGCCGGTCATCGATGCCAAGCGCCACGTGGTCGGGATCATCACCGACCGCGACGTGGCCATGGCCGCCTACCTGCAGGGCAAGCACCTGTCGGAGATCAAGGTCATCGACGTCATGTCGCGGCAGGTGATCGCCTGTGGCGCACGAGACAGCATCGAGCTCGCCTCGCGGGCGATGGATCTCCATCACCTGCGCCGGCTGCCGGTGATCGACGACGAGGGCAGGCTGGCCGGCCTGATCTCCCAGACGGACATCGCGCGCCTCGTGGGCTGAGATCAGCGTCCGGGGCGGTGCATGACCTTGGGAACGCCGGACTGCTGGGGTTCCCTGGTCGCCTGTGCGTCCCCGCCCATGTCGATCACGAAGGCGACGGGCAGATCCGGGGCGTGCTCCGTGACGACGCCGACGTCGGTGAGCGCCTTGCGCAGGTCGATGGCGAGCGACTCGGCAACGATGTCGTCCGACGGGTCCCGGTAGCGGACGAGCACTGCCGACCGCGGGTCGCCCGCGTCGCCGTTGGCATCGAGGAACAGGCGGTACCCGGGGCCCGGGTAGTAGAAGGCGAGCCGCGTCGCGACCGCCTGTCGAACCACCTTGGACAGGGTGCCCGAGCGGGACAGGTCCAGGAAGCGAACCCGCACGCGGCGGTCGATCTTGTCCAGGAGAGGGTGCACGCTGGTGGATGGCTGGGCCGGCCAGGTGACGAGGGCGGCGGGGAGGTGGGCCAGGCGGCCGGCGCAGTCGGGCTGACCCGCGCAGGAGGGGGGCTCCTGCTTCCACACGCCCACCGCGAAGGTCGTGTAGCCGTCGCCGATGGCGTGGGTGAGGGTCACCGGCGTCCCCAGCTTGTCGTGGGGGATCGCGACGATCGGCGTGTCCTCGTAGGTGCCGTCGGGCTTCTCGGCGGTCAGGCCCGCCCACACCTTCCCCGGCGCGTCCTCAGGACCCTTCACCACCACCACCACGGACAGGTTTCCCGCCGTGGTCTCGACCTTGGGCACGTCGACGGTCCACAGCGAGCCGGGCTCCGGGACCCGGGCCGACAAGGGTATCGGGACGCCCTCCGGCGGCGCGGGGGCCTCCTCGGTGCACCGGCAGCCGGCGGGGAGGAGGAGGAAGAGGAGGAAGAGGTGGGCTACGGAGGGACGCATCGGCACTCCCGCGGGAGGCCGATCATAGCGTCCCCACGACCACGAAGCCGCGGGGGGTGGCGAGAACCGCCATCCGTGCGCCCCCGCCGTGCCCGGTGAACAGCGAGGTCAGCGTCGCGGCGAGCGGGGTACCGACCACCGCCAGGGAGGTGCCGGTGACCCAGGCAACCGCGAAGCGGTTGTCCGAGAAGTCCGTGTACAGGCCCGGCGTCAGCCCGAGCAGCACCCCGCCCGCGACCGCGGTGGTGCCCGAGACCAGGCCGACCGCGAGCTTGTGGTGGCCGCCGAACATCGCGTGGCCGACCGTGCCGCCCACCGCCGCGCCCACGCCGAAGCCCATGGGGGCCCCGATCACGAGCCACTCCGCGCCGTCGTCGCTGTGGTACGGGTCGATCGCGCCGTAGATCGGGGCGCCGACCAGGGCGCCCGCGGCGCCGCCGACGAGGGAACCGAACAGGGTGGGAAGCGCCGTGCCCGGCCCCGCCTGGGCGGCGGGGGCCAGGAGCAGGCCGAGGGCGACGAGGATCCAGCGCATGCACTCTCCTTGCACGGGTGCAGCTTAGCGCCGTCCGGCCGCGACTCGCGCGGTTGCCACGCCCCCCGCCCGCGATTACCCCCTTGGCTCTCGTCCCGGGACGACCCACGGGCGCGAGACACAACCCCGGGCCCACCTTCGTAGGGCGGACGACCCGCACAGGAGAGACATCGTGGAAGAGCACGAAGTTGGGCGCGACGCCTTCGAGAACGACGACGCCTACAAGCTGCACTGCCTGCGGCACAGCACCAGCCACGTGATGGCCCAGGCGGTGCTGCGCCTGCACCCCGACGCGAAGCTCGCGATCGGCCCCGCCATCGAGGACGGCTTCTACTACGACATCGGGCTCGACGAGCCGCTGTCCGAGTCCGACCTCGAGGCCATCGAGAAGGAGATGAAGCGAATCGTCAAGGAGAACCAGCGCTTCGAGCAGGAGCACTGGGACAAGGAGACGGCGCGGGTCTACTTCGGGAAGCACCACCAGAAGTACAAGCTCGAGCTGATCGACGGGATCCGCGACGAAGAGGTGAGCGTCTTCAAGAACCCGCCCAAGAAGGGCGACAGCGAGCCGTTCATCGACCTGTGCGCCGGGCCGCACGTGATGCGCACCGGCCAGTGCAAGCACTTCAAGCTCCTGCGGGTGAGCGGCGCCTACTGGCGTGCCGACGCCGAGAACGACCAGCTCCAGCGGGTGTACGGCACCGTGTGGCCCACCCGCGATCAGCTCGACCAGTACCTGTACCGGCAAAAGGAGGCGAAGAAGCGCGACCACCGCAAGGTCGGGCCGCAGCTCGGGCTGTTCATGTTCCACGACTGGGCGCCGGGCGCCGCCTTCTGGCTCCCCAAGGGCGAGGACCTGTACAACACCCTGTCGGTGCGGATGCGGGACCTGCTCCTCGGCGAGGGCTACGTCGCGGTTCGCACTCCGCTCGTCTTCGACCAGAAGCTGTGGGAGACCTCCGGGCACTGGGGCCACTACCGGCAGAACATGTTCTACTTCCCCGAGTCCCACGACCACGGCCACGACCACGGCGAGGGCGATGCGGAGCGCCTGCTCGGGCTCAAGGCGATGAACTGTCCGAGCCACATGCTCGTCTTCCGTTCGCAGAAGCGGAGCTATCGCGAGCTGCCCCTGCGGATCCACGACCAGGGCGTACTGCACCGCAACGAGCTGTCCGGGGTGCTCTCCGGGCTGACCCGGGTGCGCCAGTTCAGCCAGGACGACGCCCATCTGTTCGTCACCGAGGACCAGATCCAGAGCGAGATCGAGCACCTGCTCGGGCTGGTCGACCGGGTCTACTCGGCGCTCGACCTGGGCTACCGGGTCAAGCTGTCCACCCGTCCCGACGACAAGATCGGCGACGACGCGCTGTGGGACCGGGCCGAGGGCGCGCTGTTCGCGGCGCTGGAGAAGGCGGGCGCCGAGTACGAGCTGAATGAGGGTGACGGCGCCTTCTACGGGCCGAAGATCGACTTCGACGTGTTCGACGCGCTCGGGCGGGACTTCCAGTGCGCGACCATCCAGCTCGACTACCAGATGCCGCGCCGTTTCGAGCTGTCCTACATCGGGCCCGACAACGCGCCGCACACCCCGGTCGTCATCCACCGAGCGATCTTCGGGAGCTTCGAGCGGTTCATCGGCATCCTGATCGAGCACTTCGCCGGGAACTTCCCCGTGTGGCTCGCGCCCGAGCAGGTGCGGGTGATGACCGTGTCCGAGAAGTCGGTCGAGCACGGCACCGCGGTGACCGAGGCGCTGCAAGAGGCCGGGCTCAAGGCGGTCTTCGACGATTCCGACAACAAGATCGGGTACAAGATCCGCGAGGCGCACGGCCAGAAGCTCCCGTACATGGTGATCATCGGCGAGCGGGAGCAGGAGGAGGGCACCGTGTCCGTCCGCTCGCGGGACGAGGGCGACCTCGGGTCGATGCCGGTGGCCGACTTCGTGTCGCGGGTGGCGGTGGAGGCCGAGCCCCGGTTCTGAGGGGCATTCCCCAGGCGCACCTCGAGCGGGTGAACGCCGACCTGGCGCACCACGAGCAGGTGGCCTTCCTCGCGGTCGTCGGGGAGGAGTGGACCATCGAGGACGGCGTGCTGACCCCGACGCCCGAGGTGAAGCGGCGGATCGTGGAGGCGCGCTACGAGGGCGACGCGCCCACCTGGTACGACGAGGTGGCCCCCGTCGTGTGGGCCCGGCCCGGCGTGCCCGTGGCATCGGGTTAGGCTCGGACTTCACCCGAGAGTGAAGTCCATGCGCGAGTCCATCCGGAGCAAGGTCGAGGGCGGCGAGCGGATCGACCGGCGCGAGGCCGCGTGGCTGTGGGAGCACGCCAGCGACGAGGACCTGTCCGCGCTCGCGCGCACCGTGCGTGCCCGGTTGCACGCACCCGACGAGGCCACCTACCTGATCATGGCCATCGTGAACTACACGAACGTGTGCGTCGCGAGCTGCGACTACTGCGCGTTCTACGCGATGCCGCGGCAGCCCGGGGCCTACCTGCTCACCTACGCGCAGCTCTGCGACAAGATCGACGCCCTGCGGACGTTGGGGGGCTCGCTGATCGGGTTCAACGGCGGCTTCCACCCGAAGCTGACCCTCGAGGACTACGCCGAGCTCTTCGGCAAGGTGCGGCGGCGCTACCCCGACCTCGAGTTCTACGAGCTGACCGTCGCGGAGTTCATGTTCTACTGCCGCCGCAGCAAGGTCGACTACGACCAGGGCGCGCGCATCCTGGCCGAGGCGGGCACCCGCTGGGTCACCGGGGGCGGCGCCGAGATCCTCGACGACGCCTTCCGCCTGCGCCACAGCCCGCTCAAGTACACCGTCGAGGACTACTACGACGCCCAGCGCGCCATCCTCGACGCCGGCATGGGCAGCACCGCCACCATGGTGATCGGCTTCGACGAGACCCTTCAGGAGCGCCTGAACCACCTGCATCGCCTGCGCCACTTCCAAGACGAGCAGGGCGGCCGCCTCACCAGCTTCCTCTGCTGGACCTACAAGCCCTACAACACCGACCTCGGCGGCGAGGAGGTCGGCACCCGCGAGTACCTCCGCTGGCTCGCGATCAGCCGCATCTACCTCGACAACATCGAGCACATCCGCACCAGCGTCCTCACCAAGAACGAAGACGCCCTGCTCGGCCTGCGCTACGGCGCCGACGACTTCGACCTCCCCACCGAAGACGAGGTCACCACCTCCGCCGGCGCCACCATCCACACCGACTTCGAGCACATCCTCGACGCCGCCCGCCGCCAGGGCTTCACCCCCAGACTCCGCCAACCCTGGGGTCAGGAAGTAAGATCTTCCCTCGCTCACGCCGACGACAACGCGATCTCAAGTGGGGTCAGGCAGTAAGATCTTACCGCTGGGGCGGAAGTACAGGTCCGGTAGACGACGTCGAAGCGGCGAGCCACACCGCTGTCGCGTATCTCCCGTGCATGCCACGCACACCCCGCCTCGACTACCCCGGCGCCGTCCACCACGCGTACAACCGCGGAGCCTGCCACGCCCCCGTGTTCCTCGACGACGAGGACCGGGAGGCCTTTGTACGCCTACTCGGCCTGCTCCCGAACCGGTTCGGTATCGCCGTCCTCCACTACGCGCTGATGACGACCCACTTCCACCTCGTGCTGCAGGCCCGCCGCGGCAACCTCTCGCGCGCCATGCAGTTCCTCATGAGCACCTACGTGCGCCACTTCAACGGCAAGTACGGTCGTGACGGCTCTCCCTTTCGAGGCCGCTTCGCGAACCAGCTCGTGGAGACCGAGGAGTACCTCCGCACGCTGTTCGGCTACGTGAGCGCCAACCCCGTGCGAGCGAAGATGGTCGCCGACGCCGCGGACTGGCCTTGGTCGGGCCACGCCGCGGCAGTCGGGCGCGCGGTTCGGCCGCCGTGGCTCGACCTGTCCTGGGTCGAGGAGCAGTTCGGCGGCCCCTTGGCCTTCGACGGCTTCACCGCCGAGCAGGCCGCCGCACCCGAGGAACCCATCGAACCCCCGAGGTCCACCGACGTCGGAGGCGAACCTCCCGACCTGGTGGTGGGCACGACTCCGGTCGGCAGGGCGCTCGCCATCGCGGCACGGACGGCAGGCGTCCGCCCCCACCAGGCCCGAAAGGTGAAGGGCCGAGCCGGCGAGCTGGTCACGTGGTCCCTGTGCGTGCATGCCGGCCTGAACCAGCGCGAGGCCGCTGCGATCCTGCGCATCTCGCGACCCGCCGTGACCCAGCGTCTGCAGCGCTTCGAGGCATGGTGCCGCGTCGACGAGCGGGGCCGAGCCTGGCGCTCACGCCTCGCTCGAGCCCTGAGCTGAACGGAGCCGGTCGCCGGGGCAGGGCCGCAGACGCCTTGCAGGCATCGGTAAGATCTTACTGCCTGACCCCAGCTACGATCACCATGGCAGCGGCCTGATCGGGGTAAGCGCTTACTTCCTGACCCCGGTTTCCGCGGTTTCCGCGAGGGCGCGGGCGAGGGACTCGAGGGGGTCTTCGGTGTCGCCGTCGCGGGTGCGGACCTCGTCGGCGGCTTCGAGGACCCAGGCGACGGCCTCTTCGCCGAAGGGGTCGTCCTGGAGCTGCCAGAGGAGGCCGGAGGTGGCGTCGAGCTCGGTGCGACGGGCGACGATGTCGAGGCACATCCAGAAGGTGGCGCGGTCGTCGAGGTCGACCTGGAGACCGTCGTCGTCGAGGTGCTCGGTGTGGCCGTCCTCGGTGCACACGAGGACGGCACTGCCGTCGGCGGCGAGGACGCGGCCCTGGGGGGTCAGCATGCCCGGCAAGGCTTCTCCGGGGTCGAGGCAAGCGAGCATGGGGAATTCTCCTTCGCGCTACGCCCTATCCCGACGCGGAACCGGCGCCCTCTGGCAACGGCCCCACCCTCAGGGCTTCTCGGCGCGCACGTCGATGGACTGGATGACCACCGGGTCCACGGGAGCGTCGTCGTCGTCGGTGGGCAGCCGGGCGATGGCCTTGACCACCTCGACGCTCGCGTCGTCGCACTGGCCGAAGATCGTGAACCGCCCGTCGAGGTGCGGCACGGGGGCCTCGGTCACGAAGAACTGCGAGCCGTTCGTGTCGGGCCCGGCGTTGGCCATCGCCAGGCGTCCTGGCTGGTCGAAGCGGAGGGCGGTCGAGACCTCGTTCGGGAAGGCGTAGCCCGGCCCCCCGGTGCCATCGCCCTTCGGGTCCCCGCCCTGGACCATGAACCCGGGGACCACACGGTGGAAGACGGTCCCGGGGTACAGCGGCTTGGTCTGGGCCTGCCCCTCAGCATCCGTCCACGGTAGGGTCCCGCGCGCGAGGCCCACGAAGTTCGCCACGGTCAGCGGCGCTTTGTCGGGGAACAGGGTGCAGGTCAGGTCGCCCTGGCCGGTGTGCACGACGGCGACGAGATCCTCCCCCTCCCCCACCCCGAGCCACGCCCGGTAGACGGCCATCGGATCCTCGGCCGCAGCCACGCCCTCGATGCCCTCCAGCGGCGGGAGCCCCTTCTTCGCGAACAGGTGCACCACGTCGCCCGGCCGCCCCACCTGCAGGTAGGCGGAGACGAGCGGTGAGGTCAGGTCCATCCCGGCCGCCTCGGCCCACTGCATGTCGGGGAGCGCGCCCGCCACGTCGCCCTTCTGCAGGGTCAGCAGCATCCGCAGGAAGTGCCCGCCCACATCGTCGGGGTGAGCCTCCAGCAGCGCCTGGACCTCGGTCATCGCCGCCTCCGGGTCCGCGTCGGCCTGGAGCGAGGCGTGGATCAGCGCCGCGTTCGCGTCGCCCGGCGCCATCGTCACCGCCCGGGTCGCGCGGGCGAGGGCGACCTCGGCATCCCCCGCCTCGTGGGACAGGAAGGCCCCGGTCTGGAGCAGGCAGGCGTCGTCGGGCCAGCTCTGGAGCAGCGCGTCCTGCATCTTCGCGGCCGGACCCACCTCGCCGAGCAACAGCAGCGTACCCGCCTGGGCCGCCCGCAGGCTCGGGTGGTCGCCCGCCTCCGCGAGCACGGCCATCGCGGTCTGCGGGTCGCGCGCGCGCAGCGCCTCCAGGGCCTGGCTCCAGGCGGCCTGCTGCTCGACCGGCACCGGACCCGCCTGCGGCAAGGCCGCCACACACACCTTCGGCGCCCCGAGCCGGACGTCGACATAGGCATCGGACACGCCCCGCTCACCCGCGGGGACGTGCTTCGGACAGCCGGCCAGCAGGACGGCGGCCGAGAGCGCCGCCCCCCGGACGAGAGCGGACAGAGCGACGTGCTCGGACATGGGCGGCCTCCTCGCCGGAGCCGTCCCCTACCCGGCTGCTCCACGCTGGGCAACGGGCCCGACCGACCCCGCGCGGCTCGCGCGACGCGTCGAACCCGCCATCCGCCACAGTCTCCTAGCGACCGCGGCTCTCGTACCGGTAGGTCAGGAGGCTGCCCCGCCGGAACTGCATCTGGACCCGGCGGTCCTCGCGTTCGATCCGCACCTGGCGCCACGTGCGGCGGCTGATCTTCTTGGCTTCGTCGATGGCCTTCATCCGGCCCTGCACCTGAATGGGCTCGTCGCCGTCGTGGATGATGAACGTCCTGGGCTGGGTTTCCGTGATGGGGCACCTCACTGCTATTGGCCTTGGAAGGCCATTTTCAGCCGGCAGTCCCACGACCGTCCCGGGCCGCCGGCCCCCCTCGTATAGCCCGCACGAGGGGTGGAGGCAAACACACGTCCGACACCGCAAACAGACTCTCCTTGCCTCGCGACGCGCCCAGATTTGCGGCATCCACGGAAAATCGTATCGATTTCATCGAGCGTCGTGCCAACTACCCGTCCGTGCGCAAATCCATCGCAGACATAATGGTCGTTGCGTTTCCATAACGTTCGTTATAAGTTGCTCGCAACCCCGCGGGAGGTCCCCCTCGTGCACGACTTCGACACCATCGTCATCGGCTCCGGCGCCGGCGGGCTCACCGCGGCGCTCGCCCTCGCCCGCGCCGGACAGCGGGTCGCGGTCTTCGAGCAGCACTACCTGCCCGGTGGCTGGTGCCACTCCTTCAACCTCGGTGGCTATCGCTTCAGCCCGGGCGTGCACTACATCGGCGGCCTCGGGCCAGGCGGGCCGATGCGCGGCCTGTACGAGGGCCTCGGCCTCGCCGACGACCTCGTGTTCCTCGAGCTGAACCCCGACGGCTACGACCACCTCCAGGTGGGCACCGAGCGCTTCGACGTCCCGGCGGGCCGCGAACGCTACGCCGAGGCCCTGAAGCGCCGCTTCCCCCGCGAGGCGGCGGGCATCGACGGCTACCTGGGCACCTGCGAGGCGATCTACGACGAGCTGGCGGGCGGCACCCGCGCCCGGGGCCTGCGCGGCGCGCTGACCCTCCCCTGGCGCCTGCGCCACCTGCTCCGCTACGGGTTCCTCACCCTCGACCGGTTCCTGGACCACTTCACGAAGGACCCGCTGCTACGCGCCTACCTGTCCATCCAGGCGGGCGATCATGGCATGGGCCCCGCCGAGGCCCCCGCCGCGATGCACGCCTCGGTGGTCGGGCACTACCTCGACGGCGGCTGGTACCCGATGGGCGGCGCCCGCAGCCTGCCCAAGGCCTACATCGCCCAGCTCCGCAAGCACGGCGGGGTCGTCAAGGTTCGCACCCCGGTCGACCGCATCCTCTTCGAGGGCACCGGGCGCAGCCAGCGGGTCGTCGGGGTGCGCCTCGGCGACGGCACCGAGGTCCGCGCGAAGGCGGTGGTCAGCAACGCGGACCCGGGCATCACCTATGGTCGCCTCGTCGAGCGCGACCGCCTCCCCCGCCGCCTCGCCCGCCACCTCGACCGCACCACCTGGAGCATCTCCGGGCTCAGCCTGTTCCTCGCCGCCGAGATCGACCCGGCCGAGCACGGCCTGGATTCGGGCAACCTCTGGTACAGCCACGACACCGACATCGACGCCGGCTACCGCCTCGCGCACCGACCCGAACTCGCCTCGGCGGGCTCGCTCCCGGGCACCTTCCTCACGGTCACCACCCTCAAGGACCGCACCAAGCACTACGGCAAGCTGCACACCATGGAGTCCTTCGCCTTCGTCAGCTACGAGGCCTTCCGCCGCTGGGAGGGGACGCCCCAGGGCGAGCGCGACGCCGCCTACGAACACTTCAAGCAGCAGCTCACCGACAAGATGTTCGAGGTCCTCGAGCACTCGGTGCCCGGCCTGCGCGAGCGCACCGTGTTCCACGAGCTCGGGACCCCGCTCACCAACGTCCACTACGTCGCCTCGACCCGCGGCAATCTCTACGGCACCGAGAAGCGCCGCGGGCAGCTCGGACCCCTGGGCTACGGGGTGCGCTCGCCGCTGCAGGGCCTGTACCTCGCCGGCGCGAGCACCCTCGGGCACGGGGTCGCGGGCGCGACCATCTCGGGCGTCGCCGCCGCCTGCTCGGTCCTCGGGGTGTCCCGCCGCGAGGTCCTCACCGGGCGCGGCAACCTGGTCACCCTGCCCGCAGACCACCCCGGCCGGTGGCCGAGCCCGTGGCGCGACAAGGCCCTCCCGGAGCCGCACGATGCAGTCGCCTGAGCTCGCCACGGTCCGGGGCCTGCGCCGGGCGCAGATCCTCGCGGAGGGGCGCGCCCTCGTCGCAGAGGAGGGCCTCGGCGCCCTCACCTTCGGCGCCCTGGAGCGCCGCCTCCCCTTCTCGCGCGGGGTGATCACCCACCACTTCCGCAACAAGGAGGAGATCGTCGACGCGGTGCTCGACGAGGCGCTGACGGACATCGACGCCGCCACCCGCCACGACGTCGCCGCGAGCGCCACCGTCCGCGACATGGTCCGCGCCGTGCTCCGCAGCAAGGTGCGCGGGTTCCTCGAGGTCGTCGAGGCCGCGCAGGTGCTCATCTCCTTCTGGAGCCGCCTGAACACCGACGCGCGCGCCCGGGCCCGGAACGCCGCCCTGTACCGCCGCTACCGCCACCAGTCCGCCCGCCTGCTCCAGGAGGGCCAGCGCCAGGGCCTGTTCCGAGCCGATCTCGACGTCGAGGCCTTCGCGGCGCTGCTGGTCGCGCAGGTGCTCGGGATCACGCTCCAGGCGCTGTTCGAGCCTGGCGCCATCGACGTCGAACGCGCCATCGACGCCGCCACCGACA
>Ga0114931_10004617_pt1 | contig 17180 bp, 19 predicted proteins | sample 2SBtaG_FD_89579 | JGI IMG/M metagenome (GOLD analysis project Ga0114931, IMG submission 89579) | Deep subsurface microbial communities from Kolumbo volcano to uncover new lineages of life (NeLLi) - 2SBTROV14_V59a metaG | ecosystem: Environmental > Aquatic > Marine > Volcanic | place: Kolumbo...
AATCATTGATAGCGCATCGAGATAGCCACGATAATTATCGGACTGTTGCCACGTCAGTGATTTCAGCAAAACGTGGTTTGAACCGGTGCTGAAATCACTGACGTGGCAACAGTCCGATAATTATCGTGGCTATCTCGATGCGCTATCAATGATTGGCTACGACTTCCGCATGAACGAATTAGATGACACCATCGACGTCAACGGCGAACCCATCAGTGACCCGTTGGAAGCCGTCATAAAATCAAAGCTGCGTGATTTGGGATACGGCAAACAACTCTCCGCTATCCGGGATGCCTACACCAGGTATGCCTACGAACATTCATATCATCCAATAAAGGAATACCTTGAGGCACTAGAATGGGATGGTCAGGCGCACATCACCATGCTGGCCCGGCATTTTACCGACGCGCACGGGGTGTTTGATGTGTGGTTGCGGCGCTGGTTGATTGGTGCTGTTGCCAAAGTTTATTTAGCAACACAAAATTATATGCTGGTATTGGATGGCCCGCAGGGTATCGGGAAATCAGTCTTTGCCAGCTGGCTGGGGAGCGTAATGAAGGACTATTTCGTTGAAGGCGCAATCCAACCAGAAAACAAGGATTTTATCCTGAGGCTGGCAAATAAGTGGATATGGGAAGTTTCTGAATTAGGTTCTACCACCAAAAAGGCCGACCGAGAGGCGCTGAAGGCTTTCATCACGACTCAGGTCGTTGTAGCGCGAAAACCGTATGGTCGTCACGACATCAAAAAACCGGCATTGGCCAGTCTGATTGGCACCATCAACGATGAGGCTGGATTCCTGAATGACCCTACCGGTTCACGGCGTTTTCTGGTCTGCAACATTCAACACATTGACTGGCGTTACACGAAAAACATTGATCCAAATCAGGTCTGGGCAGAGGCTTATCATGCATTCCGCGCCGGCGAATCGTGGACATTGACAGCTGATGACAAAAAACAACAAATCAACATCAATCAATATTATGAAACAGAAGATCCAATTGAAACCGCAATTCAAATGTCTTACCGTATTGTCACGCCGGATTTGAGTACGTGGGTGAGCACGCGAGATGTCTTGCTGTCCATCGGTCTGGACGACCGCAATATCGGGCATGCACGTCGGGTGTCAACAATCCTGAAAAAACTCGGTTGTAAACGTGACCGTGGACAGCTACCAAATGGCCAGCGCGTGAACGGATGGTTGGGGCTTGAGCCATTACACGGTGATGTGTTGTCCGAATCTGAACGTATTGCAAGTTCAGTTTTTGGTGGTTCGTCGGGATAGATATCTTTCTTTTTTGGCGGTTTTTTTTCTTGAAAATAGTTTATAAGGAATTTATCCATCCTATCCATCCTTACTATCCATCGGGATAGATACTGGATAGATGGTACAACAAAGTACAAAATATTGGATAGGTTTGGATAGATGGATAGATAAGGATAGAAACTTTCTATATTTAAATTTAAACGTGAATCAAAAAAAAACGGGATAGATAACGGCGGTTTATCTATCCCATCTATCCCAAAAGGAGCAGATTTATGGAAAACGTAGTCACCTTTGAAGATATTGAACGGGAATTTAACGAAATGCAAGCGGACGTGATGGGCCGGTTCTGGCAGTTTTTGGACGGAATAAAGGCACTCCGGTCAGAGCTAAACGCATTGGAACAGCAACCGATGTACGGCGGTGGTATATGGATAAAAGACGGCAAATACGCCTACAAGGTTTACACTCCGCCGGGTGAAAAACGAGTGCGTGAATATTACGGCAGAGACATTGCCGCGCTGCGGCGAGAGCAGGAAAACTATCGCAAACACGCTGCGCTATCAAAACAATACAACGAACAATTGCGCAAATTGCGCGTGGCGCGCCGGAAATTCAATGAATTGGCAGATCTGTTTGGTGACAAATAGAGCAGCCGGCGAGCTGTGATTTGTCACCATTGACAAGAATATTGGAATATAATAAGATTAAAGTTAGAGAAATGGGAGGCATCTATGCTATCACCAGTGCCACAGCAACAAAACACGGATGTGAAACAGCGTGTGTTGCAGCAGGTGATCGAATCTGCTCGAAAGATGCAATACGCGACGATTATCCTCCACGTGGAACGTGGGGAATTGCGTCGCATCGAGGGTCCGGCGCCTATAATCAAATTACCGAAATGAGTTGGTGACACGGCTGGCCGCCGGCGAGCTGTGAATTGTCACCAAAACCGAATATGGTCCGACAGAGGTGAAAGATTCCCGGGGCAGCCGCATAATTGCGACTGCCCTTTTTTGTTAAGAGGCGCGGGCAGATGGAAACATCAACAATTATTTGGATGGCAGTCGGGAATTTCTGTATTTTTCCGTTGCTGGTGTTTGCAATTGGGGTGTGGGTCGGGCATGGCATGCCAGGCTCACCGGTGGTTTTGATGCGGCGCAACGCGCATGATACACCACAGCACCCCGATGACGATGATGAATACGAATACGAGGAATTATAATGCCAATTACGCACACGGTAGTATATACGCTCACCAGTGGCGCCAATGTGGTATATGACCGCACTGTAACCAGCGGACAATTGTTGATAGCATTGCCGCTGTATGCGCTGGTTGTTGGTATGGCATTGTATTTTGTGTTCCGGATAGTGGATGGTGGCTCGTGATTGATGGCATACAGACGGTAGTGGCAACCGGCATCGGCGCAATCGTTATATTGTTGGTTGTCAACATGATTGCTGTATTTTTGTCTGGAGAATTTGGGCGGTGGTTTAGTGGATCCTAATCTGTTGGATTTACAAGAGATGTGGTTGATATTTATTGCACCATTTTTCTACTGGCAAATGGCGACCGCTATTGCGTTTGGCATTATGGTGGCCTTTTTGCGCATTGTTGGTTTCTGGAAACGTGCACTCCCCGTGCGGATTGTGAGCAATGATGCGTAAATACCTGGGTATTGCAATCAGCCTCATGATGTTTTTCGCGTTTCAGAGCGTGGCACTGGCGCAGGGTGGTGATGTATGCAGTTGGTTACCACCATCGCCAACGGAGGTTATTAAGGCATTCTCCGTTGCCCTGGATAATCGTGATATTGACTATGATCGCACTGGCCAGCAAATTGTGGATGGCACATTGCTAAGGCGTAACGATTGGTATGCGTTGCCTGTACCTGCCGGCGCAACATCATTCAGTGCCGATTTTAGACTGGGTGACAGTGACGGTAGTGTCAATGAGTATATGGATATCAACGGGTGGGATTCAGATGACCCACCATCCGGTGCTGTAGGGCTAACAAATATACACTTTACGACAAAAAACGTGTTGTATCACAAAGAAGTCTATAGCATCACAAAACATTTGGCAATCCATGTGCCAGATGTGAGTCTACCGCTTTATATCTACAATGCCAGCTGGGGATTCCCATGCGGCAGTGGCGGTGGCGGTGATAGTGGTTGCACGACCGTTGATGACGCTGATTTCAACGTGGCATATGTGCCGGCATCATCAACTGATGCCTGGGTTAATCCATTTTCTGATGGCAATGGCGGCATTGTTTATGCGCTCACGCCTATTTCCGGTGACGGTTCCGTCATATTGAATGCGTATAATTTGATTGCGCAGACGTTGGATATCACACAAACAAACCAATATACGATAACGTTATCTGCCAGAGCTGTATCGGCAGAAATACCAGGCAATCTGGAAGTCGGCATGAGTACGTCATTGTCGGCCGTGGCTGATTATAATTCTGCTGGATTATCGTATGATGTGCTGTCAACGGCGTCCCGTGATGCGTTAGTGTCTCAATTGGTTGCCATTAATGACAGCACATACACCGTGTATACAACAACGCTGGCCACGGAAGCGCAGAGTATATTGTTTTTAGATGTGCCAAAGAACCCAGATGGTGAAACAGGCGCGGTTGAAATCAATTGGGTATGTGTTGAGGCATCTGACAACACAAAAACCTGCCAGAATCCGCATCCTGTGCAATTTTCATTTGAACACGGCACAGATTATTCATCCGAGGGTTGGAGCGCTGTTGATTATGCGGTGCTAGATCCATCATCGCATAAAAATAATATGTTGCCTCGTTGGGGGCTGCTGAACAGCATGTATGATATGTATCCCGGGTTCTATGTGTCATCCGGTTTTTTTGGTTTTGATACGGATGACGTTACCGCGATTCGCTACGATGACGCGGTAATACCAGCGGCGATTACCACGACCGTTGTGTACCCTAAGGACATTCATATGCAGTTGGAGTTATTTTTGGATAATGGCAGCGGTTGGTACGTTGCTGATACCGCATACATGTACAACAGCGGCAATGTATTCGGCGAATTTATTACCCAAACCATTGCGTTTACGTTGCCGACAATTTACGATGCAAAACCATATAATGTCGCGTTGGCCATGACAGTCAAATCTAGTTTAGTGACTGATGCCGGTTTTAAGCGCATGGGGTTTGATGATGTGACATTGAGCGGTTGTTTTTCCGGTGACCCGGCGGTAACTGGCAATTGTGTTCTCAATGACCCTGAATTGGATCAGGCAAACGGGAAACCGAATGAATTATACTGGTTTGGCACATTCGACCCGCAAACCGGGAGCGCGTATTTATCCCCCGGGGGTGTGCTGGCGCAGAACATAATTTCTCCACAGGCGCAAACATATCAACTCACAATGCAGGCATCAACATTCACATCTCAGGTATGTGATTTCTCAATCCAAATCAGGGATTATAACTCAACAAATGTGATTCGAGAGTATCCGGTACAGTGCAAACCTGGGTTGATGCAGGATTACACAATCGGCATTGAGATACCGGCGCAACCGGTTGAGTTTTCTGTTCATCAAAATAACGGGGATATGCAGATTCAATCATTGTGTCTGACAACGCCCACGCAAAATTGCTTGAACAAAAATCCATTGTTTTTGAACGGCACGAGCGGGTATGTCGGTGATTTTACGGTTACGGATGGCGCGGCTATTGTGCAGCCACAGCAATCATTGGCAGCGACGGGCGTGCAATTGTCTCCAACACGAGCATATCAGTTGCAAATGGCCGTGTCACCAGCGACAACCGGCACGGTGTTAGCTGTGGTAACAGATGATGGATTGCCACCGACAATCAATAGCGGTGGTGTTACCGTCAGCGGCACCACAACAATAACACATACGTTCAACGGGTCAGATATTGTTGCAAATGCCCCCGCGCTATGGAATTTCAACACACCATATGACGATGAAATGAAGGTGACAGATTATTGCATCACAGAAATAACCAGCACCGTCTATTACGGCGGGAAAAACTGCACCACCATCGACAACGCCGATTTTGACAACGGTTTGCAGGGCTGGACGGCCAACAACGTCACCGGCGTGGGTGGGTATGCTGTGTTCGGCGGGGCGGGGGGCTCGCTGTTGAGCACGGTGGTGCATGTTTCCGATGTGACAGAGAATTTAGTCACAAATCCGAGTTTTGAGATTAATTTTGCCGGCTGGGCAAAAAACAGCAGCGACAAATCAGCCACCATCACCCGAAGCGAAACGAAATCAAGCCATGGCAATGCATCAATGTTGTTACAAGGCAATACATCGTCGTGGTACTATGCGTATCAAACTACATCAATAGCAGTGGCGAATGGCGAAAGTATTACCGTGAGCGCAGACATTTATGCCGGTGAAGATTTTGTGTATCTGCGCATCAATGATGGCCCTAATGTTCTGGCTAGTACGTCGGTTTTTGCAAACGGTGAATGGGTGCGTTCCCCTGTAACATGGACAAATAACACCGGCGCTAGCGTAAATGTACAAATACGCATTTCTTGCTTAACTGCATCGCCATATGACATCTATATCGATGGCGTGCAGGCGACAAAAACCCCAGCAGAACAAACATACCACGATGGAGATGATGATTGGTGCCAGTGGACAGGCACACCCCATGCTAGCACAACCAAATGTGGCTATCCATTTGACGCCACAGTTCACATCATTGGCAAGTCACCCACCACCACGCCGGTGAATGCCACGGTAACAATATCGTCCACCGGTAGCACAACCACAACCACACACACATTTGGATACGGCATGACCGGTGATGAGTATTTCGACAATTATCAGGTTGGCGGTGGTGATATGCAGGTATCAATCAACGCCGATGCCGGGTTTGAGTTGGATTACATTTGTGTCATCCCCGGCGATTTTACGGAACCCGGAGAACCCGGCACGGGTGGGGGCATCGAAATCGGTTCGGGCCATTGCGCTCCACCGCCGATGAGCATTTTGGGTGATTTGCCATTGTCCGGTTGGCTAGACGGCATTTGGATTTGGGACAGCGCGACACCATCCAACGCCGAAATTGTGCAGGCTTACAGCGCGGGCTGGTTGCGGTATATTGGTTGCACGCAAACGGAAATCGGGCAGATGGTTGAGGAGAAATTAGACACAATTATTGCCCGGTTGAACACATTAATTACACTGCAGGGCATTGATACACTGGCATCGGTCATTTCTGCGATTTCTGACAGTATCAATCTGCTTGAGCAAACCATTGATGACTTGATTAACACGCTGGTTGATGATGGCATTTCGCTGGCCGCAATTCTCGCCGCATTACTGTTGTTTTTTGGTGCGCTGATGAGCGTTTTGGCTCTAATCATCGGGCTGTTGTACCTGTTCTGGATGATACCGCAGGAGTTTTGGACGTCATTATGGGGTAGTATTCATGGTTCTGATGCGGTGATGTTGCCATTACCAACATCACCAGACGACCCGCTCCATAATATTTACGTCGGTTTCCAATTGTTCAATCAAACGATTGCGCCAACCTGGTTATTTACCATCACGGTGATTGTGATAGCGTTGGGTTCTATCTCGCTCATATGGTGGACGGTCAACAGGATACAAATCAAATGGTGAAACGAATCCTGATTGTTGCAATTTTAATATCATTTGTGCCAACGCCCGTCGTGTTGGCACAAGGGCCAGAATACAGCACAGATGCCAAACAGGTTGCAGCCACGAATACAGCGCGTCTAACCGATTTAATCGGTGATATTACGGGCACGCTGGAAAAATATCAGACCATTGTGAATTTGGATTTGCGCGCCACCGGTGAGCAATATCTAGGTACTCAATGGTTGTCAACCAGCAAAACCGGCAACGCATATGGATATCATACCGCCCCGGCGGATTATTACCCTGACGAGCCGCAACAGGTTCGGGATTGGGGATACACGCTGGAAAATCTGAAAAACATCAACACACGAGAAATGAGTCCGCTGGACTTTGCCAGCTGGCTGGGTGGACTGGTGTCGTTGCCATTTGTGTTTGTGCGTGGTCTGTGGGCATTAGGTGATATATTCGGGCCATTGGGGCTGTTTATTCGGTGGCTGATGCTGGCCGCATCGTGGGTGATGTTTGTTTATACGATTGAGTATATTGCTAAATTTGCCCGCTCAATTTACGAGATTGGCATGGCATTGACCAGATTTATCGTGAGTTTGAAGCCGTGAAACGTATTGCGCTGATTGTTGCCATTTTAATATCGTTTGCCCCTGCCCCGGTGTTGGCACAGTCCCCATGCAACTTAACTGTTGTGCCAGGTCTGTTGGATCCGGCGCATCCTGAAATACGAAACTGGTTATATGTCAACCAAACTGGCGCCGATGTGCAATTAGGGCAATTTACGATAACTTGGACAAATAACGCGGTAACATTGGATTCAGTCCATTATTATTACGATAGTCCTGCCGGTTATCAAAATTACACGATTTATCCGGGTGCTGTGTCTCCATTTGCCTACACCATCAATGACACATTGGTTAATACCGGCCAAGTACACTGGGGATTTACATTCTCAGGTGACCCGGGTGGCGTAAATTTTGCGTATGGCTGCACAGCCGGCCCGACACCGACACCAACGGCCACACCAACCGGCACATTTACGCCCCCGCCAACGGCCACGCAGATACCATCACCGACACCAACGGCCACGATGACACCGACAACCGTGCATACTGGCACCGTAAGCACGGTAGAACCGACTGGCACAGTGCAGCCAACTGCAACCGCGACGGAAACGCCGAATCCGGTACGGGCAATGTATGACAACATGGCGTCAATTGCGCCGGTATGGACACCAGACCCGGTATCAACACCATCAATTAGTTTGGCGATTCCTGAAATTGACGTGACACAGGTTTCTGAAATTGCGCTGGGTGTATATCAACTTCTGGAACAGTGGCATGTATTTAGCACCTTACTAATCGTATTAATCGCAATGGCGTTTTTGCGATGGATGTATAAATTTGCGACCCGGCGCAATGCGCCAGACCCGGAAAATTATATTGACATTGGTGATTTTATCGATGCTGATTACAGCGAAATAAAATCAGCGTGGAAACACAGTAAACGACGGTTTTGATAACTCAGACACCCGAATCTGGGGGACAACAAAACTTTACTACCTTTAGGAGGTACACACAATGTATTTAGTTATGTATTTGTTCGTGGCTGTACTGGCTTGGCTCCAAACCTCTTTGTCCATCAATTTGGATGTCGGCGTGCTGTTTGAATACGCAAACATCATTTTGAGCGCATTGATGCCTGTCATTCTGATTTCCGCAGGTTTCGCGCTTGGTATGTTTATCCTGAAGCAAATTGCGTCGGCATTTCGTCGACTTGGTGGTTAATCCACTTCTAATTCACAGGGGTTCGTTTCCCCCATTGTGATGTCCCTCAGATTCGGGTGTCTGATTTTAGGTAAGGAAAAGTGGCATGGGCAAATCATACAAAAAATGGTGGCGATTTAATGACGTCCCGGTTTATTTTATAGAACCGGGAGTTGATCCCGCAATGGCGCGCCGGCAATTCGGCTATCGCCAATCGTGGGGCAAAAAGCGACCCGCGAAGCTAAACTTTGAAACTATCGTCGCAATTGTGTCAGCAATTATACTGATATTTGGTGGGGGTTGGTTCTTTTTGCGTGACCAGCCTGTGAAAGCCGCTGAGAGTATCCCAACCGCGACATTGATGGCATATGCAACCCAAACCGCCACAGAAACGGCCGTCAGAACGCCATATATCAGAGTGCCGGCATTTACGCCGACCCCCACAACTACACCCATACCCACGGCGACGGAAACAGCGCCTGTTCTCTCTTCCGTGCATCAATCGCCAGTGTCCCAACCCATGCAGCAAATAGTGGTTGTCGTAACCGCAACGCCAACGCCAACATCAACGCCCCCCCCCCACGCTTACGAAGTCATTGCGAACTACTCGCAACCTGAACCGATGTATAGTTATATTTCCGGCTGGATTGTAGAGGCAGATGGAACCACCCCACGCCCCGTGGGCATCGAAGTCCGATATCCAACCGGTTCAATGATGTACCCACGCCCAAACAACAAAGATATCGCTGATGGCCATTATGAATTTATGGTATCACCCGGCGAATATGATGTGCATGTGTTAGATTATGATGCACCCAGCGTGCATATTAGTGTGACCGAAAACACCCGTTACGAGGTCAGTTTCCGGCACACTCGCCCCAGCGACAATATCATGCCGGTTCGCTCTAACCCGTGGGGTGCGCAATTTGAGCAACCACAACCGATTAGTACTCCTTATTCGCCGGTATCAACGCCAACGCCAACATCAACGCCAGTCAGCGTATTATATCTACCCGTGGTATTTAAATGACCCCATTTGATGATTATTTGGACAAGCTAGATTACGTTTACATTGTCATCGGCATTTTATCGGCATTTATTCTATTAATCGGATTTACGTTGTGGAAACTATCAGCAAAAACATTCAAAAAAACGACCCAATTCATCTTGCCGGCTATTGGCGTTGGTTTAATCATTATTTGGTTGAGCAACCAATTGTTTTAGTTGCTCTAGCGGTGGGTGTACGTCTCCCCGTATTATGGCTCCCGCTGTGGTATGATGAGGCGTTTACTCGATGGCTTGTTGAGCTGCCCGTGCCCAAGCTCATTGCAGCTACTGCCGGAGACGTACACCCACCGCTATTCTACCTTGTGGCTTGGGCATCCGCCCGCATTTTTGGCGTGAACGCCTTTGCAATCAGATTGCCCGCGCTTATTTTTGGCAGTGCATCTATCGTTGTTTTTGGCGCGATTTTGGCGCATGTGGCTATGCCGAAGCGTGTCAAAACAATCGCGTTGTGGCTTGCTGTATTTTCGCCCTGGCTGGCGTATTACAGCGCAGAGGGGCGAATGTATGGTATGCTCTTGTTTTTCGTGCTGATGGCCACGTATGGGGCACTGCGTGGAGATTTGCCGCTACTCGTCAGTGGTTCGGTATTGGGTTTATATACTCAAAACCTGGCAGTGCTTTATTTTCCGGCGCTGTGGATAATGTTTTTGAGAAAAGCCGACCTCAAACAAACAATCATTGCCGGGTTGGCGGTGGTATTGTTATATTTGCCGTGGTTGCCGGTTGTTATCAAACAGATGCACGCGGTCAAACGCGGTTATTGGATTGCTCCATTATCAGCGGGACGTATTATCGGTATTGTTTATGAGATGAGCGCAGAGGTGGCCAGCAACGCCAACACCGTCATCATTACCGCCATAATTGTGTTGTCGCTGTTGGCCATTGGTGTGGTAATGGCGGTTAAACATCGGGCGTGGATTTTGCTGACGTTTGCCGTTGCACCATTGACCGTCGCCGTAATTATCTCGCTGTTATTTCGCCCGATTATCACCGCTCCGCCGCGAGTCCTTATCGGGTCATCACCATTTTTAATTGCGTTGCTGGCATGGGGTTCATACTGGTTGCACCACATCGTCGGGCGAATGACGTGGGCGCTGGGGTTAGTTTTAGTCGTGATGTGGGGCAATCTATTCTTTTATCCGGCAAAGGCCACGCCGAGTTGGGCGCGGCTTAACATCAATGGCGTGTGCTACCATATGCTCCCATCGTCAATCGTGGAAGCCAGGGTTTATGCGCCGAAATGCAAAAACTTTGGCTGGGGGAATGTGGGCAGTTTAGAACAATCTCTAACGCAAGAAACGGTTGACGCAATGGGATTCGACATTCGGCCATTTGACGATTTACCGCCCGGCGATGTGTATTTATTTTTCAGTGATGCACCATACACCACCGACAAAGAACGCGCAGCAGTAAATCAAATACTGGACAATTACACCAGTATTTTGGTTGATAAGCATAATGATTTTGGTATTGTAAAATCATATGTTTATCGGGTTGAGAGATAGGTATTTTACAAAGGTATTATTTTGTAAAATAAATAGAAATCCTGTCAAATCGATTCTGAGCGATAATTTTCAAGTTTCGGGGCAAAAGTACCTTGAAAAACTACGAAAATCACGCTATTTCAGCGGCTTTGTCAGCTGCCGACACCGCTGGATGAGCGGGCAAATATAGGTCAAAAATGGTCAATATCTAAGTCAAAATTAGCTTAGATGGAAACTGACAAGGTGGAAAAATGGGCATTTTGCACAAATTTCAAGAAAGTACAAAAAATCGTGCGGTGAGACGGGCGCAAAAACGCTTCTATGACAAACAATATAACGAGGCTCAGCGTCTGGCAAAATTAATTCCAGCCGTGTTGGCACGCCAGGGTGGTGCAACGCTAGCCACGAACAACAAGCGCAAGGTCATAATGAATAAATTCAGGATTGAACAAATTCTGATTCACGAAGACTATTTTATGTTTAAAGTTGACATGGTGCACACACCATGGGGCAAGGGTATCGAGGTGCTAAAAGATGATGATGTGATGCAAACGATGGCCATCGCGTTGAACCGCCAAGTACGGGCATACTACAATGCCGGCGAGGGATTTTATTATATGATTCCCCGCCGCGACGGATTAAGCAACATCCCAACAAAAATAGATTGGCGTGAAGTTATCGACCTGTTACCGGATGTTGATAAACCAGGGCCGGCAATGCGCCGAAATTGGACGCTCCCCATTGGTGTTGGCGAAAACAAGAAAGTGCAGAAAATAGACATTAGCAAAACGCCACACGTGCTGATTTTGGGCACCACCGGCGCAGGGAAAACTGTTTTTGTGAAAAACCTGCTCTTGACGTTGGTTGCCAAAAACGGGCCCAAACGCTTGCGCATGGTGATTTGTGATTTTAAGCGCGGCCCGGACTATCGCGCTTTCGCGCGCTTGCCACACATCGGAATGCCATCAGCGGTGCGAACCACAACTGAACAATCTGACTTGGATGACGAAGGTAACCTCATCGAGAAAAAGAAAGCGGACACGATGAACCGCATCTTGACCAAACTTGACGAAATTACAAGCGTATTGTATTGGGCTGCGGATGAAATCGACCGACGCAACGCGCAGTTCGACGAGAGCATCACTGACATAAATATGTGGAATAAGGTGCACCAGCGCGAATATATGCCGCACATCCTGATTGTGGTTGACGAGTTGGCCATAATCATAGATGAATTATCGACAAAAAAGGCCGGCGAGTTACATAAAGCGCTGGGGCGCATTGCTCGCCTTGGACGCAGCGCCGGCATTCACTTGGTGCTTGGTATTCAGAACCTTGAAACAAAATACCTCAGCGGGGGTATTTCCAACAACATCAGCACGCGCATTGTGGGGCGCTTTGCCAGCGGACCGCAATCCGGAACGGCTATCGGCACCGGCTCGTGGGCAGCGGTTAAATTGCCCGAAATTCCCGGACGTGTCATTTGGCGCAATGACGCAGTTTTGCGCGAAATTCAAACGCCGTGGGTTGATCCAAAGTTTGCTGTAAAATTCATTGACGAGATTGCTGTTAAATATAGCAATAACGATGGTGAATTGAGTCCGGACGCGCTGACGGTTTTTCGTTGGGCGTTGAAAGAAGCAAACGGGCATTTGCGAATTAGCGAAGCAACAAAGGCACTAAACGGCATCGTCTCTGTACGCACTATCAGGGCAATTGCCAGAGATTTTCAATCAACCGAAACTGACACCATCGACATTGAAATTGATGGCCACATTTACAATTTGATTGCAGCCTAACGCAGCAAGAAACTACCACGCCGATTGGTGCGTGTTAAAAATAATAGTGAAAGTGAGGCAGATGATGGGATTCGTGAAACGGACTTACGACGGGACGAAATCAACACTGAGAAAGCTCAGCGGCACCCAACGCAAACGGCGCAAGGGGAAGAAACGCCGGTCATCGAGGCGTAAAAAAGGCATTTTCGGCTAATGTGGATTTTCCCAATACTTGGCGCAATTTTAATGACGCTGGCCACCGGCACCATCGGCACCGCGCTGGCCTTGAATTTTGTCGATGCGGATACCCGCATCGGTTTTGTGGTGATGTTATTGGTGTCTTTCGGCGCGGTGGCCGTGGGTGTTGCCGGATGGATGCGGATTCGCAAGCAAAGCGGCTGGGCGCGCTGGTTTCCCCGTAGAGAATGGGGCAATATTTACATCGGCTTGGCGTTTGGTTTGGTGTTGTTCGGCATCGCACTGAGTATTGCTAATTTACTGATTGACGTGCAAGCGCAGTGGATTGGTGCACTGCCGATTTTCGCGCTGTTCGGCTGGCTGGTACAAGGCAGTGTTGAGGAAATTGTCACCCGTGGCTGGCTGTTCGACCGGCTAAAACCGTGGGGCGAGGATTTGCAAGTATGGGGCACGGCGGTGGCGTTCACCGCCATGCACGCTATGAACCCAAACGTCAATTATTTAGCGCTGCTGAATATATTTTTGTTTGGGATATTAATGGCCTTGATTGTCAGAAACAAGGGGAATTTGTGGCACGTTGCCGGTATTCACTCCGGGTGGAATTTCGCGCAAGCTAATTTTTTTACCATGCCGGTGAGTGGCGTTTCCGTCACCAGTGCCAGCGTGTTCGCTGTCACGGCATCGGGGCCGCGTTGGCTGTCCGGTGGTGAGTTCGGACTTGAATCGTCCATCATCACCACGGTTTTGCTATCAATCATTATTGTTAGAGAGGTGATAAAATGAACGAAGTTGGCAAGAATTTTAACAAGATTTTCTGGGAAATGTTACAAAAATTGGTAACGACAGCCATTTTTTTGTTGCTGGGGGCTGTGTTCGGCGCGGCTTTTACGCTAGTTGTGTTGGACATCCCCCCCCAAGTTTTTAGCGAGATTTTGTCAGAGTACAACCAGACCCCTATTTTTCTCGCGTTTATAATTATTCTCGTTTCAGCGACAATGGTATGGCAATTTACAACAATGACCGACGATGTGGTTGCCGTATAGTGCGCTGTTTGGCTGGCTGGCGTTCACAGACGGGTACACAGGGCACCATACCTGGGTATTGACGCTGACCGGCGTTTTTTCGGTGATTTTAGTCGGTTTTGCCCTGCTAAAATCACCGAAACCAAAGCCCTTAACGCCGTATTTACTGGCGTTTTTAGCCGTGCAGCTGGGGGCGTTTTTCTACAACCACAGTGTCGATATTTATCCGCTGTGGCGCACGGTGGTGTGGATAGCCGTCTATCAATTGCAGTGGCCACAAAAACACGTCAGAACGGGCGCATTTTACACCGGGGTTGTTTACGCCCTCATTTCACCGTTTTTAAGCACCAACACCAACATCATCGCGTTTAACCTGTGGACACTCTATTTTCTCAGTCAACGGCGCGATATTTGGTTTGGCGCGTTGGTTTTTGTGGCTATGCTCATCACAAAAAGCGAAGGCGGTTTATTGGCGTTTGGCGTAGGACTGGCCTATCAACAATTTGGGGCGCGGGCGTTGTATTTATCACCCGTGGCATTATTTGGTATATGGGCAATCAAACAATGGGGCATCTGGGGCGGTCACACCAACGCAGTGCGGTTGGCGGTGCTTCAATATGCGTGGGCCGGTTTCAAACGTTCGCCGTGGTTTGGCAATTACGGCGGGTTTAACTATGTCCGCGCCGATGGCTGGCAAGCGTGGCACGCGCACAACATCATCGCCGATATTGGATTCCAAACGGGTATCATTGGTTTGCTGATACTCTTTGCCATTGGGGTGCTGTTCTATCGTCAACGCTGGACTCCCACAGTGCTCAGTGTGGCGTTTATCGCTCATTCGATGGTTGATAGTCCCATGTGGTTTTTTCTGCCCGCTATGGGCGTATTTATGGAGTTAGCATACAATGGCAACCATACTCGTTTTGTTTGGCGCATTGATTGGCTCAACGTTTGCAGACATCGACCTCGCCCCGGTGTTGCCGGTAAAACATCGCTCAGCGTGGACGCACGGACCCCTGCCGACCGCGTTGCTCATTCTGTTGATTAGTTACCAGCCAATGGTGCACTGGTTCGCCATTGGGTTTCTGCCAACCTTCTCATTGCATCTATTACACGATATGTTTCCCAAACGCTGGCACGGCTCAGCCAAGATAAATATGTATCCGTTGCGGATGACACTGCCAGCGTTTCTATCGTTTGTGTTCCTGGCGGCAACCATCTTTTATTCTATTCAACAGTTTCTTATTTTGTTGTGAGGTAGCGCGCCGTATACACAGCACACATATAGCGCACACAGGCACGCAAACCTGCCCGCCAGCACCCGCAAATGCTCTCACGCGCGCGTATATCTAATGTGATCGCATGGGTAGGTTACAGCTTACAGATGACGCTACAGTGAAATTGAGAGGAGTATTTATTATAACACGCGACGCGCACATGCGACCCCAGTGTCAGCGTGTCGCTTGGAAAGAAGAAGGAGGCTACAGCAACAATGATATACCAGCGCACACGGCACACGTGGTCGATGGCAAATGGCATCAATCACGTTGGTTGTTTTTTACGGATGTGACAGCAGATTTACTGCTCCAATATCGCAACACGGTGCCACACGCGGCGACTGACCACCTGTGGCACGGCAAGCGAGGTGCATTAACCAGCACGGGCATCTACCAGGTGTTTCGGCGGATAGCCCGCAAGGCGGGTGTGTCTGGACACGCGAATCCGCACGCATGGCGTCACGCATTTGGCAAACACGCCACAATCAGTGGAATGCCAACGGCGACACTACAGCAACTGCTCGGGCATTCATCTGTGGAGACCACGCAAATATATGTTGCATTGGATACCGCCGAGTTGCAGAACGCGCACGAGCAACATACACCGGTGCGTGATATAGTTGACCAATTAAACAAAGCATAATAGAATTGGTGACACTGGCGCGTGCCAGCACAGCTGATATTGTCACCAAACCGTGTGTTTGCCCCCGTAGCTCAGGGGATAGAGCAGAGGTTTCCTAAACCTTGTGCTCAAAACACACGGTTTTTGTATTTTAAATCTGGAGCACATTATGATGGCTACACCACGATGTCCACACTGTAATGCAACTGGAATTGATAAAATTTCGGCGAAACGATTTGCGGAGTATCTATTGGTCTTTTGTGGTCAATGTGGCGCAATTTATGGTGTCGTGCCTGCTACACAATCACATAGACAGCAGACAGTCAAGAAAGCCGATAGTAGTCAACGTGACAGACCAAAAGGTAGCCAACAGAAAAACCAACCACCAACACCAAAAAACAGGGGCGAGGCAGAAGCGTTAATGCAGTTCTATGGTCAGCAGTACCGCGGAACAAATTATATAAAATTCTATATACCGGAGGATGACGATGATGACAGTGAATAAGAACGAAATAAAGAAACTGTTGAAAAGATTTCCGCACGCTGTTAAAATAACTGTAGAATTACCTAGCGGGGAGAAATTAACAGTGAACAAAAAGCCACTTACCAAACAAGATATCATCAATGAGAACTATGCTGCACTACAGGGTATAGAAATCTCTTTGACTGACGCCGTCCAAAAATATAATGTGCCACGACAAACAATCGTGAATTAGGTAAAAACGGGATATATAGAAGTTATTAAGTCAGGGTATGGAATGACAGTGAATGAGGCTGAGCTTGCATACTGCGTAGATGTTTACAAACAGAGAAAATCAACAAAAATAGGATTCCGAGGTGGACCATTGTTGGATGATAATGGGTTACCCTATCAGGTGAAACATCCCAGCCTATCAAAATATCGTCGCAAACGAAAAACCGGGCAATTATCAAAAAATCCACGTGCAGATTAGATATTTTTGATTATAATATAGATATGGAATGGACTCCTCTTTTTAGAGGAGTCTTTTTTTGTAAATCTTTAACTTAACTGTTGACAGTTTGGTTATTTAGTGATATTATA